>Ga0247732_10000055_pt1 | contig 79079 bp, 78 predicted proteins | sample UWRJL163409C2_FD_180940 | JGI IMG/M metagenome (GOLD analysis project Ga0247732, IMG submission 180940) | Plant litter microbial communities from Arlington Agricultural Research Station in Wisconsin, United States - UWRJ-L163-409C-2 | ecosystem: Environmental > Terrestrial > Plant litter >... | reverse complement strand
CTCGGGCCGAAGATGATCGAGCTGTCGGGCACGGCCGCCGACGGTGCCCACCCCTATCTGGTGATGCCGGAGCAGTCCCGCAAGACCCGCGAGATCCTCGGCCCTGACAAGTGGATCGTCTCCGAGCAGGCCGTCGTCGTCGGTGGCGACGACGAGGAGCAGTTGAGCGCCGCGCACGGCCACCTCAACGTCTACAGCGGGCTGCCCAACTACCGAAACTCCTGGCTGCGCCAGGGCTTCGACGAGTCGGACCTCGTCCGTGGCGGGTCCGACCGGTTGGCCCGTGGGCTCGTCGGCATGGGCTCGGTGGACGACGCGGCCGCGACGCTACGGGCCCACCTGGACGCCGGCGCCGACCACGTGGTGGTTCAGGTGCTCGGAGACGACCCGACGGCCGATCCGCGGCCGGCGCTGCGGACGCTGGCGTCCGCGCTGGGGCTCGGCTAGACCTCGCCGGTCCGCTTGGCTGCCTTCCGTCGCTTGTACCACTCGTAGACGATGGGGGCGAGCGAGGCCAGCACGATGACGATGAAGATCGGCTCGAGCAGCTTTTGGATGATCTCGAACTGGCCGAGCCAGTAGCCGAGCAGCGTGAGCCCGACGCCCCACACGACGGCGCCGATGACGTTGAACAGGGTGAAGACGCCGTAGTTCATCCTCGCCGCGCCCGCCGTGATGGGGACCAGTGTGCGGACGATCGGGACGAACCTGCCCAGCACGATCGCGAAGGGGCCACGCGCCTCGAAGAACGCATGCGCCTCGTCGAGGTACTTCTGCTTGAGGACGCGGTTGGTCGGCTTGAACATCGACGTGCCGAGGCTGCGTCCGATCCAATAACCCACCTGGCTGCCGGCCACCGCGGCGATGGGGATGAACAGCAGCAGCTGCCACAGGTGGAAGTTGGTCTGCACTGCGTCGGCCTGGGCGGCCGTCCCGGCGGCGAGCATGCCGGCGACGAAGAGCAATGAATCACCTGGCAGGACGGGGAACAGAACACCCGACTCGATGAACACGACGACCAGCAGACCGACGAGCGCCCACGTGCCGAAGTAACCCAGGAGCGTCAGGGGGTCCAGGAAGTCCGGCAGCAGCGCCAGGGTCGTGGTGGTCATGGCTGCCGAGGATACCGGCGGTGACTGAAGTCCCCGACAGCCTCACGTGGTGGACGCCCGGTCGTTAACCTCAACCCATGCCCACTCACAAGGCCGTCCACGTCGCCTCGCCAGGCGCCGAGCTCACCCTCGTCGACGTCGAGACCACCTCCCCGCCGCGTGACCACGTGCGGATCGCGGTCGTCGCGGCAGGCGTGTGCGGAACCGATCACGCCTTCGTAAACGGCGGTATGCCTGGTCTGAACTGGCCCATCACTCCGGGGCACGAGATTGCGGGCACCGTTGCCGAACTCGGCGACGGCGTCGAGGACTTCGTCGTCGGTGACCGCGTCGAGGTCGGCTGGTTCGGCGGCAACTGCAACCGGTGCAACCCGTGTCGCAAGGGACAGTTCATGCAGTGCGAACGTTTGCAGGTGCCCGGCTTGCAATACCCGGGCGGCTACGCGGAGTCGGTGATCGTGCCTGCGACGGCCCTGGCCCGCATCCCCGACGGGCTGTCGTTCGCCGAGGCGGCACCGCTTGGCTGCGCCGGCGTGACGGTGTTCAACGGGCTGCGCAGCACCAAGGCGAAGGCCGGTGACCTCGTCGCGGTGCTCGGCGTCGGCGGGCTCGGACACCTCGGCGTGCAGTTCGCCCGCGCGATGGGCTTCGAGACGGTGGCCGTCGCCCGTGGCTCCGGCAAGGCGGCCGACGCGAAGGAGTTGGGTGCCCACCATTACGTCGACTCGACGGCGGAAGACGTCGCCGAGGCATTGCAGAGGCTCGGCGGCGCGGCAGTGGTGCTCGCCACGGCGGCCAACTCCGAGGCGATGGCCGCGACCGTCGGCGGACTTGGCCCCCAGGGTGAGCTGGTCATCATCGGCGTCACGGCCGACAACCTCCCCATCAGCCCGCTGGATCTGATCAACTCCGGCCTGTCCGTCACCGGGCATCCGTCGGGCACGGCCCGTGACGTCGAGGAAACCATGGCATTCGCGGTGCAATCCGGCGTCCGAGCCGTCATCGAGGAGCGACCGCTGGCGCAGGCCGCCGAGGCGTACGCGGCGATGGATGCCGGCAAGGCGCGCTACCGGATGGTGCTGACGGTCTGACGATGGCGGGCGGGACGCTGGCGCACGTTCAGCGGCCACCAGAACCAACGGCCCAGCAACGCTGCGATCGACGGTGTGAGGAACGACCGGATCACCAGGGTGTCGACGAGCAGGCCTAGGCCGATGGTGGTGCCCACCTGGGCCATGACCTTCAGGTCGCTGATCGCAAACGACATCATCGTGAACGCGAACACCAGACCGGCGGAAGTCACGACGCTGCCGCTGCCCGCGATCGCCCTGATGATGCCCGTGTTCAAGCCCGCGTCGCGTTCCTCCTTGAACCTCGACACCAGCAGCAGGTTGTAGTCCGACCCCACCGCCAGCAGGATGATGACCGACATGGCGAGGACCAGCCAGTGCAATGGGACGCCGATCACGTGCTGCCACAACAGAACTGACAGCCCGAATGACGAGGCCAGCGACAACGCCACCGTGCCGACGATCACCAGTGCGGCGACCGCTGCCCGGGTGATGATGAGCATGATGACGAAGATCAGACAGATTGCCGAGACGGCGGCGATGACGAGGTCGTAGTTGGAGCCGTCGCGCATGTCCTTGTAGGTCGCCGCCGTGCCGCCCAGATAGATCTTCGAGGTTTCCAGCGGTGTCCCCTTGATGGCCTCGAATGCGGCGTTCTTGATCTCGTCGATGTGCGAGATTCCCTCCGGCGTCGCGGGATCACCCTGGTGAGAGATGATGAACCGCACCGATTTTCCGTCGGGGGAGACGAACTGCTTGAGGCCCCGCTTGAAGTCTGGGTTGTCGAAGACCTCGGGCGGCAGATAGAACGAGTCGTCGATCTTGGAGTCGTCGAAGGCCTTGCCGAGCGCAGTGGGGTCGGACTGCTGGCGGTCCTGCAGGCTCTGCTGATCCTGCTGCGTCGCGTAATTGGTCATGATCTGGTCGCGATTGCGTTCCTGGCTGGCGATCTGCGGAGGGATCAGCGCGATGAGCTTGGGTTGCAGGGCGTTGAGCTTGTCCAGGCTGGCGGTGGTCTGACCGAGCAGGTCGGTCAGTTCGCCGATCCCGTCCAGCGCGTCGAAGATGGATCGCAACGTGTAACAGACGGGAATGTCGTAGCAGTGCGGTTCCCAGTAGAAATAGCTGCGCAGGGGGCGGAAGAAGTCGTCGAAGTTGGCGATCTTGTCCCGCAGTTCTTGGGTCACGGCCACTGTCTTCTTGAGGTCGTCGGTCTGTTCCTGTTGTGCTGCAGCACTTTCCTTTTGCAGCGACAACTGTTGACGCAGGACGTCGATCTGCTTGTTGATGTCGGCTGCCTGCGTCAGCATGTCGGCGGTGCGCTGTTCGGCGTAGGACTGGCCGAGCTTTTGGTTGACGCCCTGCTGTCCGACGATGAACGGAATGGAACTGCCTTCGATCGGCGTGCCAAGCGGCCGGGTGATCGTCTGCACCCGGGCGATGCCCGGCAGGTGGAAGACGTCCTTGGCGACTCGGTCGACGACAAGCATGTCCGCGGAGTTGCGCAGATCGTGGTCGGCCACCAGCATCAGGACTTCGGGGTTGAGCCGTGCCTGGGGAAAGTGTTTCGCCGCAGCCGCGTATCCGATGTTCGCCTCGACGTCGGCCGGCAGGTACTTCTTGTCGTCGTAGCTGGTCTGGTACGACGGCAGCGCGAGAAGGCCGACCATGGTGATCGCCGCCGACGCCACGAGGATGGCTCCTGGCCAGCGCACCACGGCCGTCCCGACCCGACGCCACCCCCGGGTCTTGGTCTTCCGTTTGGGGTCGAGCAAGCCGAACCGTGCCGCGATGGTCAACATCGCAGGCGCAAGCGTCAACGCCGACATGGTTACGACGAACATGCCAATGGCAAGGGGGATTCCGAGGGTCTGGAAGTAGGGCAGTCGAGTGAAGTGCAGGCACAGAGTGGCGCCGGCGATCGTCAACCCGGATCCCATGATGACGTGGGCGGTGCCGTGATACATCACGTAGAACGCGTCTTCCCGGTCGTCGCCGGAGTTGCGCGCCTCGTGGTAGCGGCCGACGAGGAAGATCGCGTAGTCGGTGGCCGCGGCAATTGCCAAGAGCGTCAACAAGTTCACCGCGAACGTGGACAGTTCGATGACGTGGTGATAGCCCAGGAAGGCCACGATGCCGCGGGCCACGGCCAGCTCGAGCACCACTGCCAACATGACGACGAGCACCGTGACGATCGAGCGGTAGACCAGCAGGAGCATCGTCACGATCACCACGAAGGTCAGTGCCGTGACCAGCTGAAGACTCTTGTCGCCGGCGTGCTGCTGGTCGGAGTTCAGCGGTCCGGCGCCGGTGACGTAGACCTTGAGTCCGGGTGGTGGTTGGTGGGCGGCGACGATGTCGCGAACCGCTTGCACCGATTCGTTGGCCAGCGTCTCGCCCTGGTTGCCTGCGATGTACAGCTGCACGTAGGCCGACAGGTTGTCCGCGCTCTGCGATCCCGACGAGGTCAGGGGATCGCCCCACAGATCCTGGACGTGCTGAATGTGGGTGGTGTCCTTCTCCAGGTCCTTGATCAGGCCGTCGTAGTACTGATGGTCTTGCGCGCCAAGGGGTTTGTCGCTCTCAAGGACGATCATCGCCGAGCTGTTGGAGTCGTACTCGCCAAAGTTCTTGCCCACCAACTGGGTGGCTTGCAGGGACGGCGCGTCGTTCGGTGTCAGCGACGTGGAGTTGGCTGCTCCCACGACCTCGAGCTGCGGCACCACGACGTTGACGAGCGCCGTCAGCGCCAGCCAGCCCAACAGGACAGGCACGCAGAACAGCCGCAGGAAGCGAGGAACCCGGGCCCTCTGGACCGTCCGGTGGACGGTCTGCTGGTCGCTCATGCGGACTTCACCAGGCAGGAGACCTGAGCGTTGATGCCGGTCGACGATCGCTCGTCTCTCACTTCGTCGTCGACGCTGACGCGGCAGCCGATCTGATCGCCGTCGCCCTGGGCGATGATGGTGGCGCTGGCCGACGGCTTGGTGGTCTTCAGTGTGATCGACCAGGGCAGGCGAGCGTCGTCGACGCGCTGCGGGGTCGAATCGAGGTCGAGATAGTTGATGGTCGCCACGGCGCCTTCCGGTCCGGTGATCTGATAGGTCACGACTTTGGGGTTGAACGGTTCGGCGTCCTGCGCCAGCCCGGCGCCCGTGCGAGTCGTCTCGTTGTCCGACCCGAATAGGCCGTGCATCCGGTACACCACGATGCCGCCGAGGGCGACCACCACCACGATGAGCAGCGGTATCCAGGCCCGCTTGACGATCCCGACCACTGATGCTCCTTCGTCGCTCTGACCACACCAAGTGGTTAGCGCGTCAAACAATAGAGGGGCCACGATAGTTGAGCAAGCCGAACGGCTAACTTCAATTGAACGACCCAATAATGGCTACTGGTGCGATGCGACAGACGTAGACTCGCGACATCCCGCCGGAAGCAAAGATCACGAAGGCCACGACACCGAAAGCAAGGCATTGGCGAAACCCGTAGCACCGAGAGGCCTGGCCAGGGAGAGGGTCCTCGACTCCGCGGTTGCCCTCTTTGCCGAGCATGGGGTCCACGGCACGTCGCTGCAGATGATCGCCGACCGGATCGGGGTCAGCAAGGCTGCGGTCTACTACCAGTTCCCCTCCAAGGAAGGCATCGCGCTGGAAGTGATCCGGCCGTGCATGGAGGACGTCGCCCGGGTCATCAAAATCGCCGACGGGCTTGCCGACCCGCAGCAGCGTCGCGCCGTGGCCGTCAGCGGCCTCGTCGAAATGATCGTGCGGCACCGACGTTTGGCAGTGGTGTTCTACGGCGACCCGGCCATCGATGCACTGATGACCAGCGATCCCGACTTCAGAGCGGTCAACGACCGGCTCCGCGACCTGATGGAGGGGCCCGGCCGCAACGACGTCGACCGGGTGGCCTTCTCGGTGTTCTGCTCCGGTGTGGGCCGGGCCGTGGCCGACCCCGAGCTGGCCGACATCGACGACGCCGATTTGCATCGCGCGCTGCTCGAGTTGTCCGGCCGAATCCTGGCGCCGGCCGTGGAGTCGTCCCAACCCTGAGGTGTCGCCGACCGGCGTCTGTTGAGATACTTCCCAGACAGACGAATCACGCGTGCAATGCCAGGAGGAAACCCACATGCCCATCGCGACTCCCGAGGTCTACGCCGAAATGCTGGACCGTGCCAAGGAGCACTCCTTCGCATTCCCGGCCATCAACTGCGTCGGCTCGGAGTCGGTGAACGCCGCGATCAAGGGCTTCGCGGACGCCGGCAGTGACGGGATCATCCAATTCTCAACTGGCGGAGCGGAATTCGCGTCAGGACTTGGCATCAAGGAGATGGTGACCGGCGCGGTCGCGCTGGCCGAGTTCGCCCACGTGGTGGCGGCCAAGTACGACGTCACCGTCGCGCTGCACACCGACCACTGCCCCAAGGACAAGCTGGACACCTACGTCCGCCCGCTGCTGGAGATCTCGGCCGCGCGCGTCGCCAAGGGGCAGAACCCGCTGTTTCAGTCACACATGTGGGACGGCTCCGCAGTGCCGATCGACGAGAACCTCGAGATCGGCAAGGAACTGCTGAAGCTCGCGGCAGAAGCCAAGATCATCCTCGAGGTGGAGATTGGCGTCGTCGGCGGCGAGGAGGACGGCGTCGAAGCCGAGATCAACGACAAGCTGTACACCTCGGCGGAGGACTTCGAGAAGACCATCGACGCCCTCGGTGCAGGTGAGCACGGCCGGTACCTTCTGGCCGCCACCTTCGGCAACGTGCACGGCGTCTACAAGCCTGGCAACGTCAAGCTGCGCCCCGAGGTGCTCGCCGAGGGGCAGCGCGTCGCCGCCGCCAAGCTTGGACTGTCCGAGGGATCGAAGCCGTTCGACTTCGTCTTCCACGGCGGGTCGGGCTCACTGAAGTCGGAGATCGAGGATTCGCTGAAGTACGGCGTTGTCAAGATGAACGTCGACACCGACACCCAGTACGCGTTCACCCGTCCGCTGGCCGGGCACATGTTCGCCAACTACGACGGCGTGCTGAAGATTGACGGCGAGGTCGGCAACAAGAAGGTCTACGACCCGCGCAGCTACCTGAAGAAGGCGGAGGCCTCGATGTCCGAGCGTGTCGTCGAGGCGTGCAACGACCTGCACAGCAGCGGGCGCAGCGTCTCCGGAAGCTAGCGCTCTCCCGCGATTTCGGCGCGGAAACGTTCGGTCAGCGAACGTTTCCGCGCCGAAATCGCGAGGTTTACTGAGGGGCTTGGCAGATCTTCCACTGCTCGTCGCGCAGCTCGAGATCGAAGCTCCGCGACGAGCGGGTGGACGGGTCGTATGCCATGAACGACGTCACGTTGGCCTCGGCGTGCGAATCGTGCACGACGACCTGATCGATGCTCGCGACGATCGGGTACTGCCTGGCCGCGGCGACCCGTGCGTGGATGTCCTTCCACTGGTCGTCGTCGTAGCGGATGTAGCTGTCGGCGGTCTCGCCGCACGTGATGGTGCGCAGCGTCGAGAGGTCGCCCTTCTGGATCGCGGTGTCGAAGTTCTGGATCGTCGTACGCACCATGTCCTCCTGCGACACCGCGGGCGGGTCGTCGCGTGACATCAGCACGGTGCCGAGGATGGCGACCGCGGCCAGTGCGGCGATGACGAGCACCAGCGCGATAACCCAGCCCCAGCTGCGTTTGCTTCGCGGCGGCTTTGGCTGGTCGCCGCGGCCCGGAATCACTTGCGGCGCAGCAGATCCCGCCTGAGGAATCGGTGCGGTGAAGGCGCCCGCCTCCGCGGCGTCGGAATGGCCCTGCGGTACGGCGAAGATCTCGGTGGCCGGTTCTGGCGCGGTCTCGATGATCTGGGTCTTGCCCGCGTCCATCCCCGACGGAGCGGTGAATCTGCGCTCGGGCTCCTCGGCGTCGGCGGCCCTGGCCAACGCGGCCGGGTCGATCACCTCGGTCTCGGGCGAGGACCCGTCGTCTGCACCAGTTCCGCTGCCCGGTTGGTTGTTCTCGTCCGTCCCCGATGGGTTCGACATGCGCGTTTCGGTCCTCCCTCGTGACTACCTCAAAGCTTATCCATCCGCGCTCGGCGAAGCCTGACGGCGTCGGCGCGTGATCCGCACGGCACAATAAGCGCATGACTCACATGGGCGATCTGCTGGGGCCTGATCCGGTCCGGCTACCTGGCGACACCGAAGCCGAGGCGGAATTGGCCGCAGGCGAGAATCCGGCCATCGTCGCCGCCGCTCATCCGACCGCCTCGGTGGCATGGGCGACTCTGGCCGAGGAGGCCCTCGTCGACGACAAGGCGGTCACCGCCTACGCCTATGCGCGCACCGGTTACCACCGCGGTCTCGACCAGCTCCGCCGCAACGGCTGGAAGGGATTCGGTCCGGTGCCGTACTCCCATGAACCCAACCGCGGCTTCCTGCGGTGTGTGGCCGCGCTGGCCCACGCCGCGGACGCCATCGGCGAGACCGACGAGTACCAACGGTGCCTCGACCTCCTCGACGATTGCGACCGGTCGGCTCGCAGCGAGCTTGGCCTCGCCTAGCTTCTGAGCGATTCGTCCAACGCGGCGACGTCCGCGGCCGTGAAGGCGCGAGCGCGCAGTGCGGCCGCCAGCTCGCGCAACCGCCGTGCCACGGCGTCGGCGTCGTCGGGACCCAGCAGCGGGCCCGAACCTCGACCGTCCGTCTCCCAGCAGGCGGCGACGGCGCGATAGGCGAGGTGCTCGACCGCGACAGCGGCGGGCGCAAGCCGCTCGCCCGTGGCGCGCAACCGAGCCGACCCTGCCGCGGCGGCGTCGGACGCGTCTCGCAGATCGATGACCGCGACCTGCAGATCCCGTCGCGCGGTGCGCGCCGCCAGGGTGGCGGTGTCGACGGCTAGGTGGGGCACCGTCGCGGCGACGGCGTCGACGGTGTCGGCGATGGAGTCCAGCAGTCTGGTGGATTCCTGGAACCGGCTCAGCACCAAGAACACCGCGACGCCGACCGCGCAGCCGACGAGGGTGTCGCTGCCGCGGGCCAGCAGGAGCTCGCCCACGTCCACCCGGTGGCTGCCGGTCGCGATTGTCAGGGCCGCGGCGGTGATGAATACCGACGCCAGCCCGTAGTGCCTGACGACGAGCATCTCGATGGTCAACTGCAGTGCCGCCAGGATGACGGCCAGCCACCATCCCTGCGGATGCAGCCAGAGGATGCCTGCGGCGAGCACCAGACCCACCCACGTTCCGGTGAGCCGGTCGAGGCCGCGCCGCAGCGTGCGGCTGCGATCAGCGCCCTGATGCAGGATCAGGACGGCTGCCGCGATCGCCCAGTACGCATGGCCGATCCCCAGCAGTGTCGCGGCCGTGCCCGCCAGGGGTGCGGCGATCGCGACTCGGACCATGACGTGCCGGACGTGCGAACCGGGTCGCAGCGCTGCACGTAGCAGTACTGCGGCGGGAGGTCGACCCAGCGGCGCCCGGTCGGTAGCGCGCGTCGACACCGTCGCCGGGTCGACCGCCAGGTCCCCGATCTGGCGGGCGGCCTCGGCGGCATCGGGACGCGGGCCGTCGCCGACGGCGGTGGCCGTCATGGTGTCGGCGAACAGCACGTGCACGGCGTGGTTTGCCGCCCTCAGCCGTTGCAGCGTGACATCGGAGCGGGAGGTGGGCTGGAAGCCGATGAGCGCGTTCCACGCCGCGTGCAGAGCCGCTGCGGCGCGGTGCCTGGCCGCCGCTTCGCCTGCCGACCCAACGGCATCGACGTACGTGGCCACCGCAGCTGCCGCCGCGGCGACCGCGACGCGCTCGGGCCTGCGCCGCTCGCGTACGACACCGGCCATTTGCACCAGCCACGCCACGGAGCCGCCGCAGAGCACCAGCGCACCCAACTGCCACGGCGCCAGCTTGGCCGCCGAGACGCCGACGCCCGCCGCGCAGGCCAGCGCGAACACGTACGCCCCCGGCGGCCCGACGGCCAGCGCGTTGCACAGCCACACCGCCGCGACCGCCACCGCCGAGACCACCGCGATGCCGAGCCACGCCACCTGCGCCGCCCAGGAACCCACTGCTACCGCCGTCGCGAGGGACACCGCGACGACGGCCAGTTGCACGCCGCGGTTGAAGTAGGGCCGGTCGCCGCCAAAGCGGGCAGTGAACGCTCCGAGGGTTGCGATAAGACCGGCGCCGACGTTTCCAATCGCCGAACCCACTAGGACGGGAATCGCGGTGCTCGTCGCCGCGCGCACCGCAATCGGCCAGCGGGTGTTCATCGGCGCGGCGGTCTCAGAACCAGGCGGACCAGAACCGCGTCAGCTGGCCACCGATCGCCACCAGGCCACCGGGGGCGCCGAACAGGTCGACGAACCAGAACACGAGGCCGAAGAACCACTGGTTGAGCATCGGGGCCATCAGCAACACGAACAGGATGATGAAACCCCACTGCTTGACCGGCGCCAGCTGTCGCTGGGTCTCGGGTTTGAGGTGGGGTTCCAGCGCGCCGTACCCGTCGAGGCCGGGGACGGGCAACAGGTTGAGCAGCACCGCGGTCACCTGAAGGAAGCCGAGGAAGGCCATCGCCGCCCAGAACACCGTGTGCTCGGGATCCCAGAACGTCGCCGTCACCGACAACAGCAGGATCGCCAGCACGACGTTGGCGAAGGGACCGGCCAGGCTCACGGTGGTGCGTTGCCTCTTGGTCATCGACCACGTTCGGACGTACACCGCGCCGCCAGGCAGTCCGATCCCGCCGAGGGCGATGAAGAGCACCGGAATGCCGAGGGACAGAAGCGGATTCGAATACTTCAGCGGGTTGAGCGTCAGATATCCGCGCACCTCGACGTCATGGTCGCCGTAGCGCCAGGCGGTGTACGCGTGGCCGAACTCGTGAAGGCACAACGAGACCAGCCAACCGAACACCACGAAGACGAACGTTCCGACGTAGGACAGCGCCGAGCGGGGTTCGCCGGCGACCCAAGCGATGACTCCGCCGGCGACCGTGATCGCCACGATGGCCAGGAAGACCGGGCTTGGCCGCACGGATTGGCGTAGCGGACGGACGTTGCTCACCCCACGAAGTTACGTCACCCGACGCGAAGCCAGCCCTTCGTGTGTCGGTAGAACGTCGACCTGCGCGCCGGACGTGCGGCACGCACCCCGTCGCGCACGACGAGCACTCCGGTGGTGCCGATCTGTGCGGCCCGACCGGTCACCCACCGTCGGCGCCGCAGTCCGCCGCTCAGCACGCGAGCTCTCAGTCCGGGAAGGGCGGTCGTCGGCTCGATCCGGACGCCAGCCACGTCGCCGTCGAAGAGCAGGAAATCGTCGACGACGGCCTCGCCCGTCAGCGTCGGCGCGGAATCTTCCGGCGGCATCCAGAGTGCGTACCGGCTCAGCACGGCACCCGTTTCGTCCCGGATCAGGGGCACCCGTCGCGCCGTCCCGGTGCGTGCCCGCCGGGCCGCCCATGGACGTCGGACGAGGGCGACCTCGACGTCCAATCGGTCGGCCCGCAGCAGCCTGGCCAGCACGATCGCCAGATCGGCTGTGGTGCCGAGCACGATGAGTCGGTCCGCTTCCGCGGCGTCGTCGACGTCGGTGGGGGCGGTGACGTCGACGACGGACAGGCCCGTCAGGGGGCGTGGGACGCGGCGGTCGCCGAACCGCAGCACCACCGCGTTTGGGGCCGCCAACGCACTCCTTGCAAACAGGTGGGGATCAGGTCGGATAGGGTATGTCACCGGCTGTCACAGTATTCGAGGCAGATGAGCGGGAGAAACGCGATGCCGGCAATCGTCCTCATCGGCGCCCAGTGGGGCGACGAGGGCAAGGGAAAGGCCACCGATCTACTCGGTGGCCGCGTCCAGTGGGTTGTTCGTTACCAAGGGGGGAACAACGCCGGGCACACCGTCGTCCTTCCCAACGGTGAGAACTTTGCCCTTCACCTCATACCGTCGGGCATCCTGACCCCCGGTGTCACCAACGTCATCGGCAACGGTGTGGTGGTCGACCCCGGCGTGCTGCTCACCGAACTCAAGGGGCTCGAGGACCGAGGCGTCGACACGTCGCGGCTGCTGATCTCCGCCGACGCGCATCTCCTGATGCCGTACCACGTGGCCATCGACAAGGTGACCGAGCGGTACATGGGCAGCAAGAAGATCGGGACGACGGGTCGCGGCATCGGACCCTGCTACCAGGACAAGATCGCGCGCATCGGCATCCGGGTCTCCGACGTGCTCGACCCCGATACGCTGACCCAAAAGGTCGACGCCGCACTGGAATTCAAGAACCAGGTGCTCGTCAAGATCTACAACCGCAAGGCTTTGGACCCGCACGAGGTGCGCGACGCACTGCTCGAGCAGGCCGAAGGCTTCAAGCATCGCATCGCCGACGCTCGCCTGCTGCTGAACGAGGCGCTGGAGAACGGCGAGACGGTGCTGCTCGAGGGGTCGCAGGGCACGCTGCTCGACGTCGACCACGGCACGTATCCCTTTGTGACGTCCTCGAATCCGACTGCGGGCGGCGCGTCCGTCGGATCGGGCATCGGACCGACCAAGATCACGACGGTGCTGGGAATTCTGAAGGCGTACACCACGCGCGTCGGGTCCGGCCCGTTCCCAACCGAGCTGTTCGACGAGTTCGGTGCGTACCTGTCCAAGACCGGCGGGGAAGTCGGCGTCACCACGGGCCGGGCCCGCCGCTGCGGCTGGTTCGACGCCGTCATCGCCCGCTACGCCACCCGGGTCAACGGCATCACCGACTACTTCCTCACCAAGCTCGACGTCCTGTCCAGCTTGGAGACGGTGCCGGTCTGCGTCGGGTACACCGTCAACGGCAAGCGCACCGACGAGATGCCGATGACGCAGAGCGACATCGCGATTGCCCAGCCGGTGTACGAAGAGCTGCCGGGGTGGTGGGAGGACATCAGCTCCTGCCGCACCTTCGACGAGCTGCCCGCCAAGGCGCGTGACTACGTCCTGCGGCTGGAAGAGCTTGCCGGAGCCCACGTTTCGTGCATCGGCGTCGGCCCCGGCCGGGAGCAGACGATCGTGCGCCGGGACATCCTGGCCGCCAGGTGACCGAAGCAGACGACCCGCACTACGACCGCCACGGCGGGTTCCCCCTGTTGGAACCCGTCGACCCAGGACCAGGTTTCGGACACTTCCTGGAGTCGATGCGGCGATTGCAGGATCTCGCCGTGTCGGCCGACCCGGACGGCGACACCTGGACCGAGGCGGCCGCGCGGGTGGACGCGCTGATCGAGCTGCTCGCCCCGTGCGAGGCGCCGGAGGGCGTCGGCCCGGCCAACCGGGTGCCAGCGCTGCCGGGGGCGGGCAGCCTGCTGATGGCGCCCTACGTCATCACCAGCATGCAGCCCGACGGCGTCGCTTTGACGGTGCAGTTCAGTCGGTTTCACGTCGGCGGTAACTCCGCCGTGCACGGCGGAGTGCTGCCGCTGCTCTTCGACTCGATCTTCGGCATGGTGATCCACGCGGCGGGCCGACCCATCAGCCGGACCGCCTTCCTGCACGTCGACTACCGCAACGTCACGCCGATCGACACGACGCTGACCGCGACCGGCTGGATCCGGGAGACCGACGGGCGTAAGGCGTTCGTCAACGCCGAACTGCGCAGGCCCGACGGCACGCTGTGCGCGGAGGCCAACGGGTTGATGATCCGGCTCCTCCCCGGCCAACCCTGACCCAAATCAGGATGCGCGTGTCACCATGACGCGGTGACCGACGAGCAAACCCCGCGACACCTGCGCAAGCTGTCGACGCCACGTGCGGCGGCGGTGGCGGGCGTGTTGTTCGCGCTGCTGTTCGGCGCTGCGCTGATCCTGATCCGCACGTCGCTGCCCGAGCACCCCGAGATCGGTACCTCCTGGCTCGAATCCGGCCGGGGCAAGATCCACGTCGCAGCCCTTCTGCTGCCCTTCTCCGGCGTCACGTTCCTGTGGTTCATCGGGGTGGTGCGCGACGGCTTCGGTCGCTACGAGGACAAGTTCTTCTCATCGGTGTTCATCGGCAGCGGTCTGCTGTTCCTTGCGATGACGTTCGCGGCCGGTGCGGTCGGGGTGGCGTTGTCGACGGGCCATTCCTTCACCGCCGACGCGGCCGCTCACGCCGAGGTCGTCGCCTTTGGCCAGGTGCTGATGATGACGTTGACCAAGACCTACGCGCTGCGGATGGCGGCGGTGTTCATGATGTCGTTGGCCACCATCTGGTTGAAGACGGGCCTGATGCCGCGCTGGTTGGTGATGACGACCTACGCCGTGGTGGCGGCGGTGCTGGTCTCCGCGGACGTCAGCATGTGGATCGCGCTGGCCTTCCCGGCGTGGGTGATGGTGGTCAGCCTGTTCGTCCTGGCCCGGCGGGACTCACACCAGCCGGAGCACTGACGCCGGGCAGATGTCGACCGCTTCGCGGGCGTGGCCCTCCTCGGCTTCCGGCACGTCCTCGGTCAGGATCACCACGACGCCGTCGTCGTCCTGGTCGAACAGCGCCTCGGAGGTCATCACGCAGTTGCCCGACGAAATGCAGGCGTCACGGTTGGCTTCGAGCTTCACGTCGTCGGCCTCCTAGAAGCTGACGGCCAGCGAGCGCAGGCCGTAGATGAAGTGGAACGAGCGGAACTGGACGTCGTCGAAGTCCTCGGCCAGCGCGAGCTTCGGAAAGCGGCGGAAAAGTGCGGGCCAGGCGATCCGCATTTCCATCCGCGCGAGGGGTGCGCCGAGGCAGTGGTGCACGCCGTGGCCGAACGCGAGGTGACCCGCTGCGCCGCGGTGGATGTCGAATTCGTCTGGTGCGTCGGTGAATTCGGGGTCCCGGTTGGCCGACGGCAACGAGGCGAAGACCAGCTGGCCCTCGGGGATCGTCACCCCGGCAACCTCGACGTCGGTCGTGGTGACCCGGGGGATCGAGGTGTGCACGATCGACAGCCACCTCAGCATCTCCTCGACGGCCGGGCCGACGGCGTCGGGATCGTCACGGACGGCCGCTAATTGGGCGGGGCTCCGCAGCAGGGCGAGGGTGCCCAACCCGAGCATGTTCGAGGTCGTCTCGTGGCCGGCGAGCAGCAGCAGGCTGGCAATGCCGATGAGTTCGTCGTCGGTCAGTTCGTCGCCGTGCTCGCGGACCAGCATGCCGAGGATGTCGTCGCCGGGATGGCTGCGGGCGCGCGTCACCAGGGACTGCATGTAGGCGCGGCCCTGGCGTTGCATCTCGAGCCGCTCGGGGATCGGCAGCGACAGGTCGAGCTGACGCACCGAGCGGGCCTGGAAGTCGGCACGGTCCTCATACGGCACACCGAGCAACTCGCAGATGACCAGTGACGGGATCGGCAGGGCGAAGTTCTCGACGAGGTCCACCGGTGACCCGGCGGCCTCCATCGCGTCGAGGTGTTCGGTGACGATGTCGGTGATCCTGGGTTCCAGCCGCTTGATCCGGCGGATGGTGAACTCGGGTGTCAGCATGCGGCGCAGCCGTTGGTGTTCCGGCGGGTCGAGGCCCAGCAGGTTGCCCGCCCTGTTGCTCGCGACCTCCTCGTCGGACATCACCGGAGCCCCGGGAATCACGAACCCCGGTGGCCGGGAGTTGGAGAAGTACTCGTGGTCGGAAAGCACTCGCTTGACGTCGTCGTGCCTGGTGACCAGGTACACCGGCACCCCCAACGCGTTGACCACCCGCTCGACGCCTGCGCCCCGGCGGATCTCACCGAGCTCGGGCGTTGGGTCGAACGCGTCGCGGCGCATGTGCACGGGTGGCAACGAGGGAGCCGATGTGGTCATGACATCGACGGTACCGACGTGTTCCGCTAGTCGCGATCGAGCGTCGCTTCCTCCAGGTCGAGCCCCCGCAGCACCGACCTGAGCACTTCGTCGTCGATCCGGCCGGCGTCGCGCTCGGCGATGAACGTCTCCCGTTCGGCTCTGAGCATCTCGAGGCGCAACCGCCGGAAGGCCGCCGCGGGCCCCTCGCCGATCTCGTCGTCGCTGCGCCCCAACTGTTCCCAGGCGGCGTTGCTGCGGCGGTCGTTCCAATGGCGCAGGATCGTGGCGGCGCGCTCGGGGACGTCGGTGTCCAAATGTTGACGGGCCATGATCTCGTCGAGCCGGTCAGCGGCGGCCTGGGCTGCCTTGGTCTGGGCGGCGGCCTCGGCGAGGGCGTCCTGATGGGCGTCGTCGCCGGGCACGTCGAGCACCTTGATGATCCACGGCAGGGTCAGCCCATGCAGCAGCAGCGTGCCGACGACGACCACGAAGGTGAGGAACACCAGCTGCGGTCGGCCGGGGAATTCGTCACCCGACAGCGTGGTCACGGGTACGGCGAACGCGGCGGCCAGCGACACCACGCCGCGCATCCCCGCCCAGGCGACGATGAACACCTGGGACTTGGTGGGCGCCTCCTCGTTCTCCTTGATGCGGCGCGACAGCTTGCGCGGCACGTACGCCATCAGGAACACCCAGACGATCCGGACGCCGATGACGGTCGCCAGCACCGCCGCCGAGGCGATCGCCAACACCTGGGCGGAGATGCCCTTCAGCTCGGCGACCACCGTCGGGAGCTGCAGTCCGATCAGGAGGAAGGCGAACGACTCGAGGACGAACTGCAGCGTCTTCCACACCGCGGTGTCCTGCAACCGGGTCGCGTAGCTGGCCTTCGTCGAGCGCTGACCAAGGATCAGCGCAGCCACGACGACGGCGATCACGCCAGAGCCGTGGACTTCCTCGGCGAGCAAGTAGATGAAGAACGGCGCGACGAGGCCGATGGCGCTCTCCACCAACGAGTCCCCGAGCCAGGCCCTGACGTAGACGACGAGCGAGCCCGTCGCCACGCCGATCACGGTGCCTCCGACCGCGGCGAGGGCGAAGGTGAACACCGGCGTGCCCCAACTGCTCGCGGTTCCGATGGCCGCGGCGAGGGCGACCTTGTAGGCGGTCAGCGCCGTCGCGTCGTTGAGCAGGCTCTCACCGCCGAGCAGCGTCATGACCTGGCGCGGCAGCCCGAGCCTGCGACCGATGGCGGTTGCGGACACCGCGTCGGGTGGCGCGACGATGGCACCGAGGGTCAGCGCCGCGGCGAGGGTCAACTCGGGCACCGTGTGATAGGCGACGATGCCGACCGCGAAGGTGGTCACCAGGGGCAGGCCGACCGCCAGCAGGCCGATGCGGCGGGTGTTCTTGCGCATCGCGACGTAGCTGCTCTCCAGACCCGCCGACCACAGCAGGGGCGGCAGGATGACGAACAGCACCAGGTCCGGTTCCAGTTCGATGCCGTCGACGCCGGGGATTAGGCCGGCCAGCAGCCCCGCGACGACCAGCGCCAACGGTCCCGAGACGTCATATCGGCGCGCAATCCCGGCGAGCACCACCGATGCCACGAGCACCGCGAGCAATGAGGCTCCACCCACGCTGGAAACCCTTCTGTCCATGACCCGACTGGGGCCGCCCTATTGTGGACGGCATGCGGAGGAGAACGCGACAGCGCGACGTGAATTCCCCGCCGACCCCGTCGACGTGCGAGCACTTGGCCGAGACCGTCGACGCTGCCGAGCCGGAACCTCGGACGCCGGGCTTCTGCCAAGAATGCGAAGAACTCGGTGAGAGTACCTGGGCGCACCTCCGGATGTGCCTGACTTGTGGGCACGTCGGCTGCTGCGACTCGAGTCCGCACAAGCACGCGAACCGGCACTTTCACGAGACCGAGCACCCGGTCATGCGGTCGGTGGAGCCGGGGGAGAACTGGCGGTGGTGCTACGTCGACATCCGGCTCGGCTGAGCGTCTGGCAGGGTGACAGGCAATGAGTGAAAGCACTGAGCGACCCTCGACTGAGCGACCCTCCACGACGGTCCTGCTCCTCGGCAGCGGGGACACGGGTCCCGAGTTGGCGCTGGCCTTCGAACGTCTCGGTGTCGCCGCCGTCCGCGTCGACGAGTGCGCCGACGCCGACGCGATGACCGCCCTGCTCGACGAGCACCAGCCGGACTACGTCGTCGCCGTATCCCACGACGTGTCGCCCGCGGTGCTGATCGCCGCGGCCGAGCGCGAGTCGGTCGAGGTGTTTCCGACGCCGCGCGCCACCCGTCTCGGCGCCGATCGCGAGGGGCTGCGCAAGCTGGCCGGTGACGAGCTGGGCCTTCCGACCGTGCCGTTCTGGTTCGCCTCCTCTGCCGAGGAATTGGCCGCAGTGGCCGACCACGCCGGCTTCCCCCTGGTGGTCACCCCGCTGTTCGGCGCGTTGACCGACGGTCAGTCGGTGGTGACGCGGGCCGACGACGTGGACGCGGCCTGGCAGCTGGCGGCCGCGGCGCTGCCGACGCCGGCCAATCGGGTGATGGCCGAGACCGTCGTCGAGGTCGACGAAGAGGTCACGCTGCTGACCGTGCGCACCACCGAGCCGTCTGGCCCTGCGGTGCAGTTCTGCGAACCGATCGGGCATCGGAGGAGCGACGGCCAACCGCTGGAGACGTGGCAGCCGCAGCGGTTGTCGCTCGCCGCGCTCGACGCCGCGCGTTCCATCGCGGCCCGCATCGTCCACTCACTTGGCGGCCGCGGGGTGTTCGCCGTCGAACTGCTGGTGCACGGCGACGAGGTGTACTTCACCACGGTCGACGCCCAACCGTCCGACGTCGGCCTGGTAACCCTTCGCTCGCAACGGCTTTCGCAGTACGAGTTGCATGCCAGGGCCATCCTCGGGTTGTCCCTCGACACGATCATGATCTCGCCGGCCGCCGCCAGGACCGGCGCTCGCCGGAACGTCCCAGCGGGCGCACTGAAGGAAGCCCTCGACGTGCCGGAGAGCGACGTCCGACAGCTCGCGACGACGTCGGCCGCCATCGCGACGGCCCCCGACGTGGTCAGGGCCCGCGACCGGGCACACCGGGTGTCTACCGTGGTGCACGGACTCGGGTCGTGAGCGAGCCGGAACCCGAGCCCGACCGTCCGACGCTTGCCCCGTTCCTCGGTGGGTTGGCGGTCTTCGCGCTCGTCATCCTCGGAATCGTTTTGTTCAACGTGTTCGGCTCGGACACCACGACACCGGGGGACCAGGTGGCGAAGGCCGCCGTCGGACAAAACGACGCGATGCAACGCCAGGACTTCGGCAAGTACCGTGACTTCACCTGCCGTGCGAACCAGGGGTCCGAGGCGGACTTTCTTGCGCGCCAACGGGATTCGGTGACGAAGAATGGCGAGCGTTACCTCGACGACGTCACCGACATCACCGTCGACGGCGCGCGCGCGTCGGCCACGGTGACCTACCACTTCGACAAGACCGCCGAGACGAAGACGCCCGGCGAGGTGAGCTTCGTCCAGGAGGACGGAGCCTGGAAGGTTTGCACCGGCTAGATATGGGACACTCGCGGTCGTGAGTTATGCGGGAGACATCACCCCTGAAGAGGCGTGGAAGCTGTTGGCGGACGATCCCGAGGCCGTGCTGGTCGACTGTCGCACCGAGGCCGAGTGGCGCTTCGTCGGCGTGCCCGACGTGTCGTCGTTGCGGCGAGACGTCGTCTACGTCGAGTGGAATCGCTCCGACGGTTCGCACAATGACCGCTTCGTCGACGATCTGGTCTCCGCAGGGGTGACTCCCGGTGAGCGTCCGGTGGTCTTCCTGTGTCGTTCCGGGAATCGGTCCATCGGTGCGGCGGAGGCCGCCACCGGGGCGGGGATGGCGCCGTCCTTCAACGTGCTCGACGGGTTCGAGGGCAACCTCGACGAGGCGGGCCATCGTGGCGCGACCGGCTGGAAGGCCGTCGGCCTGCCCTGGAGGCAGTCATGACCGAACCAGTGCCGAGCGTCCGCATCCCAAAGGCGTTGCCCGACGGTGTCAGCCAGGCGACCATCGGCGTGCGCGGCGGTCTGCTGCGGTCGGAGTTCGAGGAGACCTCCGAGGCCCTCTATCTGACGTCGGGTTACGTCTACGCCACGGCCGGTGACGCGGAGAAGGCGTTCACCGGTGAGATCGACCGCTACGTCTACTCGCGCTACGGCAACCCGACGATCTCGATGTTCGAGGAGCGCCTTCGGCTGATCGAGGACGCGCCTGCGGCGTTCGCGACGGCGACGGGCATGGCGGCGGTCTTCACCGCCCTCGGTGCCCTTCTCGGCGCCGGCGATCGACTGGTCGCCGCGCGCAGCCTGTTCGGCTCGTGCTTCGTGGTGTGCAGCGAGATCCTGCCGCGCTGGGGCGTTGAGGTCGTCTTCGTCGACGGTGAGGACCTCACGCAGTGGGAGGAGGCGCTCTCGGTGCCAACTCAGGCGGTGTTCTTCGAGACGCCGTCCAACCCGATGCAGTCGCTGGTCGACATCGCCGCGGTGTGCGACCTCGCCCACGCTGCGGGCGCAAAGGTGGTGCTGGACAACGTCTTCGCGACGCCGCTGCTGCAGCTGGGCATGCCGCTTGGCGCCGATGTGGTGGTGTACTCCGGCACCAAGCACATCGACGGTCAGGGTCGGGTGCTCGGTGGCGCCATCCTGGGTGACAAGGAGTTCATCGACGGGCCGGTGCAGAAGCTGATGCGCCACACCGGACCGGCCATCAGTGCGTTCAACGCGTGGACGATGCTCAAGGGTCTCGAGACGATGGCGGTGCGGGTGAACCACTCGAACGCCTCGGCGCAGCGGGTCGCGGAATTCCTGCAGGACCACTCGGCGGTGTCGTGGGTGAAGTACCCGTTCCTGGAGAGTCATCCGCAGTACGACCTCGCCAAGCGTCAGATGCGCGGCGGCGGCACGGTGGTGACGTTCGAGTTGGCCGGCGGCACCAAGCAGAGTGCGTTCGACGTGCTCGACAAGCTTCAGGTGATCGACATTTCGAACAATCTGGGTGACGCGAAGTCGTTGATCACCCACCCGGCCACGACGACGCACCGTGCGATGGGCCCGGAGGGTCGGGCGGCGATCGGTCTTGGTGACGCGGTGGTGCGGGTGTCGATCGGGCTCGAGGGCACCGAGGATCTCATCGCGGACCTGGATCGGGCGCTGAGCTAGGTGTCGCGCGCGAGCGCGGCCAAGAAGGCACGCCGCAAGAAGCGGGCCGTCGCGCGCAACGACAGGTGGTTGCCCGACGAGATGCACGCCGAGATCAAGGGCGTGGCGCGCATCGCGAACGAGATCATTCCGCGCGGTTGGGAATTCGACCACGACTTCTCAACCGACGACTTCGTCACCTGGTACTACCCGCCGTCGGCGGTCGAAGAGCTGGACGAGGAGCTCGAACCGGTGACCAGGATCTGGCTGACCGACCCCGACGAGCCGCACGTCATCCTCGTCGGTTCAGGTGAGGATGACGGCGACGTGGCGCTGACCGTCGACGAGCTGTTCGCCCGCCTCGACGAGTTCGAGGGTCACCGGCCGAGCTGAGCCGGCCTGATCCTGTCGGACCCCGCACGTACTCTCGTCCCATGTCGGGCTCGGATCACCTGGTGTACTACCTGCGCGGGACGCCGGATCGCTTCGTTGGTGCCTCCGATTCGATCGAGGTTCCCCGGGTGTACGAGTCGGAGGACGAGGCGCGTGCCGAGCTGAGCGTCGTCATGACGCTGAGCCGCATGGTGCACGGTGACGCCGTCGCCGACTCGGCCAGCTGGTACCTGCAGACTGCCGACGTGGCGAGTCCGCCGACCATCGACGAGGAGCAGGTGTTCCACGGGTACCTGCTCACCGACACCGTCTATCCGCTGGCGGGTGGCTGGAACGAGCTGCTCGACGCCTTCGACTGGGAGCCGTTCGTCTGCGAGATCGAGCGGGCTCGGGCACATCGCGCTCGGCTGCCGTGGCAGCGAGACATGTTGGGGCAGTTCAGCATCGAGACATGTCGGCCGACGTGCTCGATCGACTACTCTTTCTTCCGGTTCACGCCGGTGGCGTCGGAACTGCTGGTGCGCCCGCTCGACGTCTACGTGACCGAGCCGCTCTTCTAGCTCTCGCCGGGCTTCTCGAGCACGCCGACCGCAGCCTGCGCGCGATCCTCGTAGGCCTTGCGCGCGGTGGTGTCGAACTGCAGGAAGACGTGGTCGTTGCCCATCTGCTTGGACAGCCAACGCCTGCCCCGCGGTCCGAGCATCGAGGTGACGGCGCCGACGAAGCGCAGCGGGCCAGGCACCGACACGTGGGTCTTCGGCTTGTCGAGTGACTTCACGATGGCCGCCGCGATGTCCTCGGGTTCGACCGGCTTCTGCGCACCGGTGTTCTTGGTGCCCGAGATCAGCTCGGTGTTGGTGAACGTCGGCAGGATGCAGGTGACCTCGACGCCCTGCGGCGCGAACTCGTCGGCCATCGCGGTGGTGAGGCCGACGACGGCGAACTTGGTTCCGGCGTAGACGACCTGGCCGGGTACCGCGACCATGCCCGCCATCGACGCGATGTTGACGACGTGTCCGCGGCGGCGGCGCACCATCTCGGGCAGCACGAGTTGGCAGCCGGTGAGGACGCCGTAGAAATTCACCTCGATGGAGGAGCGGATCGACTGCTCGGACTGCTCGAGGAACGGGCCGACGGGCATGACGCCCGCGTTGTTGATCAGGACGTCGATGTGGCCGTCGCCGTCGGTGCGCGCCTTGTCGAGGAACATCTCGAACGATTCCCGGTCGGTCACGTCGAGGGGATAGCCGGTGACCTGGCCGTACTTGGCGAGGCCGGTCACTGCCGATTCGAGCACCGCGACGTCGCGGTCGCCGATGACCACCCGCGCGCCGCGGTTGAGAAGTGCCTTGGCGGTGGCGTGTCCGATGCCGCGGGCGGCTCCGGTGATGGCGACGGTTCTGCCCCTGATGTTGTCCATGCGAAAAAACTTTACACGTGTCAAGTTTGGATCCCAAGAGGGAGTTGTTTCGCTCAGCACGAGCTGATGGCCGCCGCGTGGAATGCGGGCGGCCAGTTCGCGGTAGACATGAAGGTGATGACTCTGCCCACCGTCGACGGACTGCGCTTCGTCACCGTCGGCCAAGACGACGCGCTGGCCGAGCCGCTGATGGCTGAGCTCGCCGTCGAGTACTCAACCCGCTACGGCGGCACACCCGCGACCGTGACGTCGTGGCTGCGCAGCTTTCCGGCGGCCCAGTTCGCAGCCCCAACGGGCGGGATGCTGATCGGGCTGGTCGACGGCACCCCCGTGACGGGCGGCGCGTTCTGCCGCTTCGACGAGCACACCGCGGAACTCAAGCGCATCTGGACCGACAGCAGCCACCGTCGCCGCGGGCTGGCACGGGTGCTGCTTGTCGAGCTCGAGGCCGCGATCGTCGAGCGCGGCTACCAGCGCGTCTACCTGACCACCGGCGACCGCCAGCCGGAGGCCGAGGCGCTCTACCTGGCCGCCGGCTACACCAGGCTCACCGAGCCGCTGCCTGCCGACGGCGACGTCTACCCGATTGCCTTCGCGAAGGAGCTGCAGCCGTGACCGTGCCGCTGTCCATCCTCGACCTCGCGCCCATCAGCGAGGGCGGCGACGCCGCCGCGGCGTTGCGCAACACCGTCGACCTCGCTCGGCACGCCGAACGCTGGGGCTATCGCCGGTACTGGCTCGCCGAGCACCACTTCGTTTCCGTGGCGAGTTCGTCGCCCGCGGTGCTGATCGGCCAATTGGCCGCGGCAACCGAGCGCATCCAGGTCGGTGCGGCCGCCGTCCAGCTCGGCTACACCACGGCCGTCGCGGTGGTGGAGAGCTTCGGCATCCTCGACGCGCTGTACCCCGGCCGCGTCGACCTCGGGGTGGGGCGCTCCGGACAACGCCGCCGCGAGGAGATCACCGCGACGATGCCTGCCGCGCCGGCGAAGGCTCCTCGGGTCTGGCAGGAGGTCGACGGCGTCGTCATCCCGACGCCGTTCGACCTGAGCGCCATGATGCGCAACCCGCGGCTCAAGGCCAGGATGTCGGTGTTGCAGCAGCCCGATGCCAATGCCCCCGACTTCGCCGACCAGGTCGCCGACATCCTCGCCATGGTCGAAGGCACCTACCGCGTCGACGGCTTCGAGGTGCACGCCGTGCCGGGGGAGGGAACCGCGTTGCGGCCGTGGGTGTTCGGCAGCAGCAAGGGTCAGAGTGCAAGGGTGGCTGCGAAGTTCGGCCTCCCGTTCGTCGCGAGCTATCACATCACGCCTGCGACGGCGCTCGAGGCCGTCGACGTCTACCGCGAGAACTTTCAACCGTCGGCCGCGCTTCCCGAGCCCTACGTGGTGGTGTCCGCCGACGTCGTGGTGGCCGACGACACCGCCACCGCCCAACAGCTCGCGTCGAGCTACGGACAGTGGGTGTACGCCATCCGCGCGGGCGACGGCGCAGTGCCGTACCCCGACCCGGCCTCCGCGCCGCCGTTGACGACCGAGCAGCTGGACGTGGTCGAGGATCGCACCGCAACGCAATTCGTCGGCGACCCCGATGAAGTCGCCCATCGTCTCGACGCGTTGCAACGGCTCAGCGGTGCCGACGAACTGGTGATCACCTCCGTCACGCACCGGCACGCCGACCGGCTGCGGTCCCACGAGCTGATCGCCACGCGGTGGGGGTTGTAGGGGCGGCTACGCTCGAACGATGCTCTCTGAGCTGATGGTGGCTTGGCTGATACTGGCCGCGGGCCTGGTGACGTTCGTCGCCGGGGTGGGGCTTCGCTCCCACGTCGGCAAGCGGCCCAACGAGCGAGTCGGCCGGGCGCTGAGCAAGTTTCGTGAATCGTCGGTCGGCAGCGCCCTCTACGGGCCCGTCGCCTCGGACGCGCGCGACCCCGAAGAACTCGACCAGACGATCCTGATGCCGACGATCGTGCTGGGCTGCGGCTTCCTGCTGACCGGAATCTTCTTGCTCGGGTACGAACTGCTTACTTAGTTGCCGGCCTCGGCTGCTTGCTTCGCAGCCTCGCGGACCGAGCCCCGCCACGCCGGGCCGTGGCCCGGCAGCAGGACCTCGGCGTCCAGCGCCCCCAACGCCGAGAGGCTGCGGACGCAGGCGGCCTCATCGTGGTTGAACAGGCCCGGAAGCAGTTGCGGGCCCCGGTGCGTCGACACCGGGTGTCCGGTGACGAGAGCGTCCCCGCTGACGAGCACGCCGTCTACCACGTACGAGCAGTGCCCGCCGGTGTGCCCGGGCGTCGGAATGACCGTCGGTGTGCCGGGCAATGCCGCCGCCACCTCGTCGGTGAGGGCGCGCGCGGTGGGGATGGCGGCCCGCGTCAGTGCGCCGACGCGGGTGATGTCGAAGGACCACTTCACATACTTTGGCTGCCAGGCCTTGGCCGCCAGCGCGATCGGCGACACCTGCTCGAGGTACTCGCGATGGGCGTGTCCCACCTCGCTTGCATGGCAAAAGACCGGCGTGCCATGGGTTTTGGCGAACCAAATGGCCGAGCCGAAGTGGTCGACGTGGGCGTGGGTGAGCAGGATCGCGTGAATGTCGTCGACCTCGAAGCCAAGCTGACGCACCGTGTCGAGGACTTCGTCGCGTTGACCTGGGAACCCAGCATCGATGATTACGACACCACTTCCATCGGTGACAAGCGTCCAGTTGACCAGGTCGGTCTGGGCGAAGTGCACGGAGTCGGTGATGGCTGTCAGGGCCGCCATACGAGGAGTGTATCGAGACGGGTGGAATATCCCGTCGGCCCCAGGAGTAGAAAAGAAGCGTGGCTGAACTCAAGTTGGGATACAAGGCGTCGGCGGAACAGTTCGCCCCGCGGGAACTCGTCGAGCTGGCCGTCGAGGCCGAAGCGCACGGCATGGACAGCGCGACTGTCAGTGATCACTTCCAGCCGTGGCGCCACGAGGGCGGGCACGCGCCGTTCTCGCTGGCGTGGATGACGGCCGTCGGCGAACGCACCAAGCGACTGGTGCTCGGCACCTCGGTGCTGACCCCGACCTTCCGATACAACCCGGCGGTGATCGCGCAGGCGTTCGCCACGATGGGATGTCTGTACCCCGACCGCATCTTCCTTGGCGTCGGCACCGGCGAGTCGCTCAACGAGATCGCCACCGGCTTCGAGGGCGAGTGGCCCGAGTTCAAGGAGCGCTACGCGCGGCTGCGCGAATCCGTCCGCCTCATGCGCGAGCTGTGGCTCGGCGACCGCGTCGACTTCGATGGCGAGTACTACAAGACCAAGGGCGCGTCCATCTACGACGTCCCCGAGGGCGGCATCCCGATCTACATCGCCGCCGGCGGGCCCCAGGTGGCCAAGTACGCCGGCCGCGCGGGTGACGGGTTCATTTGCACCTCGGGCAAGGGCGAGGAGCTGTACAAGGACAAGCTCATCCCCGCGGTGAAGGAAGGCGAGGAGGCCGCTGGCAAGGCCCCTGACGCCGTCGACCGGATGATCGAGATCAAGATCTCCTACGACACCGATCCCGAGCTGGCGCTGGAGAACACCCGCTTCTGGGCGCCGCTGTCGCTGACCGCCGAGCAGAAGACCAACATCCACGACCCGTTGGAGATGGAGAAGGCCGCCGACGAACTGCCCATCGAGCAGGTCGCGAAGCGCTGGATCGTCGCGTCGGATCCCGACGAGGCCGTCGCCAAGGTCAAGGACTACGTCGACTACGGACTCAACCACCTCGTGTTCCACGCCCCGGGCCACGACCAGCGCCGCTTCCTGGAGCTCTTCCAGCGCGACCTGGAGCCGCGGCTGCGCAAGCTCGGCTGATTTGGCAGGCTGGCACTCGTGACCCCAACGAGTGTTTCGGCCATCTACATCGCTTCGCCGGAAGGGGACACCGGAAAGTCGACGATCGCGCTGGGCATTCTGCACCGCCTCGCCGCGACCGTCGCCAGGGTTGGGGTGTTCCGCCCGATCACCCGAATGGGAGAGGATCGCGACTACATCCTCGACTTGCTCATCGCGCACACCACGGCGGGCCTGAGCTATGACGAGTGCGTCGGCGTGGGTTATCAGCAGCTGCACGACGATCCCGACTCGGCGCTGTCGGAGATCGTCGACCGCTATCACCAGGTGGCCGAACGCTGTGACGCCGTCCTGATCGTCGGCAGCGACTACACCGACGTCGCGTCGCCGAGCGAGTTGTCGGTCAACGCCCGCATCGCCGTCAACCTTGGCGCGCCCATCGTGCTCGCCGTGCGCGCCGCAGACCGCACCCCGGAGGACGTCGCGCACGTCGTCGAGTTGTGTCTGGCCGAGATCGCAGGCCAGCACGCCCACACCGCGGCGGTGGTGGCGAACCGGTGTGATCCGGCCGAGCTGACCGCGGTCGCCGATGCGCTCAAGCGCGTCGCCCCGAAGAGCTACGTACTGCCGGAGGAGCCGCTTCTGGTGGCGCCGTCGGTCGCCGAACTGACGGTTGCCGTGCACGGTGCGGTGATGAGCGGTGACGAGGACTTGCTGCACCGCGAGGCGCTCGGCGTCCTCGTCGCGGGGATGACGGCCGAGCACGTGCTGGAGCGGCTGCGCGAGGGCATGGCGGTGATCACGCCGGGCGACCGCTCCGACGTCGTGCTGGCCGTCGCGAGTGCGCATGCGGCAGAAGGATTTCCGTCGCTGTCGTGCATGATTCTCAACGGTGGCCTGCCGCTGCACCCGTCGATCGCGGCGCTGGTGTCCGGCCTCGGGCTGCGGCTGCCCGTCGTGACCACCGAGCTCGGCACCTACGACACGGCGCGGGCGGTGGCGTCGGCTCGGGGACGTGTCACGGCCGACTCGCATCGCAAGATCGACACCGCGCTGACGTTGATGGACACCTACGTCGACACCGCGGATCTGCTTGCGCAGCTGTCGATTGCGGTGCCGTCGGTGGTGACGCCGCAGATGTTCACCTACCAGCTGCAGGACAGGGCCCGCTCGGATCGCAAGCGGATCGTGCTGCCGGAGGGCGACGACGACCGCATCCTCAAGGCGGCTGGCCGGCTGCTGCAGCGGTCGGTGGCGGACCTGACGATCCTCGGCGAGGAGCCCGCGATCCGCGCCCGCGCGGCGGAACTGGGCGTCGACCTGTCGGCGGCCACGGTCGTCGACCCGCAGACCAGCGAGCTGTGCGACAAGTTCGCAGAGCAGTACGCCGAACTCCGCAAGCGCAAGGGCGTCACGGTGGAGCAGGCGCGTGAGGTCATCCACGACGTCTCGTACTTCGGCACGATGCTGGTGCACAACGGCATGGTCGACGGCATGGTCTCCGGGGCCAAACACACGACCGCGCATACGGTTCGGCCCTCGTTCGAGATCATCAAGACGCTCCCGGACGTGTCGACGGTGTCGAGCATCTTCCTGATGTGCCTGGCCGACGAGGTGCTCGCCTACGGCGACTGCGCGATCGTGCCCGACCCCACGGCCGAGCAGCTCGCCGACATCGCGATCTCGTCGGCGCGCACCGCCGCGCAGTTCGGCATCGAACCCCGGGTGGCAATGCTGTCCTACTCGACGGGTACGTCGGGCACGGGGGCCGACGTCGACAAGGTAAGGACGGCAACTGAATTGGTGCGATCCCGCGAACCAGATCTGTTGGTGGAGGGCCCCATCCAGTACGACGCCGCGGTGGAGCCGTCGGTGGCGGCCACCAAGATGCCGGACTCCAAGGTGGCGGGCCGGGCGACGGTGCTGATCTTCCCGGACCTCAACACCGGCAACAACACCTACAAGGCGGTGCAGCGCAGCGCGGGTGCGATCGCCATCGGGCCGGTGCTGCAGGGTCTCAACAAACCGGTCAACGACCTGTCGCGGGGCGCGCTCGTCGAGGACATCGTCAACACCGTGGCGATCACCGCAATCCAGGCGCAGGGCAAGTGAGCGCCGCGCGCACCGTGCTGGTGCTGAACTGTGGGTCGTCGTCGTTGAAATACGCCGTCGTCGAACCGGATTCGGGGCGCCAGCTCGCCGACGGCATCGTCGAGCGGATCGGCGCCGGACCGATCGCCGACCACGAAGCCGCGCTGCGGGCGGCGTTCGACGAGCTGTCCGAGGCGGGGCTCGACCTGGATTCGTTGGGATTGGTGGCGGTCGGTCACCGCGTCGTGCACGGCGGGCCCGACCTGTACCGGCCGACGGTCGTCGACGACGGGCTGATCGCCACGCTGGAGGCCCTCGCGCCGTTGGCCCCGTTGCACAACCCGCCGGCGATCGTCGGCATCGAGGTGGCCCGCAAGGTGCTGCCGGACCTGCCGCACGTGGCGGTGTTCGACACGGCGTACTTCCATGATCTGCCCGCCGCCGCCGCGCACTATGCCATTCCGCGAGACGTGGCCTCGCAGTGGCACATTCGCCGCTACGGGTTCCATGGCACGTCACACCAATTCGTCAGCGAACAGGCGGCGGTGTTCCTCGGGGTTCCGTTGGAGTCGCTCAACCAGATCGTGCTGCACCTCGGCAACGGCGCGTCGGCGTCGGCGATCGTCGGCGGTCGTCCGCAGGACACGTCGATGGGTTTGACGCCGATGGAGGGGTTGGTGATGGGCACCCGTTCGGGCGACGTCGACCCTGGCGTCATCATGTACCTGAACCGGACAGCGGGTATGAGCATGGCCGACATCGAGACGATGCTCAACCGGCGCTCGGGTGTCCTCGGCCTTGGTGGGGAAATCGACTTCCGGCAACTGCACCGTCTCATCGAGACCGGCGACGCGGATGCCCAATTGGCTTACGAGGTCTACATTCACCGGCTGCGCAAGTACATCGGCTCCTACCTTGCGTTGCTCGGCAACACCGACGTCATCACGTTCACGGCCGGGGTCGGGGAGAATGACGCCGCGGTCCGCCGGGATGCGCTCAGCGGTCTCGCACCGCTCGGCATCGAACTCGACGAGCACCTCAACGACAGCCCGGCGCGCTCACCCCGGCGGATCTCTTTCGAGACGTCACCCACGACGGTCCTGGTGATCCCCACCGACGAGGAGCTGGCCATCGCCAGGGCCTGCGCCGGCGTGGTCGACGGCTAAGTTCTACGCCTTCGCCACGCGCTGGTGAGCCGTGAGGAAGATCTTGTCGAAGGTGGCTCGCCCAGGCAGTTGACCGTCGTTGGTGACTGCGAGGAACTCCTCGGCCAACTGTTCGGCGAGCAGGCGCAGCTTGACGTTCGTCTCCTGGGACTGCCACTTGAGTAGGCCGAAGGCCTTGTCGGCGTCGATGCCGTAGATCAGCATCAGCATGCCCTTCGTGGCGTCGATGACCGCTCGTCCTTCGACGACGACCGCCAGCTTGTCGGTGATCGTCCGTTCCCGTGTGCGGGCCGAGTCCTCGAGCGCCAGGGGAGTCGGCGTGACGTCGATGTAGACGCCGGAGGTGCCGATCACGTCGCCGTCGTCGTCGACGATCTCCTGCCCGGCGACGACGACGTCGCGAGTTCGTCCTCGAGCGTCGACGATGCGGTGTCGCGTGCTGACGGCTTGATGGGTGCGTCGCACGGTGTCGAGGTGAGCCGTCATCCTGGCAAGGTCGTTTGGATGCTTGTGCGACATGATCAAGTCCGTCGTCGGCGTGACGGTGCCGGGCTCGTACCCATGGATGCGTTCGGTCTCGGGTGACCATTCCCAACGCTCGTCGGCGAAGTAGAACTTGAACCATCCGGCCAGTAGCGGCTCGGGATCGATCGTCTCGGCCATGACCGCAGACTAGCTGTACGTCAACTGTCAGCGCGCGCTAACTGACGCAGCCGTCATTGAGCCGTAAGTAGTCAGCGTTGAGGTCGCGTTCGCGGTGGATGCGGCGGGCGCGGTCTTGGGCGCGGGTGGTCTTGCGTCGTGGCATGGTCAGACCTCCGGTGCGCGCTGCGGGAGTGCCGCTGGCGACCACTGTGGCGGTGGGCTCGCCGAGTTCGGGGAAGAGCAGGCGGCTGCCCGGCGTGGTGATGTATCGCCGGCCATCGGGTGCGGTCCACACGATGGTGCCGTCGTCGAGTTGCTCATCGCGCCAACCGCTTTGGCCACCCCAGAACGTTTTCAAGAGATGATGTCTTCGGCATAGGCATTTCAGGTTGGATGCTGCTGTCGGCCCGTAGGGCCACGGAATCGTATGGTCGACGTCGGTATGGGTGGCAGGCACTTTGCAGCCCGGAAAGCGGCAGGTCATGTCCCGGCAGCGGACGAAGTCCGCCAGCTTCTTGGAGGGTCGGTATCGGGGTTCGGGAGGTGCTTGGCCGGGGTGGATGATCGGGGTGATCGTGGCCCCGACCGCGGCGCGGCAGGCGATGGCCCCGGGCAGGAACTGCCCACCCATCAGGGCGGCGGGCCGGAGGTTGGCGAGGCGTCCAGGGGTGGGGGTGAGGGCTTCGCTGAGGGTCAGCTCGCGCAGGGGCTTGGTGAACATGGCCGGGGGTTCGCCGTCGAGGGCGGTGCGCTCGTTCGAGGTGTCCACTTCGGCAGCGGCATCGGAGGTGGTCAAATTGTCCGAGGCGTCCGCCGCGTCCTCGAGCTCAGTGTTCTCGGCGGCGGCATCGTCCTCGTGGAGATCGTCAGGCGCCGGCGAATCAACCGTCGGGGCGTCGGGTGTCGGTGCAGGCGAGGGTGGTGCGGGCGGTGGCGCCGGTTCGTCGAGGGTGCCCGCGCTCGCGATGACGTAGACCACCACACCCGTCGAGGGTGGGTTCTCGCTTGCGGGGCAGTCGTCGGTATCGCAGAGGCAGGCCAGGCGGTCGTTGCCGTGGGCGAGGGCTCCGACGGCGTCGGCGCGGCGTTGGTCCTTGGTTCGGGGGTCGGCGGGGCAGACGGTGCGGGCCAGGGCGTCCACGCGGTCGTCGAAGGCCTTGGCGTCGGTGGCGAACAGGGTGGCAAACACCGTGGCCATCCCGCCGCCGTCCTCCTCCCCGACGTCCACGCTGCGGCCTCGCGCGCGGGTCTCGGTGCGGTGCACCGCGTGGGGGTCGACCTGGGCGACGAACGCGTCCACCGTCTTCTCCGCCGTCGCGACCGACATGGGCTCTCGATCACGGAGCGCCTCGGCCAGCAGCCGGTCGAGTTCGTGCAGGGCGTCGGGGTCGACGACCAGGGCGCCGCGCTGCACTACCGTCCGTACCAGTTGGTAGGTGATGAGTCCCTCGGCGAATACCGCGGCCACCAGTGGGAAGCGTTCGTGCAGCGCCACGGCGACGAGCAGTTGACTGGAGGCGGCTCCAAGGGTGATGCGCTGAGCCGCCCCGATGTGGGCGGCCACGGCGTCCCAGTTGTCTAAACACCACCGGTCGCGCTCAGCGGACCCGTCTACCGCGCCGGCGGTCTCGAACATGGCGGCCATCGCCGCCACTTTCCGGGCACAGGCGGCGGACTCCACCCGCGACCACGACTCCACCGCACCGGCACCGGAAGTGCCAGCCGCGGAGACTGTCAGCAAATCGAACATGCATTCGATCATATGTGGGCTGTGCGACGGAAACCAGGCCGGAACAGCGGTCCTGTGGATGAATGGCAACCTGTGGACAACCCGTCCGCTAAGGGCGCGAGATGTCGGTGGCGCGTGCTAGTCGATCCCGGACGAATCTGGCCCTGTGAACAATTCAGCGCCACCGGCTGGTTCCCAGGTTGAACACATAGCTTCGGCTGGTGCCGTCGCCAGCCCAGACTCCGCTGACCCTCCGGGTGGCGGTCGAGTCGTGGCAGCTGGACCCAGCCGCACTGCTTCTGATCGCGGCCCTCGGCCTCGGCTACGCCTGGTGTCGCCGCGCCGCCACCGCCGAACGTGCATCGATGTTCTGCTTCACCGCGGGCCTAGTCACGTGGGCCGTCGCCACGTCCAGCGCGATCGCGGTGTACGCGCCCGTGCTGTTCTGGATGCGGGCCGTTCAGGTGTTGACGTTGTTGTTCGTCGTCCCCTTCCTGCTCGCCCTCGGCAAGCCGGTGACCACGCTGCGGAACGCGCTCCCGGAGTCGGGTCGAAGGCGGGTCGACCAGGTGTTGGCCTCGCGGGCGTGCCGGGTCGCGGCTTCGCCGCTGTTCACGTCGGCGGCGATGCTCGGCCTGCCGTGGCTGCTGTACCTGACACCGTGGTATGTGGCGTCGATGGGCGGAGCGATCGGCTCGGCAACGCGAATCCTGTTGGTAGTGGTCGGGTTCGGCTATTTCTACGCCAGGGTGCAGAGTGACCCCGTCCCGAGGCGCTATCCGCCGTTGCTCTCCGTCGGCATCAGCGTCGTCGAATCGCTCGGCGACGGCCTACTGGGGCTGGTGCTGTGGCTCGGTCCGCTGATCGCCCAGTCCTACTACGTTGGTCTGCACCGCAATTGGGGTCCGAGCGCGAGGACCGACCAGTCCGTCGGCGCGGGCGTCCTGTGGGTCGTCGGCGACGTCCTCGGCATTCCGTTCCTGGCCGTCCTCTTCAAGGGACTGTCCACCCATGAGAAGTCCAGGGCGCGCGAGGTCGACTCAGAGATCGAAGACGTGGCCGAACCCACCCTGTGGTGGGAAGCCGATCCTGAGTTGAACCAGCGCTTCCGGCGAGGCTAGAACGTGCTCATTGGGCGCACGCTGTTGGCGAGATCGACCAGTGCGTAACGGTGTTCCTGCGTCGGCGCGACGCGCGACAGACCCCGTAGCGACGCCTCGACGCCCAGTCGAAGGCCGTGTTCGGTGAAGGGGAAGCCCAGGATGTGATTGGTGCTTGCGGTGTTGTCGGCCAGCCAGTCCATCGCCGTGCCGAGCACCAGCGCGCGAATCTGCAGCACCCGGGGCTCGGTGTCGGGCAGCACTTCGACTCGTCGTGCGGCATCACGGATCTGCTGCTCGGTGATCTCGCTGCCCGAGCGGCCCGAAAGCAGCGTGACGGCACTGGTGAGCCGTGCCGTGGTGAAGTGCCTCGAGGTGGGCGGCACCTGGTCGAGTGTCGTGACGGCGTCGTCGCGTTGACCGGCGGCGGACTGCGTGCGAGCAAGGCCGAAACCAGCCGAGATGATGCCGTTGTCGGTGTTCCACACAGTCTTGTAGAACCGTCGCTCGTCGGCCGTCCCGCTCAGCTCCGCGGTCGCCGCCAGCGCCAACTTCGGCGCGAGTTCGCCAGGCAGGGTGTCGAGCACCTCGGTGAAGTGCTTGGTGGCGGATTCGTAGTCCGCGGAGAGCAATTCGGCCACCGCACGGAACCACACCAGGCGCCATTGCCACCCCACCCGCTCGCCAAGATCCTCGAGTTTGCGGTTGGCCTTCGCCACGTCGCCGAGGTCGAGCAGTGCCCGCACCTCCATGAGGGGAAGCTCGACGGACTCTGAAAGGTCCACGCCGCCATCGGAATCCAGCGAGCCATAGCGCGCCGCGCGTAGCGAGTCCAGCGTTTGGACCGGTTGGCTGAGCACCGTCGCCGACAACACTGCGGCACCGACGTCAGCGGGGTCGACAAGCGGAACCTGCAGCGCCCTGACGATTTCCTGGGCGGTCAGCTTCTCCGAGTGCACCTGACCGTCGAGGTACACGTCGGTGTGCGCGACGAGCAGGTCGACGCCGAACGTCGAGCGCGACGGGCTGAACACGGCCGACAGACCCGGCTTCGGCATCCCCGAGTCCTGGGCGACCACTTCACGCAGCACGCCGATCAGCTGACCGGACATCTCCTCGGCGCTGGCGAACCGCCGGCGTGGGTCTGGGTCGATGGCCCGCTGCAACAGCCGCCCGAACGAATCGTATTTGAGCAGAACGGGATCGCCCTCGGGCAAGCCGTCGTCGTAGCGACCGTTGCGGGTGCGCAAGTCCAGTGTCAGGGCGGCAAGGGTGCGGCCGACGGTGTAGATGTCGGTGGCCATGGTCGGCCCCGTCTTGACGATCTCGGGGGCCTGGTATCCCGGTGTGCCGTAGAGGAATCCGTAGGAATTCAGCCGCGACACCGCACCGAGGTCGATCAGCTTGAGCTGCTCCTCGGTGACCATGATGTTCTCGGGCTTGAGGTCGTTGTAGACCAGGCCGACGGAGTGCAGGTAACCAAGCGCGGGCAGGATCTCGAGCATGTAGGCAATCGCCTGGGCGACCGGAAGCTTGTGTCCCTTGGCCTGTTTGAGCGACGTCCCGCCGACGTACTCCATCACGATGTATCCGACGGGGTCACCGTTCTTGTCGTCGTGCTCGACGAAGTTGAAGATCTTCACGATCCCCGGATGGGTGACCTCGGCGAGGAACTGGCGTTCGGCCATCGCGATCGACTGCGCTTCGGCGTCACCCGAGTGGACCAGGCCCTTGAGGACCACCGGCCGGTCGTTGACGTTCTTGTCGAACGCAAGGTAGATCCAGCCGAGACCGCCGTGCGCGATGCATCCCTTGATCTCGTACTGGTCGACCACCATGTCGCCCGGACTCAGCTGCGGCAGAAAGGAATACGGGCTGCCGCAGTGCGGGCACCAGCCCTCGGACAGCGCTTCGCCGTCGGAGGTCGAGCGACCCACCGGCTTGCCGCAGTTCCAGCAGAACCGCTTGACCTCGGCGACGACCGGGTCGGTCATGAGCGCTTCCAGGGGGTCGCGCTCCGGAACGCGCGGCACCTCGACCAGGCCACCGCCGAGGCGCCGGATCGGGGACCATTGCCGCGTCATCATGGTCATCTGTTCGTACGGATCGGTCTCGACGGTGCCCACCGTGAAGCCGTCGGAATCGTCGAAGTTCGGCCGGAAGACGGCCTGGGTGGCCATCGGGCGCAGGGTCGCCAGCGAGTCGTACGCCATGGCGTCGGCGGGCTGGGTGCCCGGGTAGGCCTCGTCTTCTTCTGGGGCGGTCATTGGTACTCATACCTCGGTGATGGGGGCGAGGGTGCCGGACCGAGTACCGTCAACCACTTGCGGTACAACGTGTTCCACGTGCCGTCGCGACGTATCCGCTCGAGGGTTCCGTTGACGAACCGCACCAGGCCGGTGTTCTCCTTGTTGATCCCGATTCCGTAGGGCTCCTTGGCCATCGACGGTCCGACGATGTGCAGGTATGGGTCCTGGCTCACCAACCCGGCGAGGATGGAGTCGTCCGTGCTGACGGCGTCGACCTGACGCTGCTGCAGCGCAACCAGGCAGTCGGCCCACGTCACCACCTCGACGATGACCGGCGGCGGGCTGACCTGTCGAACGCGCTCGAGCGACGTGGTCCCCGACACCGCGCACACCCGCTTGCCTGCAAGGTCGGAGGCTTGGCTGATCGGCGAGTCGCGGGGCGCCAGGATGCGCTGGGTTGCCGCCAGGTACTCGGTGGAGAAGTTGACCAGTTCCTTGCGCGCACACGTGATGCTCATGGTCTTGACGACGATGTCGACCTGGTTGTTTTGCAGCGCCGCGATGCGATCGGCGGACGACAGGATGCGGTATTCGACCTGCGACGGCGTCCCGAAGATGTCCCTGGCCACCTCGCCAGCGACGTCGACGTCGAAGCCGGTGATCTCACCGGTGATCGGGTCGCGGAAGCTGAACAGGTTGCTCCCGATGTCGAGGCCGACGATGAGCCTGCCCCGGTTGCGGATGTTGGTGACGGCGTCGTCGGCGTCGGCCTTGGAGGTGAACGGACGCAGGCTCGCCGTGCAGTTGTCGCCGTCGTCGTCGGGGTCGGGAGGCAGCGCGGGCTCCGGCGCGGCTTCCGTCATGCCAGCGGGCGTCGGCGGGGCCAAGGTCACGCTGGGCACGCTGACGACGGGCGCGGTCTGACTGCACCCGGCGACCGTCGTCACCACCGCGAGCACCGCCAGGGCCTTCGTCAAAACCTTCATCGGTACTCACTCAACCTCGGCCACAGCCCCAGCGCCACCGCGATCGCGGCGATGATGCTCAGCACCGCCGCACCGACCGTCGCGCCGGACAGCACCCGGCGGGCGTTGACGATGTCGTTGCGCAGCTGCTGGCGGCTCTCGCCGATGCCCTTCGTCAATGCGGCGTCGAGCTTGTCGAAGGCAGGCGTCGAATCGTCCTCTCCGGTGCCGAGGGCCACCTGCGTGGCGGCCTGGTAGTTGCCGACCGCGATGTAGGCGTTGATGCGGTCGTCGGCGGCGCGCCAGCGTCTCAGCAGTTGTTCGGCGTCGGCAAGATCGGCCTTGTCGATGGCGTCGTCGCGGCCCAGGTAGCCCGCGAGCTGCTGCTGCATCGTGTCGATGCGTTGGTAGTAGGACTGTTTGCGGACGCCTTCGTCGCCGCGGCGGATCAGCGACAGCGTCTCGTCCGCGCGCGCCTGCTGCGCGGTGATGGCCATGGTGGTCACGGTCTTGAGGGATTCGGCCGCGGTGCTCTTGGCGCTGCGACTGTCCGCGGTCGAGATCGTCAGCGCGGTGCCGACCCACACGATCATGATCAGCACGGCGAGGCCGCCGGCGACGAAGCCGACGTTGACGCGCCTGCGGGTGCGCCTGGCCAGCCACCGGTTCGCAAAGGCACCGAACATCAGGGTCGCAAGCACCACCAGGATGACGGGGGCGGGGATCCTGGTCGAGGCGGTCGTCTCGGTGTCGACTTGCTTGCTGGTCTCCTCGTAGAGCCGCTGGGCGTTTGGGAGGATCTGCGTCTGCATGAGCGACGAGGCCTCCGACAGGTACGACGAGCCGACCGGGTTGCCTGCGCGGTTGTTGGTGCGGGCGGTCTCGACGAGGCCGGTGTAGACCGCGAGTTGCGCGTTGACGCGGCCGAGCAGCCGAACCATCTCGTCGTCGGTCAGGCCGCTCGACGCGCGCGTCACCGCGACGGACGCGTCGGTGATGGCCTGTTCGTACCGCTGCCGGACGGCCCGGGGTTCGGCTCCCGAGATGAAGGCGGTCGCGGCGGCGGCGTCGGCGACCGACAGGGTCGTGTAGAGCTGACCGGCCGCGAACGCCAGCGGCTCGGTGTGGTCGAGCACGTTGGTCAGCGCCTGCTGGCGGTCGTTGATGGTGGTCGACGTCGCAAAGGCGCACGCGATGACCATTGCGGCGAGGACGAATCCGATCGTGAGGATGCGGCCGGGAGTGGTCCAGAGGAACCACCAGCGTGGGTGCGCTGGTCTGGTTTGCGAGCGCGACGCAAGGGGCTCGGTGGAAGGGTGCGCCAACTCCACGGTCACCTGTGCGTGGACCTCTGCTTTCGGTCTGCTTTCCCGACGCCTCAACTGTAAAGGAATTCTAAGAGGAGGGGGCGGGACGCGCGGGACAATCGCCGACACCCATGTTCGTCGTCCCTTCCCTATCCTGGATGCGTGCGTGGTGACGGGGACGGTTGGGTCAGTTCGACGGATGGCGCGCACTTCTGGGGCCTGCACGGCGCGGCGGGGCTGCTGCTGCGGGCGCCGCGCCCAGACGGAAGCGCCGCCGTTCTGCTTCAGCATCGGGCGCCGTGGAGCCATCAGGGCGGCACGTGGGGCTTGCCAGGTGGAGCCCGCGACAGTCACGAGACCGTCGAGCAGGCGGCCGTCCGCGAAGCGCACGAGGAGGCCGGCCTATCAGCGGACCAGTTGGTCGTGCGCCGCGAGGTCGTGACCTTCGAGCCGCGGGGCGTGTCCTGGACTTACACGACGGTCATCGCCGATGCGCCAGAACCGTTGCAGACCGTGCCCAACCGCGAGAGTTCGGAGCTGCGCTGGGTTCCCGAAGACGAGGTGGCCGACATGCCACTGCATCCCGGCTTCGCCGCCAGCTGGGAGCGGTTGCGCACCGAGTCGGCGTCGCTCCCGTTCGAGGTCACCCCAGAGCGTTGAGCAGCGTCCTGGCCGCCGCGGCAGGATCCTCGGCGGCGGTGATCGCGCGCACCACCACGATCCGACGGGCTCCCGCGGCGAGCACCTCGGGCACCCGGTCCAGGTCGATCCCACCGATGGCGAACCACGGTGTCTCGCCATCCAGTGCGGCTGCCGTTCGGACCAGGTCGAGTCCCGGTGCCGTGCGTCCTGGTTTGGTCGGGGTCGGCCAGCAGGGGCCGACGCAGAAGTAGTCGACGGCCTCGCCTGCGGCGGCGCCGGCCTGTTCGGCGTCGTGGGTGGACCGCCCGATCAGCGGCTCGGGGCCGATGACGTCCCTGGCGACGGACAGCGGCAGGTCGTCCTGGCCGAGGTGCAGGATGTCTGCTCCGGCGGCTCGTGCGATGTCGGCTCGGTCGTTGACGGCGAACAGCGCGCCGTGGCGCCGCGCCGCGTCAGCGAGCACCTCGAGGGCGGCGAGCTCGCCGCGCGCCTCCAACGGGCCGAACTGTTTCTCTCCTGCTGAGCCCTTGTCGCGGAGCTGGATGACGTCGACGCCACCCGTCAGAGCGGCGTCGGCGAACTCGGCGAGATCGCCGCGCTCCCGCCTGGCGTCGGTGCACAAATAGAGCCGGGCGGTCGCGAGTCGCTGACGACGGTCGAAGGACATACCGCGAACGTTAGCGATTGGTGGGTAGGCTTGAACACGCGACGCGGGAGTCCCGAGATCGGGGGCTGAGAGTGGGTGCGTTCACCCTTACCGTCACACCTGATCCGGGTCATGCCGGCGTAGGAAGGATGGAACCGTGCGTAGGCACTCATTGGCCGTCATCGGCGGCGGTGTCATCGGCTTGTCGGTGGCCCGCCGCGCGGCCCTCGACGGCTGGACGGTGCGGGTGCACCGGTCCGACGTTCGCGGCGCCTCCTGGGTCGGCGGGGGCATGGTGGCTCCGCTCGGCGAGGGCTGGCCGGGTGAAGAGCGACTGCTGGAGATCGGCCTCGCGTCGCTGCAGATGTGGCACGACGACTTTCTGGACGGACTGCCTTCGGACGTCGTCACCGCCAGGCAGTCGCTGGTGGTCGCCGTCGACCGCGCCGATGCGACGGATTTGGCCACGATCGGGGAATGGCTTGGCGCCCAGGGGCATCCGGTGACGACGACCAGGGCCGCGCGTGATCTCGAACCGCTGCTGGCGCAGGGCATCCGGCACGGCTTCGTCGCCGACACCGAACTGGCGGTGGACAATCGGGCGCTGGTGGCCGCGTTGGCGGATCAGTGTGAAGGTCTCGGGGTGACGTGGGCCGGCCCGGTGCAGTCGTTGGACGAGGTGCGTGACGCCGACGTCGCGGTGATCGCCAACGGCGTCGACGCGCCGTCGCTGTGGCCTGGTCTGCCGATCCGGCCGGTCAAGGGCGAGGTTCTGCGACTTCGGTGGCGACGTGGTTGCATGCCGTTGCCGGAGAGGGTGATTCGAGCCAGGGTGCACGGTAGGCAGGTGTACCTGGTGCCGCGTGCTGACGGCGTGGTGGTGGGCGCGACGCAGTACGAGCACGGCAGGGATACCGCACCCGCGGTGGCCGGCGTGCGCGAACTGCTTGACGACGCGTGCGAGGTCGTGCCGGCACTTGGCGAATACGAGCTGGCCGAGTGTGCGGCCGGTTTGCGCCCGATGACTCCCGACAACCTGCCGTTGGTCGCCAGGCTGGACCACCGTACGCTCGTCGCCGCAGGCCACGGCCGCTCCGGTTTCCTGCTGGCTCCGTGGACCGCGGCCACGATCGCGGCCGAGTTGAAAGTTGGTGTGCCCGCATGAAGATTGAGGTCAACGACGAATTCGTCGACGTCGACGACGGGATGAGTGTCGCCGACCTGCTGGCGACGCTTGGTATTCCGGAGAAGGGCATCGCGGTCGCGGTCGACTGGACGGTGGTTCCGCGTTCGGACTGGCATCGCGGACTCGCCGACGGTGCAAAGGTGAAAGTGGTGACGGCGGTGCAGGGTGGTTGAGTCAAAGCTGACCATCGCGGGCCGTAGCTTCGGTTCGCGGCTGATTCTCGGCACGGGCGGCGCTGCCAACCTCGCAGTGTTGGAGGAGGCGCTCGTCGCCTCGGGAACCGAGTTGACCACGGTGGCGATGCGCCGGGTGGACGCCGACGGGGGCACCGGGGTGCTCGACCTGCTGAACCGGATGGGCATCACCCCCTTGCCCAACACCGCGGGTTGTCGCGGGGCGGCCGAAGCGGTGTTGACGGCCCAGTTGGCCCGCGAGGCGCTTGGGACCGAGTGGGTCAAGCTCGAGGTCATCGCCGACGAGCGGACGCTGCTGCCCGACGGCATCGAATTGGTCAGGGCCGCAGAGCAACTTGTCGACGACGGCTTCGTCGTGTTGGCCTACACCAACGACGACCCCGTGCTGGCGCGGCGGCTCGAGGACATCGGGTGTGCGGCGGTGATGCCGCTTGGGTCGCCGATCGGGACGGGCCTCGGCATCGCCAATCCCCACAACATCGAAATGATCGTCGAGCGGGCGAACGTGCCCGTCGTCCTCGACGCGGGAATCGGCACCGCCAGTGACGCCGCCCAGGCGATGGAACTCGGTTGTGACGCGGTGCTTTTGGCGACTGCCGTCACCAGGGCCGCCGACCCGCCCATGATGGCGGCGGCGATGGCGTCCGCTGTCACGGCGGGTCGGCTCGCGCGCCAGGCCGGACGAATACCCAAGCGGTTCTGGGCGCAGGCGTCGAGCCCGGCCAACTGACGCGGGTGGGCAATCGTTATGTGGCGCTTGGGTCGTCGATGGCGGCGGGCCCGGGGATCAAGCCGAAGGCGGCGGGCGCGCCCATGGGCGCGGGCCGGTCGGCCGTCAACTATCCGCACCTCGTCGCGGCGCGGCTGTCCTACGATCTCGTCGACGTGACGTTCTCGGGCGCCACCACGGCCAACGTCCTGTCCGAGCGCCAACGCGGCGCGCCGCCGCAGGTCGACGCGCTCGACGGCACCGAGAGTCTGGTCACCATCACCATCGGAGGCAACGACGCAGGCTACGTCCCCCTGCTCTACGCCGCGGGCCTGCCGCGCTGGACCCGGTCCCTTCCGGTTCTGGGCCGCATCGTGCGCGGCCAACTCGACGGCGGCGCACGCGATGCAGCGGTGGCTGCGGTCGGGGACTCGCTGACGGCCGTCGGCGCGGAGGTGCGGCGTCGTGCCCCGGCGGCTCGGGTTTTGTTCGTGGACTACCTGACGCTGTTGCCGCCGAAGGGGATACCCGCGCCTCCGCTGTCGGAGGGCGACGCCGAGACGGGTCGTCGAATCGCCGATACCTTGGAGCGCCTGACCGCGGAGGCGGCCGCGGCAACCGGCTGCGAGCTGGTGCGGGCCGCCGCCGCGAGCCGTGACCATCATCCGTGGTCGGCCGATCCGTGGACGACGAGGTTCGGCGTTCCGCTGCCAGGCCGGGCGGCTCCGCTGCATCCCAACGCTGCCGGAATGCGGGCGGTGGCCGATCTGATTTGCGTGAAGTATCACCAATCGTGATGATGGCGGGATGACCGTGTGGTTGTCACCGTCGCAGGGGCGAACGTGGTTGAGCTACATGAGCGTCTACCACCGGTTGGAATACGAGATGAACCGGCACCTGCAGGCCGAGTGCGGACTCTCGCTCGCCGACTACACGGTGATGAACGCGCTCTCCGCCGCTCCGGGGCGCCGGACGAGGCTTTCCCAGTTGGCCATCACCATCGGCTGGGAGCGCAGCCGGCTGTCGCATCACCTGCAGAGGATGGCGAGCCGCGGGCTGGTCGAGCGGGTGCAGTCCGACACCGACGGCCGGGCGACCGACGCACTTCTGACCGACGCGGGCCTCAAGGCGTTGCGGGTCGCGGCGCCGAAGCACGTCGCGTGGGTGCGCACGGTGTTCTTCTCCGACCTGGACGACGATCAGGTCGAGGAGATGGGTGATCTCCTCGACCTGGTCTATCGCACGATCCTGCGCGAAGGCACGCTGCCGACGCCCGAGTGGCCGGCCCGGGAGTGACTTAGGTCTGGACTTCGCCGCCGTCGACGAACATCTCGCTGCCCGTCATGAAGCTGCTCGCCGGAGAGGCGAGGAACACCACGGCCGCGGCGATCTCGGCGGGCTGTCCGACGCGTCCCAGCGTGACGTCTGCGGTGAGATTCTTCAGCAGCTCCGCCTCGCCGCCGGCGGGTGCGAGTCCGAGGAGTCCCGGGGTTTCCGTCGGGCCGGGTACCAGGGTGTTGACCCGGATGCCGCGCGGCGCCAACTCCGCGGCCCAGGTGCGGCCGAAGGAACGAACGGCGGCCTTGGACGCGGCGTAGGCGCCGAACGAGGGAACGCCCCGCGACGCCGCCGTCGACCCCGAGAGGATCACCGATGCGCCCTCGTTGAGCAGCGGCAGCACCTTCTGCACGGTGAACAGCGTGCCAGCGACGTTGCGGTCGAACGTGTCGTGGTAGTGCTCGGCCGTCAAGTCGGCGAGCAGGGCGAACTCGCCGCCGCCGGCGTTGGTGAACACCGCGTCAAGGCCGCCGCCGTGCGCGGTGATCGCATCGACGACGGCGTCGAGCTGGTCGTGGTCGCTCACGTCGCTGCGGATGCCGGTCGCCGACGATCCGATCGACGCCACGGCCTTGTCGATCTTCTCCTGATTGCGGCCGGTCAGAAAGACGTGTGCACCCGCCGCGGCCAGTGCTTGCGCCGCGGCGAGCCCGATGCCCGCGGTGCCGCCGGTGACGAGTGCGTTCTTGCCGTCCAGTGATCCCATGACTTCTCCTCTTGGGTGACTCTCTCGTAGCTCGAGAGTGCGCGTTTTTGCGTGACATGTCAATCAACTGGCATGGCATCGGAGGTATTCCGCCAACCGTGACTAACGTTGGGGCGATGCGGCGGAGATCACGGACGGTAGGGGCTGCCTTGACGGCGGCGGTGTTGGCGGCGGGTGTCGCCGGATGTGGCAAGGAAGCCGCCCAGCCGGCGGCGACGGCGTCTGACTTCGCGATCGCGCTGAAGGATCGCGTCTCGACCGACGCGATGATGGCCCACCTCAAGAAGCTGCAGGACATCGCCGACGCCAACGGTGGCAACCGGGCACTCGGCTCACCCGGGTACGACGCCAGCGTCGACTACGTCGTCAAGACGTTGCGGGACAAGGGTTTCGACGTGAAGACCGACGACTTCGAGGTCCGCATCCCGTTCGCCGACGAGCCCGTCGTGACCGTCGGAGGTCAACGGATCAAGGCCGCACCACTGATGTACACGGCAGGCACGCCGAAGGACGGGGTCGCGGGACGCCTGGTGCCCGCCCGCACCGGGCCCCGGCCGGGATGCAAGCCGTCGGACTACGACGGACTCGACGTCGCGGGTGCCGTCGTCCTCGTCGACCGCGGCGCGTGCCCGTTCGGTGACAAGCAGGTCGTCGCCGCCGAACGTGGCGCGGTCGCCGTGATCGTGGTGAACAACGAGGACGGGGACGACATCGGCGGCGGCACGCTGGGGGAGGGCACCGAGGTCAAGATCCCGGCCGTCAGCATCTCCAAGGGCGACGGCGCGCGCCTGCGTGACGAGCCCGCGGAGACGACGATCGCCCTCAACGCCGGTGTTCGCGTCGACCACACCCGCAACGTGATCGCGCAGACCAAGACCGGGGCGACCGACAACGTCGTGATGGCGGGTGCCCACCTCGACAGCGTGCCAGAGGGTCCCGGCATCAACGACAACGGATCTGGTGTGGCCGCCGTCCTGGAAACCGCTGTGCAACTTGGTAGTTCGCCTGACGTCAAGAACGCCGTGCGGTTCGGGTTCTGGGCGGCCGAGGAGGAGGGCCTCGTCGGGTCCACCGAGTACGTCAAGACCCTCGACGTCGAGGCGCTAAAGGACATCGCGCTCTACCTCAACTTCGACATGCTGGCCTCGCCGAACCCCGGCTACTTCACCTACGACGGCGACCAGTCGGCGCCCCGCACGCCCGACGTGCCACGGGTCCCGGAGGGATCGGCAGGCATCGAACGTCTGTTGTCCGCCTATCTCGACGACGCGGGTAAGGAACCGCGCGACACCAGCTTCGACGGACGCTCCGACTACGACGGCTTCACCCAGGCGGGCATCCCCGCGGGTGGGTTGTTCTCCGGCGCGGAGGACAAGATGAGCGCCGACGAGGCGAAGCTCTGGGGCGGCAAGGCCGACGAACCGTTCGACCCGAACTATCACAAGAGTTCCGACACCTACGAGCATCTCGACCGCACCTCGCTCGACATCCAGGGCAAGGGCGTCGCCTACGCCATCGGCGTCTACGCCAAGGACGACGGCGGACGCAACGGCGTCCCCGGCCGCGAAGACCGCACCCGTCACGTGGTGTCGGGGTCGTGAAGGCGGTACTGATCGCGGCATGCCTGCTGCTGGTGGCCGGCTGCTCGTCGCAGACGTCGCCACCGGCTCCGGCCGCCCTGTCTGCGCGCGAGCTCGCGGACAAGGTGACCGCCGACGGCATGTACGCGCACCTGGAGAAGTTGTCGGACATCGCCGCCGCCAACGGGAACAGCAGAGCCGACGGGACGCCCGGCTTCGGCGCGAGCGTCGACTACGTCGCTCAAACGCTGCGCGACAAGGGTTTCGACGTCGAAACGCCGGAGTTCGACCGGCTCGCGATGACGTCACCGGGGCGGCCGACCCTGGTCGTCTCGGGCCGCAGCTTCTCCGTAACCCAGGCCTCGCCCTTGGTGACGACTGCGCCGGGCGGGCTCAGCGCCGTCACCCTGCGGCCGGAGAAGTCGTCCGGCTGCACCGCCGCCGACTACGGCTCGGTCGAGGTTCGCGGTGCACTCGCGATCGTCGACGACAAGGACTGCTCGGTGGTCGACAAGCAGAACGCGGCCGTCGGCCGGGGTGCGGTCGGCGTGCTCGTCGTGAGCGATCCCGACGAAAGTGGCAGTGCGGCAGGCTTGTTCACGCCGGGGTACTACCAGCAGCTCACGTCGCCGGTCGCCGTGATCGACGAGACCGCCGACGCGGCGCTGCGCCGCACCACCGCGGACGTTCGGCTCACCCTCAACGCCAAGAACGCGGTCGTAAAGTCGCGAAGCGTGGTGGCGCAAACCAGGACCGGTGATCCGCACAACGTCGTCCTGGCGGGAGCGCACCTCGACTCGGCGCTGGACAGTCCCGGCCTCAACGACGACGGGTCCGGTGTCGCCGCGGTACTGGAAACCGCGGTGCAACTGGGTAGTTCGCCTACGGTCACCAACGCCGTGCGGTTCGTCTTCTGGGGCGCCCAGCAAACCGGACTCCAGGGGTCGACCAAGTACGTGGCGGGCCTTGGCGACGCCGGGTTGAACGACGTCGCAATGTATCTGGACTTCGACCTGCTCGGCTCGACCAACGCGGGCTACTTCACCCTCGACGGCGACCAGTCCGGCCAACCCAATCCGGACATTCCGGCCGCACGGGTACCCGCCGGATCGGCCGGCGTCGAACGGACGCTCGCCGGATACCTCAACCTCGCCGGGGTGCGGCCCGCCGATCTCCCGCTGGGCCTGGCGAGCGACTACAGCGCCTTCCTGCGAGCCGGAATACCGATCGGCGGCATCACCACCGGGTCGTCGCAACGCAAGTCGGCGACCCAGGCGCGGCTGTGGGGTGGAACCGCGGGGGTGGCCTTCGACCCCAACTATCAACGGCGGGGCGACACCATCGCCAACGTCGACAGGGCCACCCTGTCGATCACCGGTCCCGCGGTGGCCTTCGCCGTCGGCACCTACGCGCAGTCGACCGAGGGGCCGAACGGGGTCCCCGTGCGCGGTTAGTCCTTGCCCCGATAGGCGCGGGCGACGCGCGTGATGAACTGGTAGACGCCGTCTTCGTCGGGAGCCAGCGGGCCCGGCCTGGCATGCGGTGAGCTCAGACCGCGTTGGACGGACTCGCACGCCGCCCAGTCCTGTCGGTTGGTCAGATCCCAGAAGTCCACGGCGTAGGACGGATCGAAACCCTCTTGGCCTGCAACGTCCTTCGGGAACGCCCACGCGCATTCGACGTGGGTGCGGTCGGCCGACAGTGGGGTCATCAGGTGCGTCATGACGTAGTCGGGATGCAGGCTGACGAGAAGATTCGGGAATCCGACCAGGTACATCACAGTGCTTAGCTCGTGGTCGGAGAGCCCCTTGATGGCCACGCCGCCGCTCTTGCCGGTGAACGACATCGTCTCGGCCCCTTCGATCATCGACATCCAGCCGCCCATCCACGATCCTTCGAAGTTCAGGTTTTCCCCGCTGGTGGGTGGGCTGATCTTGGAGAGCTCGGGGTGGATCGTCGAGCAGTGGTAGCACTCCTGGTAGTTCTCGGCGATGACCTTCCAGTTGGTGGCCAACTCGTAGGAGTGGCGGTCGACGATCACCAGGTCCTCGGGCCGGTAGGAACCCACCACGTCTTCGAGGCCGGCGACGTGGTCGGTGAAGTCGACGTCGGTACCGCTGGCGTCGACGAACAACCAGCCGTGCCAGTCGACCAGGCGCAGCTCGGTAAGCCCGAACTCGCCGGGGTTGAAGCCGTCGTCGAATCCCGGTGCGCTGCGCAGACTCCCGTCGAGCCGGTACGACCAGGAGTGGTAGGGGCATACGATGCCGCGCCGCTTCGCGGTCGTGCCGCACGCGAGTAGCTCGTGGCCGCGGTGTCGGCACGTGTTGGCGAAGGCCCGGATCACGCAGTCGTCCCCGTTGACCAACAGCATTCCGTCGGCACCGGAGCCGATGGCCCGCTGTGAACCGGTCCCCGCCATGTCGGTGGCGTGGCCGACGCACTTCCAGCCGGAGAACACGTTGCGCTGCTCCCACTCGTAGACCGCCGGGTCGACGTATGCCTCGCGGGGCAGCATGCGGGAGGCACCGAACGGGGCCAGGCTCGCCGCTAGATCGTCGGCCGGAACGGGCGCCGGGTCCGGACGCGAGGAGGAAGAACCGTTCAAGTGCTGTTTGAACATACAGTCAGGATAGTCCGTGGGCGCCCCCAGCGCGAGCAGTCGCAAACCTGCGCAAATTCTCGGCGTGTCGCGCACATCTGCGTCTGCTCGTGGGGGAGGAAGGGGAGGGGCGCTCAGGCCTCGCCGGCGAACGCGGCGAGACCCCGGTCGGCGCCCGTGGCGTCGCCGCGGGTCATCCGGCGGTACACCAGATACCCGACGACGACGGCGGCCAGCGCGGCCAGCAGCAGCAGGGTGGCCAGTGCGTTGAGCGCAGGCGTCGGGGCCGCGCGTGCGGTGTTGTAGATCTTCACCGACACCGGCTCGGTCGACGAGCCCGCCGACAGATAGCGCACCAGCACGAAGTCGTCGATGACGTCGGCGAAGACCAGCACGGTGCTCGCGAAGATCGCCGGCATCAGCATCGGCATCGTGACCCGCCACAGTGACCCGAGTGGGGAGGCGCCGAGATCCGTTGCAGCCTCTTCGTATTGCTTGCCGATGGTCGCGAGGCGGGCCCGCACCAGGACCGCTGGATAGGCCACCTGGTAGGTCACCAGACCGACCACCTGTGCCGAGGTGCCGAGGCCGATCGGCAGCGCCAGGTTCGTCATCACGAACAGGAGCGCGACGGCCAGCAGCACCTCGGGGATGACGAAGGAGATCAGCATCAACACATTCGCCCCGGACGGCAGCCTGCCGCGCCAGCGGTCGACGCCGATCGCGAAGAGGACGCCGAGGGGAACGGTGACGAGGGTGGCGATCACGCCGAGCTTCAACGTCTGCAGCAGCGCCGTGTGCAGGCTGGCGTCGTGCCAGACCGACCGGGTCGGGTCGCCCCAGTACCACCGGAACGAGAATCCCTGCCAATTGGTGCGCGACCTGCCGTCGTTGAAGGAGAACATCACGGCGATCAGCACCGGGAGCAGCGACCACACCAGGTAGAAGACCGTGATGCCGGCGAGAATTCGGGGGCGTCGCCACGGATCGCGGAACCAGCCGACCGGACCCCTCACGTCCGAACCTCGTCGCCGCGCAACGTGACTCGGACGTAGTAGAACATCGGTAGCACCGTGGCAAGCAGTACCAGCATCACGAAGGCGCCGGCCTGACCGGTCTGGCCGGGTGCCTGCACGCTGTCGTTGATGAGGTTGCCGACCATGGCGGTCTTCGGCGAGGCGGACAGCAGGTCGTTGGTGAAGTAGTCACCGAGCATGGGCAGGCAGGTCAGCAGCACCGCGGCCAGGATCGTCGGCCGACACAGCGGCAGCGTCACCCGCAGGAACGACGAGATACGGCTCGCGCCGAGGTCGCGGGAGGCCTCAAGCATCGGCTGCGACAGTCGGTCGAGCCCGGCGTACAGCGGCAGGATCATGTACGGGACGTAACCGTAGGCAAGGCCGAGGATCACCACGACGGGCTGGCCGGTGAGCCAGTCCACGGTGACGTCGAAGAGCCCGCCGAAGCCCAGCAGCCGGTTGACCAGTCCGTCGTTCTGAAGAAGGTTGACCCACGCCAACATTCGCATCATGTAGCTGATCCAGAAGGGTGCGATCAGCAATGCGATCAGCAGACCCTTGTGCTTGCCCGCCAGGCGGGCGACGAAGTAGGCCACCGGAAAGGCGATCGCCAGGCACAGCACGCTGGCCGCTCCGACGTAGCCGACGGTGCGTAGCAGTGCGGGGAAGTAGACACCGTCGGGGCTGATCCTCGACAAAACGTAGGTGAACTGAGAGGGGTTCCACTCCAACGGGTTCCAGACCGGAACGGCGGTACGGAACAGGGGGTCGACGCGACCGAAGACGATGGCCAGCACCACGTACAAGGGCGCCAGGAAGAACAGCAGCAGCCAACCGATGCCCGGGGCGGCCAGCGCGGCCCACAGCCGGACGTTGGGTTCGCGCGTTCGCGCCACCGTTCTCAGGATCCGCCGGCGTTGAACGCGTTCCAGACGTTGTGCCACGCGGCGTCGTTGTCCGCGTCCAGTTCGAGCAGGCGATAACCGCTGTCGAAGTACTCGGGTTTGACGATGGCCGACCGCAGGTTCTCGGGGATGAACTCCTCGGCGATCAGGGAGTCGGCGGTCAGGATGTTCTGCGGCGGCTGGTAGCCGATTGCGGAGAAGTTCTCCTTGGCCACAGCGGGATCCAGCATGTGGTTCAGGAACAAATGTGCCAGCACAGGGTTCTTGCCGCCCTTGAGGGTGACCAGCATGTCGTTGTCGACGAGCCCCTTGCCGTCCTGCGGGAACCAGTACTGCAGGACGTCGGTCCCGACTCCCTCTGGCAGATAGGACTGCGCGTTGATGACGTCGCCGGACCACATCTGGCACAGTCCGATCTGGCCGGACGGCATGTCGCTGTACATCGTGATGGTGACCTTGGGCGAGGTCGCCTTGACCAAGGCGCTGAGCTGTTCGCCGACCATCTTCAGGTCGTCGGCCGACGACGTGTTGACGTCGGTGATGCCTTGTTTGAGAAGCACCATCGCCATGGCGGTGTGCCAGTCGTCGATGATGGCGGTCTTGTCCTTGTACGCGGGGTCCCACAGTGATTCGTACGGATTCTTCAGCGCACCGATGTCAGCGGGCACTTGGTCGCTGCGCCAACCCATTCCGGTGGTGTAGATCGTGTAAGGCACGGTGTACTGCCAGCCCTGGTCGTACCAGGGGTTGGTGAAGCTCGGCCACACGTTGGAGATGTTGGGAAGATAGCTGTGATTCAGAGGGCGCAGCAGCCCACCCGTCACCAGCCTGCTCATCTCGGTGTAGTTGGCGTTGTAGATGTCGAAGTCGACTCCGCTGCGAAGTTTGGTGATCGCCTCGTCACCGTCGTTGAAGGTCGAGACCTCGACCGTGCAGCCGTGCTCGTCTTCGAAGGCCTTGATGGCCTGGGGGCTGAGATAGTCGGCGTAGTTGTAGATCTTGAGGGTGGCGCCCTTCTCTGGCGCAAGCCCGTCCGCGATGGGCTGATTGTCGCTCGCGATGTCCCACTTGACCGGGCTGTCCGGTTTGGCGATCGTCAGCGTTGGCCCAGAGGAGGGTGGCGAGGACTTGGCGCAGGCGGACAGGAAGGCGCCGAGCGTGGGTGCCGCTGCGGCGAAAAGTGCAGCGCGCTGGAGGAATTGGCGGCGATTTGGAGCGGGTCGACCGGGTATCGGCATCTGGGCTGGCATCCGGGCCTCCCGCACTTAGCGTCTTGTCGGTGATAGGACTCTCGCATAGACTGAATACTCAGTCAACCGCTGATGAGCGCTGGCGCGAAGAAGAGACTAGACAAGCGAAGTGGAGGTGCGCCGTGCCCTCGACGGTGTTGCAGAGCGCGGTGTCCGACGCGGTCGACGATCTCATCGCCGCCGAGGAGCAGGTGTTCCTCGCCCGGCAGCCGCGCAGCTCCGAGATGATCGTCAGGGCGCGCGAGCACCTGGCCGGCGGTGCGACGTCCAACTGGCAGATCGCCGAACCGCAAGCCGTCTGGATGAGCCACGGCGAAGGGTCGAAGGTCTACGACGTCGACGGCAACTCCTACGTCGACATGCACGGCGGCTACGGCGCTTCCATTGCGGGACATGCGCATCCGGCGATCGTCGCCGCGGTGAGCGACCGTGTTCGACGGGGCACGCACTTCGCCCAGCCGACCGAGGACGCGATCTGGATCGCCGGCGAGTTGGCCCGCCGGTTCGGCCTGCCGCTGTGGCGGTTCGCCAACTCCGGCACTGAGGCGACGATGGACGCGATCCACTTGGCGCGCGCACTGACCGGGCGCGACCTCATCATCAAGGTCGAGGGCTGCTATCACGGTCACCACGATTCGGTTCAGGTGTCGGTGCTGCCGGAAGCCGACGAGATCGGCCCCCGCGATCATCCCACCGGCGTGCCCGGCAATTCGGGGATTCCGGCGGCAATTCGGGATCTGGTGGTCGTCGTGCCGTTCAACGACGCGGACGCGGTCGCGAGGGCACTGTCCGAAAACCGTGATCGGGTGGCCGCGATGATCCTCGAGCCCATCATGATGAACGCCGGCATCATCACCCCGGACGACGGCTACCTCGCGGCAGTTCGCGACCTCGTCCACGAGGCCGGGGCCCTGCTCGTCTTCGACGAGGTGAAGACGGGCTTCACCACCGGGCCGGGCGGCGTGACCGCACTCTCCGGAGTGGTGCCCGACATGGTTTGTCTGGCCAAGGCTTTGGGCGGCGGCATCTCGGTGGCGGCGATCGGCGGTACCACGGAGGTGATGTCGGCGATCGCCGACGGCCGCTACGAACAGGTCGGCACGTTCAACGGCAATCCGTTGGCGATGGCAGCGACGAGGGCAACCCTGTCGGAGGTGCTCACCGACGACAACTACCGCCACCTCGACGCGCTTGGCGCGCGGATGCGTCGGGGGCTGGAGGCGACCATCGCACGGCACGGCTTCGACTGGTACGTCGTGTCGGTCGGGGCCAAGGGGTGCGTGACGTTCTGCGCCGACCCCGTCCGAGAATTCCGCGACTTCCTGCGGGTGGACGCGCGTCTCGGCCATCTGCACTGGCTCATTCAGCACAACGGCGGCGTGTTCCTGCCACCGTGGGGGAAGGTGGAGCAGTGGCTGCTTTCCGTTCAGCACGACGAGTCCGACGTCGACCGGTTCACGACGAACTTCGCCCGTTTGGCTGAAGCCGTAGCGCCGTGACGGGCGGTCACATCGGTCTGCACCAGCTGGCCAAGTCCTTCGACGGCGTCCCCGCCGTCACGGGGATCGACCTCGACATCCCAGCGGGACAGTTCTATTCGCTGCTGGGAGCGTCGGGGTGTGGCAAGACCACGACGTTGCGGATGATCGCCGGCTTCGAGAAACCCGATTCCGGCCGGATCGAACTCGACGGTCGCGACGTCGCGGGCGATCCGCCGCATCGCCGTCCCGTGAACACCGTCTTCCAGACCTATGCGCTCTTCCCCTTCATGTCGGTCGCCGACAACGTCGCGTTCGGCCTGAAGTATTTGAAGACGTCGAAAGAGGACGCCGCGCGTCGGGTTGGGGAAGCACTCGATCTGGTGCAAATGGGCAAGTTCGCCAAGCGGCGACCCGCCCAGTTGTCGGGCGGGCAGCAGCAGCGGGTGGCGTTGGCACGGGCGTTGGTGTTGCGGCCGCGGGTGCTGTTGCTCGACGAGCCGCTCGGCGCGCTGGATGCCAAGCTGCGCAGGCAGTTACAACTCGAATTGCGCGCGGTGCAGCGCGAAGTCGGCATCACGTTCGTCTACGTCACCCACGATCAAGAGGAAGCGCTCACCATGAGCGACCAGATCGCGGTACTGGCCGACGGCAGGGTCGAGCAGGTCGGGCCACCACAGGAGATCTACTCGTCGCCCGCGACGACGTTCGTCGCCGGATTCCTTGGGGCCGCCAACATCTTCGACGCCGACGTGGTCGACGTCTCCGACACCTCGGCGATCTGCCTGGCTATCGACACCCGGCTCGGTGCCGTGGTCGACCATTCGGTGCCACGGGGCGCGGCCGCCATCGTGATTAGGCCCGAGCGCATAGCGCTTCAGGGCCGCGACGAACCGGTGCCCGCAGGACACAACGCGATCAACGGCACGGTGGCGCAGATCGTGTACCTCGGTGCTCAGACGCAGGTACACGTGGACGTCGGTGCTGCAACGCCTTTGGTGGTCGAGGTGCCCAACGCCGCCGGTCCGACGTCGGTGACGCATCCGCCCGGATCCGCGGTGGTGTGCGTCTGTTCGCACGACGCCGTTCGCGTGTTGCACCGCAGCGCGGCGCTCAGCCCTTCTTCGGCCTGACCTTCTTCGGGCTCTTCTTCGCCGGGGGCAGGTCCAATTCGCGCTCGCAGAAGCGCATGGCGATGGCGTAGGCCACCTCGGAGTCGACCTCGGGATCTTCGAGTGCGACCTGAATCGACAGACCGTCGAGCAACGCGCCGAACTCGAGTGCGAACATCCGGGCGTCGACCTTGTCTGAGGCCTCCCCGGACTTGACGGCGTCGACGATCATCCGGCGCCAGCGGGCGTCGAGCTCGACCCGGCCCGCCTTGACCTCTTCGTGCCGGAACGCCTGCGCCCACAGGTCGAACCACAACCCCCAGGCACCGGGAATCTCGTTGTCCGCCTGCGGAATCACCGTCCACTTGATCAGCAGCGACAACCTCTCGCGCGTCGAGGTGACCTCGGCGAGCATCTTCTCTGCCGCTTCGTAGAACGACTCCTCGGAGTGGCGGAGTGCGTCGACCAGAAGCCTGTCGCGGGTGCCGAAGTAGTAGATGACGAGCGCCGAACTGACGCCGGCCCGCTTGGCCACGTCGGCGATGCGGGTGTCACCGAAGCCGCGCTCGCAGATCAAGCTCGCTGCGGCGTGGAGCATTTCGACGCGACGGCCCTCGTTGTTCTCCGTTGCAGGCGCAGGTTCGGCCATGACCTTCCAAATCCCCCTCAAGTGGCGGCACTGCTACTTGTCGGCAAGCCTAACACTCGATTAGATTGAACAGTCAGTCAGGACTTCCCGCCGCACGACACGGAAGAAGGTCGCTAGTGACCAATGCGTATGACGCCATCATCGTCGGCGGTGGGCACAACGGTCTCGTCTCGGCCGCCTATCTGGCCCGCTCCGGCGCGAAGACGCTGGTGCTCGAATCTCGCGGCAGCCTCGGCGGAGCGGCAACCACCGAAGCCCCCTGGAAGGACGCACCCCACCTGCGGGTCACGCGGCTGTCCTACGTCGTGAGCCTGATGCCGCCGACCATCGTCCGCGAGCTCGGCCTGGAGCGTCACGGCTACAAGGTGCACCCCATGGGGCCCTACTACCAGGCGTTCCCCGAGGGCGGCTCGCTGACGATCTTCGAAGACGATCCGGCGCGCACCCACGAGCAGATCGCCAAGTTCTCCAAGCGGGACGCCGACGCCTGGCCACGATGGAACGAGTGGCTGGAGGGCATCGCCGAGGTGATGGGTCCGCTGCTTACCCAGGTGCCGCCCAACATAGGCTCGCACAAGCCGTCTGACCTGTTCGATCTCGCCAAGCTGGCGTGGAGCCAGAAGGGCATCACCACCCGCATGACCGCGGACGTCACGCGGCTGTTGACGATGAGCATCGCCGACCTCCTCGACGACTGGTTCGAGTCCCCTCAGATCAAGGGGGCGCTCGCCGTCAACGGCGTGATCGGCACCTGGGCCGGTCCGTACGAGCCGGGCACGGCGTACGTGATGGCGCACCACTCGATCGGCGACGTCGGTGACGGGCAGCTCGGAAGTTGGGGCTACCCCGAGGGTGGCATGGGCGGGGTGTCGGAGGCCATCGCCCGCTCGGCGCGCGCCTTTGGGGCCGAGATCCGCACCAACGCAGGGGTGTCCACCCTGAAGGTGCGTGGGGGCAAGGTCGAGGGAGTGGTCCTCGAGAACGGCGAGGAGATCACCGCGCCGCTGGTAGTGACCACGCTGCACCCGCGTACCGCCTTCCTCGACCAGATCCCGCGCCACGAGCTGCCCGACGACTTCGTCCGCGACATCGAGCATTGGAAGACCCGCAGCGGCGTCGTGAAGATCAACCTGGCCCTTGCCGAACTACCCAACTTCACCGCCGACCCAAGCTCGGGCATCGCCGAACATCACACCGGCTCGGTCGAGATGGCTCCCACGATGGAGTTCATCGAGGCGGCCTTCCAAGACGCCCGCGTCGGCAAGCCTGCGTGGGCGCCCTTCAGCGACGGCGTCATCCCGACGACCTTGGACAAGACGCTCAATACCGATGGCACACACATCATGTCGCTGTTCACCCAGTGGGTGCCCGCGGAGTGGGCCGACGCCCCGCACACCGAAGAACTCGACGCCTACGCCGACCGGATGATCGATTTGTACGACCAGGTGGCACCGGGTTTCGCGTCCTCGGTCCTGCATCGCGACGTCGTCGGCCCCCACGAGATGGAGCAGGAATACGGGCTGATCGGCGGCAACATCTTCCACGGCGAGCTCTCGCTGGAGCAGCTGTTTCACATGCGGCCTGCGCCTGGCTTCGCCGATTACCGCACGCCCATCGCCGGGCTGTACAACGGCAGTTCGGCAACGCACGCCGGCGGTGGCGTGTGCGGCATCCCGGGCTGGCAAGCCGCGAGGGCTGCACTGGCGGACAAGAAGCGGGCCAACGGGCGGTTGCGATCCGTCCTGAGTCGCTCGTCCTAGGTCCTGATCCGTGGGGCAGCAGCGCAAGGCAGCGGTCGCCGCCATGCTCGGCGCCCGGTCGGTGGCCGTCGTCGGTGCCAGCGCGCGCCCCGACAGCTTCGGTGCGCGGATGATCGTCGAGTCGCAGCGCAGTTCGGCGCGGATGCACCTGGTCAATCCCCGCTACGACCGGATCGGTGACGTGCCGTGCGCGGCGTCGCTTTCCGAGCTCGACGAGCCCGTCGACCTGGTGCTGCTCGGGGTGCCCGACGGTGCGCTGGTCGAGCAGGTGGCCGCTGCCGCGGACGCCGGTGCCCGGTCAGCCGTCGTGTTCGGCGCCGCGCTCGGGGTCCGCGACAAGGTGGCTGCCGTCGCCGCGGAGGCCGGGATGGCGCTGTGCGGCGCGGGATGCATGGGATTCGTCAACAACGCGATCGGTCTTCGTGCGCTCGGATACCTCGAACCAGAGGAGCTACCGGCGGGCGGGGTCAGCCTCGTCACCCATTCGGGTTCGGCCTTCTCGACGCTGTTGCGGGCCCGTCGCGGGTTCGGCTTTCGGCTCGCCGTCTCCTCGGGTCAGGAAATCGTGACCACCACAGCCGATTACGTCGACTACGCACTCGACGATCCCGGCACCGACGTGCTTGCGCTGCTGCTCGAAAGCCCACGCGAGGTGCCCCGACTGCGGCGGGCGCTGCGCCGCGCCCACGGCAAGGGCATCCCGACCGTGGTGCTCCCGGTCGGCGGCTCCCCGACCGGTCAGGCGATGGTCGCCGCCCACTCGGGAGCGCTGGCCGGAGGGGACGCGGCCTGGCAGGCGTTCTGTGACGACGTCGGAGCCGTCCGGGTGCGGGACATGGCCGAGTTCGCCGACACCGTCGAGATGTTCAGCATGCGGAGGCGGACCGGGTCCGGGGGCCGGGTCGCGACCGTGCACGACTCCGGTGCCGAACGAGCCATGATCGCCGACCTGGCACACGAGGTCGGCGTCGAGTTCGCCCAGCTGTCTCCAAAGTCGCTGTCGGCCATCGCAGATCTCCTCGACGACGGGCTGATCGCCACAAATCCGCTCGACGTGTGGGGGACCGGCGCCGACACCAGGTCGCTGTTCCGTGCCTGTCTGCACGTCATGACCCAGGATCCCGCGGTCGCCGTCACCGCACTGGCCGTCGACCTGGTTCCAGAATTCGACGGCGACACGGCCTATCAGGATGCGGTGCTCGACGTGGCAGCGGAGACCGACGCACCCCTGGCCGTGCTGACCTCCCTGCCCGGCGCCGTCGACCGCGATGCGGCAACACGACTGCGTGACAACGGGATACCCGTCCTGGAGGGTTTTCGCAGTGGGGTGGTGGCGTTGGGTCACCTGGCCCGGTGGCCGCTGCGGCTCGAATCCGGCGCGCCTGCCGTCGACCGCGACCGGCGACGACGATGGCAGGCGCGGCTGGCCGACTGGGACCCTGCGCTGGGATTCGAGCTGCTCGCCGACTACGGCATACCGGTCGCCCGGCCAACCGTCGCGAACACCCCAGACCAGGCCCTTGCCGCCGCCGAGGCAACCGGCTATCCCGTCGTCATGAAAACGGTTGCGGCCGAGCATAAGAGCGACGTCGGCGGTGTCGTACTCAACCTGGTCGACGCCACCGCGGTTCGTACGGCATACGCGGACCTGGCCCAGCGGCTGGGCCCCTCGGTGACGGTGCAACCGATGGTGCCCGACGGCGTCGAGGTGTCGGTTGGCGTCGTACGGGACGCGACGTTCGGCCCGCTGGTGGTGGTCGCCGCGGGCGGCACGCTGGTGGAGCTTCTGGCCGACCGCGGGTTGGCGTGCCCACCGGTGTCCCACGGCCGGGCCGTCGAGATGCTGGACGCGCTGCGCATCCGGCGCCTGCTGGACGGCTGGCGCGGCGCACCCGCGACCGACGTCAGCGCACTGGCCGACGCGATCGTCGGATTCTCGCAGCTGGCAACCGAGCTCGGCGACTCACTCGAGGCGGTCGAGGCCAACCCGCTGATCGTCTCGGTCTCCGGCGTGGTCGCCGTTGACGCGTTGGTGGTACAGCGCTGCGGGGTTGGCCAGTAGCGGCGCGAAGGCCAGCTCGGCCGCACCGATCATCAGGGTGTCCGCGTCGAGGCTGGCCGGAACGATCCGCAGCATCTCCCCGGGTGCGCGGAAACTGTGCCGCGCGATGGCCTCGTCGAGGGCGGTGGCCGCCACCGAGGGGAAGACCCGCAGGAAGCCGCCGAGCACTACCAGGCCGGGGTTGAGCAGGTTGACGACGTTGCCGAGCGCGATGCCAAGGTAGTGCGCCTGGCGTTCGACGGTGCTGGCCCGCACGCTCGAATCCTTCTCGAAGGTCTGGGATTGGCTGACCTCGGTCTCGAGGCATCCCGTTGCGCCGCAATGACATTGCTTTGCACCGCCGACGAAGGTGTGGCCGAGTTCGCCGGCGTAGCCCGCCGCACCGTCGAACAGCTGTCCGGCAACCACGACGCCGGCGCCGATGCCGCCCGCGCCTCCGTTGACGTACACCATGTGCTCGGCGTTGGCGTGCTGGCCGAAGATGTGCTCGGCGATGGCACCCAAGTTCGCGTCGTTGGCGGCGAACGTGGGCAGACCCGTTGCCGCGCCCAGCATTTCGCCGATCCGAGCATCGTGCCAGTCGAGGTGTGGGGCCAGCCGGATGGTGGACCCGGCAGCGTGCACCAGGCCGGGGACCGCGACTCCGACGGCGGTGACGGTGCAGTCCGGCTCGAGCCGACCCCGGAGCCGGTCGATCATGTCGGCCGCGAGGTCGACGGTCTGCTCCGCGGTGAGGACGCCGGGGGTGGCCCGTTTGGTCACCTCGAGAACGTTGCCGCCGAGGGTGACCAGGCCGACGGTCAGCGAGTCGACTTCCGGGTTGACGGCGATGGCCAGCATGCTCGGGTGAGGCCGTACGACGGGGCTTGGCCTGCCGACCTGGGCCGAGGCGGTGGGCCGGGTTTCTTCGATCAGTCGATGTTCGGCCAACTCCTCGACGAGGTCCTTGACCGTCGACCGCGACAGCCCGGTTCGGCGCGTCAGCTCGGCTCGGCTCATTCCGCGGTGGCGATGTACCAAGGTCAGCACACCGGAGAGGTTGCGCCGGCGTACGTCATCGGTGCTGGTCCCGATCCTTGCGGCGCGATTCACGGCGTTCCTCCCCTCGACGATCTCCCCGTTGACAGTGGCGTGGAACACACTATAAGTTCGGCGACTGAACAAATCTACAGTCTGATTCAACCAGGAGGCGGAGATGTCCGTAGCCCAATCAAGTGTCTCGCTCGCCGACGGCGTCACCCCGCAGCCCTCGGACAAGTTCTCCTTCGGATTGTGGACCGTGGGGTGGACCGCATCCGATCCGTTCGGAGTCGACACCCGACCCGCCGTCGACGCGGTCGAGGCGGTCGAGCGGCTCGCCGAGCTGGGCGCCTACGGTCTGACCTTCCACGACGACGACCTGTTCCCCTTCGGCTCGTCGGACGCCGAGCGTCGACGGGCGATCGACCGGCTGGTGTCGGCGCTGAAGTCCACCGGCATGGTGGTGCCGATGGTGACCACGAACCTGTTCTCCCAGCCCGTCTTCAAGGATGGCGGCTTCACCAGCAACGACCGCTCGGTCCGGCGTTTTGCGCTGCGCAAGGTGCTGCGCAACATCGACCTGGCGGCCGAGCTTGGCGCCGAGACCTTCGTCATCTGGGGTGGGCGCGAGGGCAGCGAGTACGACAGCGCGAAGGACGTTCAGGCGGCTTTCGCGCGCTACCGCGAATCCTTGAACCTGTTGTGCGAGTACGTCCTCGACAACGACTACCAGCTGCGCTTCGCGATCGAGCCCAAGCCCAACGAGCCAAGGGGCGACATCTTGTTGCCGACGGTTGGCCATGCGTTGGCGTTCATCGAGACGCTGGACCACTCCGAGATCGTCGGCGTCAACCCCGAGACCGGCCACGAACAGATGGCGGGCCTGAACTTCGTCCACGGCATCAGCCAAGCCCTTGACGCCGGCAAGCTGTTCCACATCGACCTCAACGGTCAGCGCGGCATCAAGTTCGACCAGGATTTGGTGTTCGGCCACGGCGACCTGGCCAACGCGTTCTCCCTGGTCGACCTGTTGGAGAACGGCGGCCCCGACGGTGGCCCCAGCTACCTCGGGCCGCGCCACTTCGACTACAAGCCAAGCCGCACCGAGGACGGCGATGGTGTCTGGTTCTCGGCGGCTGCCAACATGCGGATGTACCTGTTGCTCAAGCAACGTGCCGCTGCCTTCCGCGCTGATCCCGAGGTTGCGGAGGCCCTGGAGATGGCTCAGGTCGCGGAGCTGCGACGGCCTACCCTGAACGCTGGCGAGACCTATCGCGACCTGCTGGCCGACCCGTCGGCAATGGAGGACTTCGACGCCGAATCATATTTCGGAGCAAAGGGATTCGGCTTCGTCCGGCTCAACCAGTTGGCCATCGAGCATCTGCTGGGCGCGCGCTGAGCCTGGCACTGGCCAATCCCTAGACGTGATGCACGTCACGCTATATGTTGTCGTCAAGAACAAATCGAGAATTGGGAGCAATCCATGAACCGAGTGCCATCAATGGTGTGTGCCGTGCTCGTCGGCGCCGGGCTGGCCCTGTCCGGCTGCAGCAGCAGCGGCAGCGGCGGTGACCAAGGAAGCGGCGGCAGCGGCGGTGACGCCAAGGCTGAAGGCAAGATCGGCGTGATCCTGCCCGACACCAAGTCGTCGGTCCGGTGGGAGTCCAAGGACCGGCCCGCACTCGAGGAGGCCTTCAAGGCCGCGGGCGTGCCGTACACCATTCAGAACGCCGAGGGGTCGACGGACAGCATGGCGACGATCGCCGACGGCATGATCGCCGACGGGGTCACCGTGCTGGCCATCGTCAACCTCGACTCCGACAGCGGCGCCGCGATCCAGCAGAAGGCGGCCAGCCAAGGCGTCAAGACCATCGACTACGACCGGCTCACCCTTGGCGGATCGGCCGACGTCTACGTCTCGTTCGACAACAACACCGTCGGTCAGCTCCAGGGTCAGGGTCTGGTCGACTGCCTGGCGGGCAAGCCGTCGAACGTGGTGTTCCTCAACGGTTCTCCCACCGACAACAACGCCACCCTCTTCACCGCCGGTGCGCACTCGGTCGTCGACAAGACCCCGAGCGTCAAGATCGTCGGCGAGCAGTCGGTACCCGATTGGGACAACGACAAGGCCGTCACCATCTTCGAGCAGATGTACACCGCCGCCGACGGCAGGATCGACGGCGTCTACGCAGCCAACGACGGCCTCGCCGGATCGGTGATCTCGATCCTGGAGAAGAACGGTCGCGCGGGTCAGGTGCCGGTGACCGGTCAGGACGCCACCGTCGAAGGTCTGCAGAACGTGCTCGCCGGAACCCAGTGCATGACGGTCTACAAGTCCGCGAAGGAAGAGGCGGCCGCTCTGGCCAAGGCCGCCATCGCGCTGGCGAAGGGCGAGTCGGTCGACGCACCCGGAAAGTCGCGGGACGACAAGGGAAACCGCGACGTGCCATCGGTGCTGCTGACCCCGAAGGCCATCACCAAGGACAACGTCGACGTCGTGATCAGCGACGGCGGCCAATCCAAGGACGAGGTGTGTGCCGGGCAGTTCGCCGCGATGTGCAGCGCAGCGGGGCTCTGATCGACTGATGACCGCGCCCATCCTCGAACTGCGGGGAGTCAACAAGAGCTTCGGCATGGTGCACGTGCTTCGTGACGTCGACTTCGCCGTCCGGCCCGGCGAAGTGACGGCGCTCGTCGGAGACAACGGCGCAGGCAAGTCGACGTTGGTGAAGGCGATCGCCGGAATCCATCCGATCGACAGCGGCGAGTACCTGTTCGAGGGTGAGCGCGTCACGGTGCACGGCCCCAATGACGTTGCCGCCCTTGGCGTCGAGGTGGTCTACCAGGATCTCGCCCTGTGCGAGAACCTGGACATCGTGTCGAACATGTTCCTCGGTCGCGAAATCCGGCAACGGGGGATGCTCGACGAGGCCCGCATGGAGACGATGGCGCGCCAAGCGCTGGCGTCGCTGTCGGTGAAGACGGTGAAGTCCGTGCGGCAGACCGTCTCCAGCCTGTCCGGCGGCCAACGCCAGACCGTCGCGATCGCCAAGTGCGTGCTCTGGAATTCGAAGGTCGTGCTGCTGGACGAACCGACGGCAGCGCTCGGGGTGGCACAGACGCGTCAGGTCATCGATCTGGTGCGGCGCCTCGCCGACCAGGGCTTGGGCGTCGTCCTGATTTCCCACAACATGATGGACGTCTTCGAGGTGGCCGACCGGATTTGCGCGCTGTACCTCGGCCGGGTGGCTGCCGAGGTCAAGACCGCCGAGGTCACCCGAGGGCAGGTGGTCGAGCTCATCACCGCCGGACACTCCGGCAACCTCGGGCTGGCCCCCGCCGACGCCGCCCAGTCGACGTGAAGGATCGCGACATGACAACCACCAACTCGCCGACCGCGAAGGCCGAGCTCGACGACACGGCGTTCGCCGCCGACAGTCACTCGGACGCCACGTTCGCCGACGCGGCCCGCGGCTATCTGCGCAGGGTGCGCGGCGGTGACATGGGCTCGCTGCCAGCCATTCTCGGACTCGTCGTGCTCTTCGTCGTGTTCGGATTGGCCAACGACCGATTCCTCTCCGCGCTCAACCTGGCCAACCTGGTGACCCAGGCCGGCTCGATCTGCGTGCTCGCCATGGGCCTGGTCTTCGTGCTGCTGCTCGGCGACATCGACCTGTCGGCGGGGGTGGCGGGTGGCGTCTCGGCCTGCGTGATGGCGCTGACGATGACCGGTCAAGGCTGGCCGTGGTGGGCCGGCGTGGTGGGCGGCGTGCTCTGCGGCGCGTTCATCGGGCTCCTGATCGGGCTGCTCCGCGCCAAGCTGGGTATTCCGTCGTTCGTGGTGACGCTGGCGTTCTTCCTTGGCCTGCAAGGCGTCACGCTCAAGCTGATCGGCGAGGGCGGGTCGGTTCGGGTGGACGACCCGGTCATCCGCGGCATCACCATTGCCAATCTGCCGGTGGCCGTGGGCTGGGCTTGCGCGCTGCTGATCGTCGTGGCCTTCGCAGGCTTCGAGCTCCTCAAGCACCGCAACAAGGTCGCGGCCGGATTGCACCACGCCCCATTGGGAGTCGTGATCGCACGCATCGTCGGCGTGGCCGCGGTGACACTGGGCGTGACCTTCCTGCTGAGCCTCAACCGCAGCGTCAACCCGAGGGTCGAGATACGCGGCATCCCCTACGTCCTGCCGTTGGTGGTGGTGCTGCTCATCGGTCTCACCTTCGTGCTGACCCGCACCCGCTACGGTCGACACCTCTACGCCGTCGGCGGCAGCGCTGAGGCGGCCCGTCGGGCAGGCATCAACGTCGACCGGATCCGCATTTCGGTGTTCGTGATCGGCTCGTCTCTCGCCGCCGTCAGCGGCATCATCGCCGCGTCCTACGGCGGCAAGGTGTCGGCGTCCTCTGGCGCGGGCAACGTCCTGCTGTACGCCGTCGGCGCGGCAGTCATCGGCGGCACCAGCCTGTTCGGTGGCAAGGGCCGCGCGGTCGACGCGGTGATCGGCGGCGTGGTGGTCGCCACCATCGCCAACGGCCTTGGCCTACTGAACCAGTCGTCCTACATCAACTTCTTGGTCACCGGCGGCGTCCTGCTGCTCGCCGCCAGCGTCGACGCGATCTCGCGCCGCCGCCGGTCGGCCACCGGCCTGAGTTGACCGGGGTCACTCAGAAGATCGAGTAGACCTTTCGCACGGTCTCGTGGATGTCCCACGTGCCCGTCCAGCCCTTCGGGAACACCGCGACGTCGCCGACGCCGATCTCGGAGGCTTCGCCGCCGTCCGGGGTGACCGTCATCCGGCCTGCCACCAGGTAGATCACCTCGTGCGTCGCCAGCGTCCACCGGGACGGGCCGGGTGCGCACTGCCAGATGCCCGCCGACGAGTCCCCGTCCACCCAGACCTCGAGACCGCTGGTGGCCATCGCGGCTCCGGTGGCCTCGTCGAGTGGTCCCCAATCCTCGAGCTCGGCGTCGGCGGCGTTGGGCAGCATGCTGGTGATCATCGGGAGGCCCTCTCGGGGAACGGTAGTGAAATCGGTTCGGGGGCAACCCGACTGTTGCCGTCGGCGTCGAAGCGGTCGAGGCCGAGGTCGGTGAGGTCGAGCCAGTCGCAGTGGCCCGTCGTGGTCAGGTCGGCCGCCACCTGGGAGACGGCGGGCCCCCACATCATGCCGTGGCCCGCCGCGCTGGCCACGACGGTGCCGTCGACCGGGCCGTCGCCGGTGAGCAGCGGGCCGAGGATGGGGAGGTGGTCGGGGGTGTAGTCGATGGTCGCCGCCCACGATCGTCGAAGGCCGAGGCCCCTGACTGCGGGGAAGAGCTGCTCCATGCGTGTGCGCGCCTTGCGGTAGTACGCCGTGTCGAAGTCGACTGCGGTACCGGGCGGCTCGTCGGGATTGCTCATGCCCCACAGGACGCCGCCGGCTTCACCTGGGCGCCAATAGATTCCGGAGGGGAGGTCGAAGACCATGGGCAGCTCACGTACGTCGACGTCGGGCGGTGCCGCGGTGACGACGACCTGGTGACGCGCGCCGCCTGCGTGGATCCGGCCGCCGGCCGTGGTGCCCACCGCGGCGAGCTTGGGCCCGCCGGTCAGTACGACGCGGTCGGTGTCGATCGGTCCGTCTGCCGTGTCGACGCCGACCACCCGGCCGCCCTTGGTGCGCAGGCCGGTGAACGCGCAGTGCTCGCGGACGTCGACGCCGTGCGCGACCAGCGCGGCGGAGTAGGCGAGTACGTTGCGAGGCGCGTCGATGTAACCGTCTCCCGGGGCGTAGGACGCGCCCATCGTGACGCCGGGCGCCAGGCCCGTCGGGCGGGCGTCGAGGTCGTCGCTGCTGAGCCATTCCACGGTGAGGCCGAGGCTCTGCTGTAGCGCGATGCGGGAATGAGCCTGCTGCACTTCGGCTTCGGTGAACGCCGGCATCAGGTAGCCCTGCGCGACGAAGCCGCAGTCGAGTGGAAAGCGGTCACCGCTCGCGGTGTAGAACTCCTGGGCGCGGAGACCCAGCTTGATCGCGGGTTCGGTGCCGCCCTGGGCGCGAACCATGCCCGCGGCGCGGCTGCTTGCTCCGTCGCCGAGCGTGGCCGCCTCGAGAAGGACGACGTTGGCGACGCCGGATTCGGCGAGCAGCACCGCCGTCCAGGCGCCGACCGTCCCTCCGCCGACCACCACCACGTCGGCACTAGTGGAACTAGTCATAGCACTGAACGCTGACATAGACTGAACGCTCAGTCAAGGGCGAGGAGCATGATGTACGGGCTATCCGAGGCCGATCGACTCATTCAGGACGCGGCGCGCGGATTCGTCGACTCGCTGATACCGCTCGAGCTCGAAGCCGAGCTGGCCGGCGGAATGCTGCCGAAGGAGGTGACTGCCGAACACCATTCCCGGGCAATTGAATTGGGCCTCTTCGCCACCAACATGCCGACGTCGGTCGGCGGGCGTGGCTGCTCCGCGCTGCAGCAGGTGCTGGTGCAGGAACAGTGCGGGCGGGCAACCAACGGACTCGGCTGGGTGATGGCCACGCCACCGCAGTGGTGGGTCGACGTCACCACCGATTACCAGCGGGAGCGATGGCTGCTGCCCGCCGTGCGCGGCGAGAAGCACGAGGCGTATGCCATCACCGAGGAGTTCGCCGGGTCGGACGTCTCCGCGCTGACGACCACCGCACGCCGGGACGGCGACGAGTACGTGATCGACGGCGTCAAGTGGCACGTCACGTCCTACAACCTGGCCGACTATTGCTTCGTGCAGGCGGTGCTCGTCGGAGGGGAGTTCGAGGGCGAGCACGTGCTACTGGTGGTCGACCTACCGTGGCCGGGCGTGGAAGTGGTTCGCACCCCTCACTATTCGCACCACATCGCCGACGAGCATCCGATCGTGTCGTTCAACGGGGTTCGGGTACCGGTGGCGAATCTCGTCGGCGCCGAGGGGGAGGGGATGACCTTCACCCAGGACTGGTTCAGGTTCGAACGGCTGATGGTCGCGGCGCGATGCGTCGGTGCGGCGCAGCGGCTACTCGACGAGGTGACGGCGTTCGCCAAGGAGCGAGTGGTCGACGGCAAACCGCTCGGAGAGCATCAACTGGTGGCGGGCATGCTGGCCGACTGCGCGACCGAACTCTTCGCCGCGCGCACCATGCTCTACGAGGTGGCCCGCTCGATCGACGGCGGCGCCGACCGAAAGAGGTTGCACGCGCAGGCGTCCATGGCGAAGCTGTACTGCTCGGAGATGGCGGGCCGGGTGGCCGACCGCAGCGTGCAGATCTTCGGTGGCCGTGGCTACATGCGCGAGAACGTCGCCGAGCGGATGTACCGCGAGCTCCGCGTCGAGCGGATCTGGGAGGGCGCCAGTGAGATTCAGCGCCTCATCGTGGCCCGCCAGCTGATGAACCGGGGTCCGTCAGCGGTGTTGGAGGGACGTCAGCAGGGGTCGCCTGGAGGCGTGTAGTACGGCACTCCCTCGACGGTGTAGCAGGGCACCTCGCCCCAGACGTACGGAGTGTCCTGCGATGCGATCGCCACCCGCGTCACGTCGCCCGCGATGTTGGTGCACCCGCCCACCGCCACGTGCCGGCCACCGGCGCCCGCGCACACGTCGGCCTGAGCCGCCGGCGCCATCGCAAACGGCAGAGCCCCCATCGCCGCAGACGTCAACAGCACTGCTGCAAGCTTCTTCATGTCGTGCATCCCCTCATTTGGCCGACTCGCCGTCATTGTCACGCACGTCAACCCGTGGGGACGGGGTTTCGTCGTTTCTGTCGGACCGGAAGCCCAGCAAACGCATGCCGTGGTAGACGACGAGAGCGGCGATGGAGCCAAGCGAGATGCCGGTGAAGATCAACGACCCGGGTTGCCAGGTGAAGTCGGCGATGCCGATGATCAGCGGAATGGCGGCCGTCATCTGGTTGACGGGAAGGCCGAAGTCGACGTGGTTGGTCAGCCAGATGCGGACACCGAGGATGCCGACCAGCCCGTAGAGGACGACGGTCGCGCCGCCAAGCACGCCGGGCGGGATGGCGGAGATCGTCGCGCCGACCTTGGGGCACATGGCGAGAACGATCGCCACCGCGGCGGCGATCCAGTAGGCCGCCGTGGAGTACACCCGGGTCGCGGCCATCACGCCGATGTTCTCGGCGTAGGTCGTCGTGGCCGATCCGCCGCCGAAGCCCGCGAGAGTGGTGGCGACGCCGTCCGCGGCGATGGCCCGGCCCATGACGGGGTTGGTGTCGGTTTCGGTCATCTGGCCGACCGACTTCACGTGACCGATGTTCTCGGCCACCAGTGCGATCACCGCGGGCAGGAACAGGGGGAGAACGGACAGGCTGAAGGTCGGCGCCTGGAAGTCGGGCAGGCCGATCCACGGCGCGGCCGCGATCGCGGAGGTGTCGACGTCGCCGAGGGCCAGCGCCACCAGATATCCGATGACGACGGCCAGGAAGATCGCGAGCCTGCCGATGATGCCGCGGAAGAACGCCAGGATCCCGACGAGCAACACCAGGGTGATGAGGCCGACGACGGGGCCCTTCTCGAAGTTGTTCTTGGCGGCGGGCGCGAGGTTGAAGCCGATCAGCGCGACGATGGCTCCCGTCACCACCGGCGGCAGCGTTGCGTCGAGCCAGGCGGTGCCGACGACGTGGACGATTGCGCCGATGAGGATCAGCAACAGGCCCACCGCGACCAGGCCGCCGAGCGCGCTGCCGGTGCCGTTGGACGCCACGGCCGCGGTGACCGGCGCGATGACCGAGAAGCTCGAGCCCAGATAGCTGGGCAGACGGTTGCCCGTGATGATCAGGAACAGCACCGTTCCGACGCCGGAGAACAACAGCGTGGTGGCGGGCGGGAACCCCGTCAGCACGGGCACCAGGAAGGTGGCGCCGAACATCGCCACCACGTGCTGGGCGCCGATGCCGATGGTGCGCGGCCAACTCAGTCGCTCGTCCGGGGCGACGACGTGGGCGTCGGAGGGGACGGGCTTCCAGTGCAGTGAGATCACGGTTGTCGACTACACACCATCGGCGGGCATCGCGCGACCCATCCGCCGAATGCGGCTGGGGTGGGCTCCTAGTGGGAAAGCCGCGGGATGACCTCGTCGCCAAGCCGCGTCACCCAGCCCGCGGGATCGGGGTTGCCGGGCCACGGACCGGTGTTGACCGTGTCGAAGCCGAGTGCGGCGTACCGTTCGAGGGTGCGTAGGTAGGAGTCGACGTCGGCGAATGGGTCGTCGAAGTAGCCAGCGGTCAGCCGGATCTCGGCGACGTCGCGCCCGACCGCATCGCAGTGTGCTCGCAACACGTCGAGCTTGTGGGGGAGCTCGTCGAGCGTCGACGACGCGTTCCACACGTCGGCGTACTGCGCGACCATGCGCAACGTCTTCTTCTCGCCCGAGCCGCCGATGAGGATCGGTGGCCGGCGGACCGGCTGCGGTTGGCAGATGGTCTCGGCGAGCTGGTAGTGCTTCCCGTCGTAGGGCCCGTCGTCGTCGCTCCACATCTGCTGACAGATCTGCAGTGTCTCCTCGAGCATCTCGAACCTGTCCTTCAAGGGTGGGTAGGGGATGCCAAGCGCGTGGTGTTCGCGGTCGTACCAGGCCGCGCCGATGCCGAACATCGAACGGCCGCCGCTCAACACGTCGAGGGTGGTCATGGTCTTCGCCAGCACGCCGGGATGGCGATAGGTGACGCCGGTGACCAGCATCGTCAAGGTGATGCGATCGGTCAGCGCGGCCAGATATCCCATCGTGGTGTAACCCTCGAGGAAGGGGTCCTCGGCGCGACCGAAGTTCTCCATCTGGAAGAAGTGGTCGGCGAGGGTGAACATGTCAACGCCACCCTCCTCGGCCGCCTTGACGGTCGCGGCGAGGGTCGGGGCGAGTCTCTCCGGCGCGCCGGGGAGGAAGTCGATGTAGTGAACGGCCAATTTCATTGTGAGTCAGTACCCTTCGCTAGTCGGTGAGCCGGGTCAGCAGCGTCAGCGCCTCATTGACGACGCGGCGTTCCGGTTCGGTGTAGCGGTCCTGCAAGGCACGCACCAGCCACTCCTCGCGCACCTTGCGGTCGTTCTCGCCGTGCCTGCGCCCGAGTGCGGTCAGGTCGACGAGTTGACGGCGTCCGTCATCGGGATCCTGTGTGCGCGCGATCATTCCATGACGTTCCAGGCCGGCTAGCGTGGTGGCCATGGACTGCGGGCGCACGCGTTCGGCGCCGGCCAGTTGGCTGGTCGACGCGGGGCCGTCCTTGACGAGACGGATGAGGACCGCGGTCTGGGACGGGGTGAGGTCGTCGGCGGTGGCGACTTCGAGCAGTCGCCTGCGCAGCCTGCTAAACAGCACGCGGAGATCCTGCGCTGCCACGACCGCCGACTCACTGGCCCGTTCCATTTAAACAGCCTAAACTGAGCAGTTTAAACTGTCTACCTTGGCAGCCAGCCGTCGAGGGCGTCCCGCAGAACGCCGGCGAAGTCGACGCCAGTCGCCGCCGTCACCAGTGCCTGGGCCACAATGGATTTGGGTTCGCGGTCGAGGACGATGAGTCCGACCGCTGGGCCGTCCCCGGTACGCACCATTGGGCGAGCCGTCAGCCCTTGCGGCACACCGAACGCGTACAGCCAGGTATGGGAGGCCACCGTGGCGAGTTGCCGTCCAGCCAGGTGGGCGAACAAGGCTCCGACGGTGTCGGCTTCGACGGCGGGCCGAAAGCGGGCGCCGTCGGCTGCCATGTTGGCGTCGATGATCCGGCGGTTCCGCATCGCCGGTGTCAGCGCGCACAGCCGGAGCTTGGCGGCTTCTGACCACCGCACTTCGTCCTGCGCCGTGATCGGTTCGTCGGCTGGTGCGAGCAGCACGAACCGTTCGCGATAAAGTTCGAAATGCTTGGTGCCAGGCGGCGTTTCGCTGTCGAGGTAGGTGAGCCCGGCGTCGATCTCGAACTCCGCGAGGCGCACCGCGATCTCCCGTGACGAGAGCGCTTCGATGCGCACCGAGGCTGCGGGGTTGTCAGATAGGAAGCGATCGGTGAGGAGCGGACTGGCGGGCACCGACGTCGGAATCGCACCGACCCGCGCCATGGCGCTCAAACGCCCCTGCATTCGTTCCACGTCAGCCAGTAGTTCGTCACGCTCGGCCAGGATTCGGTGGGCCCACGTCACGACCCTGCTGCCCTCTTCGGTGAAACCCTCGAACCGATGCCCGCGTCGGACGATGACGACACCCAACTCGCTCTCCAGACGCCTGATCGCCACCGACAACGTCGGCTGACTGACGTTGCGCGAGCGGGCAGCCCGGCCGAAGTGTCGGTCTCTGGCCAAGGCGACCAGGTATTCGAGTTGCTGGATGAGCACGTCACCGTGCATGGCCATACCCCCGCGTCATCTCGATAGGTTCGGACTATCGAAGCATGTCAGATCGCAAAGAAGAACCCCTTGTCCGCCATCGGACGACGGCGCTAGGTTCGAAACCGTCGACGACCGGCACCGTCCGCAGCCTGATCAGATGCGGGTGCACACGTCCCACTCCGCCTCGATGAGAGAAGACCACCATGGCCAAGATCCTCTGCGTTCTCTACGACGATCCCGTGACCGGTTACCCGAAGACCTACGCACGCGACGGCCTGCCGACACTCGATCGGTACCCCGACGGGCAGACCCTGCCCACCCCGTCGGCGATCGACTTCACTCCTGGTGAGTTGCTCGGCAGTGTCTCCGGCGAGCTCGGACTGCGCACGTATCTGGAGGGCCTTGGCCACGAACTGATCGTCACCTCCGACAAGGACGGCGACGACTCGGTCTTCGATCAGCACCTGCCCGACGCTGAGATCGTCATCTCGCAGCCGTTCTTTCCCGCGTACCTGACCGCCGAACGAATCGCCAAGGCGCCCAACCTCAAACTGGCCGTGACCGCCGGAATCGGTTCGGACCACGTCGATCTCGACGCCGCGATCGAGGCGGGAGTCACGGTCGCCGAGGTGACCTTCTGCAACAGCATCAGCGTGGCCGAGCACGTCGTGATGATGATTCTGTCGCAGGTTCGCAACTATCTGCCGTCGCACCAGCAGGTGCTCGACGGCGGTTGGAACATCGCCGATTGCGTGGAACGTTCCTACGACTTGGAGGGAATGCAGGTCGGCACGGTGGCGGCGGGACGCATCGGGCTGGCCGTCATGCGCAGGCTCGCGCCCTTCGACGTGGGTCTGCACTACTACGACAAGCACCGCCTGCCGTCAGAGGTCGAGGCCGAACTGAACCTGACGCATCACGAGTCGGTTCAGGAGATGGTGCCGCATCTCGACGTCGTGACGATCAACGCGCCGCTGCACCCGGAGACGCGGGGCCTGTTCGACGACGAACTGCTCTCGACGATGAAGCGTGGCGCTTACCTGATCAACACCGCCCGTGCTCTCATCGTCGACCGCGACGCCGTGGTCCGCGCCTTGGAGAGTGGGCAACTCGCCGGATACGCCGGCGACGTCTGGTATCCACAGCCCGCGCCAAAGGACCACCCGTGGCGCACGATGCCGTATCACGGTATGACACCGCACATCTCGGGCTCGTCGTTGTCGGCTCAGACCCGTTACGCCGCCGGTACCCGGGAAATCTTGGAGAGCTACTTCGAGGGATCGCCCATCCGTGACGAGTACCTGATCGTCGACGGAGGCGAGCTGGCCGGCACCGGGGCGCGCTCCTACACCGCCACCGCGAAGAGCTAGCAAGGCGCGGCGGCAGCTCAGTGAATGTGGCTGCCGCCGTTGATGTCAACGGTGGTCCCGGTCAGGTAGCTGGCGTCCTCGCTCGACAGGAAGGTGATCACGGCCGCCACCTCCTCTGTGGTGGCGGTGCGTCCGACCGGGATTCCCGCGGCCAGGGCCGCCTCGGATTCGTCGGTGGCGCCGACCCGGATATTGGTGTCGACGGCCCCGGGGGTGACGGCGTTGACGGTGACGCCGGTGTCGGCGATCTCGCGGGCAAGCGACTTGGTGAACCCGAGGATGGCTGCCTTCGCCGACGAGTAGGGCACCTTGCCGAACACGCCGCCGCCGCGCTGCGCGGACACCGACGACATGTTGACGATGCGTCCCCAGCCGTTGTCGATCATGGCGGGGAGGAAGGCCTTCGTGACCAGGTAGGTGCCGGTGGCGTTGACCGCCATGACCTTGTTCCAAATGTCGAGGGTGGTCTCCAGGAACGGCACGGGGCTGGTGATGCCGGCGATGTTGGCGAGCGCGCCGACGGGTGGCAGGTTGCCCGATGCGACCTCCGCGGCGACCGCGGCCTCGGCGGTCGTCACCGACTCCTCTGAGGTGACGTCGACGGCGTATCCGAAGGCGGGCACGGCGAATTGGTTGCCGATGTCCGCGGCGACCTTGGCGGACTTCTCGCCGTCCAGGTCGAGGATGACGACGGCCCAGCCCTCGCGCGCATACCGCTGGGCGAGGGTCATGCCGATGCCGCGGTCGGAGGTCGCTCCGGTGACGACGGCGGTGCGGGTGGTTGCCATGGTGGGTGCCTTTCGGGTGGGCGCAGCTGGGTGGGAAAGATCGGTGTCTAGATGAGGTTGCTGATGACGTCGCCAGCCTTGGCGGCGGCGTCGGGTCGTTGGTCGTCGGTGATGTCGCGGGTCTCGAGCTCGAGTGCGTAGTGGCCGCCGTAGCCGGCGGTGGTGAGTTCCTTGATGCCGCGGGCGAAGTCGACGTGGCCGTTGCCGACCGAGACGTTGATGTTGCCTGGGGTGGCGTCGCGGATGTGGACGTGTGCGATGCGGGGGCCGAAGCGGGCAACGAAGTCGACCGGATCTCCGCCGGAGGCGACGACGTGGCTGAAGTCCATCACGATGCCGACGTCGTCGCCGAGGCGGTCGGCGAGCAGCTGTGCGCGCTCGGTGTTCCAGCACAGCCGGTGCAGATGCAGTGACTCCGTCCACAATTCGACACCGCGGGCGGCCGCGATGGCCGCCGCTGCGGAGAGCTCGTCGGCCACCAGGGCGACGTCGGCATCGAGCGTCGCGATCGGGGTGTGGTCCAGCGCCCCGCACGGGAGGACCAGAGCCCGCGCATCGATGGCCGCGGCCAGGCTCGACAGCATCTCGAGGTGCGCTCGGCGATCCGAACGACGCCCACCCCTCACGGGCGCGTTCAGATCGCCGACGTCTCCGTTGACCGAGCGCACGCGCAGGCCGGACGCCACGACGGTGCTGGCCACGTCGGCCACCGCGTCGGCGTCGAGCACGAACGGAACGTGGTCGCACACCCCGGGCAGCGCGCCGAGGTCGATCTCGTCGAAGCCCAGCGAGGAGATCGTCTCGAGCGCCTGAGCCAGGGGCTGGTGTCGAAAGCTGATCGTGGAGCACCCAAGTCGGGCGGCGAAGCGGGTGTTCGGCACGGCGTACCTCGGGACAGTCGTCGGTGTGATGACAGCCACTCTAGGCAGTCGACTGTTAACAGTCAACTCCTGAAAGTGATTTGTGTTGACTGTTGACAATGAATGTGCGCGTGGTCACACTAGGTGACGTAACGGACTGTTGACCGTCAACAGTGACCGTGATTGCCCTGGTGGGAATGACTTGAAAGGATGAGCCCATGAGCGATGACGCTCTGGAGATGCGGGGTCCGGTGCGCGGCACCAAGGACGCCAGACGGGTCGCGATCGGTTCCGGCGTCGGCGCCGTGATCGAGACCTACGACTTCATCGGGTTCGGCACCGCCGCCGCCCTCTACTTCGGCACGGCCTTCTTCCCGGGCGCCAGCCCGGTGGCTGGCACCCTGGCGGCGTTCGCCACCCTCGGTGTCGGCTTCGCCGCCCGTCCGCTCGGCGGCATCATCGGCGGACACCTCGGCGACAAGGTCGGTCGCAAACCGGTCCTGGTGGCGTCGCTCATCCTGATGGGTGTGGCCACCTTCGCCATCGGTCTGTTGCCCACCTATGAATCGGTCGGCATCGTCGCGCCGATCCTGCTGGTCACCGTCCGCATCATCCAGGGCTTGGCGTTCGGAGCCGAGTGGGGTGGCGCCATCCTCATGAGCTATGAGCACGCCCCCTGGAAGCAGAAGGGCCGCTACACCGGCATCGTGCAGGCCGGCTTCCCGGTCGGATTGCTGCTGGCCAACCTGGTCTTCCTCGTCAGCGTGCACCTCGACGGTGACTGGGCGTGGCGGGTGCCGTTCCTGTCGAGCATCTTCCTGGTCATCGTCGGCCTGATCATCCGGGCCAAGGTGCCCGAGTCGCCCGTCTTCGAAGACGTCAAGGACAAGGGCGACATCGTGAAGTCGCCGATCGTCGAGGTCGTCAAGACCGACTGGCGAAACATCGTGCGCGGCATCGGCCTTCGCATCGCAGAGACCGCCGGCTACGCGGTGTCCATCACCTACATGATCTCCTACCTCAAGGGTGCGCAGCTGGCGACCAAGACCGAGACGTTGCTGGCGCTGTGCGTCGCCTCCGCCCTCGGCATCGTCGCGACCATGGCCTGGGCCAGGCTCACCGACAAGATAGGCAGGCGGCCGGTCTACCTGTGGGTCACCGCCTTTGGCATTCCGTTCGGCGTCATCATGTTCATGTTGGTCAACACCGGCCTGATGATTCTGATCGTCGCGACCTTCGTGATCGCCTACGGCGTGTGCCAGAACGCCCTGGCCGGCGCTCAGGGCGCCTGGTTCCCCGAGCTGTTCAACGCCAACACCCGCGCCTCGGGAGCCTCACTGGCATACCAGATCTCGGCCATGGTCTCCGGATTCACGCCGTTCATCACCACCTTGCTCTTCGAGTGGATCGGCTGGATGGGTCCGGCGCTGCTGTTCAGCGGCTACATGGCCATCGGGCTGCTGGCGGCCGTCACGACGCGGGAGACGTGGGGGCCGCGCGAGCGACGGCTCGCCGACAAGGCCACCTCCGAGTCGCACGAGCTGGCCGCCTGATGCGCCGCCAGACCGTCGAAGCGGCCGCCTACCGGGCCAGGCATCACGCCCTCGACATGGGGGAGGCGCAGGGGCAGGGCTACGTCGGGCAGGCCCTCGGTGCCGCCGACATGTTCGCCAGCGTGTACGCCGACCAGCTTCGGTACCGCGCCGACGACCCGCACTGGGCCGAGCGTGATCGGTTCCTGCTGTCGACTGGCCACTACGCGATCGGGCTGTACGCCGCGCTCGCAGAGGCAGGCATCGTCGACGTCGCCGAGCTCGACACCTACGGCAGTGATGACTCCAGGTTGCCGATGTCCGGAATGGCAAGCTACACACCGGGAATGGAGATCTCCGGTGGATCACTTGGCCACGGTCTCACCGTAGCGGTCGGCATGGCCCTGGGATTGCGCCATCAGGGGTCGACGTCGCGGGTGATCAACTTCCTCTCCGACGGCGAGCTCGACGAGGGCTCCACGTGGGAAGCGGCGATGGGCGCTAGCCATCACCAACTCGGCCACCTGATCGCCATGGTCGACGTCAACGCACTGCAGGCCGACGGTCCCACCGCCGGCGTGCTGCGCACCGAGCCGATCGGTGACAAGTGGGCCGCCTGCGGGTGGTTCACCCAACGCGTCGACGGCAACGACGTCGGGGCACTGCTCGACGCCTTCGACGCGGTCGCGGAACGGTCGGCGCCGATCGGACAGCCCGCAGTCATCGTGTGCGACACCAGGGTTGGCCGCGGAGTGCCGCTACTGGAGAACAGAGAGAAGGCGCACTTCATGCGCATCGACGCCGACGAGTGGCAGACCTGCCGTGAGCAGCTGACCCTCGGCTATGAAGGAGTACCCGCATGACAGCTCAAGCGCCACTGCGCACCTCGGCCATGATCGCCTCGTTCGCCGACCCCGGTCAACGCACCACCTCCGCGCCGTTCGGCCATGCCCTGGTCGCGGCGGCCCGCGCCGACGAACGCATCGTCGGGCTGACCGCCGACCTCGGCAAGTACACCGACATGCACGTCTTCGCCCAGGCCATGCCGGACCGCTACTTCCAGATGGGCATGGCCGAGCAACTGCTGTTCGGCGCCGCCGCGGGGATGGCCGAGACGGGGCTGATTCCGTTCGCGTCGACCTACTCGGTCTTCGCCACCCGACGGGCCTACGACTTCATCTGCCTCGACATCGCCGAGCCAGGCCTCAACGTCAACGTCGTCGGCGGATTACCTGGGCTCACAACGGGGTACGGACCGTCGCACCAGGCCACGGAGGACATGGCCATCTTCCGCGGCATCCCGGGGCTCACGATCGTCGACCCCTGCGACTCGGTGGACATCGAGCAGGCCGTGCCTCAGCTCGCGGAAACCCCGGGGCCGACCTACCTGCGGCTGCTTCGCGGCCACGTGCCGACGGTGCTCGACGAGTACGACTACACCTTCGAACTCGGCAAGGCCAAGGTGGTGCGCCCGGGAACCGACGTGGTCTTCGTCTCCAGCGGGCTGATGACGATGCGGGCGCTGCTGGCGGCGGAGGAACTCGCCGCTCACCGCGTCGACGCCGCCGTCGTGCACACGCCCACCATCAAGCCGTTCGACGAGGAGACGGTGCTGCGTGAGATCGACACCGACCGCCTGGCCGTGACGCTGGAGAACCACACCGTCGTCGGCGGCCTGTTCGAGACGGTGGCGTCGGCCGTGGTGCGCCGCGGGCTCGGCAAGCAGGTCACGCCCATCGCGCTGCCCGACGAGTTCCTCGCCGCGGGTGCGCTGCCCACCCTGCACGACCGATACGGACTGTCGACGCGTCGGATCGTCGCCTCGGTCCTGGACCGGCTGTAGCATCGATGTCGACATTCAAGTGTTGACACTCGAAGGGCGACGAATGACGGCCGAACCCGGATTCCTGCGCCTGGAGAAGACCAGCCTGCGGGAACAAGCGCTCTCGGCGTTGCGCAAGGCCATCACCACCGGACAGATTCAGCCCGGCACGCATCTGGTCGAAACGGAACTGTCCGAGGCGCTGCAGATCAGCCGCGGCACGCTGCGCGAGGCCATGCGCCAACTCCAGCAGGAGGGCCTGATCTCGGCGGGCGCGCGGGGCAGGCTGTCGGTGCGGCACCTCGACACCAAGGAGATCCGCGACATCTTCGGCGTCCGTGCTGCGTTGGAGGCCTTGGCCGCAAGCGAATTGGCATCGCGACCCGACCGGGCCGACGTCGTGGCCGAACTCCGCGGAGCCGTCGAGGACATGGAGCGCTGGGCAGCCTCCAACCTCGAGGACCGCATCGAGGCGGACCTGCGCTTTCACCGGACGATGTGCCGGCTGTCGGGCAACGAGACGCTGATGCACTCCTGGTCGTCGCTGGAGGGCAGCATCCGGATGTCGATCATGTACGCCGGAGTCGAACGGGCCCTGAAGAACATGGACGCCAAACGTCACCTGGAGATCGTCGACGCGATCGAGTCTGGCGACGGTACGGCGGCGGCCGACGCGGTGCGCGCGCACATGGCTGGCGCGGCGTCGGTGCTCGTCGATGGCGCGGCCTAAGAACGCTGCCTGACTGCGTACAGCGCCGCGCCCACCAGCACGACGGCGACCCCGGTGAGCACCGACGCGACCGGCAGGGTGAACGCCAGCACGAGGCATCCGACGAGTCCCGCGACCGGAATGATCTTGGCGCCCAACGTGAATGCCGAGGCGTTGGCGATCGCGTAGTAGACCAGCACGGCGAACGACGAGAACCCGATCGCCCCTCGGAGGTCGAGAACGCCCGCGAGCACGGCGACGACTCCACCGACGACGAGTTCCGCGCGGTACGGCGTCGCGAACCGCGGATGCACGGCGGCCAACGCCTGCGGCAGATGGCGATCGCGCGCCATGGCCAGCGCGGTGCGCGACACGCCGAGGATCAGCGCGAGCAGTGAACCGAGCGCCGCGATCGTCGCGCCCACCCTCACCACCGGCGTCAGCCCTGGGTAACCCGCGGCCGTCACCGCGTCGGCCAAGGGCGCCGTCGCGGAAGCCATTTCGGCACTGCCCAATTGGGCCAGCACGGCAATCGCGACCGCAGCGTAGACCACCAGGACGAGACCCAGCGAGATGCGGATCGCGCGCGGGATCGTCGTCGCCGCGTCTCGCACTTCTTCGGCCAGTGTGGCGATGCGCGCGTACCCGGCGAACGCGAAGAAGCACAGCCCGGCCGCCTGCAGCACGCCGAGCACGCTCGCGTCGTGCAACGCCAGATGCTTTGCGTCGGCGCCACCCGAGGTGGCGATCGCGACGACGACCGTCGCCAACACCCCGAGCACGACGGCGACGATGATCCTGGTGAGCCATGCCGACTTCTGCACCCCGACGGTGTTGACCGCCGTCAGGGCGACCACCGCGCCGACCGCCACGGCGTGGGCGTGGGCGGGCCAGGCGTAGACGCCCACCGTCAATGCCATGGCGGCGCACGACGCGGTCTTGCCGACCACGAAGCTCCACCCGGCGAGGTAACCCCAGAACGGGCCGAGCCGTTCCCGGCCGTAGACGTATGTTCCGCCGGACTGCGGGTAGAGCGCGGCGAGCCGGGCCGACGACGTGGCGTTGCAGTACGCCACGACCGCGGCGACGGCGAGTCCGATCAGCAGTGCCGATCCCGCGGCGGCCGCTGCGGGTGCGAGTGCGACGAAGACGCCCGCGCCGAGCATCGAGCCGAGTCCGACGGTGACGGCATCCGCGGTGCCGAGGGTGCGTCGCAGGGCAGGCGGTTCTGGCACGGCCACGCGTGAGAGCGTAGCGACTCAGGTGGGATAGGCCGACGTGAGGCGGCTGGCCTCCGGCTTGGAGAAGACGTCGTTGAGCGTGACCGTGCGCAGGTGCCGGTCGTGAATGATGTCGACCAGCTCGCGGTAGACGCCCGTGACCGGCGGGTGGTTGAGATGGCCGATCACGATCTTCTGCGGCACGTAGTACTTGTCGGCGTTGACGACGATGTCCCTCGGCGCCAGGATCTGGTCGTCGCCGATGTTGCCGTCCCACAGCGCGGTCTGGGTGTAGCCGAAATCGGCGGCCACCGACTGGACCAGATGGTTGTACGCGCCGTAGGGCGGTCGGTAGTAGGGCGTGGCGTCCACGCCGAAGGTGTCCCTGATGAATTGGTCGGTGTGCCGCAGCTCGTCGGCGATCCGGCTGCCGGTCAGCTTCGTCAGGTCGGGATGGATCCAGGTGTGGTTGCCCAGCTGGATCTGACCGGATTCCACCAGGGGCAGCAACAGGTCGCGGTTGTCGGTCCACGACGCGTACACGCCGGTGACGAACATCGTCAGGCGGATGCCGGTGT
>Ga0247732_10000054_pt1 | contig 79950 bp, 82 predicted proteins | sample UWRJL163409C2_FD_180940 | JGI IMG/M metagenome (GOLD analysis project Ga0247732, IMG submission 180940) | Plant litter microbial communities from Arlington Agricultural Research Station in Wisconsin, United States - UWRJ-L163-409C-2 | ecosystem: Environmental > Terrestrial > Plant litter >... | reverse complement strand
AGATGACGGTGCCATCGACGAGTTGTTCGTCGGACCACCCCCAGAACGTCTTGACCAGATGATGAAAACGGCACAGGCACTTCAGGTTCGACGCCTGGGTGGGCCCGCCCCGACGATGCGGGACGGTGTGGTCGAGGTCGCAGCGGGTGGCCGGGGCGGCGCAGCCGGGGAATCGGCAGGTGAGATCCCGGCACCGCACGAAGTCGGCCAATCCTCGCGACGGCACGTACCCACCCTCGGGGCGCCAGTCGACTGGGTGCACCAACGGCCGTAGCCGGGCGGCCGTGGCCAGTTCGGTGATCATCTCCGGCGGGATCAACCCCTCGAATCCGATCATCGCCCCGGGGGTGGTGGCGGTCCCGTCGACGGTGGCCTGTTCGGCGATGACGTGGATGACCACCGCGCTGGCCACTTCACCGGCGGCCGGGCACTCGGACAACCCGCAGCGGCAGCCGAGGCGGTCCCCGCCGGCGGTGAGTACTCCGACCGCGTCGGAGCGGCGTTGGGCCATGGTGCGCCCGTCGGCGTCGCACACGGTGTGGGCCAGTGCGGTGAGGCGGTCGTCGAAGGCGTGCCCGTCGGGTGCGGTGACGACGGCGGTGATCTCGGTCAGCCCGTTGTCGACGTCGCCGACGGTCACGTCGCGGCCGGCGAGGCGGTCGCGGCGGCGGCGCACGGCGTCCAGGTCGACCGTGGCGATGACCCGGTCGATGCGGGCGGCGAGTTGGGAGCGGCTGCACGCTCCCCAGCGTGGGGCGGTGATTGCCAGTTCGGCGTCGACGATGGCGAGGGTGTCCTCGTCGACGATCAGCCCGGTGCGGAAGACGCAGGCCCGGAACACGGTTTCGTCGATGTCGCCGGCGATGAATGCCCGCCCCAGCCGGGGTAGGCAGAACCGCAGGGCGTGGGCGTAGCGGACGTGGCTGGCGGCCAGGTCCCGGCTGATGTTCAGGGCGGCGGCGACTTCCAGGGTGACTGCGTCGGTGGCGTCGACGACCCACAGGTCGGTGGCCCCGGCGTCCTCAGCGAGTCGCAGTGACACCAGTTCTCCGATGGCGACGAGTCGTTCGGCGGCGGCGCAGGCTTCGGCTCGTGCGGCGGAGCACATCCGCTGCAGCAACGCCGCCACCGCACCCGATTCGCTCATGTGTTCGATTGTAGAGAAGGGGTCCGACACGCAACCCGCCAACGCCACCTACACGACGGAGAACCCGGGCGGCAGATCTGAGCGACCCGTCAGGGCCAGCAGCACCGGGGTCGCACTGCCGAGGCGAACGCTGATCCGCGCCGCCAGCACCGTCGCCTCGGTGAGCACGTCCTCGGGAAGGGTGAAGTCCAACCCCACGGCCCTTGCGACGTCGAGGCCGTGGACCGCGAGTTCAAACACCCGCGTCGGAAGATACGTGCTGAGCCGCAGCCCCAGGCCGCCGATGACCGTGATCAGCGGATCCTCCACGGCCGCAACGTCGGCGAGGGCGCGCTCGAGCAGGGAGTCGACCATCGTGGCGGGTTGCTCACCGAGATCGCGACCCGCCTGGCGGCCACGTTCGACGATCGCCCCCGCGTCGGCGGTCGCGAGGTGCTCGTGTACCCACGCGTAGTAGTCGGCCGGGCTCGTCACGTCCTCGCGATCGGCCGGCGCCCGAAGGTAGGTGCTGACGGTGATCAGCGAACGCGACGCATGTCCCACCAGGGCGCGCAGGTCCCAGTCGCCGAGACCCGGTCCGTCCCAGGCAGATTCGGGTATGGCGTGGACGAGGTCGGCGAATGCCGTTGCCGCCGAACGGAACGTCGTGGTCACGACGACTTGATCAGATCCCAGCCCTCGACGGATTCCGGGCTGCGTGGTTCCGGTCCGACGTAGATCGCGGCCGGGCGGACCAACTTGCCAAGCTGCTTCTGCTCCATGATGTGCGCGCACCACCCCGCGGTGCGTCCGCACGTGAACATGGCAGGCATCATCGCGGGCGGCACGCCTGCGAAGTCGAGCATCACGGCCGCCCAGAACTCGACGTTGGTCTCGATGGCCCGGTCCGGGCGGCGTTCCCGCAGTTCGGCGAGGGCGGCTTGCTCGAGTGCGCGGGCCACCTCGAAGCGCGGCGCCTGCAGTCGCTCGGCGGTCGCCCGAAGCACCCGGGCCCGCGGGTCCTCGGCGCGGTAGACGCGGTGCCCGAAGCCCATCAACTTGTCCTTGCGATCCAGGATGGCCTTGACCACGGTGCGCGCGTCACCCGTCCGCTCGACCTCTTCGATCATCGGCAGCACGCGAGCGGGCGCGCCGCCGTGCAGTGGGCCGCTCATGGCGCCGACGGCCCCTGACAGCGACGCGGCGACGTCGGCACCGGTCGAGGCGATCACCCGCGCGGTGAAGGTGGACGCGTTCATGCCGTGTTCGGCTGCGGTGACCCAGTACGCGTCGATGGCCTCGACGTGCCGGGGGTCCGGGTCGCCCTTCCAGCGCGTCATGAAACGTGCTGTGACGGTGGAGCACTCGTCGATGGCCCGCTGTCCGACGGCGGGACGGTGGATGCCGCGGGCTGACTGGGCGACGTAGGACAGCGCCATCACCGACGCGCGGGCCAGCTGGTTGCGGGCGGTCTCGTCGTCGATGTCGAGCAGCGGTTGGTAACCCCAGATCGGCGCTAGCATCGCCAGCCCGGCCTGCACGTCGACCCGGACGTCACCGGTGTGGATCGGCAGCGGGAACGGCTCCGCGGGCGTGAGGCCCCGGCCGAAGGCTCCGTCGACCAGCAGCGACCACACGTCACCGAAGGTGACGTGCTTGGCCACCAGGTCTTCGACGTCGACGCCGCGATAGCGCAGGGCGCCGCCGTCCTTGTCCGGTTCGGCAATCTGCGTGGTGAAGGCCACGACGCCTTCGAGGCCAGCTACGAACCCGTCGGGAATGTTGGACGCGTCGGTCATGAGCAGATTCTCGCACCACGACGACCAGCCGTTGCTACCGGTCGGTAACCCGGCCCCCAGGCGCTGGGCGTAGCGTTTGGCGGGTGGTTTTTTCCGATGGCGAACATCTGGCGCGGATGCGCGTTGAGTACGGATCGCCCGAGAAGGACGGCAGCCCCGATCTCGACGCCGACTGGCTGGCCGACGGGTGGATCGCCTTGTTGCGCAAGTGGTTAGCCGACGCGGAGCAGGCCGGGATAGTCGAGCCCAACGCCATCGTCGTCGGCACGGTCGACGCCGGGGGAAGGCCCAGCACCCGAACGGTGTTGTGCAAGGGCGTGGATGAGACCGGCATCACCTTCTACACCAATTACGACTCCGACAAGGGGGCGCAGTTGGCCGCCTCGCCGTACGCGTCGGCGACCTTCCCGTGGTATGCCCTCGGCCGCCAGGTGCACCTGCGCGGCGCCGTCGCGAAGGTGGCTCCCGAGGTGACGGCCGAGTACTGGTCCAAGCGGCCTCGCGGGTCGCAGCTGGGTGCGTGGGCGTCGCATCAGTCCCACGCGATCGCCTCCCGTGAGGCGCTTGCCAAGCAGCTCGCCGACGTCACCGAGCGCTTCGCCGACGTCGAATCCGTACCCGTGCCGCCGAACTGGGGTGGGTATCTGATCTCGCCCGAGGTCGTGGAGTTCTGGCAGGGCCGGGAGAACCGGGTGCACAACCGGATCCGGGTGAGCGGAACGCGCGTCGAGCGTCTGCAGCCCTAGGGGTGGCGAACTTCCTCGCCGACACCACACCGCTGCGGTCGCCGGACTTTCGCCGGCTGTGGTTGGCAGGCATCGTCACCGTCATCGGCGCCAATCTCACGATCTTCGCCGTCCCGGTTCAGCTCTACGCACTGACGCAGAACTCGGCGTACGTCGGACTGTCCGGTCTCTTCGCGTTGGTGCCCCTGGTCATCTTCGGCTTGTGGGGCGGAGCCTGGGCCGACGCGATGGATCGCAGGCTGTTGCTGATCATCGCGTCCATCGGGTTGGCGGTGTCGTCGATCCTGCTGTGGGTGCAGGCGGCGCTTGGGCTGAACAACGTGTGGGTGGTCTTGGGCCTGTTGTCGGTCCAACAGGCGTTCTTTGCGATCAACAGTCCCACCCGGTCCGCTGCGATCCCGCGAATGGTTCCTGCCGATCAGCTACCGGCTGCCAACTCCTTGAACATGACGGTCATGCAGTTCGGTGCGATCGTCGGACCGCTGCTCGCCGGGGTGCTGTTGCACTTCGTCGACCTGTCCACGCTGTACGCGATCGACGCGCTGACGTGCGTCGCGCCCATCGTCGCGACGTGGCGGCTGGCGAAGATGCCCCCAACCGGGACCGCCCAGGGCTCCTCGAAGTGGGGTTTCGCGGCGGTCCTCGACGGTTTCCGGTACCTGGCAGGCAACCGCGTGGTGCTGATGTCGTTCGTCGTCGACCTGATCGCCATGATCTTCGGCATGCCGAGAGCGCTGTTCCCCCAGATGGCGCACGAGAGCTTCGGTGGCCCGGTCGAGGGAGGCACCGCGATGGCGTACCTTTCCGCGGCCATCGCCGTGGGTGCCGTTGCGGGCGGTGTGTTCTCGGGTTGGTTGCCGCGGATCAGTCGGCAGGGCCTCGCGGTGGTGGTTGCGATCGTGGTGTGGGGCGTGGCGATGATCGGCTTCGGGCTGGCTGCCGGGATGGCGAGCGGGCACGCCGGCGCCTTGCTTTGGATTGCGTTGACGTTCCTGGCAATTGGTGGTGCGGCGGACATGGTGTCGGCGGCGTTCCGTTCGACGATTCTGCAGCAGGCGGCATCCGATGACGTGCGTGGTCGACTGCAGGGTGTGTTCACCGTCGTCGTCGCAGGTGGGCCGCGGTTGGCCGACACGATTCACGGTGCGTCGGCTGCCGTCGTCGGCACGACGGTGGCCGCGGCGGGCGGCGGTGGCCTCGTCGTGATCGGGGTCGTGATCGCGGCGCTGCTGGTGCCCGCGTTCGTCCGCTACCGGGTCTGACTTCGCCAGGGGCCCCACTCAGATGTGCAACCGGGTTAACATCTGATCGTGGCTGAGGTGTCGAACGAGTCGCCGAGCCTTCGGGAGCGCAAGAAACTCAGGACCCGTGCCGAGCTCGTCGACTCCGCGATGGATCTCTGCCTAAAGCAGGGCTATCAGCACACCACCGTCGAGCAGATCGCGGCGTCGGCCGGCGTGTCGCCGCGGACCTTCAGTCGGTACTTTCCGACCAAGGATGCGGTGTTCCTCACGCTCCTCGAGGATTACGCCCACGAGGTGGCCATCGAGTTGGAGACGGTGGACGCCGACGTCGGTCCACTCGAAGCCATGCGCCAGGCCAACGTGGCGGTCCTGGCGCGCGTCGCGACGCGCCGGGTCGGCAGGCTGACCACCGAGCGAATCGTCCTGATGCTGCGCGTGATCAACGCCTCTGAGGCCTTGAAGCAGTCGGCCCTCGAGTTCCGGCACGGCGTGACGCAGGTGGTGCTCGCCAAGCGCATGGGGGTCGACGTCGACGATCCGCGGGTGCGCCTGGCGAACGTCATCTTCTCGGCCACCATCGTCGACGCCTGCGGGGACCTGGTCGCCGACACCGACACCGTTCGGCTGGGGCCGCTGATCATGGTGAATCGTTTGAACGAGGCGCTTGCTCAGGTGGCCGAGATGGCGGGCGATCTTCGACGTCCGTCCGCCGATGAAGACTACGAGCCCGCCTATGGCTAGGAACCCCCCGCCGCACGGGCTGAGGGAGCGCAAGAAGCGACTGACCAGGGCGGCGCTGATCGACGCGGCTGCCGGGCTGTTCCTGGCGCAGGGATACGACAACACGACCGTCGACCAGATCGCCGCCGCGGCCGACGTCTCGCCGAGAACGTTCAGTCGGTATTTCCCGACCAAGGTGTCTGTCGTCGCCGCCATCACCGACGACCTGGACGAGCTGATTGCCGAGGCGATGGACCGGTTGCCAGGCGAGATGACCGCCTACGACGCCCTGCTCGCCGCCTCGCTGGAGGTCTTCCGTGCGACGGACGGTGTCGAATCGCCGGGCTTCCGGCGGATGGCGATGCTGATCCAGATCATCAACGGCTCGACGTCCTATCGGGCGTCCGCTCTGGCGCTTCGGCACGACGTCACGAACAAGGCGACGATGCACGTGATGGCGCGCCGGATGAACGTCCCCGTCGACCATCGGACGGTGACCTTGGTCACCGACATCTGGGCGGTGATCTTCTCCGACTCCTTCGCCGGACTTGGCCAACCGGGCAACCATCCGATCGAATCCGCGGTCATCTGCGACCGGCTGGCCGCCACGGTGGCGTTGTTCCGCAGCACGTGGACACCGTGGGCGGCTATTTCGGCCGCCGACGGTGAACCCCCCACGAGCGCGTGAAACCGATAGCGACTACCTTCCACTAGTGACGGACAGCTTCGTTCCGGTCGCCAACCGTAGAAGGGGTTAACGTGCCCGAAGACTCCAGTCCCTCCGTCGATTCGGATGAGGTCGCCACCCTCCGCTACCCGGGGGGCGAGATCGACCTGGAGATCGTGAAGGCAACCGAGGGATCCGACGGCATCGCCCTGGGGTCGCTGTTGGCGAAGACCGGATACACCACGTTCGACGGTGGCTTCGTGAACACCTCGTCGACGAAGAGTTCCATCTGCTACATCGACGGCGACGCCGGCATCCTCCGTTACCGCGGTTATCCGATCGAGCAGTTGGCGGAGAAGTCGACGTTCATCGAGGTCAGCTACCTCTTGATCTACGGTGAGCTCCCGACCGCCGACGAGCTCGAGAAGTTCACCACGCAGATTCAGCGGCACACGCTGCTGCACGAGGACCTCAAGCGGTTCTTCGACGGCTTCCCACGCAACGCGCACCCCATGCCGGTGCTGTCCAGCGCGGTAAACGCCCTGTCCGCGTACTACCCGGATTCGGTCGACCCGCTGGACAAGGAGCAGGTCGAGCTGTCGACGATCCGGCTGCTTGCCAAGCTGCCCACGATCGCGGCCTATGCGTTCAAGAAGTCGGTTGGCCAGCCGTTCCTGTACCCCGACAACTCGCTGACCCTGGTCGAGAACTTCCTGCGGATGACGTTCGGCTTCCCCGCCGAGCCCTATGAGGTCGACCCGGAGATCGTGCGAGCGCTGGACTTGCTTCTAATCTTGCACGCCGACCACGAGCAGAACTGCTCGACGTCGACGGTGCGGCTGGTCGGCTCGTCGCAGGCCAACCTCTTCACGTCGGTATCCGGCGGCATCAACGCGCTGTGGGGCCCGCTGCATGGCGGTGCCAACCAGGCCGTGCTGGAGATGCTGGAGAAGATTCGTTCCGGGGACGACGACGTCGCGACGTTCGTCAAGAAGGTCAAGAACCGCGAAGAGGGCGTGAAGCTGATGGGCTTCGGGCACCGCGTCTACAAGAATTACGATCCGCGCGCCCGCATCGTCAAGGAGCAGGCCGACAAGATCCTCGCCAAGCTCGGTGTCAACGACGAGCTGCTCGACATCGCCAAGCAGCTCGAAGAGGTCGCGCTGACCGACGACTTCTTCGTCGAGCGCAAGCTCTACCCGAACGTCGACTTCTACACCGGCGTGATCTACCGGGCGATGGGCTTCCCGACTCGGATGTTCACCGTGCTGTTCGCGCTCGGTCGGCTGCCCGGCTGGATTGCGCATTGGCGCGAGATGCACGAGTCGCCGAGCAAGATCGGGCGCCCGCGCCAGATCTACACCGGCTACACCGAGCGGGACTACTCCGACATGGGCGGCCGCTAGCCCGTTGGGCGTGTCTACTGCACCACATCGTTTGCATCGGTAAAGGTTGTACGTTCACAATCGTTGTGTGAACACAACTGTTGAGTTGACGCCTCGGCGCAAGGCCATCATCCTGGTCTCCTGCTGTCTGAGCCTGCTCATCGTGTCGATGGACGCGACGATCGTGAACGTCGCCATTCCCAGCATCCGCGCGGACCTGCATGCGTCCCCGTCGGAGCTGCAGTGGATCGTCGACGTCTACACCCTGGTGCTGGCTTCCCTGCTCATGCTGTCGGGTGCGACGGGCGACCGGTTCGGCCGCCGCCGGGTGTTCCAGATCGGCCTGGTGGTCTTCGCCATCGGGTCACTGCTGTGCAGCATGGCGCCCAACATCGACACGCTGATCATCGCGCGGCTGCTCCAGGCCGTGGGCGGTTCGATGCTCAATCCCGTTGCCCTGTCCATCATTTCGCAGATCTTCACGGGCCGTGTCGAGCGGGCCCGCGCGCTGGGAGTCTGGGGCGCGGTCGTCGGAATCTCGATGGCTCTCGGGCCGGTCGTCGGCGGTTTCCTGATCGAGCTGATCAGTTGGCGCGCCGTGTTCTGGATCAACCTGCCGATCTGCTTGGCCGCCGTCGTCCTGACCGCCGTCTTCGTCCCCGAGACCAAGTCGAAGACCATGCGCAACATCGACCCGATCGGCCAGGGCCTCGCCGTCATGTTCCTCTTCGGCGTGGTGTTCACCCTCATCGAGGGCCCGGGGTACGGCTGGACCAACCCTCGGGTCGTCGCCGTCGCGGTGGTCGCGCTGGTCGCCTTCGTGGCCTTCCTGCGCTATGAGTCCCGGCGCAACGACCCGTTCATCGACCTGCGCTTCTTCCGCAGCATTCCCTTCGCCGGTGCGACGGTGACCGCGATCTGCGCGTTCTCGGGCTGGGGCGCGTTCCTGTTCATGATGTCGCTGTACCTGCAGGGCGAGCGCGGCTATTCGGCCATGCACACAGGGTTGATCTATGCCCCGATTGCGATTGGCGCACTGGTCTTCTCGCCGATCTCGGGCCGGATGGTCGGCCGTTTCGGGGCCAGGCCGTCACTGCTGTTGGCCGGGGTGCTGATCACCATCGCGTCGATTCTGCTCACGTTCCTGACCAAGACCACCCCGGTGTGGGGACTGCTCGTCATCTTCGCGGTGTTCGGTATCGGCTTCTCGATGGTCAACGCTCCGATCACGAACGCGGCCGTCAGCGGCATGCCGCTGGACCGGGCAGGGGCAGCCTCGGCCGTGACGTCGACCAGCCGTCAGATCGGGGTGAGTATCGGTGTGGCGCTGTGCGGTTCCGTCGCCGGGCCGGCGCTAACGCACAGCGGTGCGGACTTCGCCGACTCCGCTCGGCCGCTGTGGTTCACGTGCATCGGGATCGGCGTGGTCATCACGGTGCTCGGCATCTACTCGACCACCCCGCGGGCGTTGCAGTCGGCCGAGCGGCTCGCTCCGCTGATCGCCGGCGACGCGGAGCCGAAGGTGGCCGCCGATGTCCGCTGACCACCCACTCGCCGACGACGTCTGGCGGGCCATGGCGTCGGTGGTCTTCGACAACCGCGACGCCTGGAAGCGCGACGTCATCGAGACCTCCGGCCTCCCGTTCAGCCGCATCCGGGTCCTGCGCCGCCTGGCCAGGCGACCGATGACCGCCAAGGAGATCGCGGAGGCCGCCACCATGGACGCGCCCGCGACCAGCGTCGCGGTCAACGACCTGGAAGATCGCGGACTGGTTGTGCGAGAGACGAATCCGAGCAACCGCAGATGCAAGGTGATCTCGCTGACCGAGGAGGGTCGGCGCACCGTCGCGAGCATCGAGCGGGTCGAGGACCCCGCACCGCAGCCCTTCGCCGCGTTGAGTGACGAAGAGTTGCAGACCCTCGAGACGATCTTGGCGAAGTTGACCGCTGGCTGATCTAGTTCAGATAGCCTTCGACTTCGCTTTCGGGTCGCACGCTGGCCTGGTCTGGATCCTGACCGGTCTCGCGCAGGGCGCGGCGCTGGCGCAGCAGATCCCAGCACTGGTCGAGCTGAACTTCGAGACCGCGCAGCCGGCGGTGCTCCTCGGTCTCGTCGATCTCGCCGTGCTGCAGCCTGGCGCGCAGTTCCTTCTCCTCGGCCACCAAGTCGTTGACTTGGGCGAGAATGTCGGCATCTTTGTTCGGGTCCGTAGCCACGCCCCCAGTCTGCCCGACTACCGTGGTGAACGTGGCAACTAAACCCGAGATCGAATTTCCCGACGGCCCGGCACCTGCCGAACTCGTCATCGAAGACATCGTCGTAGGCGACGGCGCCGAGGCCGTGCCGGGTGGCACCGTCGAGGTGCACTACGTCGGCGTGGAGTACGACACCGGTGATGAGTTCGACAGCTCGTGGAACCGCAACGAGTCCATCGAGTTCCCCCTGCGCGGGCTCATCGAGGGCTGGCAGGACGGCATTCCCGGAATGCGCGTCGGCGGCCGCCGCAAGCTCGTCATCCCACCGGCAAAGGCTTACGGCCCAGCCGGATCCGGGCATCGGCTCTCGGGTAAGACGTTGATCTTCGTGATCGACCTGCTCGACGCTCGCTGAGTGCGTTCCGCGCTGCTGGTCGCCCTCACCCTGCTGCTGTTGGTGGCGGGGTGCGGGTCGGCCGGCAACTCCGGCGACGCCGCTGACACCGATCAAACCAGCGGCACCCCGACCTCGACCAGTCCGTCGGCTGTCGCCAAGAGCGGTCCGTTCGGGGCCATGTCGATCGTGCGGACGGCCGACGGGTTCACCGTGACCGGTGAAGTGCCCGACGAGTCGCTCAAGACGGGGCTTCCCGACACGCTGCGTCAGGCCATGCCCGGCGCCAAGATCGTCGACGAGCTGACGATCAAGCCCGGCGTCACCGCCCCGGAGTTCTCCGGTCTTGGCGCATTGTTCGGGGTGGCGATGGACGTGGAGGGCTTCGCAGTGAAGCTCGTTGGCGACACCGCCACGTTGACGGGGACCGCGAAGGCAGAGGCGGCCAAGACGGCGGCTGGCACCGCGGTGACCGAGACCTGGCCGAACGTGAAGGTGGCCAACGACATTCGGGTTGGCTAGGACGGTCCAGGCAGCCGCAGCAGCAGCCGGACGCCGCCGAGGGGGCTTTCCTCCAAAGAGGCCGTGCCGCCGTGCAATTCGGCTTGCTGCGCGACGAGCGCCAGTCCGAGGCCGGAGCCGGAGTGCGACGCCGTCGACCCGCGGGAGAACCGTTCGAAGACGATCTTGCGCTCCTCCTCGGGGATGCCGACTCCGTCGTCGTCGACCGCGATCTCCACACCCGCGCGCGACGTGACCGCCGACAGCTGAACGCGGGTGGCGCCACCGTGTTTGACGGCGTTGGCGATCGCGTTGTCCACGGCGAGCCGCAGCCCGGCGGGCAGCCCCACGATGATCACCGTGGGTGCCGGTACCAGTGACACGTCGAGCTCGGGGTAGACCCGCATCGCGTCGTGTGCGGCGCGGTCGAGTAGCTCGGTGATGTCGACCGGCGAGTGATCGTCGGACGTCGAGAGTTCGCCCTGGGCAAGCCTTTCGATGGCCCACAGCGTCGACTCGATGCGCGTCTGGGTCCGGATGACGTCGTTGAGGACTTCCTTGCGCTGATCCTCGGCGAGGTCGAGGGTGGCGAGCACCTCCAGGTTGGTGCGCATCGCCGTCAATGGGGTGCGCAGTTCGTGCGACGTCACGGCGGCGAAGTCGCGGGAGGACACCAGCGCCGCCTTGGTGCGGTCCTGCTCCTGCCAAATGCGCTGCACCATCCCGTTGACGGCATCGGCGATCTCGACCGCCTCGGTCGCGCCGCGGACGTCGATGTCGGGGGCCGCGCCGCCGACGTCGATCGCCCGCGTCTGCTGGGCGAGGCGTTTGAGTGGGCGCACCGCGAACGCGGCGAGCAACCAGCCCGCCACGGCCGCCGCACCGATGGCGCCCGAACAGATCATGATCACCCGGCGGTGAAGGTTGTTGGTGTCGCCGATCGTCGCGTCGTAGGTGGCGCCGACGGCGGCGGTCATCTCGCCCTGGGGACCGCTGATCTCCACGGTGCGCACGCGGTACCGAACGCCGTCGATGGTGGTGTCGGCGTAGCCGGCGGGCAGCTCGGGCAGCGTCACGTCGGAGTTCGACGTCACCTGGCCGTCGGGACGCCGGACCGTGATGATCGCGTCCTGGTCGTTGGGCGACTTGGGTATCTGGTCGAGGCCGCGCGGCAGGAACGGAATCGCGAAGCCGGCCGCCTCGTCGAGCCGCCGGTCAAGACGTTCCTTGCGGTCGTTGGTGATGCCGACCCAGACGATCACGCCGACGATGCCGACCACGATGGCCGCGGCGATGGCCGTGGCGAACGCCACGCGGGTCCGCAGCGACGGCGTGCGTCGGAAGATCCGCGAGATGAGGTTCACGGGGGTCCTACTGCTGCCTTAGGACGAATCCCACGCCGCGGACCGTGTGGAGCAGTCGTGACGCGCCACCCGCCTCCAGCTTTCGGCGCAGGTACCCGATGAACACGTCGACGACGTTGGTGTCGGCGGCGAAGTCGTAGCCCCACACCAGTTCCAGCAGCTGGGCGCGGGACAGCACCGCCGTCTTGTGCTCGGCGAGGACCGCCAGCAGGTCGAACTCCCGCTTGGTCAGGTCGACGTCGACGCCGTTGACGCGGGCCCGGCGGCCGGGGATGTCGACCTCCAGCGGGCCGACTGCGATGGTCTCCGACGAGAACGTCGCAGTCGCTCCCCGGCGCCGCAGGAGGGCCTTGACCCTGGCGACTAGCTCGGCAAGGACGAACGGCTTGACCAGGTAGTCGTCGGCCCCGGCCTCGAGGCCTGCCACCCTGTCGTCGACCGAGCTGCGCGCCGACAGCACGCACACCGGCACGTCGTTGTCCATGGCACGAAGGGCCGTCACAACGCTGACGCCGTCGAGCACCGGCATGTTGATGTCGAGAACGATCGCGTCGGGCCGTGTCTCCGTCGCGCTACGAAGCGCCTCGGCACCGTCGACCGCGGTGCTCACCACGAACCCGGACAGGCGCAGTCCACGCTCGAGGGACGCCAGCACGTCGGGGTCGTCGTCCACCACGAGGACTCGGGGTGGCGCGGCACCGCTAGCTCCCATCTCCATGCGCCTCATCTTGCCTGATGTGCCACCGTGGATGCGGTAGGCGCGTTGCGCAGGCGGAACGGGACTGGTCGGTGCTAGCTTCAACACTCGTGCAGCCACTCGGCCCTCGCCTGATCGTTCAACCCGACGACGGTCTGGGTCCGGTGCTGGATTTCATCGGATCGGCGCAGACGTCGCTTCTGATAAAGCAGTTCACCTTCACCGACGAGAGCCTCATCGACGCCGTCGTCGCGCGGAAGCAGGCCGGTGTCGACGTCCGGGTGATGCTGAACGCGGCCAGGTCCGGCGGCGACCGCGCGAACGACGAGACCTTCGAGCGATTCAGCGCCGCGGGCATCTCCGTGCAGTGGGCCAACCCCAAGTTCTACGTCACCCACGAGAAGTCGATGGTCGTCGACGAGAAGACCGCCCTGGTGGCGACGTTCAACATGTGCCTCAAGTACTTCACGGCGACCAGGGACTACGGCGTGATCATCGACGACCCAGTACACGTCGCCCAGATCGTCGAGGTGTTCAACGCCGACTGGAATCACGACGACTGGGTGCCGTCGGTCTACGAGGGCCTGCTGTGGAGCAACTCGAACTCGAGGTACCACATGGCCCGCTTCATCGACACGGCCACGCACCGCATCGACGTCCAGCATCCCAAGTTCGTGGACGCCGTGATCCTGGATCACCTGGCGGCCGCGCTGGAACGCGGCGTCAAGGTCCACGTGTTGTGCGGTGGCAGGCATGGCATCAGCGAGGGCGACGTGCTCGACACCTTCGCCTCACTGCGGACGTTGCGCAGGTTCGGCGCCAAGGTCCACAAGCAAAAGAACCTCAGGGTGCACGCGAAGCTGATGATCGTCGACGACGAACGGGCGCTCGTCGGGTCGATGAACATCGACCGCAGTGCGTTCGACCTGCGCCGCGAGCTGGGCATCACCGTCACCGAGCCAGCCGTCGTCGCGCGGCTCAAGGAGACCTTCGAGCAGGATTGGGCGCTGTCGCACCACTATTCGCCGCCGGACCCGATGGACCCGTCGACCCACCACGAGGACGACTTCCCGCACGATCCGGAACTCGTCCACGAGTGACGTCGCCGGAGCCGGTGCCTGCGAAGGTCGGGTTGTTCGAATTGGGGTTGACGTTCAACCACATCGCGCTGGCCTCCTTCGGCGGCGGACTGTCGGCGTGGTCGCGCGAGGTGATCGTCGTCGAGAAGAAGTGGATGGGTGAGGCGGAGTTCCTGTCCGCCATGACGATGTGCCGCATCCTGCCGGGAGCCAATCAGGTCAACATGGCCGTGTTCACCGGCACCAAGCTTCGGGCCGTGCCGGGAGCGGTCGCCGCGGTCGTAGGTCTGTGCCTGATGCCGCTGGTCATCGTGTTGGTGCTGGCGTTTCTGTACTTCACCTTCAAGGAGGTGCCCGCGGTCAAGGGCATCCTGCACGGCGCGTCCGCGGCGGCCGTCGCGCTGACGTTGGCGATGGTGGTCAAGACCGGCAAGACGTGCCTGACGGGCGTGATCCCGGTGGCGCTGTTCGGCTTGGCGTTCGTGCTCAACGGCGTGCTGCGGTGGCCATTGCTGGGGGTGTTGGCGATCGTCGCGCCGCTGGCCCTGCTCTGGGCGTGGCCTCGGGGTGCTCAGGAGTCCGCCGCGACATGAGCACCTATCTGCAGCTGATCGTGCTGTTCGGGTCGCTGTCGCTGATGTCGATCGGCGGCGGCAACGCCGTGCTGCCCGACATGCACCTGCGGTCGGTGCACCAGCACCACTGGCTCAGCGACACGCAGTTCGCCGACCTGTTCTCCATCTCGCAGACCGCGCCTGGTCCGAGCATCCTGATCGTCGGCATGATCGGCTACGCCGCGGGCCTGCCGGTCGGGGGCGTGCTCGGCGGAATCGTCGGCGGTTTCGTCGCGACCGCCGCGATGGTCATTCCGGCGGCGTCGCTGGTCTACGCCATCACGCTGTTCTGGCAGCGGGCGCAGGAGTCGAAGTGGCGGATTGCCGTCGAGAAGGGGTTCGCGCCGCTGACCGTCGGGCTGATCCTGGCGTCGTCACTGGTGATGAGCCGCGCCGCCGACCACGACTGGCGGGCGTACCTGCTGACCGCGGTGTGCACGCTGATCTTCGTGCGGTCCAAGGTCAACCCTTTGATCGTGGTTGCGGCGGCCGGTGTGATCGGTTACTTCGGCATCGTCTGAGTTAGCCATAACGGGTATAGCTCTTCGCATGGGTAAGGAATTGACCTCATGCATTGTTGAGGTTTTACGGTGATGACATGAGCATGGAGTACGCGGCCAGCCGGGCCCTATACCGGCAGCGCAACGCGCGCGGGGGTGATCTCCGCGTGTTGGCCAACCGTGCGCTGCTGTTGCGGATCTGGCGGTTCTCCGCCCGCCACCACCGGCGCCTCGGCGCGTTCGTGGCGGTCAGCGTCGTCGGCGCCCTGCTTGCGGTGTCCACGCCGGTGCTGGCAGGACGGGTGGTCGACGCGATCGTGCACGGCGGGCTGCCGAGCACGGTGGTGCTGCTGGCGTCGGTCATCGCGGCGGTGGCGGTCGCCGAGGCGGGCGTCGGGATGCTGACCCGTTGGCTGTCTTCGCACATCGGTGAGGGCCTGATCCTCGATTTGCGGACCGCGGTGTTCGACCACGTGCAGCGGATGCCGGTGGCCTTCTTCACCAGGACCCGAACGGGGGCCTTGGTCAGCCGGTTGGGCAACGACGTGATCGGCGCGCAGCGCGCGTTCTCCGACACGCTCTCCGGAGTGGTCGGCAACCTGGTGACGCTCGCGCTGACGCTGGCCGTGATGCTCAGCATTTCGTGGCAGATCACGCTGCTGTCGCTGCTGCTGACGCCGTTGTTCCTGCTGCCCGCCCGCCGGATCGGTCGCACGATGGCGACGCTGAGCCGGGAGAGCGCGATCTACAACGCGACGATGAATACCCAGATGACGGAACGCTTCTCGGCGCCCGGTGCCACGCTGGTCAAGTTGTTCGGTGACCCGGCGCGCGAGTCCCGGGAGTTCGCGTCGCGGGCGGACCGGGTTCGTGACATCGGCGTGCGGACCTCGATGCTGCAGGCAACGTTCATGAACTCGCTGACGCTGATGTCGGCGCTCGCGCTGGCGCTTGTCTACGGGCTTGGCGGTGTGCTGGCGATCGGCGGCGCGCTGCAGGCCGGTGCCATCGTTTCGCTGGCACTGCTGTTGACGCGGCTGTACGCACCGCTGACGGCGCTGGCCAACGCGCACGTCGAAATCGCCAGTGCCCTCGTCAGTTTCGAGCGCGTCTTCGAGGTGCTTGACCTGACCCCGCTGATTCGGGAGAAGGCCGACGCCGTACCCGTGCCCGACGGGCCGGTCGGCGTGGAGTTCGACGACGTGCGGTTCGCGTACCCGTCGGCCGACAAGGTGTCGCTGGCCTCACTAGAGGAGGTCGCCGTGTTGGACGACCGCGGTGGAGACGAAGTGCTGCATGGCATTTCGTTCACTGCCGAACCTGGGCAGATGGTCGCGTTGGTCGGATCCTCGGGTGCGGGCAAGTCGACGATCGCGTCGTTGTTGGCGCGGCTGTACGACGTCGACCTGGGTGCGGTGAAGCTGGCGGGCGCCGACGTCCGCGACGTGACGTTTGCGTCGCTGAAGGACACCGTCGGCGTCGTCACGCAGGACGGGCACCTCTTCCACGAGTCCATCCGCGCGAACCTGACCCTGGCCGCGCCAGGCGCCACCGACGAACAGCTCTGGGAGGCGTTGCGCCGGGCCCGTCTGGCCGACGTGGTCGCGGACATGCCGGACGGTCTGGACACCATCGTCGGCGAACGCGGTTACCGGCTATCCGGCGGACAGCGCCAGCGGTTGACCATCGCGCGGCTGCTGCTCGGGAAGTCCCGGGTGGTGGTGCTCGACGAGGCGACCGCGTCGCTGGACTCCGAGTCCGAAGCCGCCGTGCAGCAGGCGCTGGCCGAGGCGCTCGCAGGCCGGACGTCGCTGGTGATCGCCCACCGGCTGTCCACGATCCGGGCCGCCGACCTGATCCTCGTCGTCGAGGACGGTCGCATCGTCGAACGGGGCACCCACCGCAAACTGCTGGCCCGCCGTGGCCGCTACGCGGAGTTGTACGAGACGCAGTTCGGCGACGAGACGTCCGCCGCATGAAATCGGTTGCCGAGCATGGGAACCTTGAAGGTGTGACGCCAGTGGACGACGAGGGACTTCGGTCCGAGCCCGCCGTCGCGCCACCCCCTCGCCGCATCCGGTCGTCGTCGGACATCCTCCGGTTGCTGCCGTACTTGAAGCCGTACTGGCTGCGGTGGACCTCGATGCTGATCGCGGCCCTGCTCAGCCTGGTCGCCACGGTCGCGATTCCGCTGATGACGAAGGCCGTCATCGACGGTCCGGTGCGTCATCAGGATCAGCAGCACCTGTGGACGCTGGGCTCCATTGCCATGGCCGTGCTGATCTCCGAGGCCGTGCTGTGGTTCATCCGCCGCTGGCTGGTCTCGCGCGCCACCATGGGCGTCGAGGCCGACATCCGCAAGGATCTCTACGCGCGGCTGCAGATCCTGCCGATGTCGTTCCACGGCAAGTGGCAGTCTGGCCAGTTGCTGTCGCGGGTGATGAACGACCTCAGCACCATCCGCCAGTTCCTGTCTTTCGGGCTGCTCTTCTTGTTGCTCAACATGATTCAGATCGTCGTGGTGACGGGGATCCTGCTCGCCATGTATTGGCCGCTGGGTGTGGTCGTGGTGATCTCGATCGTGCCGATCACGGCCACCGTGCTGCACTTCCAACGTCAGTTCACCAAGCTGTCGCGGGCCGCGCAGGATCAGTCCGGAAACGTCGCCACCCACGTCGAGGAGCAGGCGCTCGGGGTGCGGGTGGTCAAGGCGTTCGGCCGCGAGCAGTACGCCTACGACCGGTTCGACCAGCGCGCCACCGCCCTGTTCGACACCGAGGTGCGCAAGGTCGGGGTCTCGGCGAAGTTTTGGACGCTGCTGGAGGCGATCCCCAGCGCCAGCCTGATCATCGTGCTCGGACTTGGGGCCTACGCCGCCGGCAGCGGCCTGGTCACGATGGGCACCCTGGTCGCGTTCATCACGATGATGCTGTCGCTGGTATGGCCCATCGCCTCGCTTGGCTTCCTGCTGTCGATGACGCAGGAGGCCATGACGGCTGCCAACCGCGTCGTCGAGATCTTCGACGCGCCACGCGAGATCACCGACGGGCCGCACCGCGAGGTGCCCCGCGGCGGTCGCCTGGAACTGGTCGACGTCGGCTTCAAGTTCCCCGACTCGGACGACTGGGCGCTGCGCCACGTCAACGTCACCGTCGAACCGGGGGAGACCCTGGCCCTTGTCGGGCCGACGGGATCGGGCAAGTCGGTGCTCGTCTCGCTGCTGTCACGGCTCTACGACGTGACCGAGGGCGCAATCCTGGTCGACGGCAACGACATTCGCGAGCTGTCGCTGCCCGCCCTGCGGAAGGCGGTCGCCACCGCCTTTGAAGACCCCACGCTCTTCTCGATGTCGGTGGCGGAGAACCTGCGCCTCGGCAGACCGCTGGCGACCGAGGAGCAGCTGGCTCAGGCCGTCGAGGTGGCCGCCGCCCAGTTCGCCTACGACCTGCCGTTCGGTCTGGACACCCGGATCGGTGAGCAGGGCATGAGCCTGTCCGGCGGTCAGCGACAACGACTCTCGTTGGCCCGGGCACTGTTGGCCGCCCCGTCCATCCTGGTCTTGGACGACACCCTTTCGGCGCTCGACGTGCACACCGAGGCCGTCGTCACCGAGGCGCTGCGTCGCGTCCTCGCCGAGGTGACCGGCCTGGTCGTCGCCAATCGGGCATCGACGGTGCTGCTCGCCGATCGCGTCGCCCTGCTCGAGCGGGTCGACGGCTCCGGGGCGACCATCACCCGGGTCGGCACCCACGCCGAGCTGTTGGCGACGGCACCCGAGTACCGATACCTGCTGGCGGCGGACGACGAACTCGACGAGAACCTGGAACGCGATTGCGACTGGGAGCGGGACGAGGAGCGCAGCCGGCTCGAAAACCTGTACCTGGAGCAGGAAGCCGACCGGGACGGGGATCGCGGCTATGTGGCGTCGGAGGTGGAGAAGAGATGACCACCTCCGACTGGCGTGGCCGCGCCGTCACGAACGACGACGCCGACCTGCCCATCGACGAGTCGATCTCGCGCCGCAGGGAAGCCCGCAGCCTGCTTGGCGGCCTGTTGCGTCCCTACGCCACGGCGGTGGCCCTGCTGACGATCGTCATCGTGGCGGAGAACGCCGCGCGACTGTCGGTGCCACTGCTGGTGCAACGCGGCATCGACCACGGCATCCCGCCTCTCGTCGACGGTGGTTCCGCGCGTGAACTGATCCTGATCGTCGTCGCGCTGTGCGGCGTCGTGCTGGTGCAGGCCACCAGCCGGATGTTCTTCCTCCGCCGTTCGGGGCGGATCGGCCAGGAAGTGCTACTCGAGTTGCGCCGCAGGATCTTTCGGCATTTCCAGCGGCTCGACGTCGCGTTCCACGACCGCTACACCTCCGGTCGGGTGGTCGCGCGCTCGACCAACGACGTCGAGGCCATCCAGGACATGCTGCAGACCGGGTTCGACGGTCTGATCACCGCCGTCCTGACGCTGCTCGGCACGTCGGTGCTGCTGATCGTGCTGGACGTGAAGCTTGGGCTGATGTGCCTGTGCGCCTTCCCGGTCCTGGTGCTGCTGGTGTGGTGGTTCCGCACCCAGTCGGCGAAGACCTACAAGCTGGTGCGCGAGCGCGCCGCGTTGGTGATCGTGCAGTTCGTCGAGACGATGACGGGCATCAAGGCTGTTCAGGCCTACCGCCGTGAGCCGCGCAACCAGGAGATCTTCACCGACGTCGCCGACGACTACAAGAACGTCAACGAGCGGGCGTTCAAACTGCTCGCGATCTTCATGCCTGCCGTCCGACTGGTCGGCAACGTCACCACCGGCGGAGTGCTGCTCTACGGCGGTTACCGGGTGCTCAACGGTGAGATGACGCTCGGCACGCTGACCGCGTTCCTGCTGTATCTGCGCATCTTCTTCGAGCCGATGCAGGAGATCTCGCAGTTCTTCAACACGTTTCAGTCCGCGGCCGCGGCCCTGGAGAAGATCGCGGGCGTGCTGGCGGAGAAGCCAGGCATTCAGGACCCGGAGCAGCCGGTCGAGCTCTTGACGGTGAACGGCGACATCGAGTTTCGTGACGTCGCCTTCTCCTACGTTCCCGACCGCCCGGTGCTGCCGGACCTACGGTTGGAGATCCCGGCCGGCCAGACCGTCGCCCTGGTCGGGACGACCGGTGCCGGCAAGACGACCATCGCCAAGCTGATCGCCAGGTTCTACGACCCCACCTCGGGTGCGGTCACGCTCGACGGCGTCGACCTTCGCGACCTGGCGCAGGCCGACCTGCGCACGCACGTGGTGATGGTGACGCAGGAGAACTTCATGTTCGAGGGCACCATCGCCGACAACATCCGGTTCGGTCGGCCCGACGCGACCGACGCCGAGGTGCGCGAGGCGGCCGAGGCCGTCGGCGTCAGCCGGTTCGTCGACGCCCTCCCCGACGGATACGAGACCGACGTGGCCAAGCGGGGCGGCAGGTTGTCAGCGGGCCAGCGGCAGCTGATCGCCTTCGCCAGAGCGTTTCTCGCCGATCCCGCGGTGCTCATCCTCGACGAGGCGACGTCGTCACTCGACATCCCCAGTGAGCGGCTGGTTCAGCGGGCGCTGGCCACCGTGCTGGCCGACCGGACCGCGGTCGTCATCGCCCACCGCCTGTCCACCGTCGAGGTGGCCGACCGCGTGCTGGTGCTCGAACACGGCCGCATCGTCGAGGACGGGCCCCCGGGAGAGTTGATGCTCGGCGACGGCCGGTACGCGGCGCTGCATCGGGCGTGGGTCGACTCCCTGGTCTGAGCTCAGGCGTGAAGCAGGGCCTCGAGCTTGGTGTTGGCGGCTCGTAGTCGCGGCGCGATCTGAGCCGCTCCGTCCCGCGCTGCGTCGTCGTCGGATTGCATGTGACTGACCACGTTCAGCCGGGCGCGGTTGAGCCAGTGCATCAGCTCGGGGTCGTCGAACCACGTGAGCTGGTTGTGGTTGAAGTCGAGCGTCATCGTGATCCAGTCGAGTGGCTTCATGGGATGCTCCACCGGTCTGCAGTAGTCGTTCTTGGTGTCGTCGTCGGCGTCCATCGCCTCGACGCGGGCGATGACCGCGGCGCTGAAGGTGGGTTGGCAGGTGCGCACGGACTGCAGGGTGATGTGTTCGCCCGCGAATACGGTTGTCGCAGGGCGGGTTCCGATGCCGTCGCCGGTGCAGTCGACGAACAACGCCGACGGGTCGACGTCGACTGTGCCGTCGTCGAGGGTGATTCGGCCCGGCTCCAGGGCGACGACGCGACCCATCCGGACGACGTCGGAGATCCGTCGCAACTGTTCGAGTTCACCTCGTGAGACGATCGCGCATCGGTACATCGACGGCGTCACCGCCTCGTCGATGCGAAGCAGACAGCCCAGCTTCTCCAACCGGACGTAGAGGTCGTCGATCGAGGTGGCCTGCGCGATGGCCCGCGACTGGGCCGAGAAGTCCGCAAGCACTCGCCTGGCGAAGGCCGGGCCCGGCTGCACGGAGGCGCGGTCGAGTAGCCAGGAGTCACGCGGCTTGATCCACGTCAGCCGATCGGGTGAAATACCGTGCCGCATAAGCCAAGTGCACGCGTCCATGGAGGTCTTGCCGCCACCGACGATCACGTAACGGTCCCGGGCCTGCTGCTTGGGTAGGTCGTTGGGCGGGATGCAGTCGACCCCGGGGGCGACGTCGTAGAGCGGCGGACGCATCGACGGCACCACGACACTGAGGTAGGTGGCGTCGACCACCCGGCGCCCTACCTCGACTCGGTATTCGTCTCCGGCCAGTGTCCGAAAGTGGCTGTCGCCCAGGTGCTCACTCATCGGGAAGTACGAGACCCGGCCGCTCGGCAGCAGGTGCTGGCGCATCACCTGGTCGTAGTAGGCGCACACCTCGCTGCCGCTGGCCAGCTCGAAGAAGCCCTCGTTCCAGCCGCTTACGTCGATCGAATCGCTGCCCAGCCGGCGGGAGTTGACTCCGTAGTACGCCGAGGGCTGGTGCAGTCGGACGAAGGGATAGGCGTTGACCCAGTGCCCGCCCGGCTGGTCGTTGCGGTCGACGAGCACCACGGTCGCGTCGGTCTCGGCGATCAGGGTGTCCACGAACGCCATGCCCATGGCACCGGCGCCGACCACCAGGTAGTCGGCTTCGACGGTTGGCACGCTAGCCCTTGGTCGGAGTGAACTGGCTGAGGACGATCTCGGCGCCCTGCGGGTCGCGGACCGTGGCGGTCCTGGTCCACTCCGAGTCGTCGGACGACAGGACGGTGGCGCCGAGGTCCTCCGCCGTGGCCGCCGAGGTGTCGCGATCTGCCACCGCGAACGTCACCTGCCACAGCTCGGGGTGGCCCTCGGGGATCAGTCGCATCCAGGCGACGGCGTCCTCGAACCCGGCAGGCGCGGCTACCTCGGCTTGCCGCTCCCTGATGTCGGGGTCGACGCCCTCGGCGAGGTGGTCGCCGTAGCCGGGCCTGCGCACCATCGTCGCGTAGCCGACGTCGTCGACCTCCCACCCGAACACCGTCGAGTAGAACTTTGCGGACTGGTGTGGGTCGGTGGTGTGCAGATCGCTGAAGTTCCAGGTGCCCGGCGCGTTGACCCGTTGCGCCCCAAGGCGTTTGCGCGCCTGCCACAGCCGAAACTCGGCGCCGCGCGGGTCGACGCACACCGCCAGACGTCCGCCGGGACCGGCGTCGACCGGGGCCAGCGTGACGGTGCCGCCCGCGGCCTCCACGTCCCGCGCGGTGCTATCGGCGTCGTCGACGGCGACGTAGGTGTGCCACGCGACTACCTCGTCGTCGGAGTCGGGGGTGCCGATGGCGGCGACGTCCTCACCGCCGATGGTGGCGATCAGGTAGTTGCCAGGGGCGTCGGTGGGGATGGCGTCGGTGAAGGTCCAGTCGAATAGTCCGGCGTAGAAGCGCTTCGCCTCGTCGAGGTCGTGCGCGACGGTGTCGATCCAACTGGGGACGCCGTGCGGGTACGTCTTCGGTGGGGTCATGCCGCCATGGTTCCCGTTGGCACCCGATCGTCAAACAACCTCAGCGGTAGACCAGACCCGACAGGCGGGTCGCCAACGTGCGGGTGACCACGGGGAGATGCCCGAGGATCTTGAGTGCGGCGTTGCGGGCGGGGCGCAACGCGCGTGGCATGGTGGCGAGTCTGGTCAGCCGATCGGTCAGGGCGATCACCTGCATGGCAATCGGACGGCGGGCGGCGGCGTACTCGTCGAGCCGCGAGTCCGGCGCGCCTGCCAACACCGCAGCCAACGCGTCGGCCAGGGCGACCGCGTCCTGGATGCCGAGGTTCATGCCCTGACCGCCGGCCGGGCTGTGCACGTGGGCGGCGTCGCCTGCGAGCAGGATCCGGCCGCGGCGGTAGGTGTCGGCGACCCGATGGTGGATGCGGAACCGGGAACCCCAGACGACGTCCGTCACCGCGATCCCACCGGGACCGCGGGCGTCGACGAGCTGCTGTACGAACTCGACCGAGGGCGCCTCGGGTGCGTCGTCGACTGGGGCGACGATGCGAAACGCGCCGTCGGGCAGGGGTGCGAGGACGGTAAGGCCCTCGCTCGCCCAGAACAGCCGGACCTCGTAGGTCGGGGCGTCGCCGCGCAGGTGGACGTCGGCGAGGACGAAGGAGTGGTCGTAGGCACCGCCGGTGAAACCGATTCCGGCCTGCGTGCGCACGGTGCTGTGCATCCCGTCGGCGCCGACGACGTAGCGGGCGCGGACGGTGTCGGCGTCGTCGAACACCGCGGTCACGCCCGTGGCGTCCTCGGTGACGGTGACGAGCACCTTGGGCCGGACGACGTCGCCGCCGAGTTCGCGAACGCGGCCGAGGAGCAGCCGTTCCGTCGTCGACTGCGGCGCCATGAGCGTGAACGGATAGGCCGTCCGAAGACCGCTGAAGTCGACCGTGAGTAGGACGGTGGAGCCGTCGCGAATGGCGAAGCGGGGCGCTTCGAGGCCCTCCTTGACCAGCCGGCGGGTGACGTCGATCCCCTCGAGTACCTCGAGCGTGCGGGCGTTGACCCCGGCGGCGCGGGAGGTGTTCGCGGCTTCGGCCTGCCGGTCGACGAGCATGACCCGCGCGCCCTTGAGCAGCAACGATGCGGCGAGCGTCAGTCCGGTTGGGCCAGCGCCCACGATGAGGACGTCGGTGTCGTGCATGGGGGTTCTCCTGGACTCGGGACAAATGCCAACGCGTGTTGGCATTTCCCAGCGTCCGCTGCGGCGACGGAAAAGTCAACAGTCGTTGGCATAGAGTGTTCAGCATGGGAGCGAAGGCCGATCAAACCAAGGCCGTCATCCTGGCCGCCGCAAGGGAGCGGTTCGCCGAATCGGGATACGAGGCTGCCACCATCAGGGCCATCGCCGCGGACGCGAACATCGATCCGTCGATGGTGATGCGCTACTTCGGCACCAAGGACCAGCTGTTCGCCGCCGCCGCGGAGTTCGACCTGCGGTTCCCCGACCTGTCCGACGTCGCACCCGAGCGCCTCGGCCACGCCTTGGCGTCGCACTTCCTGACGCGCTGGGAGGCCGACGACGCGCTGGTGGTGCTGTTGCGCTCGGCGACCACGAATGCCGATGCGGCCCAACGCATGACCGACATCTTCGCCGGGCAGCTGCTGCCCGCGATCTCGAAGTTCACCCCCGACGACGCGCCGCGGCGGGCCGGCCTCATCGCCACCCAGGTGCTCGGAATGGCGTTGTGCCGCTTCGTCTTACGGCTGCCGCCGGTCGTCGACTTGAGCCGCGACGAACTGATCGAGTGGCTCGGCCCCACCCTGCAGCGCTACGCGGTGGGCTAAGCCTCTTCTGGAGTGACTTCGTTGAGTTCGCGCTCACGCTGAATGCGCCTCGCCTGGTCTTGGGCGCGGGTGGTCTTGCGTCGGGGCATGGTCAGCCCGGCGGTGTGCGCTGTGGGTGTGCCGGTGCTGACGGCGGCCGCAGTCGGTGCGCTGAGTTCGGGGAACAGCTGTCGACTGCCGGGTGTCGTGGTGTGGGTGCGGCCGTCGGGTGCGGTCCAGATGATCGTGCCGTCGCCGAGTTGTGTTTCACGCCAACCGTTCTCACCACCGTAGAACGTCTTCAACAGGTGATGTCGGCGGCACGGACATTTCAGGTTGGATGCTTGGGTCTTGCCGTAGGGCCACGCGATGGTGTGGTCGATGTCGGCGGTGGTGGCCGGCCGGTGGCAGCCGGGGAATCGGCACGTTTGATCCCTGCAGCGGACGAAGTCGGCGAGCTTCTTGGAGGGTCGGTACCGGGGTTCGGGTGGTGCTTGCCCGGGGTGGACGATCTGGATGAGCGTGGCGCCGACGGCTGCGCGCTGGGCGATCGCGCCGGGGAGGAATTGGCTGCCAATGAGAGCTGCGGGCCGGATGGAGGCGAGGTAACCCGTTGTAGGGGTGAGGGCTTCGGTGAGGGTGAGCTCGCGCAGCGGCTTGCTGAACAGCGCCGGGGTCTCGCCGTCGAGGGCGGTGGACTCGTCGGTGGCGTCCTCGTCCCCGCTCGGGGGAACGTCGGATTCAACCCCCGCGTCGGGCACGACCGGCTGCGGAGGTGGTGGTGGTGCTGACGCCGACGGCGAGTCGAGGGTGTCCTGATGGGCGATGACGTAGACGACTACCCCTGTGGATGGTGGGTTCTGTGCGGCGGCACAGCCGGCGGTGTCACAGAGGCAGGCCAGTCGGTCGGCGCCGTGGGACAGCGCGCCGATGCTGTCGGAGCGGCGTTGGTCCAGGGTGCGGGGATCGGCCGGGCAGACGGTGCGAGCCAGGGCGTCGACGCGGGCGTCGAAGGCCTCGGCGTCGTGGGCGAACAGGGTGGCGACCACCATGGCCAGCCCGCTGCCGTCCTCAAGGCTCACGTCGACCGACCGTCCGCGTGCCTTGGTCTGGGTGCGGTGCACTGCGTACGGGTCGACTTGGCTGACGAACGCGTCGATGGCCTTCTCGGTCTTGTCGACCGACATCGGCCCCCAAGTCCGTACGGCGTCGGCGAGCGCGGCATCCAATGCGCGGATCGCGTCGGGATCTAGTACCAGGGCGCCGCGGGTGACGATCATTCGGGCCAATCGGTAGGTGATCAACCCGTCGGCGAATACCGCCGCGATCTTGGGGAAGCGGTCTCGTAGGGCAACGGCAGTGAAGAGGAAGCCTTCGGCGGCGCCGGTGGTCAGGCATTGGGTGGCGCCGACGTGAGCGGCGACGGCGCTGAAGTTGTCCAGGCACCACTGGTCACGCTCAGCGGATCCGGAGGCGGCATATGCGGCGTCGAGCATGTCGGCCATGGCGGCCAATCGGCGCGCGCACGCGGCGTTCTCGACCAGGGCCCAGGCGGCCAACGCGTGGGCATCGGACGCGCCGGTCGTCGCGGCCACCAGATGATCGAACATACTTTCGATTTTAGGACGGCTTGGCGGTGAATACCAGCAGGTCAGCGCTATCTGTGGATAAATCCACGCCTGTGGATGAACCGCCGAGAACGTCAGTGGCGCCTGCTATGTCGGAGGAGCGTTAGGCCTCGATCTCCCCGGCGATCCTGCGCTCGATGCCTGCCCTCGTCACGGCGGGCAGCACGATCAGACCGTCGAGCTCGCGCTGGGCCTTGGAGTACGCGTTGCGTCGCTCGTCGACGGTGGCCGCGCCGTCGGAGGCCACCCGCAGCAGACGCTGCGCGCGTTCCAACCGCTCCTGGGCCTCGACCGAGAAGTCGCTGCGCCGCCTGCGGACCGCTTCGGCCTCGGCGACGTCGAACGCGGTGACGTAGCCGTGGACGGCGTCGCGGTAGTCGAGCTGCGCGTCCCGGTCACCGACGAGGTCCTCCGCGCTCGCCGGCCGCAGCAGGTCGGCGCGGCTGCGGGCCCGGTGAAACTCGGCAGTGAGCGGTTCGCGCATGTCGGTCATCAGCGGGAAGTCCAGCAGCTTGGCCACGTCCAACTCGTACTCCAGCCAACGCGCGTCCGTGCCGTCGTGCCGCTGCAGGACCTTTGTCACCTCACGTCGGACGGCCGCCTCGTCGACCCGCCCGCGCCCCGAGGCCTCCGCCATCGCGACCTTCGATTGCTGTTTGATCCGGTAGCGCTCCAGCCGGCGTTCGGCGCGGCGCTCGTTGGCGGCGGCGACGCCCTTGACCGCACCGCCGATCACCCCGCCGAGCGGGAAGATCAGCCACCAGAAGTTTCCAGCGAAGTGCAGCACCGAGTCCACGGTTCCCAGGATGCCACCGCTACGCGCTCAGATCGACCGTCGTCCCCACTCCGAGCTCCGCGGCGCGTGCCAGGACCAATTCGGCGGTGGCAAGGTCTTGCAACCCGAGGCCGACCGACTCGAACAGCGTGACGTCGTCGGCGTGGGACCGACCCGGACGGGAACCGATGATCACTTGCCCCAGTTCCGTGCGTGCGTCGTCCGCGGTGATGGCGCCCTCGGCGATTGCCAGCAGCACGCCTCCGGACTTCGCCATCGCGGTGTCGTGGCTGTCCACGACGACGCGGGAGCGCTTCATGGCCGCGCCGTCGACCTCGCGGTGATCCGGCCGGGGCGGTGCACCCACCGCGTTGACGTGCTGGCCGTCGCGCAGCCACGCGCCGAGCAGAACCGGATCGCGCGCCGGAGTCAGCGTGCACACGACGTCGGCGGCGGCCACGACCGCTTCGGCCGACGAAACCCGTTCGACCGCAACGCCAATGTCGTGCGTCCTGGCCTCGAACGCGTCGAGCGTGGCGGTGCTCCTGGTCCAGACGACGATCTTCCGGATGTCCCTGACGGCCGCGATGGCGCGGGCGTGTTCGACCGCCAGATTGCCCGCCCCGATGAATCCGAGGACGGCCGCGTCACGCCGTGCCAGGTGGTCGGTCGCAACGGCGCTGACGGCAGCGGTACGCATGGCCGTGACGGCGCGGCCGTCGAGGATGGCAAGGCACTCGCCGGTCGACGCGGAGGTGACCATGATGCTTGAGCGTTGCACCGGCAGTCCACGCGCGCGATTGGCGGGCAGGTCGCAGAGCATCTTCACCGAGGCGTAGCCGCCCCCAGACGCAGTCATCGGAATCGCCGAGCCGTCGTCGGCCAAGGCGATGGCACGTGGCGCCGGGTTGTGCCAGTCGCCACGCGCCAACCCGGCGTGCGCCAGCTCGACGGCCTTGCGCACCTCGTCGCGGTCCAGCAGGCCGGTGATCTCGGAGTGCGTCAGGATGAGCACCATTGGATCAGGCCGGGACCGAAGCCGAGCCGACCGCGTCGACGATCGTCGAGTCGACCACGTCGCCGAAGTCGGGGATGGCGCGAACCATGCCTTCCTCGAACAAGATTCGCATCCAACGCTCGGTGGCGACCTGGTCGATGCGGGGTGTCGCCCACGTCTGTGAGCGCAGCATACGTTCACACGCGCTGGCCAGCACCTCCGGCGGCGTCGTCGGCCAGTGCTCAGCCAACAGCGGGCGAAGTTCGTCGACGCCGACCGAAGCCAGCAGCGCCATGGATTCGTCCAGCGCCGCGGTGAATGCGATCAGCCGCTCGGACAGCTCCTCGGTCCGCTCGGCGCGGAGGTAGTAGACGCTGTTGGGCCCGAGGCCACCGGTCACCGAGTAGTCGTTCGCGATGAAGCCGGTTCCCCTGTGCTGCAGGAGTTCTGCGGTGGTGTGGTCAAGCACGACCGCGTCTCCGAGACCGGACTCGAACAGCTCGACGAACATCGGGGTTGACAGGTCGCGCAGCCACCTGATCGACGCAGGGTCGACGCCGGCTTCCCGCACCAGACCCGCGGTGAAGGCGTACGGCGCACTGCCGCCGATGCCCGGCGCGAGGACGGTCTGGCCGGTCAGATCCGACCACTGGAAGCCCGGTTGCGACGTCCGAGTCACCAGGGCCTTGGGGAACTGATGGTTGACCTGGGCGACGACCGACAGCTTGCGGGGGGTGCCGCTGTACATCGCGGGAACCCACAGGCCGCCAAGCGCGATGTCGGCGGCGCCGCTGTCCAGATCGTCGAGCACTCCCGTCCACGGATCCTTCGCGGTGGCCGTGACGGTCAAGCCGCGCTCGGCGAAGAGCCCAAGGTGGTCGGCGTAGTACTGGGGCAGGTAGTTCAGTCCGTGGGCGGTGGCGGAGATGTTCAGTGTCAACATGTTTGGTGTTTCCTTCTCAGTTGGTGACGTATTAGGCGGCGTGGGCAAGGACGGGCTTTTCGGTGACGGCTTCCAGGGGCTTACCGAACGTCTCGGGGCCGAAGCGGGCGGCGACGACCAACAGCGCGTACATGACGGCGATCATGGCGAACACACCGGCGACCCCCGCCCGGTCGAAGAAGAACAGCGCCGCGAAGGGCATGACGGCGCCTGCGACGTTGCCGATTCCGTTGACCACCGAGGTGCCCATGGCGCGCACGGACGTGGGGAACAGCTCCGGTGACCACACCGACAGCATGGTGTTGAGCATCATGGTGAAGAACTGAAAGATCATGCCCAGCACCAGAATCAGCGCGGTCGAGTGGGCGAACGACGCGAAGCAGATGGCCGAGATGCAGCCCAGGACGGCGGCGACGGTCACGGTGAGCCGCCGCGGCGCCTTGCCCGCCAGGTAGGACGCCGCGCACGCCCCGAACAGCGATCCGATGTTCATGATCATGGTGAACGCCAGCGAGTCCGACAGCGAGTAGCCGCGTGACACCAAGAGGATCGGCATCAGGAACAGCAGGGTGACCTGCGCACCGAACGACATCCACGACGCCGCGCCGATTGCGGCTGTGCGCCTGAGGTTTTCGCCCTTGAACACCTCGGCGTAGCTGCTCTTCACCTGGACTGGAATGTCGGCCTCGGTGACGTATTGCTTGGTGGCCCCAGGCTTGCGGAGGGCCTTGATGCTTCCGCCGTCCAGTCGGGTCAGGCTCTGGTTGGCCTCGTCGACGCGGCCCTTCGACAGCAGGAAGCGGGGCGACTCGGGCAGATACCGACGGAAGAAGACCACCAGCAGTGCGGGGATCGCCAGCAGCACGTAGGTCCAGCGCCATGCGGTGTCGTTGCCGCCGAGTACACCGTTGAGCGGGCCCAAGACCAACCAGAAGAAGCCGAAGGACGCGATGTTGCCGACGCCGCCGGAGGAGATGTTGAGCGTCGCGAGCAGCGATCCCCGATGCCGGGTGGCCACGATCTCGGCCAGGATCGCCAGGCCGACGGTGAATTCGCCACCGAGGCCGATGCCGACGATGAACCGGCTCGCCAGCAGCATCTCGTAGTTCACCGCTGCGGCGCTGATCAAGCCGCCGAGGGTGTAGACCAGAAGGTTGAGGCTCAGGGCGGCGCGACGTCCCCAGCGGTCGGCGATGTATCCGCCGATGAGACGGCCGGCCAGCCCGCCGAGCACCGTGGCCGTGTTGATCATCGTCAACTCCGCATTGCCGATGCCGAACGACTCCTTGAGGAGCGGTCCCATCGCACCGGTGGAGTTCTGTTCGAGGGAATCGAAGAACAATCCGGCCATCAGAAGCAGGATGAGCGCGGCCTGCACCCGGCCGAAGCCGATGCGGTCCAGGGCGGCCGTCAGACCGGGCGATGCCGCGGGGTCGGGTGGTTCGGAGTCGTGTTGAGCGGGAACGGTTTTGGTCTTCGTGCGAACGAGGGACATCGGGGTCTCCGGATGGGTGAGTCGACACCGGCGACGGTTGCGTCGGTGAGCCGACCCCACGTCGTCGATGACAGAAGCCGCGCTGCCCAATTTGTATACGAAACCCGTTACGCATCTGTTTCCCACCAGCGCTATTGCGTTACATCCACGAAAACTCTGCCTGGATTGTAATACAACCGAGTGGGCACACGGTCGGAGCGGGTGCGGCGAAAAACGTCAGTCGTGCTCGAACTCTTCGGCGAAGTACCGCTCGTCGCGGCGAAGGTGCTCTTCCATCAGATAGCCCGCCTGTACCGCCGAGCCGTTCACGATCGCCTGGGCAATCGCCCGGTGATCACTCGTCGACGCATCGGGGTTGTGTCCCAGTCCCCACTGCACGCGTCGGTTCAGCCCGGCCAACATCTCGACGAGCTGCCGGTTGCCGGACGCGGCGGCCACCACTTCGTGGAACGACGGGCCGTCCCCGTCGTGGTGCCCGTCGACGTTCTTGGCGAGGGCGGTCAGCTCGTCGACGGCCTCGCCGCCGCGATTGGTGGCGGCCAACTGTGCCGCGAGCACTTCGAGGCCGCGGCGGATTTGCAACAGCTCGCGGCCGTCCTGGACGAGCGTCTCGGAGACAGCGGCACCGCGGTAGCGGACGATCGTGACGAAACCCTCGGACTGAAGTCGAGACAACGCCTCCCGCACCGGAACCCGCGACACCCCGTACTTCTTGGCGATCGACTCTTCGATCAGCCGTTCGCCAGCCGTCAACCGCCCCGCCAGAATGTCCTGACGCAGCGCGTGGGCGATCGAATCGCCGGTCGACTCCACCCGGGACGAGGGCTCTGTCACGACGTGCAGCCTAAACCGTACGCACGGTCAGCCGGGCAGCCCGATTCCGCGGTAGTGCCGCAGCCGTGACGCCAACCGCTCCTCGGCGGGCAGACGCCTCAGGGCCACCAGCTCGGCGGCGATGGTGGCCGACAGTCGATTGGTGAAGTCCAGCGGCGTGTCGGCGGCATCGGTGTGTTCGGGCACGATGGCGTCGACGATCCCGTTGCGCAGTAAGTCTGCCGACCGGATACCTTGCGCCGCAGCGAGTTCCGGGGCATGGTCGACGTCGCGGAAGACGATCGCGCTGGCACCCTCTGGCGGCAGCGGTGCCAACCACCCGTGCAGAGCGGCAAGGACGCGGTCGGCGGGCACCATCGCCAGCGCAGGCCCGCCGCTGCCCTGGCCAAGTAGCACCGAGACCGTCGGCGTGTCCAGGGTGACCAGCTGCGCCAGGCACCTGGCGATCTCGCTGGCCAGCCCGCCCTCCTCCGCCTCGGCCGACAGGGCCGGGCCAGGAGTGTCGATGACGAGCACGAGCGGCAGCCGCAGCCCGGCGGCCAAGGCCATCCCGCGGCGCGCCTCGCGCAGCGCCTGCGGGCCTGCCAGTCCGCCGCCGACACCGCGCTGCTGACCGACCACCACCGCGGGCTGCCCGCCGAATCTGGCCAGCGCCAGCAGCGTGGTGGCCGCCTCGCCGTGGCCGCCGGTCCCCGAGAGCAACACGCGCTCCGTCGTACCGTGCCGCAGCAGGTACCCGATGCCGGGGCGGTCCGGACGCCGCGAGATCTCGACCGAATCCCATGCCGGTACGTCGGCGACGGGTTGCGCCTCCGGCGCGTTCGGCGGGGTGCCCGGTGCGTCGGAAAGCACCGTGAGTGCACGGTCCAGCGTCGAACGAAGCAGTTCGATGGGGACGACGCCGTCGATGACGCCGTGCCGGTGCAGGTTCTCCGCCGTCTGGACGCCCGTCGGAAACGGCTCGCCGTAGAGGTGCTCGTAGACCCGCGGCCCGAGGAAGCCGATCAACGCCCCTGGTTCGGCGGCGGTCACGTGCCCCAGCGACCCCCACGACGCGAACACCCCACCGGTGGTCGGGTGCCGCAGGTACACCAGGTACGGCAGGTGCGCCTGCTTGTGTAATTCGACCGCGGCGGCGATCTTGACCATCTGAAGGAAGGCGACCGTGCCCTCCTGCATGCGGGTGCCGCCGGAACTCGGAGACGCGACCAGCGGCAGGGCTTCGGCCGTCGCCCGTTCGATCGCGGCGGTGATCCGCTCGGCCGCGGCCACGCCGATCGAGCCGGCGAGGAAGTCGAACTCACTGGCCACGACGGCAACGCGGCGACCGAACACCGTGCCCTCGCCGGTCAGCACCGATTCGTCGAGGCCGGTGGCGGCCCTGGCGTCGGCGAGGTCGCGGCGGTACCCGTCGTCGGCGGCGACGTCGAGTGGGGGGCTGTCCCAGCTGACGAACGACCCCTCGTCGAGGACGGCATCACGCAGCGTCATGGCACCGATCCGGCTCACGAGGCAAGGCTAGCGGTCCGCTCGTTAGGCTGGTCCCATGATCGGAATGACCCGCGAGGGCAACGTACTGACACTGGAGCTGCAGCGCCCCGAACGACGCAACGCCCTCAACGGCGAACTGCTCGACGCACTGCGCGAGGCCGTCGAGAAGGCCGCCGACCAAGGCGTCCGCGCCATCGTCCTCACCGGCCAGGGTCACGTCTTCAGTTCTGGAGCGGATTTGTCCGGCGGCCAAGGCGTCGCCGACGAACTGCCCGACAAGGCCAGGGCGCTGAACCTGGCCATCGACCAGGCACCCCTGCCCGTCATCGGCGCGGTCAACGGCCCGGCCATCGGCGCCGGGGTGATCCTCTCGATGATCTGCGACCTGCGCGTCGTCGCACCCGAGGCGTACTTCCAGTTCCCGGTCGCGAAATACGGTATCGCACTTGACAACTGGAGCATCCGCCGCTTGACCTCCCTCGTCGGCGCCGGACGGGCCCGCGGCATGCTGCTGGCCGCCGAACGGCTCACCTCCGAGGCGGCGCTGCTGACCGGGATGGCCAACCGCGCGGGCACGCTGGCCGACGCCCAGGCGTGGGCTCAGGAGATCGCCGGGTTCGCGCCGTTGGCGCTGCAACACGCCAAGCGCGTGCTCAACGACGACGGCGCATACGAGGACGCGTGGCCCGCGCACAAGGAGCTCTTCGACCGGGCGTGGGCCAGTGCGGACATCATCGAGGCACAGGTCGCGCGGATCGAGAAGCGGCCCGCGAACTTCACGGGGGCCTAGATGATTCGGGAGGCGGTGCGATTCATCGGCGGGACGGCCGCGCTCATCGGCGGGGGCTGGGTGCTGCGGGCGGTGCAGGGTGCCCCAGAGTCGCTCGGCGCGTCGCCGGTGGAGATCGACACGGTTGCCCGGCGCTCGCCGCACTACCGCGACGGCGTCTTCGTCAACATGGAGCCCGCCTCCGAGGCCAGCCTCACCCGTCAGCAGCAGTTCATGCTGGCGAGGGACGTCATCGGCGGCGGCTCGGCGCAGCACCCCCCGACGCCGATCCCGCTGGCCACGCCCGATCCGAGCGTGACGGCGGCGGATCTCGCCGCCACCTGGTACGGCCATTCCTCGGCGTTGATCGAGGTCGACGGGTACCGCATCCTGGCCGACCCCGTGTGGAGCGACCGGTGCTCGCCGTCGCGCGCCGTCGGCCCGCAGCGGTTGCACCCGGTTCCCGCCGCGCTCGAGGCGCTGCCCGCGGTCGACGCGGTGATCATCAGCCACGACCACTACGACCATCTCGACGTCGACACCATCAAACAGCTCGCCCTGACTCAGCGCGCGAAGTTCTACGTGCCGCTCGGCATCGGCGCGCACCTGCGGGCCTGGCACATCCCGAAGGACCGGATCGTCGAACTGGACTGGAACGAGAGCGCGCACGTCGGCGAACTCGAACTGGTCTGCACGCCCGCGCGGCACTTCTCCGGGCGCTTCCTGACGCGCAACGTCACGCTGTGGTCGTCGTGGGCGATCATCGGTCCGCGGCACCGCGCCTTCTTCGGGGGCGACACCGGGTACACGAAGAGTTTCGCCGACATCGGCGCCGACTACGGGCCGTTCGATCTGACCCTCATGCCGATCGGCGCGTACCACCCCGGCTGGCCGGACATCCACATGAACCCGGAGGAGGCCGTCCGGGCTCACCGCGACGTGTCCGACGGCGGCTTGCTGATGCCGATCCACTGGGCGACGTTCCGGCTGGCGCCACACCCGTGGTCCGAACCCGTCGAGCGGCTCCTCACCGCCGCCGAGGGTGACGGGGTCCGGGTGGTGACGCCCAAGCCCGGGCTGCGGGTCGAGCCGGCGACGGCCGAAATGGACCCATGGTGGCGGGCTTGACCGGATAGCGTGCTGGTGTGAAGACCCCGAGGCGCGTCCTGGTTTGTCTGGTTGCCGTCGCCGCGCTGGTGGCGGGGTGCGACGCCAAGCCGGCGACGCCAACCCCTGAGGTCCCGCCGCAGGAACAGGCCGCGGAGTCGCTGCCCGAGAACGCCGTCGCCGACGCGGTGGGCAAGATCGACGGGCTGGTCGACGGCCTGATGAAGAAGTCCGGCATCCCCGGCATGGCCGTCGCCGTGGTCCACGGCGGAAAGACGGTGTACGCCAAGGGCTTCGGGGTGAAGGACGCCACCAAGGGGGACGATCCCGCCAACAAGGTCGACCCCGACACTGTGTTCCAGCTGGCGTCGCTGTCGAAGCCGGTCGGCGCCACCGTCGTCGCGCACCAGGTGGGGCAGAACGCCATCGGCTGGGACACCCCGATCGTCGAGAAGCTGCCGTGGTTCGCGCTGTCGGACCCGGCGATCACCAAACTCGTCACCGTCGGCGACATGTATTCACACCGATCCGGGCTGCCGGATCACGCCGGCGACTTGCTCGAGGACATGGGCTATGACCGGCGCTACGTGCTCGAGCACCTTCGCGACTATCCGCTCGACGCGTTCCGAACGTCCTACGCCTACACCAACTTCGGCCTGACCACGGGGGCCGAGGCCGTCGCGGCGGGGGCAGGCAAGTCGTGGGAGGACCTCAGCCAGGAGGTCCTCTACCGGCCGCTGGGAATGACTTCCACCAGTTCGCGTTTCGCCGATTACGCGGCCCGACCGGACCGCGCGGTCGGCCACATCCACGTCGACGGCCGCTACGAGCCGAAGTACGTTCGCGACCCCCAGGCCCAGACCCCGGCGGGCGGGGTCAGCAGTTCGGTCAACGACATGACGCACTGGCTGACCATGTTGCTCGCCAACGGCACCTACGACGGCAAGACGGTCGTCGACCCGAAGGCGCTGCTGCCCGCGTTGACGGCGCAGAGCGTGTCGGACCGCGCGACGGATCCGTCGGCGCGGTCGGGGTTCTACGGCTACGGCTTCAACGTCGGAACGACGTCGGACGCCCGCACCCAAATGAGCCACTCGGGCGCCTTCGAGTTGGGTTCTGGCACGAACTTCCTGATGCTGCCGTCCGCGGACGTGGCGATCGTGGCGCTCACCAATGCCACCCCCGCCGGGGTGCCGGAGACGCTCACCGCCGAGTTCGCCGACCTGGTTCAGTTCGGGAAGGTCCGCGAGGACTGGTTCCCGTTGTACAACAACGCGTTCCTCCAGATGGAGCAGCCGGTGGGCTCACTCGCAGGCAAGACGCCCCCGGCGAATCCGGTGCCCGCCAAGCCGTTGACGGCCTACGTCGGGGACTACGCCAACCCCTTCTGGGGACCGGCCAGGGTGACACAGCAGGGCGACGGACTTCAGGTGGCGGTGGGACCCAAACTCGTCTTCCCGCTCCGGCATTGGGACGGTGACGTGTTCAGTGCCAGCTTCGTCACCGAGAACTCTCCACCGGGAAGTGTGTCCACGGCGACATTCGACGGCAACCGATTGACACTCGAGTACTACGACCAGGACGGCAGGGGAAGTTTCACCCGATGAGTGCGGTGGGACTCTCCGATGCCGAGGTGGCGCAGCGCGTCGCCGACGGCAAGGCCAACGACGTTCCGGCCAGGGCAGCGCGCAGCGTCAAGGAGATCGTTCGGGCCAACGTGTTCACCAGGATCAACGCGATTCTCGGTGTGCTGCTGGTCATCGTGCTGTCGACGGGGTCGGTGATCAACGGTCTGTTCGGCATCCTGATCGTCGCCAACAGCGCGATCGGGATCATCCAGGAGCTGCGCGCCAAGCGGACGCTTGACGAGCTGGCCATCGTCGGTCAGGCAAAACCGGTGGTGCGCAGGCAGTCCGGGACGGGTCCGCGCTCACCCGGTGAGGTTGTGCTCGACGACGTCATCGAGATCGGGCCCGGTGACCAGATCGTCGTCGACGGAGAGGTGCTCGAGGAGTCGAATCTTGAAGTCGACGAGTCGCTGCTGACCGGTGAAGCCGATGCGATGGCCAAGGACGCCGGCGACGAGGTCAAGTCGGGCAGCTTCGTGGTCGCGGGCAGCGGGGCGTACCGCGCGACGAAGGTGGGCCGCGAGGCGTACGCTGCCAAGCTCGCGGAGGAGGCCAGCAAGTTCACCCTGGTGAAGTCCGAATTGCGCAGTGGCATCGACAAGATCCTCCAGTTCATCACCTACCTTCTGGTTCCCGCCGGCCTCCTGACCATCTACACCCAGCTGTTCACCACCGACGCCGGGTGGCGAGAGTCGGTGCTGCGCATGGTCGGTGCGTTGGTGCCGATGGTGCCCGAGGGCCTGGTGCTGATGACGTCGATCGCCTTCGCGGTGGGGGTGGTGCGGCTGGGCCGACGGCAATGCCTGGTGCAGGAGCTGCCCGCCATCGAGGGCCTCGCCAGGGTCGACGTCGTGTGCGCCGACAAGACGGGGACGCTGACCGAGAACGGCATGCGGTTGGCCGATCTCAGGACCTTCGGTCAGGACGGCTGCGAGGACGTGTTGGCGTCCCTGGCCGCCGACGACGACCGTCCCAACGCCAGCATGCAGGCCATCGCGGAGGCCTACGACCAGCCGCCCGGGTGGACCGCCACCGCGAGTGCGCCCTTCAAGTCCGCGACCAAGTGGAGCGGAACGTCCTATGGGGACCACGGCAATTGGGTGATCGGCGCACCCGACGTGCTGCTCGACCCGTCGTCGCCCGATGCCGACGAGGCCGAGCGGATCGGGGCGCGAGGTCTGCGGGTGCTGCTCCTCGGTTCGTCGGATCGGCCGGTCGACGCGCCCGACGCGCCAGGTGTCGTCACGCCGGTGGCGTTGATCGTCCTCGAGCAGCGGGTGCGCCGGGATGCGCGCGACACCCTCGATTACTTTGCTGCTCAACGGGTCACGGTGAAGGTGATCTCCGGTGACAACGCCGTTTCGGTCGGCGCGGTGGCGGACAGCCTCGGCCTGCACGGTGAGACGCTCGACGCCAGACGCCTTCCTGAGGAGCCCGAGGCGCTCGCGGACACCGTCGCCGAGTACACGACGTTCGGCAGGGTGCGACCCGACCAGAAGCGGGCGATGGTGCACGCCTTGCAATCCCGCGGTCACACCGTCGCGATGACCGGTGACGGGGTCAACGACGTACTGGCGCTCAAGGACGCCGACATCGGTGTCGCCATGGGCTCCGGAAGCTCCGCCTCCCGCGCGGTCGCCCAGATCGTGTTGCTCGACGACAAGTTCGCCACCCTGCCGTACGTCGTCGGCGAGGGCAGGCGCGTCATCGGCAACATCGAGCGCGTCTCGAATCTGTTCCTGACCAAGACGGTGTACTCGGTGTTGCTGGCCGTCTTGGTCGGCATTGCGGGCCTGTCGGCCAAGGTATTCGGCACCGACCCGCTGTTGTTCCCGTTTCAACCGATCCACGTCACGATCGCCGCCTGGTTCACCATTGGCATCCCCGCGTTCGTGTTGTCGCTTGCCCCCAACCGCGAGCGCGCGCACACGGGGTTCGTCCGGCGCGTGATGACCTCCGCGTTGCCGAGCGGGCTCGTCATCGGAATCGCAACGTTCACCAGCTACCTGCTTGCCTACGAAGGTCGGGCGTCGACGGTGGTGGAGCAGACGCAGGCGTCCACGGCGGCGTTGATCACGCTGTTGGTTGGTGCGCTGTGGGTTCTCGCCGTGGTGGCCCGTCCCTACGAGTGGTGGCGGATCGGGTTGGTCGCCGTCTCGGCGCTGGCGTACGTGGTGATCTTCTCGCTGCCGCTGACGAGGAACGCCTTCATCCTGGATCCGTCGAACGTCGCGGCGACTACGACCGCGCTGTCCATCGGGGTGGCGGCCGCCGTGCTGGTCGAGATCGCCTGGTGGGTGCAGGGGCGCATCCTCGGTGAACCCCGACGCTTGTGGCGATCGGCCTAGCTCTAGGGGCCGGCGTCGCGCAGGGAGTGGATCATCTTGCGCAGGCTCCGTGACGCGGCCGCCTGCTCGGTCTCGGTCATGTCGGCCAGCATCCTGAGTTCGACGGAGCGGACCGCCGCGGTCGCCGTCTCAAGGCTCCGTCGGCCGAGAGGTGTGAGCTTCGTGGGAAGGGCCTTGCCGACCGGCGCCTCCGCCGGCCTGGTGACGTAGCCCTGCCGTTCCAGGGTCTGAAGCAGCACGTTCATCGACTGCCGGGTGACGAACGCTCCGCGGGCCAGCTCGGAGTTCGACAAGCCGGGTCGCTGGGCGAGCAGCTCGAGGCAGGCGTAGTGCGTGACGCTCATCTCCAGCGGCCGCAGCACCTCCTCCATGGCCACGCGCAGGACGCTCGACGCCTCCTTCAGCAGATAGCCCAGCGACGTCTGCAGGTCGACCCCGTCTTGACTCATGTCAGTATTCTGACATAGTGTCATTCGTGTCAGATAACTGACACGAATGGAAGGAACTCCATGCCCGTCACCGGCCCCGACTTCATCTCGCTCCAAACCCGCGACCGCGACGCCTCGCAGGCGTTCTACGAGCAGTACCTCGGGCTCGTCCGATCCCCGGCCGGACCTCCCCACGCCGTCGTCTTCGACACGAAGCCGATCGCGTTCGCGCTGCGCGACGTCGTCCCCGGCACCGATCTGACGTCCGTCGCCCAGCCCGGAATCGGGGCCGCGATCTGGCTGCACGCCACCGACGTCCAGTCCATTCACGACGCTCTCGCCGCCGACGGTCACGCGATCGTCTCCGCGCCGGTCGACGGTCCATTCGGTCGGACGTTCACCTTCGCCGACCCCGACGGCTACCAGATAACCCTTCACGATCGCGTCTGATCGGGCCCACTGCTCCACCGCCTCCGCGGCGAGCCCGATTAGGGTGGTGTCATGGGATTTCTTGACAAGCTGAAGGACCTGGCGTCGAAGAACGCCGACAAGGTCGACGTGGCCATCGAGAAGGCCGGTGACCTCGTCGACAAGAAGACACAGGGCAAGTACGCAGGACAGGTCGACAAGGTGCAGGAGGCCGCGAAGAAGGCGGCCAGGGACAACGCCGGACGACCTCCCGCCGGGCAGCAACCTCCGACCACGCCGCCGGCCCCGCAGCCGCCGACCACTCCCCCCGCCACCCCGGCCGGACCTCCTCCCACCTCGTAAGCCATGGCGAAACTCTCGGTCTCCGTCGACGTACCACTGCCACCGGAGAAGGCCTGGGAGGCCGCTTCGGACCTGTCGCGGTACAAGGAGTGGCTGACGATTCACCGGGTGTGGCGCAGCACGCTGCCCGACACCTTGGAGAAGGGCACCAAGCTGGCCTCGGTCGTCGAGGTCAAGGGGATGATGAACCTGGTCCGGTGGACCATCGTCAGCTACAAGCCACCGCACTCGCTGACCCTCGACGGTGACGGCAAGGGCGGGGTCAAGGTCAAGTTGATCGGCAGGGTCAAGCCCGCCGACGAGGAGGCGGCCAGCTCCACCGTCACCTTCGACGTGCACCTGGGTGGGCCTGCGTTGTTCGGCCCGATCGGGATGATCGTCGCCAGTTCGTTGAAGGGCGACATCCGCGAATCGCTTGACAAGTTCAAGACCGTCTTCGCATGACGGCGTACGTGAAGGCCTGCGTCAACGGTGCACGCACCCCCGATGAGCACCCCCATCTGCCCGTCACCCCGGAGCAGTTGGCGGCCGCGGCGCTCTCGGCCCACCACGCGGGTGCCAAGGCCGTGCACATGCACCCGAAGACGCCGGACGGCAAGGACTCACTGGAGCCCGACGTCGTCGCCGCCGCGGTGACCGCCGTCCGCGCCGCCGTCCCGGGCCTGCCGCTTGGCGTCACCACGGGGTTCTGGGCGCTGCCCGAACCCGACGCCCGCCGCCGGGCCGTTGAGGCATGGACCGTGCTGCCCGACTTCGCGTCCCTCAACTGGGACGAGCCCGGTTCGCCGGAACTCGCGGAGGTCCTGCTTGGCAAGGGGATTGGCGTCGAGATCGGGCTGTTCAACCTCGAGGCGGCCGCGTCATGGGCGGAGTCGACGATGGTTCAGCACTGCATGCGGGTGATGGTCGAGCTTGACGGGCACGAGGACGTCGCGGTCGCGGACGCGATGCTCGAGAGGGTCGCGGCCGCGAACTCGCCGGCGCCGGTGTTGCTGCACGGTCTCGACGAAAGCTGCTGGCCGCTACTCGAACACGCGGGTGTCTGCGGTCTGCAGACCCGCATCGGCATGGAGGACACCCTGACCTTGCCCGATGGGTCCGTCGCCCCCGACAACGCTGCGCTGGTGTCTGCGGCGGTCCAGCTGCTCAGTCGGTAGGCGCGCCGAGGGCGAAGTCGGCGAAGTCGAAACCTGGCACGACGACGCAGCTGACCAGTGCGGGTTCGGCGTCCCGTGGCACGGCGCGCTGCCAGTGTCCCGGTGGCACGACGAACTGTGGTTGCTCACCCGCGGTGACGTCGCTTCCGAGGAGATGCGTTGTCGCGCCGTCCTGTTCGGCTCCCACCTCGAGCAGCAGTGGGCTGCCGCGATGGTGGAACCACAGCTCGGCGCTGCGCACCGTGTGCCACGCGGACTGTTGTCCCGGCATCAGCAGGAACAGGATGGCGGTCCCGGCGCTTCGCGGGCCGGTGTACTCCGGCGGCAGCGCCGGTTGCCCCAAGGTCAGGTCGCTGCGCCAGGTCTCCCGGTACCACCCGCCCTCGGGGTGCGGCGCCAGGTCGAGATTCCTGGCCCACCCGGGGAGTTCGGTCATGCCGTCAGCCTACGTCGCGGCGGATGGCCGACCCGATACGCTCATCGCATGGCTCGCCTGCGCCCTGGATGGTTCGTCGTGTTCTGCTCGACGGTGCTGCTGGTCAGTGCGTGGCTGCCGTGGCTTGTCACCAGCGCCGACGGTGGTGGCCGAGCGAATGCGATCGGCGGAAAGTACGGCTCGATCGGAGTGCCACCGAACGGCTTCGGAGTCGGCCAGCTGATCGTCGTGCTGAGTTCGGTGCTGATCGTGGCCGCGGCAATGTCGGCCAGGAGCTTGCGTCCCAAGATTGCTTCGACTGCAGCCCTTGGCATTTCGGTGATTCTGGCGGTGCTGGTGCTGTGGTATTACCGGCTGTACGTCGGCAACCCGATCGCGGCGGGTTACGGCCTCTATGTTGGAGGCGGGGCCGTCGTGGCAGCCGCCGTGCTGTCGGTGTTCGCCATGGTGGCGGCGTGGGCCGGGATGGGACGCACTCGATGACCGCTTTCGTGGAACCCGTGCACCTCACCGGGGATCGGTGGGTGCGTTTGGAGCCCCTGACCCCGGCACACGCGCCGGAGATCGTCGCGGCCACGGCCGACGTCCGGCCGCTGTGGTTCACCAGTGCTCCGACTCCGGACACCGCCCAGGAGTGGATCGACGGCCGGCTGGCGGTGCAGGACCCCGACACCGGCCTGACGTTCGTGGTGCGGGCGCTCGACGGCACGCTGGTCGGGTCGTCGAGCTATTGCAACGTCGACGCGCCCAACCGCCGGCTGGAGATCGGGTACACCTGGTACCGCCAGGACGTGCGACGGTCCGGGGTCAACACCGAATGCAAGTTACTGATGCTCGGGCACGCCTTCGAGCAATTGGGTTGTGTCGCAGTCGAGTTCCGTACCCACTTCTTCAACTCGACCAGCCGCGCGGCCATCGAGCGATTGGGCGCCAAGCGCGACGGCATCCTCCGTAGTCACCAACTGCTGCCGGACGGATCCCGGCGCGACACCGTCGTCTATTCCATCCTGGACACCGAATGGCCGTCGGTGCGCAACAATCTTCGGTTCCGGTTGGACCGGTGACGACGCCGCGCGGGCGTCGTCACCGGTCCGGCGTCGGACGCTAACCGGCGTCGACGGTGTTCGCTTCGATGGACGTCTGCTTGCCGCCGTGGGCGATCTGCACCTTGCGTGGCTTCGCCCTTTCCGCAATGGGAATGGTCACGTTCAGCACGCCGTTCTCGTAGGTCGCGCTGATCGCGGAGGCGTCGACGCCCTCGCCAAGGGATAGCTGCCTGCGGTAGGTGCCGAAGAACCTCTCATTGGTCAGCCATTGGACGGAGTCCTCGCTGCGAGCGGTCCGGTGCGCGGAAATCGTCAGCGTGCCGGCGTCGACGTCGATGTCCACCGATCCTGGGTCGACGCCCGGCAGATCGGCAGTCAGCAGATAGTGGTCGTCGACCTTGCAGAGGTCCATCGGCATGAACCGAGGACTGCGATTCGATCCGGACTGGCCGTTGAGCAGACCGCGGGTCAACAGGTCGAGGTCACCGAACGGATCAAAACGAAGCACAGCAATCCACCTCCCTTTGTCTACTCGCCGCCCGCCCCTTCGGCGGGCTGTCAATCACTGTGCGACTCCCAAATTAGCACTCGACACGCGAGAGTGCCAAGAACTTTCTCAGAGAAATTTCTGACGAGTTCTCGCCAGTGTTGGACTGCTGCAACACCTTCGGGCTCAGCGTCGGTCCTCCACGTCGGCCCCACGCAGGGCCCCGGCGCACTGGTCGCAGCTGAGCACGGCGTCGAACGCGTTACCGCACGACTCGTGCCGTAGAAGCACGGCCGGACCCTCGGGGGCCGCGAACCATCGTTGCGCCCACTGCAGAGCGGTGATCAAAATCGGAAACGTCGCCCGACCCTTCTCGGTGAGCGCGTAGCGCCCACCGGCGGCGTCCAGAACGCCACCCGCGGTGAGGGTCTGCAGCCGGTCGGTCAGCGAGCCGGGGGGAGCGCCGAGCTGGCCGGCGAAGTCGTTGAACCGAGTGGTCCCGACGAACGCGGCGACCAGAAGGGCGAACGCCCAACGGTTGCCGAGGATGGTCATGGTCTCCGGGAACAGGCCCGCCCGTCCGGCCGCTTCGGACGTCGTCCGCCGTCGCGTCGACTCGGCGGGCATGGAGCGTGTCCAGGACCCGCTCGGACCCCACGCGACGGTCAGCTCCTTCTCCGTGACCACCTGTTCGCACGCCCGGCAGGTGAGGTGCGGCGCGAACTCGGCGTCGCAGCTGAGGTGGTGCATCGTCGGCAACCGCTCGGCGTGGTCAGGCACCCAGCGGCGTTCCCACCCCCAGATCGCCGTCAGCACCGGCCACAGCGATCGCCCCTTCGCCGTCAGCACGTACTCGTACCGGGGCGGCCGTTGCTGATAGATGGTTCGCTCCAGCAGGCCGTCGGCCGTCAACGCCGTCAGCCTCTTCGCGAGCACGGCGTGCGAAATCGGAAGTCGCGCCGCGAATTCGCCGTAGCGGGTCGCCCCGAGCAGTGACTGTTGAACCAGCAGCAGCGTCCACTCGTCGCCGAGCACGCCCAGCATCCGTCCGACGGCGTTGACGCCTCCCGGCTCCACTACAGGCCGATCGCCTCTGCGGCGGTGTCGGTCTGCTGCCAGCGGCGCAGCTCGGCCCCCGCGGCCCACGTCGAGTGCGTTCCGCTCGAAACACGTTCCGGCAGGGCCAGTTTGCAGATGGGCCCGTCGCCAACCCTGGCGGCGTCGAACACCAGGCAGTACGAGGCGTCGGCGTTCATGTCGGTGGTGATGGTGACGAGGTAGCCGTCGTCCTCACTGGCGCTACCCACTCGGGGAGCCATCGCCGTCTCGCTGCCGTAGACCCCGTCGGCGAAGGCGTAGCGTTCCTCGGCGCCGGTCTGCAGGTCGTGCTTGACGAGGCCGTCGAACAGGAACCAGCCGGGCTTGCCCGTCGCGGCGTAGGCATAGCGGTATTGCCCGCCGGCGTACCCGGGGTTGATCATCCCGAACTCGGTGATGGAGTCCGACAGCTGCTCCTCGCGCACCCCGCCGGTGACCAGGTTGAACCGCCAGCGGTGCAGTCGCGCCTGCATGCGGTCCAGCGCGAGGAAGCGGAAGGCGCGCTGCCACTTGTCGCCGAGCCCGTTGTCGCTTGGCTCCGGGTCCCCTTGGTAGAACCCGTCGAGGACGATCTCGTCGCCGTCCTCGTAGGCATTGGTGAAGTGCAGGACGTAGGTCGGATCGGCCTCGAACCACTGGATCTGCGAGGTCTGGCCGCGCCGGGGGATGACGGCGAAACGGGACGGCATGTCGCGGTGAAAGCGTGGGACGTGCGCGTTGCGTTCCAGATACTCAGGCGCCCAGAACATCGGAAAGTCGTTGAGAATGGCGTAGTTCTCGGTGAACGCCATGTCGTGGGGCAGTCGCGGACCGGGGAGCGGCACGTCGACGTAGTGCACCAGTTCGTTGGTGGCGTCGACCACGCCGTAGTGCATGAACGGTTCCTGCTTGGAGTAGTTGAAGAACAGCAGCTCACCGGTCTTGTCGTCGGCCTTGGGGTGCGCGGAGACGCCCCACTGATGGGGAAACGCGCCGTTCCAGTCCTGCTTGCCGAGGGTGGCGCCGGTCAGCGGGTCGACCCGATACAGGTCGCCGCACTGGTAGAAGCTGGTCAGCGCGGTGCCGCGGTGGACGGTTACGTCGGTGCTCGACGCGTCCTTCATCAACGTCCTTGCGCCCCAGCCGTAGTCGCGCTTGGCCAACCCGACTGGTTCGGCGATCCCTGGCCACAGGGGCCCGCCTGCCTCCTCTTCCTCGGCGAAGCCGTCGGTGCGGACGAACCTGTTGCGGTAGAACGCCTTTCCGTCGCGAAAGCCGACGACGTGCATCATGCCGTCACCGTCGAATGGGTGATAGGCCTTCAGCGCGGGGTGCAGCGGGTTCTCGGTGTTGCGCAGGTAGACGCCGTCGAGATCGCGCGGAAGCTCACCGGAGACGACGGTCAGGTCGTCGGCGTCCCACTCGGTCGACTGTGGTCGCCACGGCCCGGTGCGATACGGATGGTCGTCGTCGTCAGGGAGCGTGGAGAGGAACTTGCCGACCACTTCTACGTTCATTGCGCTACTCCTTGGCTGCTGAGGACGAAACTGACCGTGGTGGCGGTGCTTCCGCCGAAGTTGAGGGTGCCGAACGTGCTTGCGCCGTCGACCTGGTAGTCGCCCGCGGTGCCACTGACCTGTTTGGCAGCGTCGAGGAGCATGCGCACGCCTGACGCCCCGACCGGATGGCCGCCGCCGATGAGTCCGCCGCTGGGGTTGATCGGCAGCCGTCCGCCGATTTCGATCTCGCCGTTCTCGATGGCCTTCCAGGATTCCCCGGGACCGGTCAGCCCGATGTGGTCGATGGCGAGGTACTCGCTGGGGGTGAAGCAGTCGTGCACCTCGATGCCGTCGAGGTCGTCCAGGGTCACGTGCGCGCGGCCGAACGCGTCGAGAACGGCTCGACGGACGTGTGGCATCACGTAGGGGTCCTCGGCCGCGCGGTCGAGTTTCTGCCGCAGACCCAAGCCCACGGTGCGGTGTCCCCAGCCGTCGATCCGCGCCAGGGGCGTCACGCCGGGGTGGTCCCGCAGGTACCGGTCGGTGACGAGGACGACGCCGGAGCCGCCGTCGGTCATCTGGCTGCAGTCGAATCGACGGATCCGGCCCTCGACGACGGGGTTCGCGACGTCGTCGTCGGTCAGCGGGGTCGGCACCGTCCAGTCGCGGGTCTGTGCGTTCGGGTTGCGGCGCGCGTTGGCGAGGTTGAGCGACGCGATGGCGCGGAGATGGACCTCGTCGACGCCGAACCGGCGGTCGTACTCGTCGGCCACCTCGGAGAACGTCCATGGCCACATGTACCGCGCGTCTTGCCCCTCGCGGCCGGTCCAGGCGGCGGCGCCGAGGTACTGCGCGGCGGTGTCACCGGGGACGGTCTTCTCCAGCTCGACGCCGAGGACGAGCGCCGTTTCGTAGGCGCCGGAGCGCAGGTCCGCGATGGCGGAGAGGGCGGCGATGCTGCCGGAGGCGCAGGCCGCCTCGTGGCGAGAGGACGGGGTGTCCCAGAGGCCGTCCACGACGGTGGCCGGCATGGCGCCGAGGTGGCCCTGAGCGGCGAACATCTCGCCGAACGCATTGCCGACGTGGATGACGCCGACGTCGGCGGGGTCGATCTTTGCGGCATGCAGCGTCGAGGTGACGACCTCGGCGGTCAACCCGGCGAAGTCGACGCCCTCGCGGGTGAGATTGCGGGCGAAATCGCTCTGGTAGCCCCCGAGGATCCACACATTCGCATCGGCCATGCGCCGGACGCTACTACAATTAGCAGAGTGACTCGGCAAATCGTTTAATCAAAACGGCCCCACCGGCTCTAGTCTGAACCGGCGGGACCTAGGTTTGATTGAGTGTCGACACTCAAGCACACCTGCCTGAGCGCATTTCCCGTGCTCGGCGGTCACAAACGTGCTTGGCGACGGAGATAACGTGCAAAATGCCATCATGAAGTTGCAGAACCACGACCTCGCCATGCGCATGGCGGAGTTGGCGCGGGTCACCGCGCTGCGCAAGGTCGACGACGTACTCGCCGACGTCACCGCTACCGCCAAAGAACTCATCCCCGGCGTCGACTTCGCGGGCGTCCTACTCATCGGCAAGGCTGGCAGTTTCGAAACCCTCGCGCCGACCAGCGAGGTGATGTTCAAGCTCGACGAACTGCAGATGCGCTACAACGAAGGTCCCTGCGTCGAGGCGGCGCTGGACGAGATCGTGGTCCGCACCGACGACTTCCGCGACGAGCCCCGGTTCCCGAACTACGCCCCGGAGGTCGTGAAGCTCGGCGTGCTCAGCGCGTTGTCATTCAAGCTGTACACCGCCGATCGCACGGCGGGCGCCCTCAACTTGTTCGGGCACGAGCCCAAGCTGTGGGACAGCGAGGCGGAGTCGATCGGCATGATCCTCGCGGCCCACGCGGCGGCGGCGATCCTCGCCAGCCGGGAGGGCGAGCAACTGCAGTCGGCGCTGTCCACGCGCGACCGGATCGGACAGGCCAAGGGCATCATCATGGAGCGATTCAAGATCGACGACGTGCGGGCGTTCTCGATGCTCCGCCAGCTGTCGCAGGACACCAACACCAAGCTGCTCGACGTCGCCCAACGCGTGATCGACACCCGCGGGGAGTGACTTAGTCGTCCAGGTCGGACATGTCCAGGACGAAGCGGTAGCGAACGTCGTTGCGTGCCAATCGATCCAGTGCGACGTTGACGTCGGACGACGGGACCACTTCGACGTCTGCACCGATCTGGTGGGCGGCGCAGAATTCGAGCATCTCGGCGGTCGCCGGGCGTCCGCCGCTGCCCGCCGAGGTGAGCTTCTTTCGGCCGATCAGCAGGTCCATGGCATCGATGGTCATCGACCCGAGATAGCCGAGTTGGCACAGGGTTCCGTCCAGTCCAGTCACCGCCAGGTACGGCGCCGGATCGTGGGCGACCGGGATCGCGTCGATCACGACGTCGAAACGGTCGCGCGCCGCCGCCATGGCCGCGGCGTCGGACGACACCAGGTACTCCGAGGCCCCCAGTCGGCGCGCGTCGTCGGCCTTCGCCGCCGACCGTCCGATGGCCGTCGTCTCGGCGCCGAGCGCCGCCGCCATCTTGACGGCGAGGTGGCCGCGGCCGCCAATCCCGACGATCGCGAGCGACGTTTCGGGTCCAACACCCAAGGCGCGCAATGGTTCCCACACGGTGATGCCGGCGCACATCAGGGGCGCCGCCGCGGCGGGGTCCAAGGCGGCGGGTAGCGCATAGGTGAAACCCTCGGCCACGATGATCTCGCGGGAGTAGCCGCCCAACGTCGGTGATCCGTCGTGTCGATCGGTTCCGCCGTAGGTCAAGGTGGGGGATTCTTGGCAGAAGTTCTCCTGGCCGCGCCGGCACATCGCGCAGTGGCCGCAGGAGTCGACGATGTTGCCGACGGCGACCCGGTCACCGGACGTGAACGTGGACACCGCCACGCCCGTGGCGAGGACGACGCCCGTGAACTCGTGGCCCGGCACCAGGAGCCCGGGCGACTGTGGCGTCCAGGCATGCAGGGCGTGCAGGTCGGAATGGCAGACCCCGCAGAAGTCGACGCGGATGGCGACGTCGTCGTCGCGCAGCTCCCGTCGCTGCAGTGCGACGCGACCCAAGGTGCCGTCGGGGGAGTTGGGAGCCAGGCCGGTGGTCTTCATTCGACACCCCTCTAACAAACAGACTAGTTGGTTTGTTTGAGGCTACATCTCGCTTCGGGCGTTGGTCTAGGGTGGCGCTGATGACAGCCGCACCCGCCACTCCCCGGGGGTTCGCGACCCAGGAGCGGATCGTGGCCGCCGCCACCGCCGAGTTCGCCCAGTACGGCATCGCAGGCGCGAGGATCGACCGGATCGTGCGTGCCGCGCGCACTAACAAGGCGCAGCTCTACGGCTACTTCGGGGACAAGGACGCGCTGTTCGACGCGATCTTCGTCGCCTCGCTGGAGCGCATCATGGACGTGGTGCCGATGGACGCCACGGACCTCCCCGGCTGGGCGGTGCGGCTCTACGACGAGTACCTGCGGCGGCCGGACCTCATCCGGCTGGCGACGTGGGCGCGCCTCGAGCGCCAACCGTCGGGGCACCTGGTCGGAGACGCCGACCGGTTCGACACCGCGAAGCTCGCGGCGATCGCCGACGCTCAGGGCCAAGGGTTGGTGCGCGCCGGCGAGCCCTTCGACCTGATGGCGATGGTGATCGCGATGTCGATGGCGTGGTCACCGGTGAGCAACGTGTACTCGGCGACCAGTGGCGAGGCTGAGTCGGTTCATGATCGGCGGCGAGAACTGTTGCGGGAGAGCGTTACTCGGGTGATTGCGCCTGGGGCGTCCTGACTTGTTCCGCACGTCAGGGCTACCGGATCACTGCTCTCCCCGACGCGGTTTCCACCCCGGTCGGGGGACTGACGCGATGAGTCTCTTCGTGTAGTCGTCGTTGGGTGTCCGCAGTACGTCGTCGATAGGGCCTCGCTCCACGATCTCGCCACGGTGCATGACGATCACGTCGTCGGCGATGTGCCGGGCGACGGCCAAGTCGTGAGTGATGAAGAGAAATGCCGTGCCCGAGTCGCGGCGGATCCTCGCGAGCAGGTTGAGGATCTGCGCCTGGATGGACACGTCGAGTGCTGCGACCGCTTCGTCGAGAATGAGGAGCTGCGGATCGGCGGCAAGCGCGCGGGCGATCGCGATGCGTTGGCGCTGACCACCTGAAAGGGCACGTGGCGACGCGTCAGCTTGGCGCGTGTCCAGCCCGACTTGGTCGAGCAGCTCCTCGATTCGCGCAGCGACGCCGCGATCTCCAAGGTCCGAGTCGTGTATGTCCAGAATCTCTCGCAGCGAGTCGCGTGCGCTCTGGCGCCTGTCGAGCGACCCATACGGGTCTTGGAACACGATCTGAATTTGCCGCGCCCACCGCCGACGCAGCGTCGTCGACACCCTGCCACCAGGACGGTCGACGCCCTCGACGGTGATGGTGCCCGCGCTCGGGCGTTCGAGCCCGGCGATCATTCGGGCGACGGTCGTCTTGCCGGAGCCGGACTCGCCGACGATGGCCAGCGAACCGCCCGCCGGCACCGAGAACGTGGCACCGTCAACCGCGACGTGGTGCCCGAAGACCTTTCGTAGCCCGTCGACGGCAAGCAGAGTCTCAGGCACGAGGCGCGCCTTCGAGCACGGTGCCGTCGGCGATCTGCTCGGCGAAGTGGCATGCAGCGAAGCCATCGCGAACCGGTGTGGGCTCGGGCCGCTCCGAGCGGCAGACGGGCTGACAGTACGGGCAGCGGTCCGCGAAGCCGCAGCCGTCGGGCGCCTCGTAGCCGGCCAGCGGCCTGCCGGGGATCGCGGCGAGTAGGCCGCGTTCACCGTCGATGTCGAGGCTTGGACGGGCACCTAGGAGCGCGCGCGTGTAGGGATGCGCTCCGTCGCGGTGGAGTCTGTCGGACGCTCGTTGTTCGACGAGCCGGCCGGCGTACATGACCGCCGTCCGGTCGCAGACCGCCGCAGCCAATTCCAGGTCGTGGGTAATGAAGACCATGCTCATCTGCCTGTCGCGGCGTAGCTCGTCGATGATGGCCATCACCTCTTCCTGCGTCGTCACGTCCAGCGCGGTCGTCGGCTCGTCGGCGAGCAGCAGTTGCGGCTCGACAATGAGCGCCGCAGCGATCATCACCCGCTGCAAGAGGCCGCCGGAGAATTCGTACGAGTACTGACGCAACCGCCGCTCGGCGTCGGCGATGTGCACGGTGCGCAGAGCATCCGCAGCGCGCCGTTCGGCTTCCTTGCGTCCGACCTTGCGGTTGGCGACGAGGACCTCGCACAGGAAGTCGCCGATCGGGCGAACCGGGTTGATGTGCGCTCGCGGGTCTTGGAACACCATTGCCACCCGCATCGAGCGCCACTCGCGCAGGGCCTTGGCGTTCATGTCGGGCACCGACGTGCCGTCGAAGCGAACGTCTCCCTGGGTGGACGCGCCCTTCGGAAGAAGGCGCATGATCGCCCGCGCGGTCATCGACTTGCCCGATCCGGATTCACCCACCAGGCCGAGCGCCTCGCCTGCGCCCACGGAGAACGACACGTCGCTCACGACCGTCTGAGGACGGCCGTCGATTGGGAGGGTGACGCTCAGCGAGTCGACCTCGAGCAACGGCCTAGTCATCGAGGTCATCGAGCCCCCTTCGCGAGTAAATGCTGTGACACCCGTTCTCCGATGACGTTGAAGGCCACCACCGCAAGCACGATGGTCAGGGCGGCATAAAGCGATTGAGCCGGGCGGCCATCCACGATCGCCGGCTTGCCGTTGGCGACCATGAGCCCCCACTCGGGACTGGGCGGCTGGAGCCCGAGCCCCAAGAACGAGACCGCCGCGATGTCGAGCATCGCGTAGCCGAAGCCGACGACGATTTGGGTGACGATGAGCGGGCCGAGATTGGGCACGACGTGACGCAAGCAGATCTTCCACGGCGACTGGCCCTGCACGACGAGTGCCTCGATGTAGGGGAGGTTGCGCTCGCGCAGCGCGGCTGGACGCAAGATGCGTGCGACGTAGGGGACGTTGGCTATCGACAGGGCGATCACCGGCGCGACCAGACCACTGCCGAAGACAGCCGCAGCGACGATCGCGAGGATCAGTCCGGGGAAGCCGAACAGCAGGTCCAGGAAGCGCGCCACGGTGGCGTCCCACCAGCCGCCGAACCACGCGGCGGACACCGCCAGCAGCGTGCCGACCGCTCCGGCGAGCACCATCACCACGGCTGGGGCGACGAGGCTCGGACGCGCTCCACAGATCAGCCGGGACAACAGGTCGCGGCCGGTGTCGTCGGTTCCAAGCAGATGGGCGGGCGACGGGCTGGCGAAGATGTTGAGTTGGTCGAGCTCGGTGGGATCATGGGGCGCGACGAGCGGGCCGAAGACGGCGAGCAGAACGAACAGCACGCCGACGACGGCCGCCACTGCCACCGCGATGTTGGCGGAGCCCAGCCGTCCCGTCACGCGCCGGACTCGCGTGGAATCGGTGAGGGCAATGGCGCTCATCAGTCGCGTCCCTTCACAGCTTGGCGGGGGTCGAGCGCGACGTTGACGACGTCGACGACGGTGTTGACCACCACGAACGCGGCGACCATCAGAAGTGACAGAATTTGCACCACCGCGAGGTCCTGCTTGGCGGCGCTGTCGACGAGCAACGAGCCGATCCCGTCGATGCCAAATGCCTTCTCGGCCACCGCCGTTCCCGCGAGCAGGCCTGCGATCATCAACCCCGACACCGCCAGGATCGGTGGCGAGGCGTTACGTAGCACATGGCGTCGGACGATCCACCGATTGGGCAACCCACGACTGCGGGCGGCGTCGACGTGCTCGGAGCCGAGCTCGCCGCGCACCGATACCTGCGTCACCCGTGCCACCCACGCGATGTAGGCCAGTGCCAACGAGATAGCGGGCAGTGTTAGGTGCCAGAGCTTGTCGCCGAGTCCCTCTCCGGCACCGAAGACTGGGAACCAAGAGAGCTCGGTCGAGAAGATGGCGATGAGGAACACCGCGACGACGAAGGTCGGAAAGGCCATCGCCACAGAGCTGCCGACGGTCACCGCGGTCTCGACCCGACCTCCGCGCAGACCGGCGAGCACGCCGCCACCGATGCCGAAGATCACGATCAGTACACCGGCGAAGAGCACCAGCAGCAGTGTGTTCGGGATCCGTCCCGACAGCAGATGCGAAACGTCATCCCGGTAGGCGAGTGAGCGCCCCAGGTCACCGCGCAGGATGTCCGTTGCCCAACGCCCGTACTGGGAGAAGAACGGGTCGTCCAAGTGGTATTCCTGGTGGATCCGCGCGACGACTTCGGGGTTGGGCCTGCCGCCGCCGACGAGCAGAGTCGCAGGGTCGCCGGGAGAGATGAACAGCAGCCCGTAGATCACCACGCTGGCGACGACGAGGGTCAGTACCAGCGCCACGATCCGTCTGAGGACGAAGCGGACGATCGTCAACTACGACGCCCCGATCATCGCCGCCCACGGCATGTTGATGTAGGCGAATGAGGCTGGCGCACCGGTGATTCGCTTGTTCAAGAACAAGCGCTCGTACGGCGTGCCGATCGGAACGCGCTGCTTTTGCGCCTCCCAGATCGCCTGCGCGTCGACGTACGCCCGAGCCGATGCCGCCGGATCGGTCTCCTCGCGAGACTTCGCGATGTTGGCGTCCACCTGGGGGTTGTCGAAGCCGGTCCAATTGAACAGCGCATCCTTGGGAAACAGCAGGATCGCGTACGACAGCGGGTCAGGAACCTCGACGTAGCCCGCGCTGAGCACCAGGTCGACGTCCTTGCGCTTGGAGGCGTCGTAGAACAAGCTCGAGAACTCGGTCGCAGGCATCTGCTTGAGGTCGAAGTTGAGTCCGATCGACTTCGCTGATGCCTGAACGAACGTGGCGATCTGCAACTGCGACTGATCGCCGGCGGGGAGCGCCAAGGTCATGGTCTTGGTTGGTGCGCCGACCTTTTCGACGAGTGCCCTTGCGCCTTCGATGTCGGGCCTGGAGTTGTCCGGCAGCGCGTCGTAGGCCTTCTGGAATACCGCCGCGCCCGGGCCCTTTCCGAAGGATGAGGGTGGGATGACTGCCCGGTTGGGCGTTCCTGCGCCATGCCATACGTTCTTGACGATCGCCGCGCGGTCGATCGCCTTGTCCAGTGCCTGCGCGAGTTCCGTCTTGGCCATCGGCGTTTCCGGGTTTGCGGGGCTCAGGTTGAACACCTGAGTGCTTGGGCCGAGGTAGAGCTTTCCCGCGTCGGTCTTTTGAAGCGTGTCGAAGCTAGTCGACGGTGCCTCGTACGTGCCGTCGATCTCGCCGGACAACAGCGCGCTGGTCAGAGTGGAGGTGTCTTCGAGGAACTTGAAGTTGACGGTCTTGACCATGGGCTGGAGCTTGGGATCCCAGTAGTCGTCACGCGCTTGGAGTGTGATGCTCGAGCCGGCGTTCCAGCTGGCCACCTTGTACGGGCCGGTGCAGATCGGCGGGTGGCTCGCGGTGCCGTAGCTGGCGCCGGCGGCTGCCGCATCGGCCACGTCGACGATGTCCCCGAACTCCGTCGACATGCCCTCCGCGAAGAGGATGTCCGGCTTGCTCATCGTCACCGTCACCTCGAGCGGGCCCGTTGCGTCGATCGACTTCACCGAGGTGAAGAAGTCACCGTTGATCGGCTCCGTCGCCGGGTCCATGTTGCGTTTCAGGCTAGCGGCGACGTCGTCGGCCGTCATGGTCTTGCCGTTGGAGAACTTCACCCCGGGACGAAGCTTGTAGACGATGCTCGTCGGAGTCTGCGTCCAGCTCTCGGCGAGGCCGGGCGACGTGCTGTAGTCGGCGTTCATCCGCAGCAGCGGCTCGCACACGTTCATCAGCACCGTGTTGGGTGAGTAGTCGCCAGTCTTGACCGGATCGAGCGTCGTGGGCTCGCCGCTGGAGAGCGCCCAGTTGATCGAGTCGACGGGGCCCTTGCCTGGCGGCGTCGTGGCCGAAGCATCCGTTGGCGCCTCCATCGCCTTGGTGTTCTCACCGGAGTTTCCGTTGCCGCCGCAACCTGCCACGAAAGTGACCGCGGCGGCGACGGTGAGCAAGGCAGTCGTCTTACGAAGCATCGTTACGTTCCTCCGGTAGTGCGGTTACGGTCAGGCGTGCCGGCCAGTTGGCCGAGGCGTGCAGCGTCTGCTGGGAAGCTCGTGGCTCGACAACCGTCCACCGGTTCTCGTCGGTGCCGGAGTTCCGGACGAACAGCGGGAAATCGCTTGACGAGATGTGAACTCGCAGAGCGTGATTCGGACGCACCCGGTAGCCGGTGTGGCCGAGGTTGACGTGTGCCCGAGAAACGGTTCGGGCGTCGTCGAGGTGAACCTGCCCACGAACGATCATGTGCGCGCTGCCATCCGGGGCGACGTCGAGCAGCTTGACGAACACGTCGGCGGTTGGAGCCGTGCTCGAGACACGAGCTTCTACCTCGATCGGGCCAGCTAGGTCGAGTGGTTCGGTGAGTCGATCGCTGGTGAACGTCAGCACGTCCCCGCGGTCACCCGTCGCACTTTCATCTGGATAGTCGAAGAGGAAGGCGAAGGAGTTCTTGACTGCCGACGGGACGAGGTTGTCCGGATCGAAGCCCCACTGCACCTCTCCCGTCTCGCCTGCGCCGGCGTCGGCCAGGTGACCGCCAGGAGTGGCGCCGGGCGCGCTGCTCAACCCGGAGAGGTCGAAGCTTCGCTTGGTCGCCTCCGGCGGCGGCCACTGCGACGACGTCTGCCATCCCACATGGGCGAGTTCCCAACGGACCTTCGGGAGAGTGTCCGGTGACTTGAGTCCCCGCACGAAGACGTCGAGGAAGTCCAGGGCCTGAGACGTATAGAGGTCGAGCATCCGCTCCAACGCCTCGTCGTCGACGCCGTGATCGTCTTCTTCTCTTACTGGTGCCAGGTCGAGGATGTAGTTCTCGTGGTCGAAGGAGCCAGCCTCGATGTATTGCACTGCCGCCCACTGGGGAAGCGATTCCAGCTCCATCACGTCGCGCATCTGCGGGATCATCAGATTGTCGAACCAGCCGACGGTCTGTAGGACGGGAATGGGCTTGGCGTCGCGCGGATGCTCGTGGTCGAACGGTCCCTTCTCGTCCGCCTGGACCGGGATCCGCGAGTCGAACGACGATGACCGGGCGCCGATGGCTTGAAAGGCCTCCTCGAACGCGTCGGTCAGGGGGCGCTTGTCGTAATTCGCGTCGTATTCGTAGGCCTCGTGGTCGACCCAATGGGTGGCGAGGTAGTAGGAGCCTTCCATCCACGGGACGGGCTCGCCGAACCCGCCAACGCCGTGACTATTCACACTGCTCAACTCGTAGGTCGTCACCCGCGGGACGATCGCCTTGAGCGCTGGATGGGCGGAGACCACGGCGGCCCACTGCGTGAAGCCGTAGTAGGAGTCGCCGAACATCCCAACCGCGCCGTCGCTCCAGTCTTGGTCCACTATCCAGTCGATGGTGTCGTACCCGTCGTCGACCTCATACAGGAATGGCACCGTCGGTCCTTGTGACCGGAATTTTCCACGCACGTCCTGCACGACCATCGCGTAGCCGCGGTCGGTGAATCGCCGAGCGATCTTCTCGAAGAACACGTAACGGCTGTTCTTGTCGTACGGCAGCCGGACGAGCACCGTCGGTGCCTGGGCGACACCGGGAGGCAGGTACACGTCCGTTGCGAGGACGGTGCCGTCTCTCATCGGAACCGCGTGCTGAGTCGCGCTGTCGCCGACGGGTTCCGCGACGGTGCGGACGATCTGCAATTCACTCACGTGAACGTCTCCTCCTTGGCCCCAATGGCGACACCGACGAGCCGAGCGCTCGGATGAGGACGTTGTCTCCGTTACGGTGGACAACACTGTTGTACAACACTGTTGTCTCGTCAAGCGGAAGGGCTAAGGTCGCACTATGCCGCCCGAAATCGACACGAGCGCACGTCTCACGGAGATCGCCCAAGCCACCCTCGACGTAGCCCGTGAGGAGGGACCGCGCTCCGTCACCATCCGAGCCGTTGCCGCTCGCATGGGTCGGTCGACGACGGTCATCACGAAGTACGTCCCCAGCCGATCTGCGTTGCTGGTCAACGCGGTGTCGCATGTTCGTGCAGGGTGGGACGCGGCGGTGGCGGAGGTCCTCGACCGGAAGTCAGGCTTGAATCGTCTTCGCGCTCTGATGGATTGGACTCTTGACACAGAGGACTACGACGACGCAGCCCGCAGGCTGTGGCACGAGATCCTCGCCAAGGAGGAACCCACTAGCGACCAGTGGGGGGCGTTGGTCGACGAGGCCCACGACGATCACGCATCGATCGTGGCGACGATCGAAGAATCCGCGATCGATGCGCCTCCATGGCTGGCCGACGTTCTCTTCCTGGTGTCGCGCGGTTTCTTCGTCTCGACAGTCAAGGATCCGGAGGACTGGAGTGGGGACCGGGCGCGCGTGGCCGTCAACGCAATGCTCGACGACCTCTTCCCCCAGGGAGGGGGGAAGCCCAACGGCCCGCGAAAGCGCCGGAAGGCGTGACCTACGGCTGAAGAACGTGTGGTGCCCCCGGCATGATTCGAACATGCGACACCGGCTTTAGGAGAGCCGTGCTCTATCCCCTGAGCTACGGGGGCGGACCGGATCGCAGCATACCGAAGTCATCGCCCACTTCGTGTTTCCCCTGGTCATGGAACGGCTACACCACGCCATGAGCACTTCAAAGAAGGCCAAGAACTCCGTCGACAAGCTGGCGGGCCGCGTGAAGGAGAACTTCGGCGAGATCACCGGAAACGACCGCCTCCGCACCGAGGGCAAGGTCGACCAGGTGAAGGCTCGCGTGAAGCAGACCGGTGAGCACCTCAAGGACGCACTCCGCGGCCGCTAGCGAAGCAGCTCGATCACCTTCGCGAACGCCTCCGCGTGGGGCTGCTGCACGGTGATGTAGGTGACCCCGTATGCGTCGCGGTACCGGCGGATCTCGTCGGCGATGTCGCCGGGCGAGCCGGCCAGCACCCCAGGCGTCCGCAGTAGTTCCTCGTCGCTGAGTTCCGGCAGGAACCGGCGGGTGATCGACAGGTCGGGTGTCCCGCTGTCGTCGATCGGCATGGCGGTGATCGCAATGTTGAGCTCGAGGTCGTCGAATCGCTCGCCGGCCGCGGTGCGTACGAACTCGATCCGCTCCGCGAGCGGGTCTCCGTCGGGACCTTCTGGATCCCCTCCGGTGAGGCCGATGACGTGAGCCCGCTGCGCGGCTATCGTCAGCACCCGGTTTCCGTTGCCCGCGATCAAGATTGGTACGTCTGGGGCGTGCTCACCCATGTACTCCACGACGTGGCGCAGGTGGTCGACCCGCTCCCTGGCGCTCGGGTACGGGATCTCGGCGGCTTTGAACTCCGCTTCGACGTAGCCGGTGCCGAGGCCCAGTTCCAGCCGACCGCCGGTGAGGTCGTGCATCGCCATGACGTCGCGCGCCAGCAGTGCGGGCTTGTAGAACCCGGCGTTCAGCACGAACGTGCCCACGTGCAGCTTCTCGGTTGCCGCCGCCGCAGTCATCAGCGTGGGAAACGGCGCGGGTGCGCCGAGATGGTCGGGAACGTGCAGGACGTCGTAGCCCATGTCCTCCGCGCGGTGCGCCCAGTCCTGAACCGACGATTGCCGTGGGGCGGCGTGCAGGCCGAACCCGAACCGAAAATCTCGCGCCATGGACCGAGCTTAAGCGTCGGTTCGGCAACGGATGTTTGGCCCTGCGGTCGGCGGGGAAATTGGGGTTTCGAGCCGCGCACCCAACCTCGCGCGACAGTAGGAGTGACACCCTGATCCGGCCCGTTGTGAACGATCCGATGGGCCGGGTCGACACTCCCGAACCTCCCACGTATGGCGTCGAAGAGGAGTTCCTGCTCGTCGACCCCCACACCGGGGAGCCCGCGCCGCTCAACACCGTCGTCGCCGAGTACGCCAAGCGCCACGGCGTCGACCTCGAACTCGAGCTGACCAGTTGCCAGGTCGAGACGACGTCCGAGGTGGCGAGCTCCAGCGCCGACCTTCGAGCTGAGCTCATCCGGCTCCGCCGCGTCGCCTCCGAAGCTGCCGCCGAGGCGGGCGCTCAATTGCTCGCCGTCGCCCTGCCCCCGACGCTGCCGCAGCACTTTCCCGTCACCGACAAGCCGCGCTACGGCCGCATCGCCGAGCGGTTCGGGATGATCGCCCACGAACAGGGCATCTCGGGGTGCCACGTGCACGTCGCGGTCGCCGACCGGGACGAGGCCGTGCAGGTCAGTAATCGGCTACGGCCCTGGCTGCCGCTGCTTCTCGCACTGACCGCCAACTCCGCGGTGTACCGCAACGCCGACACCGGGCACGCGAGCTGGCGCAGCGTGCTGTGGGCACGCTGGCCGAGCGCGGGTCCGCCGCCCCACTTCGACTCCGCCGACGAGTACGACGCGGCCGTTCGCGAGATGCTTGCGTCGGGCGCGATGCTCGACGACGGCATGGTCTATTGGGACGTTCGCCCGTCGGCCAACTTCCCCACCGTCGAGGTGCGGGTCGCCGACGTCCCGGCCACCGTCGCCGACACGGTTCTGTTCGCCACCTTGGTCAGGGCGCTGGTCATGACCGTCCTCGCCGAGGGCGAACGCGGCGAGCCGGTGGCACCCATCGCCGCGCACGTGCTCAAGGCGGCCTACTGGACGGCCGCCCGCTACGGGCTCGACGGCCAGCTGGTCGACCTGCCGGGTGATCGCGCCCTTCGGCCGGCCGCGGAGCTGTTGCACTCACTGGTCGACCGGCTCGAGCCGGCGCTGACCGTGCTCGGCGACCATGACATGGTGCGCACGGAGGTCGAGCGCGTGCTGACCGTCGGCAACGGCGCCATGCGGCAGCAACGCGCGTGGCGACGCCGCGAGGATGTCGCCGACGTGACCGCCGAGGTGGCTGCTGCCACCGTGGAGGGGCTATGAGTCAGGCGAGCGGGAGCTCGGCGAAGGCCGGGGTCGTCGGTGCCGCCGAGCCGCCGCTGGGTTCCACCGTGAACGCCAGGGCCGTCGAGCCGTGCAGGTCGGGCAGCACCGCGGTGGTCGACGGTGCGACGGCAGCGGCGTCCATGGTGCCCGCCGACTCAGGGCCCTTCGAGCCGACCAACCACATTTGGTAGACGGTGCCCGGCGCTGGGGGTTCGACGTTGTTCATCACCAGCACCGCCGCGTTGCGTTCTCGGGAGAACACCACGGTGGCGGTACCGCCGGTCGGGATGGCTCCCGACACGGTCCTGACGTCCTTGGCCGCGAAGATCTGTTCTGCCGCAGACGGTTTCGGCTCAGGCCGCACCGCGATGCCGACGCCGATCGCGCCAAGCCCGATGGCCACCGCGGCGGCAGCGGCGAGCGCGGCGGTTCGCCACCGCGTCGACTGCGGGCGCATCTCGATGACTCGGGCCTCGCCGCCAACGGCGGCGAGCAGGCGTTCGCGCAGCTGGCTTGGTGGCTCTTGTGCGGTCGACGCGGACATCTTCGCCATGGTCTCTCGCACTGCCCGCACCTCGTCGGCGAAGGCGATCGCAACGGGCGGCGGGACGTGGGTGAGTTGGCGGTCGATGTCGTCGATCTCGGTCTGCGGCATCGCGTGCAGCGCGTACGGCGTTGCAAGAACGAGTAGGTCGTTCGCGTGTGGTTCGGTCACGAGACCCCCAGACACTTGCGCAGACCACGAATGCCGTCGCGCATCCGTGACTTGATGGTGGCAAGGTTCGCCGCCAAACGCTCGGACACCTGGACATAGGTCAGGCCCTCGTAATACGCCAGCTGAATGCACTCACGTTGAGGATCGGTCAGTGACGCGAGGCATTCGGTGACTTGGCGCTGTTCGTCGAGCTGGATGACGGCTTCGGCGACCCGGTCGGCTGGCAGGTCGACGTTGGCCGCGCCGTAGCGGGATTCCCGCTGGCTGGCCGACTGTTCGGACCGCACCCGGTCGACGGCCCTGCGGTGCGCCAACGTCATCAGCCAGGCGAGAGGGGTCCCCGCTGCCGGGTTGTAGGTGCGCGCGTTACGCCACACCTGCAGGTAGACGTCCTGAGTGGTTTCCTCGCTGTACCCGGGATCGCGGAGCACGCGCAGCACCAAACCGAAGACCCGTGCGCGGGTGTTGTCGTAGAACGCGGCGAACGCCTCGACGTCCTCTTCTGCCACCCGGCGCAGCAAGGCGTCGAGGTCGGCTGTCACGCCGCGAAGTGTACTGGGCTGCGCGAGGGTGGTCACGATAACCGCGGTTTGAGCGGTCGTGGCGCGAAAGGGGATGTGCCGGGGCGGGATTCGACAGCCCCCGGCCGGGTCATAGTTGGCCGACCTTTTCGCGCTCCGGAATGGGGGCCTCCCGTACCGCGGGCGCTCGTTGCGTCCACAGCGTGACGCCCTGAAGGCGAATCCACATTGCGCCGACCAACGGCGCCAGCGGAGCCACCAGCTGAAGCCGCAGGACGTTGGCGATGGACGCCTTTCGCCGCGTCCCGTCGAGAGTCGCCACGAAGGCGGGCTTGTTCTCGCGATGCAGGGAGATCGTGACGGCCAGCTCGGCGTCGGGCAGCGGTGCGCGCACGAGGTAGTAGCCGTCTGTCTCGTCGGTGGGTGAGACGAACAGTGCCTTCTTCACCGCTGCCGGCTGAGCTCCCGTGGGTGGCAGAAGGTAGGCATGCCGGTCACCGGATGTGCTGTGCACCTCGGCGATGACGTGGCGCAGCGTGCCGTGACGGTCGTGGCACCAGAAGATGCTGAGGGGGTTGAACACATAGCCGAGCACTCGTGCCTGCAGCAGTGCGGTGACGGTGCCACCAGGCAAGTCGACGCCCCGGTCGGCGAGATAGTGGTCGACGCGGGCGCGCAACGTGTCGGGCCCGGCTGTCGGCGGTGAAAGATGGTCGACGGCTTCGAATCTCGCGAAGGGCTCCAACCATCGGGGGAGTCGGGGCAGTTCGTCGACGTCGACGTACCAGCTATAGCCGCCCTGTTCGAAGTAGTGGTGCACGGGCGTGCGGCTCAAATGGGTGATTCGCGTCCGGTAGAGGGAACTCAGCATGGCACCGGCACCACTGTCTCGTTGCCGGGCGTGGTCGGCTTCAATACGTCGCCGACGAGGTCTCTACGTTCCACATCTGGTATTCGATGCTGAACACCCTGTGGATGGGCCGTTCCGTCTTGCGAAAGTGCCGATGCCGCGTAGTGTGCCGATCCGTGGCAATAACGCTATTTCGCAACGGAACCATTTGGGTATTCGCCTCCGGACCGACGGAAACTGCACTTTTGGTTCACGACGGCGTTATCGCCGCCCTCGGTGACGAGGCGCTCGCGATGGCAGCGGAGCATCCCGAGACCGTCGAGGTCGACCTCGACGGCGGTTTCCTGATGCCGTCCTTCGGTGACGGGCACGCCCACCCCATGCTTGGCGGCCTCGAATCCGTCGGGCCCGAGGTACGGCCGTGCAGTTCGGTGGAGGAGATCGTCGCCGAGGTGCGCAAGTACGCCGAGGCCAACCCGGACGATGAATGGATCGTCGGCGCGTCCTACGACGGCAGCCTCGCCGAGAACAGCCTCTTCGACGCCCGCTGGTTGGACGAAGCGGTGCCGGATCGGCCGGTCGCGCTGCGGGCCTGGGACTACCACACGATGTGGGTCAATTCCGTTGCACTGCAACGCGCGGGCATCACGGAGGACACCCCGAACCCCGTCATTGGTGAGATTCCGCGGCGTGCCGACGGCTCGGTGCTCGGCACCATGCGCGAGTGGGGCGCCGTCGACCTCGTCGCCTCCGTCATGCCAGAGCGCAGCGTGGACGTGCGCGTGGCGGCGCTGGGCACGGCGGCCGACTACTACCTCAGCAAGGGCGTCACGTGGGTACAGGACGCCTGGGTGGAACCCGGTGACGTCGACACCTACCTTGCGGCTGCGCAGCGCGACGCCCTGAGGATCCGGTTCAACCTGGCCCTCTACGCCGACCCTCGTCACTTCGACTCGCAGCTCGCCGGTTTCGCCGACGCCCGCCGCCGCGTCGAGGCGGCGGGCTCGCCCCTGTTGACCGCCCACACGGTGAAGTTCTTCGCCGACGGCGTCGTGGAGAACGAGACGGGCGCGCTGCTGGCGCCGTACTGCAGCGGGCTGCACGACCACGGCATGACCGTCTGGGAGGGCGACAGCCTGGCCGAGGCGGCCCGCCGCGTCGACGAACTCGGTTTCCAGATCCACATTCACGCCATCGGCGACGCCGCGGTCCGCCAGGCTCTCGACGCCATCGAGTTCGCGATCGAGTCCAACGGCCCGCGGGACCGACGACCGGTGATCGCCCACGTCCAACTGGTCGACGACGCCGACCTCGAACGGTTCGCGAATCTCGGCGTCATCCCGTGCATGCAACCGCTGTGGGCGCAGATGGACGCGCTGATGACGGTGTTGACGGTGCCGCGTCTCGGCGCCGAACGCGCCGACAAGCAATACCGGATGCGCAGCCTCGACGAGTCGGGTGCGCCACTCGCGCTGGGTTCGGACTGGCCGGTGTCCTCCGGTGCGCCGTTGGACGGCATCGCCGTCGGGGTGTCGCGCCAGACGACGGACGGCGAGCCCGAGGGAGGGTGGCGGCCCGAAGAAACCCTGACCATCGAACGCGCGCTCGGTGCCTACACCGCCGGGGTCGCCGAACAGGCCTTCGCCGAAAGCACTTGGGGGCGCCTGACTCCCGGCGCCAGCGCTGATCTGGTGTGGCTCGCCGGCGACCCGCGCGAGACGGCCGCCTCGCAGCTCCCCGAAATCGTCGTTCGGGCCACGTACCTCCGAGGCGAACTCGGTTACTCAGTTACACCCTAGAAAGGGATCAGCAATGTCGGCAGTAACTCCCAGCGTCACCGCGGAAGAGGGGCACCTCAAGCGGGCGCTCGGCGTCCCCGCGCTCGTGCTCTTCGGCATGGTCTACATGGTGCCGCTCACGGTGTTCACCACCTACGGCATCGTCACCCAGCTGACCGGTGGCCGGCTGTCGGTTGCCTACCTCGTCACGCTGGCGGCCATGGTGTTCACCGCCAGGTCGTACGCGCGGATGTCGGCCGCGATCCCGGTAGCGGGGTCGACCTATGCCTATACGCAGCGGACGTTCGGAGCGCCCGTCGGCTTCCTGGCGGGCTGGTCGTTGCTGCTCGACTACCTGTTCCTGCCGATGCTGAACTACCTGTTGATCGGCGTCTACATGAACGCGGCGATTCCCGCCGTGCCGAACTGGGTCTGGATCCTGGGGTCGATCGTCGTCGTCACGGTCCTCAACATCGTCGGCATCGTGTCGGTGGCAAGGGCGAACTTCCTGCTGCTGGCCTTGCAGGGCATCTTCATCGTGGTGTTCGTGGTGATGGCATTCCTGGCCATCAACAAGGTGGGCACCGTCGACTTCATGGCGCCGTTCACCGGTGACGGCAGCGTGAGCGGGGCAAACCCGATCTTCGCGGGTGCCGCAATCCTGTGCCTGTCCTTCCTAGGCTTCGACGCCGTCTCGACGCTGTCCGAAGAGGCGAAGGATCCGACCAGGACCGTTCCCAGGGCGATCATGATCGCGACGATCACGTGTGGGTTGATCTTCTTCGGCCTGTCTTACGTCTCGCAGCTGGTGTTCCCGTCGAACCAGTTCGCCGACGTCGACTCGGGCTCCCTCGACGTGATGACCGCTGCGGGTGGTCAGTTCCTGAACACGTTCTTCACCGCGGCTTACATCGTCGGCTGCATCGGTTCCGCGCTGACGTCACAGGCGTCGGTGGCCCGAATTCTCTACGCCATGGGCCGCGACGGAATCATGCCGCGCAAGGTGTTCGGGCACGTCTCGCTGCGCTTCGCGACGCCGACGTTCGCCATCCTGGTGGTGTCGGTCATCTCGCTGGTGGCCATCTGGATCGACCTCGGGTTCCTCGCGTCGATCGTCAGCTTCGGCGCACTGATCGCCTTCTCCGCGGTGAACCTCACCGTCATCAAGCACTACTTCGTCGACGCGGGCGACAAGAACGTCTTCAACAACGTCGTGTTGCCGGGCATCGGCTTCCTGCTAACTGCATGGCTGTGGACGAGTTTGTCCTGGCTGACGCTTGAGGTCGGCTTCATCTGGTTGGCCATCGGCGTCATCTGGCTGGCCGTCGTGACGCGTGGCTTCCAGCGGCCGACGCCGGTGCTGGCCATCGAGGAGTAGCTACGGAATCCGTCGTAGCGTGCCTCCGCGCACGTCGCGACGGGCCTCGTCGGTACCTGGGAGGGGCCTTCGGTTTGCTCCCGGGTGCGACGGCAACGGATTGCGTCGCCCATCTGGGAAATCACCCTTGGGAGGGCTGATTCGGTGACTTTTCCGCTGTTTGCGAATGTCGACACGTGCTGCGGAATTCGTTGTACGTTCCCCCTACGTCGAGCGCACGGCGCCCCAACCCGTTCTCAAGTTCAGGGGGTCACCATGGCACCCATCGGAACATGTCGCGTCTACCGGCCGGATCCAAAGTCCATCGGCATCGGTGAGCACTGGGGCAGGGCCAGTGCGTCGGTGGTCCTGCAACCCGCCGTCGTCGTCTCCATTTACGGCGAAGTCGACGCGAGCAACGCCACTCGGTTGGCCGGCTATCTGGAGCGGCACGTCGCGATCGCCGGGGCCCTCGTCATCGATGCCACCGCCGTCGACTTCTTCGGCGCTCCCGCCTTGGCCGCACTGCACAGGGTCGACAGGTGCTGCGCCGCGATCGGGGTCAACTGGCGGTTGATCGAGGGTCCCGCCGTGCGACGGGTCATACGGATCTGCGACGCGACCGATCTGCCCCGAGCCGACAACGTCGAATCGGCGTTCCGAGAGCTGGGCGTGGCTTCGGAGGGCAGGAGCGCAGCGACCCGGGAACTGAATGCTCCGTCAGTCGTCGGCTGACGGCCAGGCCTTAGCCGCCGCGGTCAACCCGGCGACTAGCGCCCTCGTCGGGGCGCACAAGCCGTCGTCACCGGTCGGCCCACTGCGCGGGCTGATGCCCCGCACCCGCGGTGTCAGCTCGAGTTGCGCGCCGCCCCCGCTCGTACGGTTCACCGGATTGTCCGGATGGAGGCCGCGCAGTTCGCGCGGGATGGCGGCCAAGTCGGTGACCACCTCGAAGCCGGGCACCGACACGTACGCGGCGAGATGCGCGGCCAGAGGCCGGTTTCCGCCGCCCGCCAACAGTTCCATGGTGCGTCCGATGCGGCCGTAACCGTGCAGTGAGACCACCACGTCGACGTGGGTGAGGAAGGCGTTCAGGAGGGCGGACTCTCCGGCGCGGTACGCGGCCGACGACAGGTGGTGTGGGTAGTTCTCGGGGTGCCGGACGACGTACACCGACGCGTCGGCGGCCAGCGCGGCACGTTCGGCGATGACATCCGTCATCCGCTCCAGCCCGCCGCCGTGGATGGCGAGAAAGCCGAAGCGTGACCGCAGCACGCTGGATTCGGCGACGTCCGGGTCGGCGAGCAGCTCCGAAAGACTCTGCGGCGCAGGCAAATCCGTGTACGGAAGGCGGCGCGGCCAATTGACCGGATCCCATCGGTGGAGATACTCGACCCAGCGCGCCGGTAGGCCGTGATGGGTGGCGCCGCCGATGATCCGCTCCAGATAACCGGGACGGGGGGCGCCCGGTTCGACGCGAGGGTCGACGTAGACCCACGCCTCGGCGGGTCCGTCGTCGGTCTCCACGGTCATTCGGTCGCGTCGATAGCGCACCGGGACGCCCTCTGCGCTGTCGAGCACCGTCAGGTCGTGATCGCTGACTTGCCACAGCACCCCGTGCACGCGAGCCCCGTCGAGGGGTTCCACCGTCGCGACGCCGCGCTCGTTGATGAGCCAGTCGTGGTCGGCGAGGGCCGCAGGGCGCGGATCGCTCGCGTCGGGGCAGCGGCGCGTCATCTGGGTCACGTCCAGGTTGGACCCGTACGCGAAGTAGGGCTGCATTCAGCCGGTAACCGTCAGATAGATCAGGACCACGTTGAGAACACTAATGATCCCGGCGACCGTCCACCCGAGGGCGGTCGTGACGCGATGGTTGACGTCACCGCCCATCAGGGTTCGACTGCTGGTCAGCCGGATCAGCGGCACCAGGGCGAACGGAATGCCGAAGGACAGCACCACCTGCGAGAGCACCAAGGCACGGCTCGGGTCGACGCCGACGGCCAACACGACGAGCGCAGGGATCAGGGTGACGACCCTGCGCAGCAGAAGTGGGTAGGACTTTCGCAACAGGCCCTGCATGATCATCGCGCCTGCGTAGGCGCCGACGGAGGTCGACGCGAGCCCGGACGCCAGCAGACCGATGGCGAAGAACAGGGCGACGGTGTGCCCCAACGAGTTCTGCACCGCGGCGTAGGCGCCCTCGATCGAGTCGGTGTTCTCCACGCCCTGCAGGTTGGTGGCGGCGACGAGCAGCATCGCGAGGTTGACCGCGCCCGCGACGAGCATCGCGAGGCCGACGTCGTAGCGGGTGGCCCGCAGCAGGTGGCGCCGCGGCGCGCCCTCGTCCGGCTGGCCGTGGCGGTCCCGGGCGAGTGCCGAGTGAAGGTACACGGCGTGGGGCATGACCGTCGCGCCGAGCATCGCGGTGGCCAGCAAGATGCTCTCGGCGCCGTCGAATTTCGGTATCAGGCCACCGATCACGTCGCTTGGCGCGGGCGGGGCGACGAACAGGCTCGTCAAGAAACCGACGGCGATGACGAGGAGCAGCCCGGTGATGACGCGCTCGAACATGCGCTGCCCACGTCGATTCTGCACCGCGAGTAGGAAGATCGACACCACGCCGGTGATGACGCCACCGACCAGCAGGGGTAGGTCGAACAGCAGGTACAGCGCAATCGCGCCGCCCACCACCTCGGCGAGATCGGTTGCCATGGCGACCAATTCGGCCTGCAGCCAGTAAGCGACCCTGGTTCGGGTTCGGGAGTGGTCGGCGACGGCCTCCGGCAGGGTGCGTCCGGTGACGAGCCCCAGCTTGGCCGACAGGTACTGCACCAGGCCGGCCATCACGTTGGCGACCAGGATCACCCACACCAACAGGAAGCCGTACTGCGCGCCTGCGCTGACGTTGGCGGCGACGTTGCCGGGGTCGACGTAGGCGATCGCGGCCACGAAGGCAGGCCCGAGCAGCATCACGGTGGCGCGCTGCGGCACCTTGTTCGCGATCGACAACACCGTCCCCTTCTATCCGGTCATACGAATAGAAAAGTTAGGTTAGCCGAAACCTGGGGGCGGTGGCTACTACCAGGGGAACCCGACGACCACGCCGCCGTAGGGCCACCAGTTGTTGTCGTTCATCGCCGGGGGAGACGTGGTGATCTGGGAGTGGCCCGGGGTCTCGCATTGCGTCGTCGTCGGGCCGGTGTTGACGCACTGGGGTGCCGCAGCCGCAGATGGCGCCAGTGCCACTGCGGTCGCTGCCGAGACGACCACCAAAGCGGTTGTCAGGGAGCGCATTTAACCGCGCTCGCCGCCACCGATGACCAGGGCCGAACCGTAGAACTCGTCATCCCATGGGTAGCTCCAGGTGGGCACGTCGGGTGCCTGGGCGGAGATCTCGACGTTGCCGGGGGTCTGGCACTCGGTGGTGCTGGTGCCGGTTTCCCCGACCTGCCCGGTCGACGTGCAGGCCGGCTGGTTGGAGACTTCATTCGGCTCGGCCGATGCCGCGGGGGCGACGACGACCGCGGCCGCGGCGCCCGCCGAGGCGATCAAACCGATGAGATAGCGCGTCCGCATGGCAGGGCCCTTCTAAGCGATGGACAGCAGATTCCCAGCGTACAACCCTTTTCCGGTCACCAGGGGCAAGTCGAGCGTTGTCCGGATGCCCGCTGGCGCGGCGATCACCTCGGGGATCGCGTTGACCACCCGCGCCGCGGTCGCCACGCAGCCGGCGTGGTTGTGGTCGCCGTTGGGGCTGCTGAGGCACAGGTCGATGGAATAGGTCGGCTCACCGGTGATCTCGATGCGGTACGAGCCGCCCTCCTTGGCGGGTTGGGGCCAGTCCGGGCACAGGTCGTCCCTGGTGCGGGTGACGTGCTCGAGCACGACGGCGGCCTTGCCGTCGACCATGCCCCGAACCTCGAAGCGCAGGGCGGCGGCCGTGCCCTTGGCGATGCGCCCTGACGCGATGTCGAAGTCCTCGGGCGCGGGTTCGCGGACGTAGCTCTGGGTGACCTCGTCCAGGGTCACGCCGAGGCCTGCGGCGAGCTGCCGCACCACCGAGCCCCACGCGAGGCTCAGCACGCCGGGCTGCAACAGCATCGGGGTCTCGTCGAGCGGCTTGCCGAAGCCCATCACGTCGAACATGACGGTGGCGCTGTCATAGGTGTCGTAGTTGATGATCTCCATGCAGCGGATCTGCTCGACGCTCTGACATGTCCCGGCGAGTGCCATCGGGATGAGGTCGTTGGCGAAGCCGGGGTCGATGCCGTTGACGAAGATGCTCGACCCGCCCGCTTCGGCAGCTTCGGCGATGGGTGCGATCATCTCGTCGGGCAAAGTGCCCCAGGGGAATTGGAGGAACACGGCGGCGCTGGCGACGACGTTGACGCCGGCGGCCAGGATGCGACGGTAGTCCTCGAGCGCCTCGACGAGTCGGTTGTCGGCCATCGCGGTGTACACCACGCACTCGGGCTTGGCGGCAAGGACGGCGTCCAGGTCGGTGGTGGCCGTAATGCCCGTCAATCGGTCGAGTCCGGCGAGCTCGCCAGCGTCCTTGCCCGTCTTGGCATCCGAGGACACCCACACGCCGGTGAGTTCGAATCGGGGGTCGAGGATCAGCTGGGTGAGCGCGTGCTTGCCGACGTTGCCGGTGCCGATGGCTGCGACCTTGATCGCCATGTGGTCGTCCTCTACAGGTCGGGGATCGGGAAGGTGAAGTTGGGGAAGGTGATGCCGCCGTCGACCTCGAGGGTCTTGCCGGTCAGGTAACTCCCCGCGGGCGACGCGAGGTAGACGGCGGCCGCGGCGATGTCGGTGGGATCGCCCAACCGGCGCATCGGAGTGGCGTCCTCCATCGGCTTGCGAAGCTCGTCGTTGCTGGCCAGGATGTCCAGCGCGGAGGTGAGGATCGACCCAGGCGCGATGGCGTTGACGCGGATGCGCGGCGCAAGGTCGAGAGCGGACAGCCGGGTGTAGTGGGCGAGCGCAGCCTTGGCCGTCCCGTAAGCGGCGAAGCCTCTCCCGGAGACCCGGCTCATCGTCGAGGTGATGTTGATGATGCTGCCGCCGCCGGAGTGCTCGAGCATCAGCGGGACGGCGGCCGTGGTCAACGCGTGTGCCGTCGTCACGTTGAACGTGAAGGCGTCGCGGAGGTCCTTGGTCGAGGTGTCCAGCAGCGGCGCAGGCATGGTGCCGCCGACGTTGTTGACGACGATGTCTAGTTTGCCGAACGCGTCGACGGCCTGCTGCGCCAGCGATGCGGTGTCCTCCGGATGGGCCAAGTCCGCGACCACGACGTGCGCGCGGCGGCCCGTGGCCCTGATCTGTTCGGCCACCTCGTCGAGCTGTTCCTGCGTCCGCGCGGCGATCACCACGTCGGCGCCCGCTTCGGCGAAGGCCAGAGCCATGGCGGCGCCGAGTCCGCGTCCCGCTCCGGTGACGACGGCCACCTGACCGTCGAGTTTGAACTTGTCCAGAATCACGCTCGGGACGTTACTAGAACACGTTCTAGTTGGTGGGCGGATCGCGAGTTCTGCGCCGCGGTCGTGATTCAGCGGCGATCACAACCCTGCCGCAGAAGTCGTGGGCGTGCCTGTGCACAACCCCTTCTCCTAGGGCCACTTTCGTCGGTGCAGACGGCCAGCATGCGAGACATGTGGCAGCCAATCGTCGGTAGTGAAGCCATCCGCAACGGCCATCTCACCCGCGGCGGGCTGCGGTGGAACTACACCGCCGTCCATCCGCGCGTCTACGTTCCTAACGGCGTCGGGCAGTCGGTGCTGACCAACGCGCACGCAGCCTGGCTTTGGACGAGCCGACGCGGGGTGATCGCAGGGCGCGCCGCGGCGGCCGGAGTCATCGTGCGCGAGGAGCGGATCGTCGCCGACGAGATCACCGAGATCTGCGGTCTGCCCGTTACCACGCCGGCCCGCACCGCGTTGGACCTCGGCCGTCACCTGCCGCGCAACGCAGCGGTGGCGAACCTCGACGCATTGGCCGCCGCCACGGGAGTCACGGCAGCCGCCGCGCTGGAGTTGGCCGGGCGATACCGCGGGGCGCGCGGTGTACGTAGGGCCCGAATTGCCTTGGCGCTGATGGACTCCGGCGCGCAGTCACCCAAGGAGACCTGGCTGCGCCTCATCCTCGTCGACGACGGTCTGCCAGCGCCGAGAACCCAGATCGAGGTGTCCGACGGAACCGCCCGGGCCTTCATAGACATGGGTTACGACGAGCCGAAGGTCGGCTTGGACTACGAGGGTGCGCATCACAGTGCCGAGCGAAGGCAGTACGTCCATGACATTGGTAGAGGCGATCTGGTCGATCGTCAGGGGTGGATCGACCTGCGGGTCGTGGCCGAACACAGTCGCCGATTCACGCTCGATCGGGTACGGGCCGCGTTCGCCCGTCGAGGCTGGACACCACCGCCTCCGCCGAGTTCTGCGCCGTGGTCGTGATCCCGTGGAATCAACAGCCCTGGTGCAGATGTCGCGGAGGGCTTGGGCAAACGCGCAAACACCCTGGCGCGACCGCCAGCGGTGGTAGTTTGCGCACATCGACCGCCGAACGACGGCGTGCGAAGGGGGAGTGTCATGCGAGTGAAGACATCGACGGTGGCGGGGATCTTCGCCGCCACGTGCGCCGCCGCGGCCATCGCTGCCGCACCAACCGCCTACGCCGACGAGAGCTGCGACCCGGCGGTCGCGAACTGCGACACCGCCGGCATCGTCGACAGTCCTGGCAACGTCGAAATCAACGACGCGCCAGCACCATCGGACAACACGGCCTATCCCTTCGACAACGACTGGTACTTCAACCCAGCCGGCGGCGGCACGGAGCTTCAGCCGAACGACGCATCGCACTCCGGCGGCGGCGGTGGCGCCACCGGCGGTGGCGGACATCGATAATGCCGACAGTCATCCGTAGCGCCATTCACCACGAAGGAGACCCATTCATGTCGATTCCTACGCGAGGCGCGCTCGGCGTCGTAGCTGCCGCCATCACCGGTGCGGTGTTGTTCGGTGCGGCGCCGTCAGCCCTCGCCGATCCGCCGCCACCGCCTGCTCCGGGCTGCTCGGCGGCCGACTTCGAACAGCTCAAGGGCGTGGTGTCCACGGCGACGGCGGACTACTTCTTCACCCACCCCGACGCCAACGCGTTCTTCTCGACGCTCAAGGGACAACCCCGCGACCAGGTCAAGCAGCAGGTCGACGACTACTTCGCGGCCAATCCTCAGACGAAGTCGGAACTCGACGGCATCCGCCAACCGATTCGGGACATGAAGGCGCGCTGCAGCTAGTCCTTCGCGGCGGCCTTCTTGGCCGGTGCCTTCTTCGCAGCCGTCTTCTTGGCCGGTGCCTTCTTGGCGGCGGCCTTCTTCGCGGGTGCCTTGTCGGCGGGAGCCTTCTTGGCACCTGCCCGCGCCTGCACGCTGGCTTCGAGCTTGGCCAGCAGATCCGACACGTCGTCGGTCTCGTCCAGGTTCTCCGCTGGTTGTTCCTCGACCGAGAACGCTTGGCCGCCGTCGATCTTGGCTTGGATCAGCTCCATCATCTCGACGCGGTAGTCGTCGGTGAACGCCTCGGGATGGAAGTCGTCGGTCATCGACTCGACGACTTGGCCCGCCATCTTGAGCTCGGCGGGCTTGATGTCGACCTTCTTGTCCAGCTCGGGGAAGTCGGGGTCCCGAATCTCGTCGGGCCACAACAGGGTGTGCACGATCATTACCTCGCGCTTGCCGAAGTCCTTGACGCGCAACGCCGCCAGCCTCGTCTTGCTCCGCAACGCGAAGTGCACGATCGCGACCCGGTCGGTCTCGGCGAGGGTCTGCGCCAGCAGCATGTACGACTTCGACGATTTCGAGTCGGGCTCGAGGAAGTAGCTCTTGTCGTACATCAACGGGTCGATCTGCTCCGCGGGGACGAACTCGACGACTTCGATCTCCCGGCTGCGTTCCTCGGGAAGCGTCGCGATGTCCTCGTCGGTGATGATGACGGTTTGACCGTCGTCAGCCTCGTACGACTTTGCGATGTCGCGGTATTCGACGACCTCGCCGCACACCTCGCAGGTCCGCTTGTAGCGGATGCGACCGTTGTCCTTCGCGTGGACCTGGTGGAACTTGATGTCATGGTCTTCAGTCGCGCTGTAGACCTTGACCGGCACGTTCACCAGGCCGAAGGCAACCGATCCCTTCCAAATGGAACGCATGCCCCAGTATGGCCCACGGCCTCACCCCAATTGAAGAGCGGCGCGATCCGGAAGGTCGGCTCCCGCACGGGCGACGGTCACCGCCGAGGCGTGTGCCGCGGCTCGCAGCACTCCCTCCAGCGCGTCGACGTCGATGCGGGCCAGGTCCGCACGCCGGTCACCGCCGAGTAGGTCCAACGACCACAGCGCGTCGATGAGGCCGGTCATGAACGAGTCGCCCGCACCGACGGTGTCGACCACCTCGACCGGGCGGGCCGCGACGCGCACGATGCCAGCCGCGCACACCGCGAACGAGCCGTCCCCGCCCATGGTGACCACGACGATGGACGGGCCGAGGCTCTGCCATGCCGTCGCGATTTGTTCGGGCGTGCGGGTCGGGTCGATCCAGTGCAGGTCCTCGTCGCTGGCCTTGACCACGTCGGCCTTCTCGACGAGCCGGTTGATCCGGTCGACCGCCTGATCGTGATCCTCGATGAGGGCGGGCCGGACGTTCGGGTCGAACGTGATGGTGGCGGCGAGGCGGTAGGCGTCGAGCAGCGCGGCCGTCGCCAGGCAACCCGGGTCGAGGAATCCGGCGATCGACCCGGTGTGGGCGACAAGCGGGGGAGCAACCTCCGGCGTTCCGCTCAGCTGCCACTCGATGTCGAATGTGTAGGTCGCAGCGCCGTTTTCGTCGATGCTCGCAGCGGCCGTCGGCGTGCGGGCGGCACCGGTGCTGCCCGGCACCAGCCGTACGCCGGAGGCCTCGACGTACTCGACGATGCGTCGACCGCGCTCGTCGTCGGCGATGTGGGTGAGGAAGTCGACTCCGCGGTCCAGCCGGCCCAGTCCGACGGCGACGTTGAGTGGGCTTCCGCCGACGTGCTCGCCAAGCACCTGACCGTCTCGCTGCACGATGTCGATCAGCGCCTCGCCGATGACGAGGGCGCGGTTCGTCACTGCTCGTCCGAGTTCATCAGCGCCTCCAGCGTGGCGCGAGATCCCACGCGGTGCAACGAATCCAATGCCCACAGGTAGGCCTCGACGAAGCGTGGCTCGGCGGCGAGATCGCCGAACAGCGCGGTGTTCTCGATGAATGCCGTCGGATTCTCGAGCTGCGACTTGGCAAGCGGCACAAGCGATTCGGCGAGCTGGTCTTGAACGTCGATCGGCTCGCCTTGCTCGTCGATGCCCTCGGCGTAGCGGGCCCAGCTTGCGACGGTCGCCGCGGACAACCTGACTGGCTCACCGGAACGCAGGTTCTCCCTGACGACCGGCAGCAGCCACTGCGGGATGCGGTCCGAGCTGCCGAAGCACAGCCGGACGATGGTGTCGCGCACGGCGGGATTGGCGAAGCGGTCGACGGCGGTCTGCTTGAACTTGGGCAGGTCGATGCCAGGAACGGGCTTGAGCGTCGGCGTCGCCTCCGTATCCATGTACTCGAGAAGGAACTTGGCGAACAGCGGGTCACCGGCCGCGTCGGCCACGAGTCGGTAGCCAGCCAGGTACGCGAAGTAACAGAGGGCTTGATGGCCCGCGTTGAGCAGTCGCAGCTTCATCAGCTCATAGGGGGTGACGTCGTCGACCAGCAGCACGCCGACCTCGTCGTACGGCGGACGGCCGTCGGAGAAGTCGTCGTCCAGCACCCACGCGGTAAAGGGCTCCGCCGCGACGGGCCACGCGTCGTCGATGCCGGAGTCGTTGGCGAGGTTCTCGATCACGTCCGGCGTGGTGACCGGGGTGATCCGGTCGACCATCGAGTTGGGGAAGCGTGTGTTGGCCTTCATCCACTCGGCCAGGTCGGGTTGCGTCCGCTCGGCGTAGGTGGTGAACGCCTCTCGGGCGACGTCGCCGTTGCCCTCGATGTTGTCGCAGGACACGATCGTCGGCGACGGAAGGCCGCGTTCCTTGCGCCGGGCGAGCGCCGCGGTCACCAGACCGAAGACGCTGTCCGGGCCTGCGTCGTCGATGAAGTAGCCACCCTCGGTGATGGTCAGTTCGACGATGCGCGTGGTCGGCGCGGCGATCAGTTCGATGACGGCTTCCGGGTCGTCGGGCGCGAACTTGTAGTCGACGATCGAACCGATGACCCGTGCGTCGCGGGTGCCGTCGGGGTTCATCAAGATCAACGTGTAGAGGCCGTCCTGGTCGGCCATGACCGTCGCCATCTTGCGGTCGCCGGGCAGCACGCCGACGCCGCAGATGCCCCACTCCTTTGCCTTGCCCTCCTCTAGTAGCCGGTCGAGGTACATCGCCTGGTGGGCTCGGTGGAAACCGCCCACCCCGAAATGCACTATGCCGACGGTGATCTCACTGCGATCGTAGGACGGCTTCGAGATCTCGATCTCGGAAAGGGACGCGTTGTTGAGCTTCATGACCTGGTCACCACTTTCTCGACGCTACCCGGCGTTGGGTAGGAGTCGGCGTGAATTCGGACGGTCCGAACCGTCGTTTCGCCTCTAAATGGTCGCTGCACTGAAAGTGTTGTGTAGGTCACATCTACATGTTAGCGTGATGAGCATCTACACGCGACCCCGAGCATTTGCTCACTAATCCGTCGAAAGGGGATCCGGAGATGGTGGCGACACCGACGTCGAACACCCAGGTGGCGGAGCCCCCCGCGGATGCGGCCCCCAACGGCGGCGCAACGCCCGAGGATCTGCGTCTCGCCCTCCGCGCGGCCACGCTCTACTACCTCGACGGACTCACGCAGGCCGAGATCGCCGCCAAGCTCGGCGTATCACGGCCCACCGCAGGCAGGTTGATCGCCAGGGCCAAGGCCAGAGGGCTGGTGCGTATCGAAGTTGTCGTGCCGCCGACCATGAAGGACGACCTGCACGCCGACGAGGAACGCCTGCTCGAGCAGCGGTACGGCCTGACAGAGGCTGTGGTCACCGGGCACTTGGGTCGAGCGGCGGGCGCCCTCCTCATGAGGCGGCTGTCCGAGAACGACGTCCTCGGCTTCACCTGGGGGCCCGAGCAGGTGGCCGCCGTCACCGCCTTGGCCCCCGGTGTGGCCAGCTGCCGCGTCGTCGTCCAACTCGACGGCGCGATGTCCACCGCCGCCTATCAGACGGGCATGGAGTTCATCCTCAGTCGCGGTGCGGACATGTTGCGCGCCAGCGCAATGCGCCTTCCTGCACCCCTTTACGCCGACCCGTCGACCGTCATGTCCATGCGGAGCGACTCGGTGATCTCGCGGACGCTGGAGACGGGTCGACGCGCCGACACCATGTTGTTCGGCGTCGGTTCGGTGAGCACGTCGACCACTTTGTTCGAAGGCAGCTTCCTCGACACGCGGATGCTCGACGAACTCGTCTCGCTCGGAGCCGTCGGCGAAATCGGCGGCCGCTTCTTCGACGCCGAGGGTGCGCCGGTGGTCACCGAGCTCGCCCACCGGGCTGTGTCGGTGCCGCTCGAGGACATCCGGAACTGCGACAAGACCATCCTGATTTGCAGCGGGCCGCCCAAGCACGAAGCGACGCGGGCCGCTCTTCGCGGTGGATTGGGGAAACTTCTGGTATGCGACATCGATTGTGCACGTTGGCTCTTGGATCAGTAGTACTCAACGAGGAGTGAGGTGAAGATGAAAGCAACACGAGCATTGCGAAAGCTCTCGGTGTGCGCGGTGGCCCTTGGGCTGACGCTGACCGCGGGCTGTTCGGGCGCAGGCAGTCTCGGCGCATCGGACAACGAGGTGACCATCGCCCTGGTGTCCAACTCGCAGATGACCGACGCGCAGAAGTTGTCGCCGGAGTTCGAAAAGGCGAACCCCGGAATCAAATTGAAGTTCATCTCGCTCTCGGAGAACCAGGCGCGCGCGAAGATCACCATGTCGACCGCCATGGGCGGCAGTCAGTTCGACGTCGCGATGATCAGCAACTTCGAGACGCCGCAGTGGGCGAAAGACGGTTGGCTGTTGCCCCTTTCAGACTACGCGAAGAACACGCCGGGGTACGACGAGGCCGACTTCATCCCGTCGCTGCGCGACTCGCTGTCGTATGAGGGCAGCATGTATTCGGTGCCGTTCTACGGCGAGTCGTCGTTCCTGATGTACCGCAAGGACATGTTCGAAAAGGCTGGGATCACGGTCAACCCGGACCCGAGCTACCAGCCCACCTGGCAGGAGGTCGCCGAGTGGGCCAAGGCCATCAAGGCCAAGCAGATCTCGGATGCGGGTATCTGCCTGCGTGGCAAGCCCGGCTGGGGTGAAGTGCTGGCGCCGCTGGACACCGTCATCAACACCTTCGGCGGCCGTTGGTTCGACGACAAGTGGAACGCGCAGCTCAACAGCCCCGAGGTGAAGAAGGCCGTCAACTTCTACGTCGACACGATCAAGGAATCCGGCGAATTGGGCGCGTCCTCAACGGGTTTCCAGGAGTGCGCCAACCTGTTCGGTCAGGGACAGACCGCTATGTGGTACGACGCGACGTCGGCGGTTTCGACGATCGAGGATCCCAAGACGTACCCCGATCTGGTCGGCAAGATCGGCTACCTGCCGGCACCGATCGTTGAGAAGCCCAACTCGGGCTGGCTCTACACGTGGGCGCTCGGTATCCCGAAGGCCGCCAAGAACCCCGACGGCGCCTGGAAGTTCATCTCCTGGATGACGAGCAAGGACTACATGAAGCTGGTTGGCGAGAAGCTGGGCTGGGCTCGCGTCCCACCCGGCAGCAGAACGTCCACCTACACGGCGCTCCCGGAGTATGAGGCGATCTCGAAGTCGTACGGTCCGTTGACATTGCAGTCGATCACCAACGCGACGCCGAACAAGCCCACGGTGCAACCGGTTCCGTACACCGGCGTGCAGTTCGTCGGCATCCCCGAGTTCCAGGATCTCGGCACCCGGGTGAGCCAGCAGATCAGTGCAGCCATCGCCGGCCAGATAACGGTCGACGAGGCATTGGAGCAAGCACAGAAATACGCCGAGGTCGTCGGCAAGAGCTACCAGGAGAAGTGATGACTCTTACCGCTGAAACCGAGTCGGACGCCAGTCAGGGGGCGGTCGCGGAACGGGTTCGAAAGATCCGCGAAGCTCAAGACACCGGCGTGAGTCGGGCCGAGGGATGGCGCCGACGAGGACCGCTACTGCCCGCGCTGATCTTCATGATCGCCGTGACGCAGGTGCCGTTTCTGTTCACGCTGTACTACTCGACGCTGTCCTGGAACCTGGTCCGGCCGGGCTCACGGCAATTCGTCGGGATCAACAACTACATCGCCGTAATCCAGGACAGCCAGTTCTGGTCGGTGGCGGGAAACACCGTGATCCTCATCGTCGGCGTGGTGCTCATCTCGGCACTGCTCGGCCTCGGAATCGCGTTGCTGCTCGATCGCGCATTCCTGGGTCGCGGCGTCGTCCGCACCCTGTTGATCACGCCCTTCCTGATCACCCCCGTCGCCGGGGCCCTGATCTGGAAGACGACCATCCTCGACCCCAACAACGGCATCCTCAACTGGGTGCTGTCGCTGGTGGGCATCGGGCCGGTGGACTGGATCGGTCAGTTCCCGCTGACGATGGTGATGGTCGAATTGATCTGGCAGTGGACGCCTTTCATGATGCTCCTGATCCTGGCCGGACTGACGTCCATGCCGCGGGACCAGCTGGAGGCGGGCCGGGTCGACGGTGCCACCGCGATCCAGCTCTTCCGGGAGTTGACGCTGCCGCACCTTCGCCGCTTCATCGAATTGGGCGTCGTGCTCGGAGCCATCTACCTGGTCAACACGTTCGACGCCATCTTCATGATGACGCAGGGCGGGCCGGGCGTCGCCAGTGCAAACCTGCCGTTCTACATCTATCAGCGCGCGTTCCTCGGCTTCGACATGGGGCAGGCGGCAGCGATGGGCGTGGTGGTCGTCATCTTCACGATGATCATCGCCAGCTTCGCGCTCCGATTGATCTTCAAATCATTCTCCGGCAAGGAAGAGGCGGCTTAGACATGACGACCACTGCCGAAAGGGCGACGGCCACAGACGAGGCCGCGCCCGTCCACAAGAAGAAGTCGAAGAAGTTCAGCCCGTGGGGGATTGTCGCCTGGCTCGTCGGGCTCGGGTTCTTCTTCCCGGTGTTCTGGATGGTGTTGACGTCGTTCAAGCAGGAGAGTGACGCGGCGACCAACCCGCCGACGCTGTTCTTCACGCCGACCCTGGATCAGTACTCCGCGGTATTCGACCAGGGCATCGGGCCCGCGATGTTGAATTCGGTGTTCGCCACCGGCATGTCGACGATCCTGGTGCTGCTGCTGGGTGTGCCTGCCGCGTTCGCGCTGTCGCTGCGGCCGGTTCGCAAGACGTCGGACGCGCTGTTCTTCTTCATGAGCACCAAGATGTTGCCCGTCGTCGCGGCGATCCTGCCGCTGTACGTGATCGTGTCCAACCTCGGTCTGCTGGACAACATCTGGGCGCTCGTCGTCCTCTACACGTCGATGAACCTGCCCATCGCCATCTGGATGATGCGCTCGTTCTTCCTCGAAGTGCCTGGCGAACTGCTCGAGGCCGCCAGCCTCGACGGTGCGAGCCTGTGGCGATCGGTGCGGGAAGTGATCCTGCCGCTGGTCTCACCTGGCATCGCGGCAACGGCGCTCATCTGCGTGATCTTCGCCTGGAACGAATTCTTCCTCGCGGTGAACCTCACCGCGGTGAACGCCCAGACGATGCCTGTGTACCTCGTCGGCTTCATCGCCGGTGAGGGTCAGTACTGGGCCGTGCTGTCGGCGGCGGCCACGATGGCCGCCCTTCCGGTGATCCTGTGCGGCTGGTTCGCCCAAAACAAGCTCGTTCGTGGTCTTTCCTTCGGCGCCATCAAGTAGAGGAGTTAAACACAATGGCTGCAATCACTTACAA
>Ga0247732_10000053_pt1 | contig 79955 bp, 74 predicted proteins | sample UWRJL163409C2_FD_180940 | JGI IMG/M metagenome (GOLD analysis project Ga0247732, IMG submission 180940) | Plant litter microbial communities from Arlington Agricultural Research Station in Wisconsin, United States - UWRJ-L163-409C-2 | ecosystem: Environmental > Terrestrial > Plant litter >... | reverse complement strand
TCCCGCGCGTAGCTGATCGCGCCCTCTTTGAAGTAGTCGCCGAACGAGAAGTTGCCGTTCATCTGGAAGAAGGTGCCGTGACGGGGCGTCTTGCCGACCTCCTCGATGTCAAGGGTGCGGATGCACTTCTGCACACTCGTCGCGCGCGAGTACGGCGCGGGCACAAGGCCGGTGAGGTACGGCACGAAAGGCACCATGCCGGCGACTGTGAACAACAGGGTCGGGTCATCGCTCACGAGCGAGGCGGAGGGCACCACGGTGTGACCGCGGTCTCCGAAGTACGTGAGCCAGCGGCGTTGGATGTCAGCGGTCTGCATGGTGTCCTGATCAAACGAATAAGAGCCGACCTCGCGATCGACTCAGAGAGAGGATGGGTTCTTAGTAGGCGTCGTCCGACTTGGCGACGGCGGAGCGAAGCTCGGCCTCGCGCTGCTTGTAGCCGTCGACGAGGGCGCCACCGAACTCGCGCGCTTTGCTGTCGACCTCGTCGAAGAACTGCTTGCCCTGCGGGGACTTGGCGACCTGGTGGGCAGCGATGAAGCCGACTCCGATGCCGACGGTGAGCAAAAGAAGACCTTTCATGGCACTACTCCTTTGAAGGTAAGACGAACCCCAAGCTTACTTCGTTGCCTTCGCCGCGAAGCGACCGCCGAGGACGGCGGCGCGCACCGCGGCGGTGAAACCAGCGATGCGAATCAGCGGACCGCCGACGGATGCCGCCACCAGCGACACGAGGGCACTGGCGTTACCGGTCACCTCGGCCACGTCACTCGTGATCACGTCGATGCGCTGCAGTTGGCGGTTCGCCTCGGAGATCGTCTCGGTCGTCTCCTCGAGCACGGGAACAACGCCGGCGCTCACCTCCTTGATGGCGGTGCGGGCTTCATCGAAGACGCCGCCGAGCTTGATGAGCGGCACGGCGAGCAGTCCAACGAGCACCGCGAAGACGAGGGCGGCGATGAGGGCGGCGATATCTCCAACGTTCATGCGCCCACTGTAGCGCCGCTCCGAAAACGCAGGATGCGCACTCCGCAATGGACCGCAGTGGGCTTTCTACGGCATCCGCGGCGCCGATCTCCTGCGTTTTCGGCGGGGCCGGTTAACGAACGGAGGGGCCGGGGCGTATGCCCCGACCCCTCCGTGAGAGTGCTGTTAGCGAGCCGCGTAGTACTCGACGACGAGCTGAACTTCACAGGTCACAGGAACCTCGGCGCGCTTCGGGCGACGAACGAGCGTCGCGCGCAGCTTGTCGAGCTCGACCTCGAGGTAGCCCGGGGTCTTCGGCAGAACGTCGACGTGGCCACCGGCAGCGGCGACCTGGAAGATGTCCATGCCCTCGGACTTCTCCTTGACGTGCACGAGCTGGCCCGGCTTCACGCGGAACGAGGGGCGGTCGACGAGCTTGCCGTCAACGAGGATGTGGCGGTGAACAACCATCTGGCGAGCCTGCGCCGTGGTGCGAGCGATCGCCGAGCGAACGAGGATCGCGTCGAGACGCATCTCGAGCTGCTCCACGAGGTTCTCACCGGTCAGACCGGCGGCCTTGCGGGCCTCCTCGAACTGAATCTTGAGCTGAGCCTCGCGGATGCCGTACTGGGCGCGCAGACGCTGCTTCTCGCGCAGACGGACGGCGTAGTCGCTGTCCTGCTTGCGCTTGGTGCGGCCGTGCTCACCCGGAGCGTAGGGACGCTTCTCGAGGTACTTGGCTGCCTTCGGGGTCAGGGCGATGCCCAGAGCGCGCGAGAGGCGGGTCTTGCTGCGGGTACGTGACTTGGTAGACACAGTGTCCTTACTTGTGGATCTAACGGATGGAAACCAGCGGCTCGCGAGCACGCATGCGCGCGCAAAACACAGCTGGAAAAGTTAGAGGGATGTCCGACGAGGCGGGGCGGCTACTGCCCTGCACCTCTAGACCGATGATCTCGTCTGCAGCCGCGCTTCAGAAATCAGGTCTTGGAACCCATAAAGACTAGCATTACTTGCCCCGGATTATGCGCTTCAGCTTGTCCCAGCGCGCCGACACGTCCCGCTCGTTGCCGTGCTCGGTCGGTCGGTAATAGACGGCGCCTCGTAGCTCATCGGGCAGGTACTGCTGCTCAACCACGCCGAGCTCGGAGTCGTGGGAGTACTTGTAGCCCTTGCCGTGGCCGAGCTTCTTGGCGCCGGCGTAGTGCGCGTCGCGGAGGTGTGTCGGCACGCGGCCGATTTTGCCCGCGCGCACATCGGCGATTGCGGCATCCACCGCCATGTACGCCGCATTGGATTTCGGGGCGGTCGCCAGATAGACAACAGCCTCAGCGAGCGGGATGCGACCCTCCGGCATTCCGATCAGCTGCACCGCATCGGCGGCCGCAATCGCGATTACGAGGGCCTGGGGGTCGGCCATGCCGATGTCTTCCGCGGCGCTCACGATCACGCGACGGGCGATGAAGCGTGGGTCCTCCCCCGCTTCGATCATGCGGGCGAGGTAGTGGATGGCGGCGTCGGCGTCGCTTCCGCGGATCGACTTGATGAAGGCGCTGATCACGTCGTAGTGCTCGTCGCCCTGTCGGTCGTAGCGCAGCAGGGCGCGGTCAACCGCTTTCGAGACAATCTCGTCAGTGATGACCGGTGTCGCGTCATCCGTCGCTTCTGCGCTGGCAGAGAGAGCGGATGCCTCGAGCGCGGTCAGCGCGCGACGAGCATCCCCCGACGCCAGCTGGATGATCGCCGCGCGTGCGGCCGGGTCGAGCACCGCCTTATCGGCCAGACCCTTCGGGTCACTGACGGCGCGGTCGAGCACCTCGCCAAGGTCGTCGTCGGTGAGCTGCTCGAGAGTGAGCAGCAGCGAGCGGCTGAGCAGCGGGGAGATTACGCTGAACGACGGGTTCTCGGTGGTCGCCGCAACGAGAATCACCCATCCGTTCTCTACGCCGGGCAGCAGGGCGTCCTGCTGGGCCTTCGTAAAGCGGTGTATCTCGTCGAGGAACAGCACGGTGGAGATGCCGTAGAGGTCGCGACGCGACAGCGCCTCGTCCATCACCTGGCGCACGTCGCGCACACCAGCGGTCACCGCCGAGAGCTCGACGAAGTGGCGACCGGAGGTGTGAGCGACGATCTTCGCGAGAGTTGTCTTACCTGTGCCGGGCGGCCCCCAGAGAATGATCGAGACGGAGCCCTGCTCGCCGGAGCGATCGGTCGCGAGGCTCACCAGCGGTGACCCGGGACGCAGAAGGTGTTTCTGCCCTGCCACCTCGTCGAGCGAAGTAGGGCGCATTCGCACAGCGAGGGGTGTCGCCCCGCTGCGGAGGCCCGGCTGGGCGTTCATAGTCGCAATGGTAACCGCGGCGGCTGACGCCATTTGGTGAGGCTTGACGCCGCACCGTAAAGTTCAACAGGGCAATCGCCCGCCAGCTCTGGAGGAACCCGTGGCATCGAGCAAGAACCAGGAACGCGAAGCTCGCGAGGCGCGCGATCGCCTCAAGGCGTACAACGCGCGTCAGGCCGTGCACACGCACCAGACGAAGCGCCGCCGCCGCGACAACGTCATTGCCGTCCTGGGGGTCGTTGCCATTGCCGCTGCAGCCACCGGTGTGCAGATCTTCTACTTCAGCGCCGGCCCCGGCTTCGTTCCGACCCCGTCGGCGAGTCCCAGCGCACCCGTCGCCGGCGCAGCGAACGTCGGTGATGTTCCCGACGTCTCGGTGGCGGAGAACCGTACCTGGACGGGCGACATCACCATCAACGGCATCCCGCTCGGTATCGAGCTGGACGGCGCTAAGGCCCCCCAGGGAGTTGCCGCCTTTGTGACGGATGCCCAGTCGGGCTATTTCACCGGCAAGACCTGCCACCGACTCGTCGACAGTCCCGGCTCGGCGGAGCTGCTGCAGTGTGGCTCGGAGAACGGTGACGGAATCTCCGACCCCGCCACCTACGGCTACGGTCCGATCGAGAACGCTCCGGCTGATGGCGTCTACCCGGCGGGCTACCTCGCGATTGCTCGCACCGGCAGTGCCTACGGCAACGGCCACCAGTTCTTCATCGTCTATGGCAACTCGACGCTTCCGGGCGACGAATTCGGTGGCTACACGGTCATCGGCAAGGTCACCAGCGGGCTCGACCAGCTGGTCAGCGGCGTGACCTCTGCCGGAGAGTCCAGTGGCACCGGCGACGGGCCGCCGGTGGTGCCGACGACGATCACCTCGGTGACCGTCCAGTAGGTTTGCCCAAATCCGAGTGCCCTAGGCTAGTGGCCGGTCGGTAAAGGCAGACGACCCCACAACAGCAAGGTGATTAACGTGGCATCAAACGATCAGGCTCCCTGGGGCCGCGTCGACGAGACCGGTACTGTTTTCGTTCGCGAAGCTGAGGGCGAGCGCGCGGTAGGACAGTACCCCGACGGCACCGCAGAAGAGGCTCTCGCCTACTTTCAGCGCAAGTACACCGAGCTCGCCGGGCAGGTGACGCTGCTTGAACAACGTGCCAAGCGCGGCGCCCCGGCCGCCGATGTCGCCAAGGCCGTCAAGGCCCTCTCGTCCACGGTGACCACCGCCAACGCCGTTGGTGACCTCGCGTCGCTTGCCACCCGCCTTGAGGCCCTCAGCGGCACGGTCGGCGAGCTGACCGAGAAGCAGACCGAGGAGTCGAAGGCCGCCGTGCAGGCGGCGATCGTCGCGCGCACCGCCATCGTCGAAGAGGTCGAGAAGCTCGCCGCACAGGACCCTGCAAAGGCGCAGTGGAAGCAGGTGACCGCTCAGCTCGATGAGCTCTTCGCCCGCTGGCAGAAGCACCAGACGGACGGTCCTCGCCTGCCCAAGACCGAGAGCAATGACCTCTGGAAGAGGTTCCGCGACGCTCGTGGCACCATCGACACCCATCGCAAGGCATTTTTCAGCGAGCTCGACGCCGTGCACAAGGACGCCCGCGCCCGCAAGCAGGAGCTCGTCGAGAAGGCTGAGGCCCTCGCACCCAAGGGTGCCGACGGTGTTCCCGCCTACCGCACCCTGCTTGATGACTGGAAGCTCGCCGGCCGCGCTGGCAAGAAGCTCGACGACTCGCTCTGGGCGCGCTTCAAGGCCGCTGGCGACGTTCTCTACCAGGCGAAGACCGAGGTCGACGCAGCAGATAACGTCGAGTACGAGGCCAACCTCGCGCTCAAGCTTGAGCTGCTGGCCGAGGCCGAGCCGCTCGCCACCTCCACTGACCGGGTCAAGGCGAAAGAGGCCCTCGCCTCCGTCCAGCGTCGCTGGGAGAAGATCGGCAAGGTTCCCCGCGACAAGGTGAAGACCGTCGAGGACCGCCTTCGCAAGATCGAGACGGCCGTGCGCAAGCTCGACGAGGAGCACTGGAACCGCACCGACCCCGAGAAGGTCGCTCGCGCTGATAGCTTCGCCGGCCAGCTCGCAGCGGCGATTGCGAAGCTTGAGGCAGAGCTCGCTGACGCCACCAAGAGCGGTGACAAGAAGAAGATCGCGAACGCGCAGGAAGCCCTTGACGCCCGCAAGGCGTGGCTCGGCACTATCAACAAGTAGCGCTGTCCACAGATCGGCGCGGCCGGCGCGATCCGGCAGCTGAGGTGACGATGCTGAGCGGATGACTCGCCTCGGCTCCGTCCTCTCCGCTCACGATCTTCCCATTGCCGAGCTGCACGCCCTCCGGTTGGACGGCGAGCTGACCGCGTTGGACGAGACCTTCATCCCCGTGGACCAGCCCGCTGGGCTCGCGGAGCGGGCCCGCTCCCTCGCGCTCTACACCGACGGCCGCCTCATCGTCGAGCAGCACAGCGCCGCGTGGGTCTGGGGCGCGCTGCTGCAGCCTCCCGCGCGCCACCAACTGTGCGCGAGCACGGGGGCGCGATCCCGCAGCGTGCATCCGAGGCGGCTTCAGGTGCGCGAAGTCATCATCGACTGGGACGACTGGGTTGATATTGCCGGGGTGCGGGTTACCACTCCCCTGCGCACTGTCGTCGATCTCGCACGATTCTCTGAGCACTATGACCCGGAAGTCGTCGAACGACTGCTCGCAGACGCCGGCCTCACGGTGCAGCACTGCCTCGATCAGCTCGACGCGCGCCGCAACCTGCCGCGCAAGAAGTTGGCCCTAGCTCGACTTAGCCGGAGTTGACCCTGTAGACGTCATACACCGCATCGATGCGGCGCACGGCGCTGAGCACCCGGTCGAGGTGGGTCGTGTCGCCCATCTCAAAGACGTAGCGGCTGAGGGCCAGTCGCTCGCTCGAGGTTGAAACGGTCGCCGAGAGGATGTTGACATGGTTCTCGCTGAGCACGCGCGTGATGTCGGACAGAAGTCCTGCGCGGTCGAGTGCCTCCACCTGGATCTGAACGAGGAAGAGGCTCTTCGAGGTCGGCGCCCACTCGACGTCGATCATGCGCTCCGGCTCGTTGAGCAGGGACTTGACGTTCACACAGTCGTTGCGGTGCACGGAAACCCCGGCGCCCCGGGTGACAAAGCCGACGATGTCGTCGCCGGGCACCGGGGTGCAGCACTTCGCCAGCTTGACGAGGATGTCGGGAGCTCCACGTACGAGCACGCCGGAGTCGCTGGTGCGCAGCTGGCGCGACCGGCCCTTCGGCGTGAAGGTGATGTCCGCGTCTTCCTGATCTGCCTCGTGGTTGAGCGAGGCGAGCACCTTCTCGATCACTGACTGGGTCGAGACATGGCCTTCGCCCACGGCCGCGTAGAGGCTTGAGAGGTCGTCGAAGCGCATCTCCGCCGAGACCGCATTGAAGGTGTCCTGGCTCATCAGCTTCTGCAGCGGCAGGTTCTGCTTGCGCATAGCGCGCGCGATCGCGTCGCGACCCTGCTCGATGGCCTCGTCTCGGCGTTCCTTGGTGAACCATCCGCGAATCTTGTTGCGGGCTCGCGGGCTCTTGACGAAGTTCAGCCAGTCCTGGCTTGGGCCGGAGTCGGGGTTCTTCGAGGTGAAGATCTCGACCGCGTCGCCGCTCTGCAGCTCGCTCTCCAGCGGCACAAGCCGACCGTTGACCTTCGCACCCATGGTGCGGTGGCCGACCTCGGTGTGCACCGCGTAGGCGAAGTCGACAGGGGTCGCGCCGGCAGGAAGCCCGATGACCTTGCCCTGCGGGGTGAAGACGTAGACCTCTTTTGCACCGATCTCGAAGCGCAGGCTGTCGAGGAACTCCCCCGGGTCGCTCGTCTCGGCCTGCCAGTCACTGATGTGCGCGAGCCAGGCCATGTCGCCGTCGTCAGTCGGGCTGGCGATGTCGCCCTTGCCTCCGTTGACGCGCTCCTTGTACTTCCAGTGCGCAGCAACACCGAACTCGGCGCGCTGGTGCATCTCCTGGGTGCGAATCTGAATCTCGACCGCGCGTCCCTCTGGTCCAACGACCGTCGTGTGCAGGGACTGGTAGAGGTTGAACTTGGGCGTGGCGATGTAGTCCTTGAAACGACCGGGGATCGGGTTCCAGCGGGTGTGAATCGCACCGAGCACGGCGTAGCAGTCCCGCACCGAGTTCACCATGACGCGAATACCAACGAGGTCGTAGATCTCATCGAACTCGCGGCCGCGCACGATCATCTTCTGGTAGATCGAGTAGTACTGCTTCGGGCGGCCGACGACAGAGCCCTTGATCTTCGATGCCTTGAGGTCGTCGTTGACCGCATTTATGACGTTCTGCACGAAGTCCTCGCGCTGCGGGGTGCGCTGCTTGACGAGGCTCTCAATCTCAACGTAGAGCTTCGGGTAGAGCACCGAGAACGAGAGGTCCTCGAGCTCCCACTTGATCGCCTGGATGCCGAGCCGGTTGGCGAGCGGCGCGTAGATCTCGAGGGTCTCCTGCGCCTTGCGCTGGGCGCTCTCAGTCGGCACGAAGCCCCAGGTGCGCGCATTATGCAGTCGGTCGGCGAGTTTGATGACGAGAACGCGGATGTCTTTCGACATCGCGACGACCATCTTTCGAACAGTCTCAGCCTGCGCGCTATCGCCGTACTTGAGTTTGTCGAGCTTGGTGACGCCGTCGACGAGCATGGCCACCTCGTCGCCGAAGTCGCGACGGAGCATCTCGAGGGTGTAGTTGGTGTCCTCGACGGTGTCATGAAGCAGAGCAGCCGCGAGCGTCTTGGAGCCGATGCCGAGGTCGGCAAGAATCTGGGCTACCGCGACCGGGTGGGTGATGTACGGCTCGCCGCTCTTGCGCTTCTGACCACTGTGGGCTTTCTCCGCCGCCGCGTAGGCCCGCTCAATGAGCGCGGTGTCGGCCTTGGGATGGTGCAGGCGCACCGTCTTGATCAGACGGTCAACGGCGCCGGCCGGCTGCGCCCGCGAGAAGATGCGGGGCAGCAGCGTGCGAAGCGAGGCGTTGCTCGACGATGTTTCCGTCATGCGCTTACCTCCTCCTCGATCCTACGCGAGGGGCGACTGCGGGGCCGGACCGGCGACGGGGCCACCCGCGCGCTGCCAGGCGTCCATGCCGCCAAGCACGTCAACCGCGCGGTATCCCCCATCAGCGAGGGCGGAGGCGACCGTGTGGGAGCGCGCGCCACTGTGGCAGATCACCAGGATGTCCGCATCCGTTGGCAGTTCGTCGACATGGTCGGCGAAGCTGCTCATCGGCATGAGAACGGCGGTGGGCGCGTGGCCACGGTCCCACTCCCACTGCTCGCGAACATCCACCAGAAGTGCACCGCCACCCACGAGCTCGATGGCCTCGTCAGCAGTGACCTGCTGCAGCGAGCCGTCCCCCGTCACGACTAGCGAACCGCGCCGGAGGTGCTGGTGGCGCGCGCCGTCGACACCTTGGCCGTGCGCTTCTGCAGGGCGGGCTCGTTCTCTCGCAGCTGCGAGTAGATCGGCGCGCCGATGAAGATGGTCGAGTAGGTGCCGATGAGGATACCCACGAGCAGCGAGAGAGCGATATCGCGCAGCGTGCCCGCACCGAGCACCACGGCGCCAATGAAGAGGATCGCTGCGACCGGTAGAGCAGCAACCACACCCGTGTTGATGGAGCGCACGAGCGTCTGGTTGACGGCGAGGTTCACGGATTCGGGGAAGGTGCGCGCCGACTCCGAGCCGTCTTCCGAGGTGTTCTCGCGAATCTTGTCGAACACCACGACCGTGTCATAGAGCGAATACCCGAGAATCGTCAGGAATCCGATGACCGCCGACGGGGTGATCTCGAAGCCGAGAATCCCATAGACACCAGCCGTGATGATGATGTCGTGCACGAGCGAGATGATCGCCGCGACCGACATCTTCCACGTTCTGAAGTAGAGCGCCATCACGACGGCCGCGAGCAGCACGAAGATGATGAGCGCGCGGATCGCCGCACCAGTGATGTCTGCACCCCACGACGGGCCGATGAACGATGCAGTCACATCCTTGAGCTCGACCTTGAAAGCGTCAGCCAGCGCGGCGCGTACTGCGTCAGAGTCGTCCGGCTTGAGCTGGTCGGTCTGCACACGGACGCCGTCGTCGCCGACAGTGGTCACGTGAGGTGTGGCATCGGGAACGGTCGTGTTGACCGTCTGCGTTGCGAGGTCCTGGCGTTCGACGGATGTGGCGCCGTCATCCACGATCTTCGAAACCTGAAACTCGGATCCGCCGCGAAACTCGATGCCGAAGACGAACCCGCCGCGAATGGCCGGTCCGACAATCGACGCGAGGATCATGACAGCAGCGATGGCGTACCAGATCTTGCGGCGGCCGACGAAGTTGAAGGAGCGGGCTCCCGTGTAGAGGTCATTGCCGAACTGGGCGAAACTGGCCATCAGGAGTCCTTCCTCTTGTTCTTGCTATCGGATGCTGACTCGGCGGCCTTGCGCTCGGCGATCGTCTGTCGACGCTCCGCCTCCTTGGTCGCGCCCGTGTTGCGTGCGCTGGTCAGCACCGGGGTGCGGAACTGCGCACGACCGCGGTACACGGCACCGAGGGCGTTGGGGTCGAGACCGGTGACCGGGTGGCCGCTTGAGAAGAAGCGGGTCGTCGCGAGCAACTGCAGGGTCGGGTGGGTGAAGAGCACCACGACGATGACGTCGATGATCGTCGTCACACCGAGGGTGAGCGCAAAACCCTGAACGCTGCCGACGGTGAGGATGAATAGCACAACCGCCGAGAGCAGGTTGACCGCCTTCGCGGCGAAGATGGTGCGCAACGCGCGCTTCCATCCGGCCTCGACAGAGGAGACGAGACTGCGCCCATCGCGCAACTCGTCACGTATTCGCTCGAAGTAGACGATGAACGAGTCCGCCGTGAAGCCAATGGCCACGATGAGGCCCGCGATGCCGGCGAGCGAGAGGCGGTAGCCGTTGCGCCAGGCGAGGATGTTGATGACCAGATAGGTGATGACAGCGGCCACGACGAGCGAGAACACCGTCACCATGCCGAGCAGTCGGTACTGGAACAGTGAGTAGATCACCACGAGGATGAGGCCGATGAGCCCGGCGATCAGGCCGCTGGAGAGCTGCGAGGTTCCCAGCGTCGCCGAGATGATGTCCTGGCTCTGCACGGTGAAGCCGATCGGCAGTGCACCGAACTTCAGCTGGTCAGCGAGAGTCTTGGCACTGTCCTCGGTGAAGGAACCGCTGATCGCGGGCTTGCCGTTGGAGATGACCGCGTTGGTCGTCGGTGCCGTGATGATGCGCCCATCCAGCACGATCGCGAAGCGGTTGTGTACGTCTGCCTGCGGGTAGGCGAAGAGGCGCTGCGTGACCGCGGCGAACTCCTTGGTGCCCTTGCCGTTGAACTCGATGGCGACCTCCCACACGCCCGTGCTCGCACCCTGCTGGGTGGTCTGGGTCTGTGCGCTCGCATCGCTGATCGTCTCACCGGCGACCTCGACGGGTCCGAGGATGTACTTGTACGCACCCTCGTCGTCGCAGGTGACAAGCGGCTGGTCCGCCGGAGCAACGTTGGCGCCCGAGCTGTCAATCGATGCGCAATCGAAGTTTGTGTACTGGTCGAGGATGTAGGGCGTGATGTACGCGTCGTCGCTGGCATTGGTCGGGGCGACACTGGGCTCGCGCTCCAGGGTCGACGACGGCGTCGCGGATGGCGACGCGCTGGGGTCAGCGGTTGCGCCGCCGACAGCACTGACAGGGGCAGCCTCGGTCATCAGCACGGGCCGGAACTCGAGCTTCGCTGACGACTGGATGCGGTCGAGGGTCGCGGCATCCGGCTCTCCGGCGATCGAGACAACGACGTTGCTTCCCTGCGTGCGGATCTCGGCCTCGGCAACACCGCCGGCGTCGACGCGCTGGCGAATGATCGACACAGCCTGGTTGAGCTGCTCCTGGGTGACGTCCTGGCCGTCCTCCAGTTGCGGAGCGAGGATGATCTGCGTTCCGCCCTCCAGGTCGAGGGCGAGCTTCGGCGTCCACTCCCAGTTGTTGGCGAGCACGCCGTAGACGTTGACTCCCGTGAGGGCGACGATCAGTACGCCAAGCCACGCGAGGGAACGCCACGCCTTCTTGACCGGGGTCGAACTTGCCACCTACGAACTCAGCTTTCTTATCTGCGCACGCGCATGCGCGCGTAAGCGTTGAGGCGGTCCGCCATGGACCGCCAGCACACAACGTTAGTGGCTACTCTGCGGTCTTCTTTGCAGGGCTGCGACGAGCAGGCTTCTTGACCTCGGGCTCGGCACGCTCACCGAACTCCGGCTCACCGAGCGGAATCGCGTGGTCGACGTTGAGCTCGGCCTCGCGTGCCTCGGCCTCGGCGTTCGCGCGGGCCATTGCCTCTTCGACCGACTTGGGCGCGTCGCTGTCGTCAACGGTGACGAGGCGCATGATTGCGCCGGCCTGGATGCGGATGACGGTCTTCGGTGCGATCTCAAGGCTGATGATGTCGCCGTCGACTGCCTTGATGGTGCCGTAAATGCCTGCGGTTGTCATGATCTCGGCGCCGGCGACGAACTGGCTCTTCGCCTCTTCGGCGGCTGCCTTGCGCTTGCGGCCGCTGCGCCAAGTGAGGAACACGAACACCGCCAGCACGGCGAACATGATGATTGTGAGCGTGTTGTTGTCCATGACAAGAGCCTTTCAAAGCTGTGGGGGGAGGCCGCCACAGTCTAAATGCAGTCTCTGAGGGGCTCCCTGTGAATTATAGGTCATCCCCGAATAGCCCACCGGTGTGCTGGGTGAGGCCGAAGTGCTTCCATGCCTGCCGAGTGGCGACGCGGCCGCGAGGGGTGCGGGTGATGAGTCCGATGCGCACGAGGAAGGGCTCGACGACCGACTCAATGGTCTCTGACTCCTCACCGACGGAAACAGCAAGCGTGTTGAGACCGACCGGTCCCCCGTCGAAGCGCTCCAGCAGAATCTGCATCACCGCGCGGTCGAGCCGATCGAGTCCGAGCTCGTCGACGTCGTAGAGCTCGAGGGCGGAGTGAACGGCATGAAGACCACTGGATGTCGGATGCACGAGCGCATAGTCCCTCACGCGCCGCAGCAGGCGGTTGGCAATACGCGGTGTGCCCCGACTGCGCCCTGCGATCTCGCTGAGTGCTTCGCGTTCGACCCGGAGGTCGAGCAGCGCCGCCGCCCGCACAAGTACCTGCTCGAGTTCCTCGGTGTCGTAGAACTCGAGGTGCGCCGTGAAGCCGAAACGGTCGCGCAGGGGGTTTGGCAGCAGTCCGGAGCGCGTGGTGGCGCCGACGAGCGTGAAGGGCGCAAGCTCGAGCGGAATACTCGTCGCCCCTGCCCCCTTGCCCACCATGATGTCGATCCGAAAGTCCTCCATCGCGAGGTAGAGCATCTCCTCGGCCGACCGCGCCATGCGGTGGATCTCGTCGATGAACAGCACCTCACCGGGGGTGAGCGAAGAGAGTAGGGCGGCGAGGTCGCCGGCGTGCTGAATAGCGGGCCCGCTCGACATGCGCAGCGGACGTTCGCTCTCGTGCGCGATGATCATCGCCAGCGTCGTCTTGCCCAGCCCGGGCGGACCGGAGAGCAGGATATGGTCGGGCGTTCGCGACTGGATCGCGGCCGCCTGCAACAGCAGCTGCAACTGCCCGCGCACCTTCGACTGCCCGACGAACTCACCAAGGCTGCGCGGCCGCAGCGCGCCCTCAAACGCAAGCTCGGCATCCGATTCCGGTACTGGACTGATGATCGCGTCGCTCACGCGCTGCCCCCCAGATTAGACAGCGCCCGACGCAGCAGCGCGGGAACGACCGTCTTCTCGGTCTCGGGCGACTCGGCGATCGCGTCCTCAATTGCCTGCATGGCGACGCGCTCGTTCCACCCGAGACCGACGAGCGCCACCAGAACGCTCTCGGTGATACTCGGTGCCGCTGTGTGCGGCTCCGAGCCGCCGGTGACCACGAGCTTGCCCGCGAGGGCGATGACGATGAGCTTCGCCGTCTTCGGACCGATGCCAGAGACCTTGCGAAACACGGCGTCGTCCTCGAGCGTGACCGCCCGGGCAATCTCGGTCGGCGTCAGCACGGCCAGCACACCCATCGCGCTCTTAGGCCCGACACCCGTGACGCTGCGGAGGTGGTCGAAGACGGCTAGCTCATCCGCCTCAGCAAAGCCGAAAAGGCTGAGGTCGTCTTCGCGCACGATCAGCGCGGTTCGCACCATCGCCTCGGTGCCGACCCGCAGGGTAAGGCCGTGACGGGGCGTGACTTGCACGGCGAGTCCGACTCCCCCGACCTCGATGACGGCAGTGGTGCCTGCGACGGCGAGCACAATGCCACGAACACTCGAAATCATGTTCGAATCTTATCGCTCGCTGGCCGCACGCTTCTCCGCGGCGCGCCATGCTCGCTGAGCTGGAGTCTCCCCCATGCTCGGCGCGACCGCGAGCGACCCGCGCCAGCCGTGGGTGATGGCGATTGCCAGCGCGTCCGCGGCGTCCGCGGGCTTGGGTGCCTCTGACAGCCGAAGGATGCGCGCCACCATCGCACCGACCTGCGCCTTGTCGGCAGAGCCGTATCCGGTCACCGCGGCCTTCACCTCGCTCGGCGTGTGCAGACCGACCGCCAGCCCGCGCGCCGCGGCCGCATGCATGGCCACGCCACTGGCCTGCGCGGTTCCCATGACCGTTCGCACATTGTGCTGGGCGAAAACGCGCTCGAGGGCAACTGCCTGCGGCGAGAACTCGTCCAGCGCCTCAGCGATGCCGGTACCAATGGCCAGCAACCGCCTCTCCAACTCCAGCTCGGGAGGCGTGCGGATGACCCCGACGTACACGAGGGTGGCCCGCCGATCCGGAGTTACATCCACAATCCCGATACCGCACCGGGTCAGACCGGGGTCGATCCCGAGCACCCGGAGTGACACTGGTTACTCGTCTTCGTCGAGCTGCGCCTGAACCTCTGCCGACACCTCGTGGTTGGCGAAGATGTTCTGCACGTCGTCGAGGTCGTCAAGGGCGTCGATGAGCTTGAAGACCTTGCGGGCGGTGTCGGCGTCGACCTCGATGGTGAGGTTGGGAACGAACTCCGCCTCCGATGAGTCGTAGTCGATGCCGGCCTCCTGCAGCGCGGTGCGCGAGGCGACCAGCTGTGACGGCTCGGTGATGACCTCGAATCCGCCGCCCTGGTCCTTGACCTCCTCCGCCCCCGCGTCAAGCACGGCCTCGAGAATGTCGTCCTCGGTGACGCCGTCGACCTTGGTGATCGAGATGACGCCCTTGCGGCTGAAGTTGTAGGCGACGCTGCCCGGGTCGGCCATGGTGCCGCCGTTCCGGGTCATCGCGGTGCGCACCTCGGCTGCAGCACGGTTCTTGTTGTCCGTAAGGCACTCGATGAGCAGGGCAACGCCGTTGGCCGCGTACCCCTCGTACATGATGGTCTGGTAGTCGACCGACTCGCCGCTGAGTCCGGCACCGCGCTTGATGGCGCTGTCGATGTTCGTGTTAGGAACAGAGGTCTTCTTCGCCTTCTGCACCGCATCCACGAGGGTCGGGTTACCCGAGAGGTCAGCGCCGCCCAGCTTGGCGGCGACCTCGATGTTCTTGATGAGCTTGGCGAACGACTTCGCGCGGCGCTGGTCTTTGATCGCCTTCTGGTGCTTGGTGGTAGCCCATTTGGAGTGGCCTGACATTGGTCCCCTTGTTGCTCGAAATTTCCTCGCCCAGTCTAGATCAGCTACGAAGCTTGACCCCGGAGCTACGCAGTTCAAGGTTTGCGAGGGCAGAGATGACCGCGGGGTCATTGCGGCGCCAGGCTCCCGCCGGGTCGGGCGCGACCGCGGCAATGGCCGCGAGCTTCTGGTTGGCGAGGGCGCGAAGGGCCAGCAGGTCGACGCTCGCGCCGGACTTCACCAGCTGCTTGGCGACTCCCGCCCGGCGGGCAAAACGGATTCGGGGCACGAGCCAGAAGATAAGGATCGTCAGAATCGGCAGCACCGCGATCCCGATCCCGAGCCCGGTGGCCAGCTGCTGCACCGCATCCTGCTGAGCCTGCCCTGCCGCCTCGAGGTTCGCTCCGGCGTCGGAAGCAGCATCGAAGGGCGCGCGGATTCCCCCGCCAATCAGCGGCACGTCCCCGAGGGTCTTGCTAACTTCGGTCATCGTGTCTTTGAAGCCCTCGCCGGCGTCCTCCATCTGTACACCGAACTCGGCAAGATTCATCACGAGCGTGTAGATGGTGTAGCCGAGCCATGCCCACGCGCCGATCGCGGCGAGGCAGAGCAGGTCGACGGCAATCTGGCGTGAACGGTGGCCGGCGTAGTCGGAGTAAATCTTCATGCACCAATCATGCTCTGAGCGGAATGCCTTCGCCTGCGATACTGAGGCGACTATGACTCTCGTCTTCCCGGCGGCGCACGCGGCGGTTGCTACCCGCGAGGCGCTCGGGCGGGCCTTCTTCTGGTTCTCGAGCGCGCTCCTGTTGGTCGTCTTTGTTGCGGAGATCGCCATTAGCCTGCTGAGTCCGGGCTATCCCGGATGGCTGACCCTGCCGATCCTGACCGTGATCTGGATCACGTCGCTGGTGCTGAGCAATGCATCGAGCCGGTCACTGTCTGCGGCCATCATCGGCAGTGTGGTGATAGTCGTATCTGTTGGTGCCTTCACCTTTACCCTGGCCAACTTCTCGGTCGTCGGTGGCACGAGCGCCACCTTCCTGTTGACCACGTTGAAGATCGCTGTCACCCTCATCGGCGCAATGGTCGACCGTCGCTCAAGCGGATCCGTCGGCATCATCGTCGCGTACCTTGCCGCCGAGAGCGCAGTGATACTCGGGCTCGTCGGAAGCAGCCGCACAATTGTTTTCGATGTTCCGGCGGTAGTTGTCGCCATCGGCGGCGCAGTCGCCCTGGAGCTGCTGGTGATCAGCCGCCGACGCACCCGCCACGTGGAGTCGCCGATCTCGACAGCCGATGCGATCGAGCTGGCAGCCCGAGAACGTCGCGTGCTGCAATTGCGCTCGTCAGCCCTCGTGCACGACACGATCCTCAATGAGCTGGCGACGCTCGCGACCACCATGCCCGGGCCCCTGAACGCACGAACAATTCGGCAGATCCGAACGAGCGTCGAGCTCGTCGGCGCGCCTGACGAGGCTACGAGAAGTGATGCGGTGGCACTCACCGGTGCCCTGCTCGACGTTCTCGAGCGCCTGCGCGCCGATGGCCTGGAGGTTGCCGTCAGCGGCGATCTCCGCGCACTCGACGCGCTCGACTCGACGACGGCACTCGCGCTATGCCAGGCCATCGAGCAGTGTCTTGTCAATGTGCTGCACCATTCCGGTGTGCAGTCCGCCGAGTTGGTCGTCTTCACCGCGGGGAGCGAGCTGACGGCGATGATCACGGATGCCGGTCGCGGCTTCGTCGAGGCGGCGGTCGCCGAAGACCGGCTCGGCCTCCGAACGTCGGTGCGGGGACGCATCGCCAGCATCGGTGGCACCGTGCAGCTATGGAGCAGCCCGGGCACCGGAACCTCGGTCGTGCTCACGGTGCCGATGGTGGACATCGGATGATGGCGCCCGGCTCGCTCACCCCGCTCCAGCTCGACCCGCTGGGCGGCATGACCGCCCGGCTGATCACGCTCAGCTGTGTGGTGATCGCGACCGTGGTGGCAGCAATCATGAGCATCGCAAACTGGGCGCAGGTGAGCTATCCGGCGCTGCAGGTGCTCGCGCTCATCGTTCTCGTGGCGGCGAGCGGGCTGATGGTTATCAGCACAGATCCGTACCGCACGCCCCTCAGCCATGGCCGTATGGTCACGATCTGGGCGATGCTAGCGCTCGCCACCCTGCTGGATGCCGCAAGCCAGTGGGGCTCTAACGCCTCGGTTCGCGATGACTGGGGTCCCATTGCCTTCGCGATTGTCATCCTCATGTCAGGCTCCTACCGCTCGGCGCGCGAGATCTTACGGATGACGCTCGGCGCGTGCATGGTCCTGCTCGCGGTTGCTGCCATCCAGGTATCGTCGCGGTACTCGGTGCAGCCCGCCCTCTACCTCGTCTCGCCGATCATCTATGCGACTCCGGTATTCGCGACGGGGGTCGCGGCAGCTGCGTTCTCCCGAACACTGGTCATCCACTTACTGGCGTGGCGCAGCTCAGCCGTCTCCGCGCAGCGCGACGTCATTGACGATCTCCGTAGCGGCCTCGTGCCCTCAGTGCGCAACGAGCGACTCGCGATGCTCAACGCCGAGGTTGTGCCCTTCCTGCGCGAACTCGTTGGGCGAGGTGAACTGCGCGCGGCCGACAGCGATCGCGCTCGGGAGCTCGCGGCCGGGTTGCGCGCGATGATGGTGCCTGAGTCTGGTCGCAACTGGCTTGAGGCTGTCACCGACGAGGTGATCGACCCTGAGCTGCTTGCCGAGCGCATGGGCAACGAGCAGCGCGGCTCCCTCAAAGCGCTGCTGTCAGCCCTGCGCCACTCTGGCCTGGCGGGGCACGGCCGTATTGCAGTGCGAATTCGGTCTCAGGAGACCACCGCCTATCTCCGGCTCACCGCGCCGGTCGTCGACGCCGGGGCGCTGCGCACTGTACTGGCGCCGTACTTCGTCGTGGCTCGGTCGTTCTTTCCGCGGGCCGTGCTCGAGATCGAGCGCACGGAGCTCACGCTCGAACTGCACTATTCGCTCGGATAGCGTGGAGACATGGCCTGGTTTCGTATCGCATTCGCCGAGAAGGCCTTCCTTCGCATCCTCGGCAATCACGGCTGGAAGCTCGACACCCTTACCGTCGATCAGGGCGCTGCGGCAATGCTCGAGTTCTACACCGAGCACCGGGCTCAGCACACCGTGATCGAGGATGACGACGACGGGCTGCTCATCCAATGGGGCAACGGCATTGTTGATGTGACGCGTCAGCTGATCCGTAGCGGCAGCCCCGACAACCCGATCCGTCAACTGTCGCTGAGCTTCCAGGTCGACACCCCGTTGCCAGAACCCGGCAACGCATGGTTCTTCGACCCGAAGCAGCCCATCGTTCTGCCGGCCTTTTTCACCGGCGTGCCCGTCGCGACGAGGCTGACCTACGACGAGGTCTGAAGCTTACGCAGGAAGTACTCGTGAAAGCGGGTGTCGCCCGTCATCTCCGGGTGAAAGCTCGTGCCAAGCAGGGTGCCCTGCTCGACGGCAACGATGCGTCCGTCGGTCAGCGAGGCGAGGACAGTCACATCGTCGCCAACGGACTCCACCACGGGTGCGCGGATGAACACGGCGTGTACCGGGGGTTCCCCCAGGGCCGGGATGTCGATGTCGGTCTCGAACGAATCGAGTTGCGAGCCGAAGGCGTTTCGCCGCACTGTGGCGTGAAGGCCCCCCAGACTCTGCTGGCCGGTGATCGCATCGAGAACGGTATTGCTGATCATGATCAAGCCGGCGCAGGTTCCGTACACCGGGAGCCCCGCCGCAATCCTGGCCTTCAGAGGATCAAAAAGCCCGAAGGTTCGCGCAAGCTTGTCCATGACGCTCGACTCGCCGCCGGGGATGACGAGACCGTCGATCGAGTGAAGCTCTTCCGCACGACGAACCGGCACAGCGTTCGCACCAAGGCCATTCAGAACCGCGATGTGCTCGCGGAAGTCGCCCTGCAGGGCGAGCACACCGACGGTGGGACTACCAGCCACGCTCGGCAAGGCGGTGCGGAGCGGGGATATCGGCGACATTGATGCCGACGATCGCCTCACCGAGTCCACGGGACACATCGGCGATGACACTGGCGTCGTCGTAGAAGGTGGTCGCCTTGACGATGGCCGCTGCTCGCGCCGCTGGGTTGCCGGACTTGAAGATTCCCGATCCGACAAATACGCCGTCAGCGCCGAGCTGCATCATGAGCGCGGCGTCAGCAGGGGTGGCCACTCCGCCCGCGGTGAAGAGCACGACGGGAAGCTTGCCGGTACGGGCGACCTCGACGACCAGCTCGTAGGGAGCCTGAAGCTCCTTCGCTGCGACGTAGAGCTCGTCCTTCGACTTCGACGAGAGGGCGGCAATCTCGCTCTTGATGGTGCGGATGTGACGGGTGGCCTCAGAGACGTCGCCGGTTCCAGCCTCGCCCTTGGAACGGATCATTGCCGCTCCTTCGGTGATGCGTCGAAGGGCCTCGCCAAGGTTCGTTGCACCGCAGACGAAGGGAACGTCGAAGTTCCACTTGTCGATGTGGTTGATGTAGTCAGCCGGTGAGAGCACCTCGGACTCGTCGATGTAGTCGACCTTGAGCGCCTGCAGCACCTGGGCCTCGACGAAGTGGCCGATGCGCGCCTTCGCCATGACGGGGATAGACACGGCCTCGATGATGCCGTCGATGAGGTCGGGGTCGCTCATGCGCGCGACGCCACCCTGTGATCGAATGTCGGCGGGCACGCGCTCCAAGGCCATGACGGCGACGGCCCCGGCATCCTCGGCGATCTTCGCCTGGTCGGCGTTGACGACGTCCATGATGACGCCGCCCTTGAGCATCTCAGCGAGTCCACGCTTGACGCGGCTCGTACCCAGTTCGTTTGACGTGTCAGTGCTCATAGTTCTTCAATTCTACGTTCGTTGGTTTGCTAGCTTGTGCGGCCAAAGCTCAGGCGGTGGCCTTGGGCCAGGCGTCTGCGATCGACTGTCTTACATCACCGAGAAGCCGCGGCAGAGCCTTGGTCTCAGCGATGATCGGAAAGAAGTTCGCGTCGTGTGCCCAGCGAGGAACGATGTGCTGGTGCAGGTGCGCCGCGATTCCGGCCCCCGCCACCTGACCTTGATTCATGCCGATGTTGTAGCCGTGTGCGTGCGAGACCTCGGTGAGAACCCGCATCGCCGTTTGGGTGAGACTACCGATCTCGGCAACCTCGTCGGCCGAGGCCTCGTCATACGTCGCAACATGCCGATAGGGGCAGACCAGTAGATGGCCGCTGTTGTATGGAAAGAGGTTGAGCAGCACATACGCGTGCTCTCCGCGCGCGACGATGAGAGCCGTCTCGTCGTCGAGGGTCGGTGCGATACAGAACGGGCACTGGTCGTCGGCTGGCTGCTGTCCACTCTGGATGTACGCGATGCGGTGCGGCGTCCAGAGGCGCTGAAAAGCGTCGGGTACCGCGGCAAAGTCGCTCGAACTCTCGACCGTCTCGTACTCGGTGCCGTCAAAGTCGCGCATTAGACCTGGGCCTTGCTCGCGATCGCCTCGAGAATGCGCTCGACCGCCTCATCCACGAGGATGCCGTTCTCCTGGTGACCATCGCGGAAACGGAAGCTCACGGCGTTGGCCGCGCGATCGTCCTCGCCGGCAATGAGCTGGAACGGGATCTTCTGCAGCGTGGCGTTGCGGATCTTCTTCGGCATCCGATCGCTGGAAAGGTCCATCTCGGCGCGCACGCCCCTCGCCTTGAGTCGGCTGATGACCTCGCCGAGATACTCCTCGTACTGCTCGGCGACAGGGATGCCGATTACCTGTACAGGCGACAGCCACACCGGGAAGGCCCCGGCATAGTGCTCGAGCAGAATCGCGAAGAAGCGCTCAATCGAGCCGAGCAGCGCGCGATGAATCATGATCGGCTGCTGCTTCGTGCCGTCGGCCGCGGTGTACTGCAGGTTGAAACGCTCCGGCTGGTTGAAGTCGAGCTGGACGGTCGAGAGCTGCCAGGTGCGGCCGATCGCATCCATCGCCTGAACGGAGATCTTTGGGCCATAGAACGCGGCTCCACCCGGGTCGTCGACGAGGGTGAGACCCGACTCGGTGCCGACCTCGCGCAGGGTGTTCTCCGCCTCAGCCCACTGCTCGTCCGTTCCGACCGACTTATCGGGGTCGCGCGTCGAGAGCTCGAGGTAGAAGTTGTCGAGACCATAGCCGCGCAGCGTCTCAAAGACGAACTCGAGCTGGCTCTTGATCTCGTCTTTGACCTGCTCGGGGGTGACGTAGATGTGCGCGTCATCCTGGGTGAGCCCGCGCACCCGGGTGAGCCCCTGCAGGGTGCCGCTCTTCTCGTAGCGGTAGACAGTGCCGAACTCGGCCAGGCGCAGCGGCAGCTCACGGTAGCTGCGGCCGCGCGCGTCGAAGATGAGGTTGTGGAAGGGGCAGTTCATGGGCTTGAGGTAGTAGTCCTGGCCCTGGCGGGTCACATGGCCCTCCTCGTCGTGCTCCTCGTCGAGGTGCATCGCCGGGAACATGCCGTCTTTGTACCACTGCAGGTGCCCGCTGGTCTCGAACAGGGTGCCCTTGGTGATGTGCGGCGAGTAGACCTGCTCATAGCCGTGCGCGATGAGGCGCTCGCGCATGTACTTCTCGATCTCTGCGCGAACCACTCCGCCCTTCGGGTGGAACACCGCGAGGCCCGAGCCGATCTCGTCGGGAAAGGAGAAGAGGTCGAGCTCAGAGCCGAGCTTGCGGTGGTCGCGCTTCGCGGCCTCTTCCAGACGCTCGGTGTATGCGCGCAGCTCGTCCTTGGTCGCCCAGGCCGTGCCGTACACGCGCTGCAGCTGCTTGTTCTTCTCCGACCCGCGCCAGTAGGCGGCGGCCGTGCGCATGAGCTTGTAGCCGTTGCCGATCTGACGAGTGCTCGGCAGGTGCGGGCCTCGGCACAGGTCTTTCCAGTAGACCTCGCCGGTCTTGGCGTCGACGTTGTCGTAGATGGTGAGCTCGGCTCCCCCGACTTCAACGTCCTCACCGTCGCTGCCGCCGCCCTTGAGACCGATCAGCTCAAGCTTGTACGGCTCGTTAGCGAGCTCGGCACGGGCCTCATCCTCGGTGACGACGCGCCGAACAAAGCGCTGTCCCTGCTTGATGATGCGCTCCATGGCCTTGTCGATGGCCTTGAGGTCTTCTGGAGTGAAGGGCACCGTGACGTCGAAGTCGTAGTAGAAGCCGTCGGTGACGGGAGGGCCGATGCCGAGCTTCGCCTCGGGGTTGATCGACTGCACGGCCTGCGCCGTTACGTGCGCGGCAGAGTGCCGCAGGATGTTGAGGCCGTCGGGCGACGAGATCTCTACCGGCTCAACAGTGTCGGTTTCGGTGACAGTCGTCGCGAGGTCACGCAGCTCGCCGTTGACGCGCATCGCGACGATGCTGCGGTCCTGAAAGAGGTCGAATCCGGTCTGCTGGGCACTCATTCAGACAACTTTAGTGCCGCTGCAGCCGGGCCCCAGCCCAGCAGGCTACGGAGTCCCGCCGTTGCCCGGGTTCTCTTGGGCGCTGGGTTCTGGGCTGAAGAAGAGCCCTCCCGGGCTGTTAGCGCTGACCATCAGCTCATTGACCCAGTTGCGGTTGGTCGTCGGTACCTTGCTGCCGAAGTAACGGTAGAAAAGACTGCTCGCCGGCGAGATCCAGATGGAGCTTCGGCCGCTGCCGATGTCGACAGCATCGTTCCACGAGAGGTTGAAGCTCTCGCCGCGGCGCAGCTTCGCCGTAATGACGATCTGCAGGTGCCAGAGGGCGCGATCCGGAAATTCAACGGATACGCCGGGGGTGCCATACAACAGGGTGCCCATCATTTCTCCTTCCTCGACTCACGACCCTACGGGCCGGTTCGACGACGGCAGAATTTGTGCTCAGACCCTTGTTTTGGGCCAACCGAGTCTGTTATCACCGCGTCTTTAAGTACACGCAAGAGCCGCAACAACCGGTTAAACGAGGAAAGCCCCAGTCGATGTGACCGGGGCTTTCCTCGTTTTATGTGTGAGCGATACTGGGATCGAACCAGCGACCTCTTCCGTGTCAGGGAAGCGCGCTACCGCTGCGCCAATCGCTCATGCCTGTTATTAAGTTATCTCGAGGTGAAGACGGGATTCGAACCCGTGTGGACGGCTTTGCAGGCCGCTGCCTAGCCTCTCGGCCACTCCACCAGGGGTGGAAACTTTCGGCGGACCGACTGCTTCCACTCGAGCGGATGACGAGATTCGAACTCGCGACCCTCACCTTGGCAAGGTGATGCGCTACCACTGCGCCACATCCGCATTGCTCGCATTTCTGCGTGCGTAGATGACCTTATCCGATGATTCCGATGAGGGCCAATCGTGTGACAGCCGTGTCGCGAAGCTGTGCCAGAATTGTCTACATCAGGGCGATTGGCGCAGTTGGTAGCGCGCTTCCTTCACACGGAAGAGGTCATCGGTTCGAGTCCGGTATCGCCCACGTGTTTATTTGATTCGCCCCGGTCACGCCGGGGCGAATCGTCGTTAATGGCTGAGCCTTCTAGATTGAGGCGCATGAAGTCTGTGGTGGTTACCGGTGCATCCACCGGCATTGGGCGGGCGACCGTCGCCGAACTCGTTACTACTGGGTTTCACGTCTGGGCCACCGTTCGCACGCAGGCGGATGCTGACTCGCTCACCGCAGAGTTCGACGACTCAGTCACTCCCCTGCTCGTCGATCTGCTCGACCACGACTCGATACGCGCCGCCGGCGCGCAGGTGGTCGCTGCCGGGCCGCTGCACGGGGTGGTGAACAACGCGGGCGTCGCTCTTCCCGCTCCGCTCGAATATCTGCCGATCGAGGTCTTCGAGCGTCAGCTCGATGTGAATCTGGTGGGTCAGCTGCTGATGACGCAGGTCATGCTCCCTGCCCTGCACGCCGCCGAGGACGGCCGCATCACCTTCATCGGCTCCATCGCGGGACGGATCGCCGGCCCCGTTCTCGGTGCGTACTCTGCATCGAAGCACGGCGTCGTCGGCCTGGTCGGGGCGTTGCGGGCAGAATTGGCGCCCTACGGCATCCGTGTCTTTCTCGTGGAGCCGGGTGTGATCGCAACCCCGATTTGGGATCGAGGTGCCGCGGCCGGGGATGAGCTGATGGGCGTCATGCCGCAGGGCGACGGGCGGTATGCAGCGCAGGTCGCTGCCGCACGCGCGAGCGCCGCGAACGGCTCGCGTGGACTCGACCCGCAGGTGGTCGGCCGCGTCATTGTGCGCACGATGACGCGCCGAAATCCTCCCCCGCGACAGACGGTTGGCCGGGACGGCACGCTTGTCGCGCTCGTGACCCGCGTGCTGCCGTTCCGCGCGATCTACGCCATCACGCGGGGCAAGCCCTAGCGAAGCTCCATGCGGTCGAAGAGGCCGTCGCGCTCCCGGTAGGCGTGCACGAGCGTGCTGTCCGCGATGACGGCGCCCTCGGCGTCATGCAGTACCTGGTGCACATCGACCTCGATCCACCCACCACGAACGCGATGGCTGCGCACGGGGGTGCTCACCGGTGACAGTTCGACCCACTGCCGCGTGAGGAGTCCTCGCACCGCATCCGTTCCGGTGAGGTCGCCCCCCTCCCAGCCATGGGGCCAGGCAATCGCCGGGTGCAGCCGCGCCAGCACGCCATCGATATCGCGCGCGTTCTGCGCCGCGTAGAACCGGGCTATCGTCTCGTCGACCAGCGGTGATCTCGACGTGAGCCCCGCGGTGCGATCCAGCACGAGAGCAATCAGCACCGTGACCGCGAGCGAGTACACCACGATGATGCTGAGCCCGCCGAGTTGGGCGCCGAGCAGGTCGATGTGGCCGCTGAAGACGAGGCCGAGGCCCTGGGCGACCACGCCGGAGCCGACGAAGCCGACTGCCCCGGGCACGAGGAACACCCCGATGAGCGTCGCCCACGCGCCGCCACCACTGCGACGAGCGGCGACCGCCGCCACGTGGCCGACAATGCCGGCAATGAGGGCGAGAACGACGACGGATGTCGTGTCGAGCCAGGGCGAGGCAGGCAGCACCACGATCGAGCCGGCCAGCATCCCTGCCACCAGCCCCGCGAGTGTCGGCCGGCGCACGTTGATGAGCTGGGCCAGGGTCCAGCCAACGAGACCCGCCAGCGCTGCCCACAGCTCGTTGACAGCGAGCGTGGCCGTGGTCGCATCGAAGACCAGCTCCGAACCGACATCCACCGCAACGAAGCCCACGAGCAGCGCCACCGCCGAGAACGCGAAGATCCCAGCGCTGCGCCGTGGGACTCCCCCGGTGGCGTTACCGCGCCTGCGTGACACGAGCGCGATCGCGACCGCCGCGGTGCCGGTGCACAGCGCGAGAATGCTCGCACCGCCGAAATCCAGCGTGCCGAGCAGTGTCACCAGTGGGCCGTGCACCACGTCGAACGCCGAAAACCCCACCGGAATGAGTACGAGGAGGATCCACAGCGCGCTGAACGCCGCGTAGCCGCGAATGGAGCCGGTGCGTAGGCCCACCGCCAGAATGACGACGACGGCGGTCGCGGCCAGCGCCCCCTGATAGACAGCGACCCCGAGGTCTGCCCCCAGCAGCATCCATCCGATCGCTGTCAGCACTACGGACGCGGGAATCGACAGCGCGAGAGCGCGAGCGCCACGGCGACCAGGCCACCCACCAACGAAGAGGCCGAGCGCGGGAGCGAGCAGAACGGATATTGCAACTGTTGCCAACAGGAGAAGAGGTGGGGAGCCGGTCATCGGGGCTTTCGGATGAAGTGACTAGGTGGGGAAAGGCTAAGGGGTGCCGCCCCGAAGGACGGCACCCCAGGTGCTGTGTGCCTAGTTGTTACTTGGCGTCGGCGAGAACGTAGCCCTCTTCGCCGTGAACCACGAGGTCCACGCCGGCGAGCTCGTCCTCGTTCTTGATGCGGAATCCGATCGTCTTCTGGATAACCCAGCCGATGGCGAAGGACAGCACGAACGAGTAGGCGAGAACAGCGAATGCTGCGATGGCCTGCTTGCCCAGCTGCTCGAAGCCGCCGCCAAGGAAGGCGCCGACACCGGTGCCGAGGAGGCCGATGTAGAGCGTTCCGATGAGGCCACCAACGAGGTGGATGCCCACCACGTCGAGCGAGTCGTCAAAGCCGAGCTTGAACTTGAGGTCGATCGCGAGGGCGCAGACCGCACCGGCGATGATTCCAAGGACGATTGCCCACCCGGGGGTGAGGGCAGCACAGGCCGGGGTGATGGCGACGAGACCGGCGACGGCACCCGATGCGGCACCGACGGAGGTCGCCTTGCCGTCCTTGATCTTCTCAACGACGAGCCAGCCGAGAACTGCGGCGGCGGGAGCGGCGATGGTGTTGATGAAGGCGATGGCAGCGACACCGTCAGCAGCGAGCTCGGAGCCGGCGTTGAAGCCGAACCAGCCGAACCAGAGCAGACCGGCACCGAGCAGCACGAACGGCGGGTTGTGCGGAACCGAGACGCCCTTGCCGAAGCCAACGCGCTTGCCGAGAACGAGAGCGAGAGCGAGAGCAGCTGCACCGGCGTTGATGTGGACCGCGGTACCACCGGCGAAGTCGATCGCACCGACGGTGTAGGCGATCCAGCCGCCGTCCGAGGTGACGCCATCGGTGAGGGTGAAGTTGAAGACCCAGCTGGCGACGGGGAAGTAGACGAGGGTCGCCCACACGCCAGCGAAGATCAGCCAGGAGCCGAACTTCGCGCGGTCAGCGATAGCACCCGAGATGAGCGCGACGGTGATGATCGCGAACGTTGCCTGGAAGGCAGCGAAGGCGAGCGTCGGGAACGCCGTGGTCTGTGATCCGTCGAGAGCTTCCTGGTATGCGCCTGCGAGGCCGAGCTGGCTGAGGTCGATGCCGATGATGCTGTCGACACCAACGAAGTTGCCAACGCCCGCGTTGCTGAAGGTGATGGCGTAGCCGTACAGCACCCACAGAACACCGATGAGTCCGAGTGCACCGAAGCTCATCATCATCATGCTGATTACGCTCTTGGCCTTAACGAGTCCTCCGTAGAAGAACGCGAGACCAGGGGTCATCAGCAAGACGAGTGCAGCGGCGATGAGGAGGAAGGCTGTGTTGCCCTGATCCAGTTCCATTGTCTTACCTCTCTTAGTTTGCAAAGGATGCACCGTTGGTCCTCGACGCGCAGAGAGAGGGCCTGGGTTCCTCGGGTACGCCCCCATAGTGTCGGCGAGAGGTTTCCGAAGCTGTGTCAGCATGTTTCGCGTTCGTTACGCGACGACCTGAAATGTAAACATCGTGTTTCCGGGCTCCCCCGGTTCGTGGAGAATTGTTGCGTGACCCTCCTGCGCTCCGCTCAATTTGCCGCGATCGCGCTCATTTTTGCCGCAGCGCTCGGGATCGGGCTGGCGAACAGCCCGATCGGCGACACGCTTCTCGCGGTGCGGGACAGCTATGTCGACCTTCCCCTGCTGCATCTCAGCGTTGGCCACTGGGTGACCGACGGGCTGCTCGCGATCTTCTTCTTCCTCGCGGCGATCGAGCTCAAGCACGAGCTGCGGCATGGCGAGCTCGACAACCCGCGCAAGGCCTTCGTGCCCGTAGTCGCTGCTGTTGGCGGCGTCATCGTTCCCGCGCTTCTTTTCTTGGCTCTCGTGCCGGACGCAGATATGAAGACCGGATGGCCGATCCCGACCGCGACAGACATCGCCTTCGCGCTCGGTGTGCTCGCCATCGTCGGCAAGGCTCTGCCGTCGCGGGTGCGGGCGCTGCTGCTCGCTCTCGCCGTCATCGACGACCTCATCGCGATCCTCATCATCGCTCTGGTGTTTCCCGGTGAGCTGCAGCCGGTCGCGCTGCTGCTCGCCATTCCGGTGATTCTGGTCTTTGGGCTGCTGAGCTACCGCATCCGCTCGGGAAACCGGTTCGTCATCGTGCCAGCGATGATTGTGCTCGGCCTTGCCGCGTGGGTTCTCGTGGCGATCTCGGGTATCCACCCGACAATCGCCGGTGTGGCCCTCGGACTCATCCTGGCCTCCCGGCGCGGCGAGAAGGTACGCCATGTGCTTGAGCCGTGGTCCAACGTCATCGTGCTGCCGATCTTCGCCTTCGTCGCCACCCTGGTTGTCTTGCCCGATCTGAGCACCGCACCGCTCGGGCCCATCTTCTGGGCGATTCTCATCGCGCTGCCGGTCGGCAAGCTGATCGGCATCACCGGCGGCGCGCTGCTCGCGAGGGCGCTGAGCGGTCGTCGGGAGGCAAACCCGATTCCGGTGGGCGACCTGCTCACCGTGGCAGCCCTCGGCGGCATCGGCTTCACTGTCTCGCTGCTGATGAACGAGCTCGCCTTCGAAGAGAACCGGATGCACGCGACCGAGGGCACACTCGGCGTGCTCGCCGGCTCCATCATCTCGATGATCTTCGGCGGAGTCGTCGGCGCCCTGCGCTCACGCTGGTACGCGAGGCAACGTGCGGCTTAGAGCCCTTCGCCGCTCGTGAGGGCGATCATTCGCGATACCGACCGCAGGTACTTTTTGCGGTAGCCGCCCGCGAGCATCTCGTCGGGGTAGATCTCATCGAGCGGCACGCCACTGGCGAGAATCGGAACCTGCGCGTCGTAGAGCCGGTCGACGAAGGCGACGAGACGTAGCGCATCCGTCTGGTTGCTCAGCACATGCACGTCGGTGAAGGCCACCGCATCGAGGCCGTCGACGAGTTTGACGTACTTCGACGGGTGCACCTTGGCGAGCTGGGCGAGCACATCGTCGAAGCGATCGAGGGTGATTGCGCCAGAAAACTTCTCCGCTGCCGATTCGAGATCCGCGGATGGCGTGACCACCGCATGCCCCTCGAGATCACGTCGGCGGTAGTCGAGGCCGTCAATGCGCAGGGTGCGAAACTGCGCGCTGAGCGCATCGATCTCGCGCAAGAAGTCCTGGGCGGCAAAGCGCCCCTCGCCAAGCGCGTTCGGCGGCGTGTTCGACGTGGCCGCGATGCGCGTGCCGGTGGCAGCCAAGTCGCCGAGCAGCCGCGACATGATGCGGGTGTCGCCCGGGTCGTCGAGCTCGAACTCGTCGATGCAGATGAGAGAAGCACCCTTGAGCAGCTGGAACGCGGACTGGTAGCCGAGGGCGCCAACGAGCGAGGTGTACTCGAGGAAGGTGCCGAAGTACTTGCGCCCGCCAGCCTCACGCCAGAGAGCCGCGAGTAGGTGGGTCTTGCCAACGCCGAAGCCGCCATCGAGGTAGATGCCGGGCAGCGTGCTGGTGCGCCTGCGTGAGAAGAGTCCTCCCGGCTTCCACGAGCCGACGAACTCGCGGATTGCTGCGACTGCCTCCGCCTGCGACGGGTAGTTCGCATCCGGTCGGTAGCTGTCGAGGGTTGCGTCGGTGAACTGTCGCGGCGGCACGAGGTGCGCGACAATCTCGTCTCCGGTGAGGGTGGGAAGACGGTCGGTCAGGTGCTGCAATGGCCAGCCTTTTGTGTCGCAGTCTTACAGGTGTCCAACGCCGAAACGCGCGGATGCGTAGGGTCGAAGAAGCGGATCGGGTTCAACCCTAACCCGTCACCCATATACCCAAATCCGGAGGTAATCATGGCCGTCGAGGTCGACTCATCCCCCACGTTCGCCGACTACGCCCACCCCGAGCGTCTCGTCAGCGGCGACTGGCTCGAAGCGCACCTCGGCGACCCGGGTCTCGTCGTCGTGGAGTCGGACGAAGATGTGCTGCTCTACGAGACCGGCCACATCCGCACCGCGGTGAAGATCGACTGGCACACCGACCTCAATGACCCGGTCGAGCGCGACTACATCGATGGCGCCGCCTTCGCGACGCTGCTGGGCTCGAAGGGCATCAGCCGCGACACCACGGTCGTCATCTACGGCGACAAGAACAACTGGTGGGCCGCCTACGCGCTCTGGGTCTTCACCCTCTTCGGTCACGAGGACGTGCGCCTGCTCGACGGCGGACGTGCCAAGTGGGAGGCCGACGGCCGCGAGTACACGACCGATGCAGAGTCCGCCACGGCCGTCGACTACCCCGTAGTTGAGCGCAATGACGCTCCCATCCGCGCCTACAAGGATGACGTGCTCGCCCACCTCGGCAACCCACTCATCGACGTGCGTTCCCCGGAGGAGTACAGCGGTGAGCGCACGACCGCCCCCGCCTACCCCGAGGAGGGCACCCTCCGAGCCGGTCACATCCCGACCGCGCAGAACGTGCCGTGGGGCAAGGCCGCAGCCGAGGACGGCACCTTCCGCCCACTCCCGGAGCTCAACGCGCTGTACCGCGATGGCGCCGGGCTCAAGGACGGCGACGATGTCATTGCCTACTGCCGTATCGGCGAGCGGTCGAGCCACACCTGGTTCGTGCTCACGCACCTCCTCGGCTTCGAGGGTGTTCGCAACTACGACGGATCATGGACCGAGTGGGGATCCGCCGTTCGCGTGCCGATCGTCAAGGGCGCCGAGGCGGGCGCACTGCCTGCCAAGTAAGTAGCCTGTTGCTATGACAGAGCTTCCGACCGCGCTCGCGGAGATCCGCTCGGATTTTCGCGAGCTCGGCGTTAAAGACCGCCTCCAGCTGCTGCTCGAGTTCAGCAACGAGCTGCCGGAGCTGCCCGAGCAGTACCGCGATCACCCCGACCTCATGGAGCGGGTCGAGGAGTGCCAGTCCCCCGTCTTCATCTTCGTTGAGATCGATGACGCGCGAGTTGTGCACCTCTGGGCCACGGCTCCCAAAGAGGCACCGACCACGCGCGGTTTCGCGTCGATCCTCGTGCAGGGCCTCGCTGGTCTCACCGTCGACGAGGTGCTCGCTGTGCCCGACGACTACCCCTCCGACCTCGGGTTGACCGAGGCGGTGAGTCCCCTGCGTATTCGCGGCATGACCGCGCTGCTCGGGCGAACGAAGCGTCAGATCAGAGACAGAATCGCCGCGTGACCATCACGCTGCTGCACCCCGCTCCGAGCGAGAGCTTTGACGCGGAAGACCGGGACCGCCTGCTCGAGCTGTACCGTCCGGAACGCGCCGAGTGGCTGCGGCTCAACCTCATCGCCACGATCACCGGCGGTGCCGGTGGCAGCGATGGCACGAGCGAGACGCTCAGTAATCCCGTTGACCGCCGCATCCTCGGGGTCATCAGGGAACTGGCGGATGTCGTGCTCATCGGCGCGGAATCCCTCCGAGCAGAGGGCTACCAGCACCCGCGCCGCTCACGCCTCGCGGTCGTGACGCTCAGCGGCAACCTGACGGGACACCGCATCGAGGCGCCCGCGGGTGCCGCACCGATCGTGCTCTGCCCGCCTGCAGCATCCGCTCGCGTGCTCGCCGACCTGCCCGCGGCAGAGATCATCGAGCTGGAGGCGACGGCCGAGGGAATCCCCGCAGCGAGCATCATCGCCGCGCTGCGCTCTCGCGGGCACGTCAGCATCGTGTGCGAGGGTGGTCCGTCCCTGGCCGCCCAGATGCTCGACGCCGGCCTGGTCGACGAGTTCTGCCTCTCGACCTCACCGATCGTCGGCGGCGTGCCCTTTCCGGTGACAGGTCGCGCGGCAATCGACGAGCGTGCCGCTACTCTGACGCAGCTGCTGACGGACGGCGCGAGCGGGCTGTACGCGCGCTGGCGGTTCTGAGTCGCGTGAGCCAGTCGCCGATGACGCGGTCGAAGCGCTCGGGGTCGTAGTTCCAGAGCTTGGCGTGGCGAGCCGTCGTGAACTCCTCGTAGTCAATGAGGTCTGGGCGCAGGATAGCCAGCTCGCGGGAGGCATCGGCGGGAACGTAGCCGTCATCCGCGCTGTGCATCAGCAGCGTCGGCAGCGTCAGTTCGTGGGCGCGCTTGACGATGTTGAGGCTGTCGAGGTCGATGGGCTGGGCCTGGCCGGTGAAGGGCTTGCCCCAGGTGCTGCCCAGCAGGGTGAGCGCCGCGAGACGCACGGGCCGTGGCACTTTCTGCTGTCCGGCCTGGAAGTCGAGCAGGCTGTGCCATTCGACGGCGGGCGACTCGAGCACCACACCGCGCAGCAGCGCCCGGTGCGACGACAACAGGGCCGTCTGCAGCACCGTTGCGCCGCCCATCGACCAGCCCATGAGAACTATGTGCTTTGCGCCGCGGTCGATGGCGAACTCGATGGCCGCCTCGACATCCCGCCACTCCGTGCCGCCGAGGGCGTATCGACGGTCGACGCTGTCGGGGGCGATGCTGTCGTTGCGGTACGACACCAGCAGACTCGTGTAGCCAGCGGCACGGAAGACGGGGACGGCGCGAATGGTCTCGGCCCGGGTGACACCGCGGCCGTGCACCTGGATCACCCAGTCATCCGTTCCGCTCTCTGCGGGAACGAGCCAGGCCGGGGCCGGGCCGACAGGCGCGTCAATAAGGATGTCCTCGACATCGAAGCCGAGTTCCCGCGGGCTGAGGTAGAACCAGCCGCTGTATCGGCCTTTGCGGGCCGCCGAGAGGTCACCCCGGTCGACGGCAAGAAGGGCACGGATGACGTAGCCGTCGCCCACGGAGATGATGTCGCCGACGCGGGCGTGCCCGGTATCGTCGGCGAACCACAGTCCGTAGCGGCCAGGCGTGAGCGTGTCCGGCGTCGCCGACAGCGTGATCGTCGTGGCCGTGTAGCCAAGGATGCCAATGTCGTACTCGCGCCGGCGCGGCGGTGTGATCACCTTGCGCGCGACCACCGAGGCCACGGTGGCGGCCGCGACGGCTCCCGTCACGAGAAGAGCGACAACTCCTGCACTGGTTGCAATGGCGATCTTGCTGCCAACACTGCGCTCTGCCATGTCGTCCCCTGCGCTACGCTCGGCCCCACGGGCACCGGCGTGCCCCTCCGAGAAAAGTAGCAAGAAAGCCTAGTCTTCACCTGTGCCCGAGACGATCGCGTTGCAACCCCCCGCCGTGTTCGCGGCGGCCGTCGATGCCGTCCGGGCTGCCACGCTGCGCGACGAGCTGACCGTCACCGAGATCCCTGCACCCGGCGGTGTCGCGCCGTGGTCGATCGCGCTCGCCGCGGACGTGCACCCCGCCCGCCATGGCAACGACTCTGAGCTGGGCACCGGCCGCTTCATCCTGTTGCATGACCCAGCAGAGCCCGAGGCGTGGGGCGGTGCATTCCGCGTGGTGTGCTTCGCACAGGCCCCCCTCGAGGCGGAGATCGGGGTCGATCCGTTCCTCGCCAACGTTGCCTGGTCATGGCTCGTGGACGCCCTCGACTCCCGCGGCGCCAAGTACAGCAGCGCCTCGGGCACCGCGACCAAGACCCTCTCTACCGGTTTCGGCGAACTCGCCACCCAGGAAGACGCTGCCCAGATCGAGCTGCGGGCCTCGTGGTCGCCCTTCGACCACGAGATCACCTCTCACGTTGAGGCGTGGGGCGAGCTGCTCTGTATGCTCGCGGGTCTTCCGCCAGTCGCCGAAGGAGTGAGTCTGCTGTCAGCACGCAGAGATCGTGGATAACGCGCCGGAGCCAGTTCAGGCTCCTCATGTGAACGTCGATGTCATCGACAACCGCGCCGCATACCTCGAGGCGGTTGCCGCGATCAGCGCCGGCTCCGGCCCAATCGCGATCGACGCCGAGCGCGCCTCCGGCTGGCGGTACTCGCAGCGCGCGTACCTCATCCAGATCTTCCGTCGTGGCGCCGGCACCTTCCTCTTCGACCCGCCCGCCGTCGGCTCCTTCACCGAGCTGAACGACGCGATCGCAGGCGAAGAGTGGATTCTCCATGCCGCCAGTCAGGACCTCACCTGCCTTCGAGAGGTCGGCCTCGACCCCACGCGCCTGTTCGACACCGAACTGGCCGCGCGCCTCGCTGGCCTCCCCCGGGTCGGACTGGGCACCGTCGTCGAGGAGCTGCTCGGCATCCACCTCGCCAAGGAGCACTCGGCAGCGGACTGGTCGACCCGTCCACTGCCTCAGGCCTGGCTCGTCTACGCCGCACTCGATGTCGAGCTGCTCGTCGACCTGCGCGAAGCGCTGGGGCGCATCCTCGCCGAGGCAAACAAGACCCACATTGCCGAGCAGGAGTTCGCCGCGGTGCTCGCCCGCGACTTCACCGTCGTGCGCGCCGAACCGTGGCGCCGCCTCAACGGGCTGCACTCGCTGCGCGGCGGCAAGGCTCTCGCGGTGGCACGGGCGCTGTGGGAGGCCCGTGACGAGTACGCGCGCGAGATTGACACCGCCCCCGGGCGACTCATCCCCGATGCGGCGCTGACCGCTGCCGCACGGGCGATGCCGGAGACGAAGCGCGACCTCGCCGCACTGAAGGAGTTCACCGGGCGGGCGAGCCGCACGCAGATCGACCGGTGGTGGGCCGCGATCGAGGCGGGTGCGGCATCCACGGATCTTCCGTCCCTGCGCGTGCCGAGCGACACACTGCCGCCGCCCCGCGTCTGGTCAGACAAGAACCCCGAGGCTGACAAGCGACTCAAGGCTGCGCGCGCCGCTATCACCGCGCTGTCGGACGAGATGGCGATCCCTGTCGAGAACCTGCTGACCCCGGAGTCGCTTCGGCGGGTCGCATGGAAGCCGCCCGTTGAGCTCTCCGTTGCCGCGATCGAAGAGGCACTGACCGAGGTCGGCGCCCGCCCCTGGCAGATTGACGCAACCGCACAGGTAATCCACTCAGCCTTTGTAGAAGCACTCCAAAGCCCCGAACAGGCCGACGACAGCACTTCGTAGGAACCGTCAAGCGATTCTCCCGCGGAAATCCGCGTGCCTAGCATGGGTACGTACGTCTAAATCGTAGGAGGCATTGTGGCCGAAAGAGCTGAAGTCGTGTTCGTGGATGGGGTCCGTACCCCGTTCGGTCGAGCGGGCGAAAAAGGCATGTACTGGCAGACGAGGGCCGACGATCTCATCGTCAAGGCCATGATCGGACTGCTCGAACGCAACCCAAGCCTTCCGAAGGACCGCATCGACGACGTCGCCATCGCCGCGACCACGCAGACGGGTGACCAGGGTCTCACCCTTGGCCGCACCGCAGCACTTCTGGCCGGCCTGCCCAAGTCGGTTCCCGGCTACGCGCTCGACCGCATGTGCGCGGGCGCGATGACCACCGTCACCACCATTGCCGGCGCTATCGCCTTCGGTGCCTACGACGTCGGCATCGCCGGTGGCGTAGAGCACATGGGTCGCCACCCGATGGGCTTCGGCGCAGACCCGAACCCCCGGTTCCTCAGCGAGAAGCTCGTTAGCGCCGACGCGCTCAACATGGGCAACACGGCCGAGCGCATTCATGACCGCTTCCCCAGCCTCACCAAGGAGCGCGCTGACCGCTTCGCCATGCGCAGCCAGCAGAAGGCCTACGCGGCATACGAGAACGGCAAGATCCAGCCCGACCTCATCCCCGTCGCCATCAAGAGCGAGGCCGGATGGGGACTCGCCACGCGCGACGAGGCGCTGCGCCCCGAAACCACCATGGAGGGTCTTGCCGCCCTCAAGACCCCGTTCCGGCCGCACGGCCGGGTCACCGCGGGCAACTCGTCCGGACTCAACGACGGAGCTACCGCGGCTCTCATCGCCAGCGCGGATGCCGCCAAGGAGCTTGGCCTCGGCGTCAAGATGAAGCTGGTCAGCTTCGCCTTCGCCGGCGTCGAGCCCGAGATCATGGGAATCGGCCCGGTGCCCTCGACCGAGAAGGCCCTCCGCAAGGCGGGCCTGACCATCGACGACATCGGACTGTTCGAGCTCAACGAGGCCTTCGCCATCCAGGTGCTGTCGCTTCTCGACCACTTCGGTATCGACGACGAGGATCCGCGCGTCAACCAGTGGGGTGGCGCGATCGCGATCGGGCATCCGCTCGCCTCGTCGGGTGTTCGCCTGATGAACCAGCTCGCCGCGCAGTTCGCCGAGCGCCCCGACGTGCGCTACGGCCTCACCGCCATGTGCATCGGCCTCGGCCAGGGCGGATCCGTCATCTGGGAGAACCCGCACTACAAGGGAGCAAAGTAATGGCCTACGACTTCACCGCGAGCGACTTCGACGAGCTGGTCGCCTTCTCTGACGACGAGGTTGTCACGCACTCCTTCGTGCGCGATATTCCCCTGTCGGGCGGGCGCACTCTCGCTCTCGTTACTCTCGACAATGGCCGCGACCACACGCGCCCGAACACCCTCGGACCGGTCACCCTGATCGAGCTTGCTGGCGTGCTCGACGCGCAGAAGGCCCGCGCTGCCGCCGGCGAGATCCACGGTCTCGCCGTCACCGGCAAGCCGTTCATCCTCGCGGCTGGCGCCGACCTCTCCAAGGTCGGTGACGTGCCCTCGCGCGCTGCCGCAAAGCAGATGGCGCAGATTGGCCACTGGACCCTCAACAAGCTCAGTGAGCTCGGGGTGCCCTCCTTCGTGTTCATCAACGGACTCGCCCTTGGTGGTGGCACCGAGATCGGCCTCAACGCCGACTACCGCACTGTCGACCGCGCGATCCCTGCTTTGGCCCTCCCCGAGGTTTTCCTCGGGATCATCCCCGGATGGGGCGGTGCCTGGCTGCTGCCCAACCTCATCGGCATCGAGAACGCGCTGAAGGTCGTGCTCGAGAACCCGCTGAAGAACAACCGCACCCTCACCGGCCAGCAGGTCTTCGACTACGGAATCGCCGACGCGATCTTCGAGCCGGCCAACTTCCTCGAGGACTCCATCAAGTGGGCCGACGGGGTTATCGCCGGAAAGATCAAGGTCAAGCGGTCGAACGAGCCCGGTGTTATCGAGCGCAAGGCCAAGTGGCCGATCGCCATCAAGATCGCCTCCGAGAGCGTCGAGAGCAAGATCGGTCGTGTTGCGAAGTCCCCGTGGGCAGCGATTGAGCTTCTCAAGGCCGCGGCCAACACCGACAAGCACACCGGCTTCCGCGCAGAGGACGAGGCGCTCGCCGACCTCGTTGCCGGCGACCAGTTCCGTGCGAGCATCTACGCCTTCAACCTCGTGCAGAAGCGCGCCAAGAAGCCCAACGGTGCCCCCGACAAGGCGCTGGCCAAGCCGGTCACCAAGGTTGGTGTCATCGGCGCCGGACTCATGGCCTCGCAGTTCGCCCTGCTGTTCGTTCGCCGCCTGCAGCTGCCGGTGGTCATCACCGACCTCGACCAGGCGCGCGTCGATAAGGGCGTGGAGTACATCCACGGCGAGATCGACACCCTGCTCTCGAAGGGACGCATCAGCAAGGACGAGACCAACCGCCTCAAGGCGCTGGTCACCGGCACGACGAACAAGGCCGACTTCGCTGACTGCGACTGGGTCATCGAGGCCGTCTTCGAAGAGCTGAGCGTCAAGCAGGACGTGTTCGCCGATGTCGAGCAGTACATCTCTGAGACGGCGATTCTCGCTACCAACACCTCGTCGCTGTCCGTTGAGGAAATCGGCTCGAAGCTCAAGCACCCGGAGCGCGTTGTCGGCTTCCACTTCTTCAACCCGGTTGCGGTCATGCCACTCATCGAGGTCGTGAAGACGCCGCTCACCAACGACGAGTCGCTCTCCACTGCGATGGTGACAGCCGCGAAGCTGCGCAAGAACGCGGTCATCACGCGCGACACTCCCGGGTTCGTCGTCAACCGCATCCTCGCCAAGGTCCTCGGCGAGGCGATGCACGCGGTCGACACCGGTACCCCCTTCGAGGTCGTCGAGGAGTCGACGCGCCCCTTCGGGCTGCCAATGACTCCCTTCGAGCTGCTCGAGCTCGTCGGCCTCAAGGTTGGCGCGCACGTGCTCGACACGCACCACAAGGCGTTCCCCGACCGCTTCTTCGACAGCGAGAACCTGCACAAGCTGGCCGACCTCGGCCACATCTTCGAGCGGGACTCGAAGGGCAACGTCAAGGGAATCGACAAGAAGGCTCTCGCGATCGTCGCGGGCGGCACCTCGCCGATGACCGCGGTCGAGCTGCAGAAGCGCATTGAGGACGGCCTCGCCGATGAAATCCACCGGATGCTCGAGGACAAGGTCGTCGAAGCCCCAGAGGACATCGACCTCTGCCTGATCCTCGGTGCCGGCTACCCCTTCCAGATGGGTGGGGCAACGCCGTACCTCGACCGCGTCGGAGCCTCGAAGCGCGTCTTCGGCACGACGTTCCACACCCCGCAGATCAAGGGAGTCAGCTAACCCCTGTCTCTGCCGAAAACGCAGGAGATCGTGCCGCTGGGAGCGCATTTGGCGCTGGAACCCCGGACGACGGCGCGGATCTCCTGCGTTTTCGTTTCGCGGGGCGGTAGGGGCGTTTTGCCCGGAGGGCACTGAGCGCCAGATCGTCGGCGATTGCACGCTCGATCGCGGCGAGCACCCGCGGCCAGTCGCTGTAGAGCTGCCGGTAGGTGAAGCGCTGAACTCGTCCGCCGTTGATCGCGACCGTCGTGTCTCGGTCGTGGTCGGGTTCGTAGGTACTCGGGGAGTCGCCCGTCCAGCGGGGGTCGTGCTGGGCGCCGTCGACCTCGGCGTAGCTGTTCGGGCTGAGCCGAAAGTCGATGCGTCCGACGCCGGCAACGTTCACCTGCTGCTCGCAGGGCACGCCCGCATCCAATAGCCACAGGCGAACGAAGGTTTCGCCATGGGAGTCGTCGAGCGCACTTGGGAGGCCCGACCAGCGGCGGGCCCGTTCTGGTGCTCGCGCGAAGACCGCAGCGAGTGCGGACGGTGTGATTTTGCGGTGCCGAAGAGCGGCGCTGCAACAGGCCACCGCGATATCCCGCTCCTCGGTGGTGAGCACCGCGAGCAGAGCCTCTGAGACGGAAACCCGCCAGGGGGTGCCCCCACGTCCGCTTCCAGTCCAGAGCACCCGTACCGCGTCGTTGGCGAGCAGGCGCGCGCGCCGATCGTTCGCGCTTCGTAGCCGACTCGACGTCGGCTTCACCGCCACAAACAGGCTTGGCTGGCGGGGTACACGAAACCCCAGGTCTTCGAGCGCGCTGATTCCCGTGAGTCGACCGCCGACACGCACCGCAAGAACTCCCGCTTTAGGCGCGCTGGGAATCGAGTACCAGCCCTGTCTCACCCGAAAGATGCGTCGCTCGTGCAGGGCGCGTTGGATCGCGCCATCGGTGTAGCCGAGGGCGAGCAGATCTCGGCGTCGCAAGAAGTACCCGCGACGTCGAATGACCCCCTGAATTGCCTGCATTGCGCAACCCTGCACTGCCTATCGCCCCGCCAGCTCGCCTGCGGCACAACGGTGGACAGCGCGACCCCCGGGAGGACTGGGCCCCGAAAACGCAGGAGAATGTGCCGCGTTGGCGCTCGAACACTCGAAAAACACCATCGAAACGCGGCCGTCCTGCGTTTTCGGCCGGCTGGTACGGTGGCTGACATGGGTGCGTGGGGTGCTGGGGTGTTTGAGAACGACGATGCGGGCGACTGGGTGTGGGAGCTCGAGGACGACAACGACATGTCCGTGCTGCACGAGGCACTGGCCGCCGCCGTCGACACTCCCCTGGACGAAGCCGTGGAGGTAGCGGACGCGAGCAACGCCCTTGCGGCGGCCGAGATCGTCGCTGCCGCGCGCGGTCAACACGGCGTGGAGCTGCCGAGTGAGGCTCGCGAGTGGATCGGCCGCAACGCCGGACTCGTGGATGCACGCACCGTTGCGCTAGCCACCGCAGCCGTCGAGCGCGTCAGCATCAACTCCGAGCTCAAAGAGCTCTGGGAGGAGGCGGAGAGCGACGAGTGGTCGCTCGTCGTCTCCGGCCTCCTCGACCGACTGCGCGCTCGCTAGCGGTTGACGCTAGACATGTCGGCGTAGCGGTCCCCAACGGGCGGCTGGAGGGCGCTGAGGGCTGCGAGGTGCTCTGTGGTGAGCTCCACGGCATCCGCTGCGGCATTCTGCTCCAGGTACGCCACGCGCTTGGTTCCCGGGATGGGCACGATGTCGTCACCCTGCGCGAGCAGCCAGGCTAGCGCGACCTGACCGGGCGTCGCACCGACTTCGGCGGCGATGACGGTGACTTCATCAACGATCGCCTGGTTGGCATCCAGCGCCTGAAAACGCGGGTTCTCTCGCCGGAAGTCGTCGGCGGCGAACTGGTCGACCGAGGTGATGGTTCCGGTGAGGAAGCCGCGTCCGAGCGGCGAGTACGGCACGAAGCCGATACCGAGCTCGCGCACCGTCGGCAGGATCTCCGCCTCGGGGTCACGGGTCCACAGCGAGTACTCCGTCTGCAGCGCCGTCACCGGGTGCACGGCATGGGCACGGCGGATGGTGGCTGGCGCCGCCTCCGACAGGCCATACCCGCGGATCTTGCCCTCGCCGATGAGCGCGGCCAGTTCACCCACGGTCTCTTCGATCGGTGTTCCCGGGTCCATGCGGTGCTGGTAGTACAGGTCGATGTAGTCGGTGCCGAGCCGGCGGAGCGAACCCTCGACCGACGCCCGCACGTTCGCAGCCGTGCCGTCGAGGCCGTAGGACCCGTCGCCCGCGTTGTGGAAGGTACCGAACTTGGTGGCGACAACGGCATCGCCGCGACGGCCAGCCAGCGCCTTGCCGAGCAGCTCCTCGTTGAGGTGAGGCCCGTACATCTCGGCGGTGTCGAGGAGGGTGACCCCGAGCTCGATCGCACGGTGGATGGTGCGGATCGACTCCGCGTCGTCGGACGAGGCGCCGGTGTAGAACGCACTCATTCCCATGAGGCCGAGGCCGATGCGGCCGACTGCGGGGCCCGATGAGCCGAGGGTGATCTTCTTCATGCGTGTACTTCTTTCTGGTAGAGCCCGATTTTGTAGTCGATGGCCTCGAGAGCACGGGTCATCTCCTCGAGCTGCGCGAGCACCGTGATGCGGTGCCGCTGCAGCAACTCGAGGCGGTCAAGGGTGGTTGCATTGCCGGCACGCACGAGCTCCACGTACTCGCGCACACGGGCGATGGGCATGGATGTCGAGCGCAGCTTGGTGAGGAAGGTCACCCAGCCGATGTCGGCATCCGAGTACTGCCGGTGCGTGGACGAGCCACGTTCGACCGCGGACAGCATGAGGCCGGCACGCTCGTAGTAGCGCAGCGTGTGCGTGCTGAGGCCAGTGGCCTCGGCGACTTCTGAGATCGTGTGCGACATGACCTCAGGCTAGAACTTCGAGTGCGCTCTAAGTCAAACTCAGGGAGTGGTGGTGGGTGCACTCTCAGTTACGGGCGCCAGCACACCGCGAATGGCGCTCAGCGTGTACTCGGTGGTTGTTGCGACGGGCTCGCGCGAGCATCCCGCTTTCAGAGCCTCATTGGTCACGGTGTCGGTGTACGTGAGCGTTCCCTCGAGGGTGCTCGCCTTGGTCGCATCGGCAGCGTCGGTGGCGACCACGGAAAGCTCGACCTTCGCGGTGTACGCGTAGCCGTTGGGAACCAGTACTGCGCCGGTGTCGGCCCGGAGGCAGTTGACGAATCCGGTGTACTCGTAGGTGATCACGTCACCTGCCGAGCTGAAGGTTGTCGAGTCACGCACCGCCTGCGTCGGCCCGCTCAGCACTCCGCCGGTGCAGGCACCGATCGGGCAGCTCACATCACCGAACTTCACATAGCGCGTGGAGACCGCGCCGGCCGCGTGAGCCGGGTTATTGGCGTCATCGGTGGATGCGACCGTGCGGGTGACCACCCACTCGCCATCGATTGTCGCCTGCGTTTCTTCGCTGGCCGCCGAGGTCGTGCCGGAGGGCACCGGAGCGGGGCCGCCGCCGCCGGAGCAGCCGGTGAGAGCCGCCAGCACCGCGACAGCGACGAGCGCTCGTCTCATCGGTCCTTATCCAGCGACTCGGTCATGCGCGCATCCTGCTCGTCCGGAAGCGGGCGGGCGATCGGGATCTTGCTGCCGAGAACCTGGGACACGAGATCGCGGGCGATCTGCTGCGGAGTGAGCCCGACGCTCTCGAGAATCTCATCGCGCGAGGCGTGGTCGAGAAACTCGTCGGGAAGGCCGAGCTCGGTGACCGCGGTGTCCACGCCAGCGGCGCGAAGATCCTGGCGGATACGGGTGCCGATGCCGGCGACCCGAACGCCGTCCTCGATGGTCACCACGATGCGGTGCTCGCGCGACAGTTCGATGATGCTCTCCGGCACGGGCACGACCCAGCGCGGGTCAACCACGGTTGCTCCAATGCCCTGCGCGGCGAGTCGCTCGGCAACCTGGAGGCCCAGTTTGGCCATGGGGCCAACGGTGACGATCAGCACGTCGCGGTGGGGAGCCTCCCGCAGCACGTCGACGCCGTCATCCGTTCGCCGCGTTGCATCGAACTCCGTGCCCACCTCCCCCTTGGAGAAACGGACAACCGTTGGCGCGTCGGTGACGACCACGGCTTCGCCGAGCTCCTCCCGGAGGCGCGTGGCGTCACGCGGTGCAGCGATACGGATGTGCGGGACGACCTGCAGAAGCGCGAGATCCCACATGCCGTGGTGGCTCGGTCCGTCGGGGCCCGTGACGCCTGCGCGGTCGAGCACGAAGGTCACGCCCGCCTTGTGCAGACCGACATCCATGAGCACCTGGTCAAAGGCGCGGTTGACGAAGGTGGCATAGAGAGCGACGACGGGATGAAGGCCGCCGAAGGCGAGCCCAGCGGCTGAGGTAACGGCATGCTGCTCGGCGATACCGACATCGAGCACTCGCTCTGGGTACTTCTCGGCCATCTTGTGCAGCCCCACCGGCCGCAGCATGGCCGCCGTGATGCCTACGAGCGTTGGGTCCTGGTCGGCGAGAGTGACGATCTCGTCGGCGAAGACGCTGGTCCAGGATGGGTTGCCCGCGACGCCGGTGGGCTCCCCCGTCTCTGGGTCGATCTGCCCCACCGCGTGGAACTGGTCGGCGGTGTCGAGCAGCGCAGGCTCGTAGCCGCGGCCCTTCTCGGTGATCGCGTGCACGATCACCGGGGCGCCGTAGTTCTTCGCCTGTCGAAGCGCCTCTTCGAGCGCGCGAAGGTCGTGGCCGTGAATGGGTCCGAGGTACTTGATGTCGAGGTTGGAGTACAGCGCCTCGTTGTTGGTCAGCCTCGACAGGAACCCATGGGTGCCACCGCGGATGCCGCGATACAGCGCGCGCCCGGGGGCGCCGAAAGCGTGGAACACCTTGCGACTAGTCGAGTAGAGGTTGCGGTATGACCGCCGCGTGCGCACGTCGTTGAGGAAGTGCGCCATGCCGCCGATGGTCGGGGCATACGAGCGCCCGTTGTCGTTGACGATGATGACGAGGTTGCGGCTGTTGTCATCGCTGATGTTGTTCAGCGCCTCCCACGTCATCCCCCCGGTGAGTGCACCGTCGCCCACGACCGCGACAACATGCCGGTCATCCTGGCCAGTCATGGTGAAGGCGCGCGAGATGCCGTCCGCCCAGGAGAGAGAACTCGATGCGTGGGAGCTCTCGACGATGTCGTGTTCCGATTCGCTGCGCTGGGGGTAGCCGGCAAGGCCACCGCGCTGCCGGAGGCCCGTGAAGTCCTGGCGACCGGTGAGCAGCTTGTGCACGTAGGTCTGGTGGCCGGTGTCGAAGACCATCGCGTCATGCGGCGACTGGAACACCCGGTGCATCGCAATCGTCAGCTCAACGACACCGAGGTTAGGTCCGAGGTGTCCGCCGGTCTTCGAGACGTTGGTGACCAGGAACTGGCGAATCTCCGCGGCAAGCTCGGTGAGCTCTTCAAGCGAGAGTCCATCCAGGTCGCGGGGACCGTGGATGTTCTCTAACAGACCCATGCCACGAGCCTAAACCAACGACCTCAGCACATACTGCAGGATGCCGCCGTTGCGGTAGTAGTCCGCCTCACCGGGGGTGTCGATGCGCACGATCGCGTCGAACTCGACCACGGACTTGCCCGCGGGCGAGTTCTCGGTCGGAGCCGCAACGACGTGCACGGTCTTCGGAGTCACGCCGTCGTTGAGCGCCTCGAGCCCAGAGATCGACACTTCCTCTGTGCCGTCGAGACCCAGCGACGCCCAGCTCTCGCCAGCGGGGAACTGCAGCGGCACGACACCCATACCGATGAGGTTGGAGCGGTGAATGCGCTCGAAGCTCTCGGTGATGACGGCCTTCACGCCGAGCAGCGAGGTGCCCTTTGCCGCCCAGTCGCGCGACGAGCCGGAACCGTACTCCTTGCCGCCAAAGATGACGAGCGGAGTGCCCTGCGCCTGGTAGTTCTGCGAGGCGTCGTAGATGAACGACTGCGGGCCATCCGGCTGCGTGAAGTCGCGGGTGTAGCCACCCTCGACGCCGTCGAGCAGCTGGTTCTTCAGGCGGATGTTCGCGAAGGTTCCGCGGATCATCACCTCGTGGTTTCCGCGGCGCGAGCCGTAGGAGTTGTAGTCGATGCGCGCGATGCCGTGCTCGTCGAGGTACTTGCCCGCGGGGCTGTCGGCCTTGATGTTGCCGGCCGGGCTGATGTGGTCGGTCGTGACGGAGTCACCGAGGGCGGCGAGCACGCGGGCACCCGCGATGTCGCTGACCGGAGTGGTCTCGATGGTCATGCCGTCGAAGTACGGGGGCTTGCGAACGTAGGTCGAGTCCGCATCCCACTCGAAGGTCGAGCCGGTCGGGGTCGGCAGCGAACGCCAGCGCTCGTCACCGTCGAAGACACCCGCGTACTCGTGGGTGAACATGTCGGTGTCGATCGAGGAGTCGATCGTCGACTGCACCTCGGCGGCATCTGGCCAGATGTCGGCGAGAAAGACGTCCTTGCCGTCCTGGTCGGTGCCGAGGGCGTCCTTCTCGAAGTCGAAGTTCATCGATCCGGCCAGCGCGTAGGCGATGACCAGCGGCGGCGATGCGAGGTAGTTCATCTTCACGTCGGGGTTGATGCGGCCCTCGAAGTTGCGGTTGCCAGAAAGCACGGCGGTAACGGCGAGGTCGCTCGCGTTGACCGCGGCCGAGACCTCGTCGAGGAGCGGACCCGAGTTGCCGATGCAGGTTGTGCAGCCATAGCCGACCGTGTAGAAGCCAAGGTCTTCGAGGTAGCTGGTGAGACCGGCCTTCTCGTAGTAGTCGGTGACGACCTTCGAGCCGGGGGCGAGCGTGGTCTTCACCCACGGCTTGGCCTTGAGGCCCTTCTTGCTGGCGTTGCGGGCGAGAAGTCCGGCGGCGAGCATGACGGAGGGGTTCGACGTGTTCGTGCAGCTGGTGATCGCTGCGATCGCGACGGCACCGTGATCGAGAGTGAACTTCTCGCCGCTCTCGAGAGTCACCCGGGTCGGGTGCGAGACGAGCGACGGGCTGTGGCTCGCGTGCGAGAACTCGTGCGCGGACTCCTCGTCTTCGGGGGTTAGCCCATTCGGGTCGGATGCGGGGAAGCTGCCCTCTATGGCCGCGTCGACCTTCGAGTGGTCCACCGACGCGTAGGCGTTGAGGTCGATCTCGAACTGGCTCTTCGCATTGCTGAGCTCGACGCGGTCCTGCGGGCGCTTCGGGCCGGCGATCGACGGAACAACGGTCGCGAGGTCGAGCTCAAGGTACTCGCTGAAGACGGGCTCGACCGCCGGGTCGTGCCAGAGCTTCTGCAGCTTCGAGTAGGCCTCGACAAGCTTGACCTGCTCCTCGCTGCGGCCGGTGAGGCGAAGGTAGTCGAGGGTGACATCGTCGATCGGGAACATGGCGGCGGTCGAGCCGAACTCCGGGCTCATGTTGCCGATGGTGGCGCGGTTGGCCAGCGGCACCTGGGCAACACCCTCACCGTAGAACTCGACGAACTTGCCGACGACTCCGTGCTTGCGCAGCTGCTGGGTGATGGTGAGCACGACATCCGTCGCGGTGACGCCGGTCGGGATCGCACCGCTGAGCTTGAAGCCGACGACCTTGGGGATGAGCATGGAGACGGGCTGGCCGAGCATGGCCGCCTCTGCCTCGATGCCGCCGACGCCCCAGCCGAGCACACCGAGGCCGTTGACCATCGTGGTGTGCGAGTCGGTGCCGACGCAGGTGTCGGGGTAGGCGCGCAGCACGCCATTGACCTGGCGCGTGTAGGTGACGCGGGCGAGGTACTCGATGTTGACCTGGTGCACGATGCCGGTTCCCGGGGGAACCACCTTGAAGTCGTCGAATGCGGTCTGGCCCCAGCGAAGGAACTGGTAGCGCTCGCCGTTGCGCTCGTACTCGATCTCCACGTTGCGCTCGAGAGCATTCTCGGTGCCGAACAGGTCAGCAATCACGGAGTGGTCGATGACCATCTCTGCGGGCGAGAGTGGGTTGATCTTGGTCGGGTCTCCCCCGAGCTCGGCGACTGCCTCGCGCATGGTGGCGAGGTCGACGATGCATGGCACACCGGTGAAGTCCTGCATGACAACGCGGGCGGGAGTGAACTGGATCTCGGTGTCCGGTTCCGCGGTGGGAACCCACGCGCCGAGAGCCGCAATGTGCTCCTTGGTGACGTTGGCGCCATCCTCCGTGCGCAGCAGGTTCTCGAGCAGCACCTTGAGGCTGAACGGGAGCTTCTCGTAGCCCGGCACGGTGTCGACGCGGAATACCTCGTAGTCGGTGCCGTCTACGGTGAGCGTCTGCTTCGATCCGAAGCTGTCAATTGCGGACATGATGCCGTCTCCCTTGCTGACTGGGCCCGTGTGAGGGGCGCGCGCTCAATCCTCGCCGCCAGCAGGCAGCCCTGCCAGCAAGGTAAGCCTAAGCCTGTGCGAGGTCGATAAGCCCAAGTATATATCTTGATATCAAGATACTTTTGACGGCGCGCCCTCGGCTTCAACGCTCTCCGGCGGGAACACCGAGCGCACCAGCAGCCACGTCACCCAGAGCACCACGGCGTACAGCGGCACGCCAAGAATGAGCTTGGCCAACCCAAGCCCGGTGACGTTGCTTGCCAGGTAGAGCGGAACCTCGATAACAAGACGGATGCCGAAGAGGGCGACCCAGATCCACGTCACCAGGGTGAGCACTCGGTAACGTCGCGGCTCCTGCCTCCAGTTGGCCGCCCGCTCCCCCATGAGCAGCCCAACGATCACGCCGATGAGCGGACGTCGCAGAACGAGACTCACCAGCATCGCCAGCAGGTAGGCAGCGTTGGTGAGGATGCCGACGACGAAGTTGTTCTCGGCGCGGCCGGTGATGATGGCCAGCGCCGCGGTGATGCCAACGCCAACCGCGCCCGTGACAGCGGGAGAGATGGGCAGCTTCGTGGCGACGCGAATGATGATGAACAGTACGGCGACGCCGACCGGGATCAGTGCCGAGAGCAGCACATCCTCGCTGAGGAGGAACACAACGAGGAAGACCAAGCTCGGCAGGATCGACTCGACCATGCCACGCACTCCCCCGATGGAGGCGATGATGGCGGCGCCAGACGGCATGTCGGTCGAGGTCACGCTCGACAGGCTCGACTTGCGTACCGCCTTGGCAAGCGCCTCGTTGAGGTTCGGCTGGTCGTCCGTCATGCGGGCGGGTCGGCCGGTGCGCCGCTGTTCGGCATGTGCAGCGGAATGAGATCGCGGGGCGGCATCGGTGTCGTGCCGCGCACAACGACGATGCTGCGGAAGAGCTCCTCGACCTTGGAGGCCGACTCGGGGTTGACGATCGCGTCGCCCGCGATCACGCCGCGCAGAAACCAGCGTGGGCCGTCGACGCCGACAAAACGCGCGAGACGGTTGCCCTGCGGCTGGCCCGGGGCGGTCACGGGGATCTGCGCCTGCACCTCGGGGCCGAATACGCCGTCGACGATGCGGGTAGTTCCACCCTGCTTGTGAATCTGATCCACAATCTGCTGGCGAATCTCGTGCCACAGACCGCTGTTGCGTGGGGCGGCGAAGGGCTGCACCTGCAAGGTGGATCCCGCGTAGTCGAGGGCGACAGCGACGACGCGCTTGCTGCCCTCCTCCACCTCGAGCCGCAGCTGCAGTTCGTTGCGGGGAAGGATCTTCACACCACCGAGGTCGACGTAGGGGCGAACCGGGTTCGCCTCGCTCTCATCCAGTGGTCCGTTCGTCGCGCGATCGACCGGTGCCGACTTTGCGTCGTCTACCGCGATCTCGCCGGTGGGGCTGTCACTCACGCTTGCTCCTTGGTTGATGCACTGTAGCCGGTCGAGCCGAAGCCCCCGGAACCCCGGTGGCTGCCGGGGAGGGTCTCGACGGGGATGAAGCGGGCCCGCGAGACGGGAAGGACGATGAGTTGCGCGATGCGATCACCGACCGCCACAGGATACGCCTCGGTGCTGTCCGTGTTGAGGAGCGTGACGCGGATCTCACCGCGATAGCCGGCATCCACCGTTCCCGGGCTGTTAACCACGGTGATGCCGTGTTTGGCGGCGAGGCCGCTGCGGGGCACGACGAAGGCGACATAGCCGTCGGGAAGGGCGATCGAGACACCCGTGCCCACGGTGGCCCGCTGGCCCGGCTCGAGTACAAGCGCATCAGTTGAAATCAGGTCAGCGCCCGCGTCGCCGGGGTGCGCATAACTCGGAACCGCTGCTGCAGATATCAGCACTTCGACGGAATCAACCACCCCCCGAGGCTAGTGCAGAACGGAGAGGCCCAGAAAAGTCTGCTCAAATGGGGAGGTGATCTTCTATCGCGAGAAGCTGTGGCCCGCCCCCTGGCTGTTCTTCGCCACCGCACTCGTCATTCCTGCGAGCCTTCTCGTCTTTCTCCCCATCGACTTTCGTGTCGGCATCGTCACGGCCATCGTGCTCTACGCAGGCTGCGTGATTGCGCTGCTGCTCGGCGCACCGGCCATCGAGGTGACGGAGTCGGAATTTCGTGCGGGCCGCGCCCGCATTCCGCTAGCGGTCGTCGGAACGGTGACCGGATATCGAGCGGATGATGCCTCGCTTGAGCGGGGACGTCACCTTGATGCACGGGCGTGGCTTCTCATCCGTGGCTGGATCTCGCCGGTCGTCAAGGTCGAGGTTGCCGATGAAACAGATCCGGCGCCCTACTGGCTCGTATCAACGAGACAGCCGGACGCCGTAATCGATGCTCTAGTGAGAGCGAAGGCCAAGGCCTAGGCTGCGCACTCCACGCAGATCGGACCAAGCTTGGTCTGGTGATCGATCTGCGAGCGGTGCTTCACCAGGAAGCAGTTAACGCAGGTGAACTCGTCAGCCTGCGGCGGAAGTACGACGACATCGAGATCGAGATCGGAAAGATCCCCACCCTCGAGGTCGAAGCTACCCGGGTTGTCGGCGTCATCTGAGTCGATCGAACCCGACGTTTTGTCAGGGACGCGCTCCTTGAGCGCTTCGATCGACTCGGTGTCATCGTCGGTCTTGCGCGGAGCGTCGTAATCGGTTGCCATGCCCATCCACTTCTGTATTTGCCGTCTAATAAACGAAATCGGCGGGCACAGTCTGCATGATCAAGTTGCCATTAGCAAACCAAAGCGCGAAGGCCGTTCCCGTGCGACCTGTGCAACCTGCGGCACGCCCGGCGTATTCCCGGGATTCACTCCTTCGGCGTGGCATCCTTGAGGCCAATCACGACCGCTGGAGGCGGCAGACAATGCAGGAACTCAGAGTTATCGGTGTGGAGAACGGGGCACTCCTCGTCAGCTCCGACGATGGTGAGCGCTTCCGTATCCCCATCGACGAGGTGCTGCAGTCACGACTGCGGCAGAGCACACCCGACACGGCCGTGGGGCGCAAGCTTTCGCCGCGCGAGATCCAGGAGCAGATTCGCTCGGGGATGTCGGCACAGGATGTCGCCTCAGTGACCGGAATGGACGTCGACTACATCGAGAAGTACGAGCGCCCGATCCTCGCCGAGAGGGAGCACGTCGTCGAGAGCGCCCTCGGCGTTCCGGTGCACACGGCGCTCGAGACCGGCCCCACGAGCGGCATGAGTTTCGGCACGGTGATCCGCTCGCGTCTCAGTGCGATCAACGCGATCAACGAGCGCTGGGCCTCCTGGAAGGACCCCGCGACCGGCTGGGTCGTCAAGCTCTCGTTCACGGCCGACCAGATTGACCACGACGCGCGGTGGAGCTTCGAGCCCCGCCGACTTGCACTCTCGCCGTTGAACAGCGAGGCGACCACACTCTCGCAGCAGGGTGAGGTGCCCGCCCAGCTGGTGCCGCGCCTCCGCGCTGTCTCCCCCAGCGCGGAGCCCGATGCGTCGCGCTTCGACAGCGGCGCGTTTGCGCCCGTCGTCGACGACTCGACGGCGAACCGTTTCGTGCCGCAGCGCCCACAGCCCCTGCAGGCAGACTCGAACCAGACCGCCGATCTTCTCGACGCCCTTCGACGCCGTCGTGGGGAACGCGAGCCGGCGCAGTACGCGGACGACCTGCCTCCAATCGACGACCTGTCGCGTGCGGCGCACCCCTCCACTGGCAGCATCCGGGTCATTGACGTGCCAATGCCTCCGGCCGAACCGGAGCCGGCAGAGAACGAGCAGCGCCCGACACTGCCGCAGCCGACGGTGTCACCGAAGAACCGGAAGGGCCGCAGCGCGATGCCCAGCTGGGACGACATCGTGTTCGGCGCCCGCGCCGACGACGATCCCGCCTAGGCGAACGCCCCGAGACGGATCAGCGGAACACGCAGCTCGTCCTGCGTGAGTGAGCCGTGCTGGCCCACCATGCCGCGCGACCCGGTGGGTGCGTCGGACGCGTAGTACGCAACGCTCTTGCGCGCCGCGACAAACACGTCGCCAAGCCGCGGGCGCACTGCAGGCAGCACCTCGCCGAGCCACCCCGCCGCGATGACCTCGTCTGTGGTCGCGACCCACGAGCGCTTCTCCTCGGATGCGCGCCAGGCTGCGACAGTCGCCGCCCGCGTGGCCTCGGTGGCATCCGGCGCGAAATAGAGCTGCAGGCAACGGGGCTCACCACCGACGTGCGCAACGCCGTCCATCAGCTCCGGCACGGTGTCAAAGAGTATGTGGTTGTCGGGCGCGACATCGACCATGCCGTGGTCGCCCGTGATGATCACTCCGGCATCCGCCGGCAGAGAGCGCTGCAAACTGCCGAGACCAGCGTCGAGCTTCTCGAGAGCGGCTGTCCACTGGGAAGACTCCCAGCCGTGGGCGTGGGCGGTCTGATCGAGCTCTGGCACGTACACGTAGACCAGCTGGGGAGCGCCGGGCTCGGTGAGGGCGGCCGCCGCCGCATCCATTCGGTTCTGTATGGAGGAGCCGGGCACGAATTCTGCTCCGCGCAGCACTCCGTCAGTGAACGTGGTGCCGCGATACCGTTCCGCTGCGATGACGCGGGCGCGCAGTCCGGCGGCGACGCCGCGCTCGAAAATAGTCGGCTGCAACTGCCAGTCACCACTCGGCAGCCCCGAGAGCTGGTTGACCACGCGGCCCGTGCTCGCGTCGAGAACCGCGTAGCCGACCATGCCGTGCTGGCCGGGCAGTGTGCCGGTGGTCAGCGACGCGAGGGCGCTCGCCGTCGTCGTCGGAAAGCCGCTGTCGATCGCCGTTGACTTCGCGCCGCGGAGCGTGTGCGTGTGGCCGATCCACTGGGTGAGAGCGCGCTGGCCAAGGCCATCGACGAGTACCACGACCGCTGTTTTCACCGGCGCGAGTCCGAGGGTGTTCGTCGCACCGGACAGCGCGGCAAGGCAGCTCGGAAACACGTCGGCGAGGCTCGGCTTGGTGTCTGCGCGCGCCGGTAACATGGGGGCAATCTTATGGCTACTCCCGCAGACACCCCCGCTTCCACCGGTCCCGGCGAACGCATCGAAGACGTTGACATCAGCGGCGAGATGCAGGGTTCGTTCCTCGAATACGCGTACTCGGTTATCTACTCGCGCGCCCTCCCCGATGCCCGTGACGGGCTCAAGCCCGTGCAGCGCCGCATCCTGTACCAGATGTCAGAGATGGGCCTTCGCCCCGACAAGGGGCACGTCAAGTCGGCCCGTGTCGTCGGCGACGTCATGGGCAAGCTGCACCCCCACGGCGACGCCTCGATCTACGACGCCATGGTGCGTCTCGCGCAGGACTTCATCCAGCGCGTGCCGCTCGTCGACGGCCACGGCAACTTCGGCACCCTCGACGACGGCCCCGCAGCGGCCCGTTACACCGAGGCTCGACTGAGCGCCGCGGCGCTCGCCCTCACGCAAGACCTCGACGAGGATGTCGTCGACTTCGTACCCAACTACGACAACTCGCTCACGCAGCCCTCGGTCCTGCCCGCCGCGTACCCGAACCTGCTGGTCAACGGCGCGAGCGGCATTGCCGTCGGCATGGCGACCAACATGGTGCCCCATAACCTCATCGAGGTCGTGGCCGCCGCCCGCTTCCTGCTCGACAACCCGCGCGCCACGCTCGACGAGCTCATGGCCTTCGTGCCTGGGCCCGACCTGCCGACCGGCGGAACCATCATGGGCCTCGCTGGCATCAAGGATGCCTACGCGAGCGGCCGCGGGGCATTCAAGACGCGAGCCCGCGTGAGCATCGAGCAGATCTCGGCCCGCAAGACCGGGCTCGTCGTCACTGAATTGCCCTACCTCGTCGGCCCAGAGAAGGTCATCGAGAAGATCAAGGACGGCGTCAACGCCAAGAAGATCAGCGGTATCTCTGACGTCACCGACCTCACCGACCGCAAGCACGGCCTTCGGCTCGTCATCGGCATCAAGACCGGATTCAGCCCGGATGCCGTTCTCGAGCAGCTCTACAAGCTCACTCCGCTCGAAGAGAGCTTCAATATCAACAACGTGGCCCTCGTCAATGGCGGGCCGCGCACTCTTGGGCTGCGAGAGCTGCTGCAGGTCTACATCGACCACCGCATCTCGGTTGTTACTCGGAGGTCACGGTTCAGGCTGGCGCGTCGGTTGGAGCGACTGCACCTCGTACTCGGCCTGCTGATCGCGATTCTCGACATCGACGAGGTGATCCAGGTCATTCGCACCTCCGACGACGCCGACACAGCACGCACTCGCCTTCGAGACGTCTTTGAGCTCAGCGAACTGCAGGCCGAGTACATCCTCGAGCTGCGCCTTCGCCGACTTACCAAGTTCAGCCGCATCGAGCTCGAGAAGGAGCAGCAGCAGCTCGAGCGCGAGATCGCCGAGCTCGAGGCTCTACTCGCCGACCCGAAGAAGCTGCGTCGACTCGTCTCCAAAGAACTGGATGAGGTGGCTGAGAAGTTTGGCACGCCGCGCCGCACCCTCCTCACCGAGGCACGCCCGTCGGTAGCCACGACCGGCTCATCCCGCACAGCGGCGCCGGTACTGGAGATTGCCGACACGCCCTGCGTCGTCTATCTGTCGACCACCGGGCGCGCCATCCGGGTTGATGTGTCTGATGACGTGTCGCCCGATCGGCTGCGTCGCCGTAGCAAGCATGACGCCCTCTTGTCGGCGGTCACGACGACGTCGCGCTCCGAGATCGGTGCCGTCACGAATCTCGGCCGGCTCATTCGCTTTACCGCGGTCGACCTGCCCAGCGTGCCAGCCAACTCGATCCAGCTCGCTGCGGGCGCGAAGATCAGTGACTACCTCGCGATCGGCAACAAGAAGGAGCGCGTGCTCGGGCTGGTCTCACTGACCTCCGACCAGCCAATCGCCCTCGGAACCCGGCAGGGCGTCGTCAAGCGCGTCGCCCCCGGCGGATACCCCGCCCGCCCCGACTTCGAGATCATCGCCCTCAAACCGGGTGACGAAATTGCAGGAGTTTCTCAGTCGAGCGAGTCCGACGACCTCGTCTTCGTCACATCCGACGCGCAACTCCTGCATTTTGGGGCGGCGCAGGTGCGGCCTCAGGGGGTGTCGGCGGGCGGTATGGCTGGCATCAACCTTGGCGCGAAGGCGAGCGTCATCTTCTTCGGTGCCGTTGACCCACACGCGGATGTCGTCGTTGCCACGGTCAGCACCTCGACGACGACCATTGCCGGCGTCGATCCCGGTCGCGCCAAGGTGTCGGCGCTGAGCGAGTTTCCGGGCAAGGGCCGGGCAACGGGCGGTGTTCGCGCGCATTCTTTCCTCAAGGGTGAGGACGTGCTCGCGCTGGCCTGGGCTGGGTCGGCACCAGCGCTTGCGGTGGGTGCCGACGGCTCGCAGCGGCAGCTGCCCGAAACCGGCGCGAAGCGCGATGCGAGCGGCACACCCCTCGACGGCGTGATCGGATCGATCGGCTTCTCGCTGTAGCTCAGACGTGCGGCACGAACTCCTGCCACGCACGACGACGCTCACCACGCGGGTCCTCCTCGACGCGGTCCACGACGTCAATGATGAGGGTGCGCCGCCGACGTGACGTGTACTTCGGCCAGTCGTTGTCGACGGAGCCGTCGCGCGCGAAGCGCACCCAGCGGCGCTGCATGCGCTCACCGACGCGCTTGAAGCTGAGGCGGCCGCCCAGCACTCCCATGCCTCGGCCGAACCATCCGTCCATGCGGTCGAAGAGGGCGAACAGCTCGAGGCCGTGCGTCGCATCGATGCCGAGCAGCTTGAGCAGCCGTGGAGCAGAGTCAAAGCGGTAGAAATGCACGCGCGCAAAGCGGGCATGGCGCTCGGCAACCTTGATCGATGGAAACCAGAAGGCGAAGTCACCGCCGAAGTCCGCGGCGGGCCGCTTCGCCGGCAGCCCCGGGTACTGGGCCTTCAGCGCCTTGCGCGACTTCTTGCGGGTCTTGGCGAAGATCGCGCGAATGCGGTGCGGTGTCGTGGCGAGAATGTCGAGGCGGCCGGTGAACAGCGATCCCTCGCGGTCGTTCGTGCCGATAATGAGGGGCACCGGATGCGCACGGCCGTGCTTGAAGGCATCGAGCGGTCGCTCTGGCAGAAAGTCACCATCGATCACCGGGCTGAGGCAGATGGTGCCCGGCCAGCGATCGGGATTGAGCAGCTGCATGCGCGTCGTGGCCTTCACCAGCTGCTCGGGCGTGGCCGAAAGAAGCAGGTCGCCTGCACCCTCGGCCGAGCTGCTCTCGATGCTCGAGTTGTCGACGACCTGGCTAAGCAGTTCGACATACTCTTCCGCCCACTCCGCCGCGACGGCCGGAGGATAGATGGCGTTCGGCGGCGGGCTCTGCGCGATTGCCCGGGCGAAGAGCCCGCGCGCACTCGGCACGGTCATCAGCGTCGTGACCGCGTTGCCACCGGCAGACTCCCCGAACAGCGTCACGTTCTCTGGGTCGCCGCCAAAGGCATGGATGTTGTCATGCACCCACCGCAGCGCGGCCACCTGATCGCGCAGGCCGAGGTTGCTCTCGAAGCCGTAGCGGCTGAAGTCGAGATAGCCGAACGCGCCGAGGCGGTAGTTGAGGTTGACGAAGATGACGCCGGACCGCACCAGCACCTCGCCGAGATGGCGCACCTCGCGCGAGGAGCCGACACTGTAGGCGCCGCCATGGATGAAGACCATGACGGGCAGCGCGTCGGCACCGGGCGGCGCGATCACGTTGAGGGTGAGACAGTGCTCGTCCATCGGAACGCCTTTGGCCGGTCCGATGAACTGGCCCTCACGGTCCTGGGGAGCCACGGGTCCAAAGCTCGCCGCGTCGCGAACACCCGTCCACGGTTGCGGCGAGGTGGGGGCGCGAAAGCGCTCCGCCTCTGCGTACGGGATTCCCCGCCACATGTGCAGGCCGCGCCGTTCGGTACCGAGGATCGAGCCCCCTGTCACCTCCCGCTGCAGCACGATCGCGATTGTAAGGCGCTGGGGTGAACGACGGGGGCCGGCAGCAGTGCCACCGACCCCCACATCCGTCTACTCCGCTGTTGCTGCTGCGAGTGAGGAGACCAGCTCGTCGAGTCCCCACGGCACCGAGAGCGCCGTCGGCGGCGACACCGCCGAGATGTACTGCGTGCCGACGAGCTGCGCGACGTGGCCGGCGCTGACGGCAGGGATCACCGAGGTCTGGGGTGCGGTGAGGAAGGTCTCTGCACCCTCTGCGGTGTCGTTGTAGCTCAGCACGACATCGGACGAGAGCTGATCGAGCTGCTCGTAGCTGAGCGTGTAGTAGAAGGTCGCGTCGCCGTTGGCGAGCTCGTCGACTGCCGGCGCGTTGACGAAGCCGAGGTCGAGCAGGAACTCCACGCGCGGATCAGCGGTCTTGTAGACGTAGAAGGTGCCAGCGAAGTCGGAGACCGCGGCGATGGACTTGCCCGCGAACTCCGGGTGCGCGGCAGCGGCTTCCGCGACCTGCGTCTCAATGCCGGAAATGACCTCGGCTGCCTTCTCCTTCTCGCCGAGAGCAGTGCCGACGGTCGTGATCACGTCGCGCCACGGCGTGCTCCAGGCCTCACCGGAGTAGGCGACCACAGGGGCGATCTCAGAGAGCAGGTCATACTGCTCCTTGGTGATGCCAGAGTAGACGGCGAGAATCACGTCGGGGTTGGCGGCGTCGATCTCGTCGTAGGGCGGTTCCTCGGGCGAGTCGGAGAGTACCGTCGGCATCTCGGCACCCATTTCGTCGACCGCGTCGCGCACCCAGGGCAGCACACCCTCGTCGTCGCCAGCGTAGGAGTCGAAGGGAATGGCGACCGGCACGACGCCGAGCGCAATGGCAGCATCCGTGCTTCCCCAACCAAGCGTGACGACACGCTCTGCGTCAGCGGGAACGACGGTCTCGCCGAAGGCGTGCGTGAGAGTGATGCCGTCAGAGGCCTCTGGCGTCGAGGTGGCGCAACCGGTGGCGGTGAGAACGGTGGCGAGGGCAACAGCGACGGCTGCCAGGTACTTCCGGGTGTGCACAAAAACTCCAGGTGATAGGAACTAGTATTAGGTTTGCCTATCCTAACTTATGACTCCAGCGTGTGAAACCGCCCCATAGGCACCACGAGGGGCGATCCGCTCACCGGATCCGGAACGATGAGGGACTCCAGGGCGAAAGCTGTGCGAACCGTATCCGCCGTCACCACCTCGGCAGGCGCACCTTCGGCAACGATGCGGCCGGCGGCCATCACCACGATGTGGTCGGCATAGCGGGCCGCGAGGTTGAGGTCGTGCAGCACCATCACAATGGTTGTTCCCGCGCGGTGGTTGAGCTCGACCAGCAGGTCGAGCACCTCGATCTGGTGCGTGACATCGAGATAGGTCGTTGGCTCATCGAGCAGCAGGATGTCCGTCTCCTGAGCCAGCGCCATGGCGATCCAGACACGCTGGCGTTGACCGCCCGAGAGCTCCTCCACGCGGCGGTCGGCCAGCGAAAGGGTGTCGGTGGCGATCAGGGCTGCCTCGACGGCAATCCTGTCCTGCGCGGTGCGCTGCCCGAAGAGCCCCTGCCTCGGGTAGCGGCCCCGTGTCACGAGGTCCACCACGGTGATGCCGTCGGGGGCGACGGGTTGCTGAGGAAGCAGGCCGATCGACGTCGCGAGCTGCCTGCCCCGATAGGCACGTAGCGGTGTGCCATCGAGCGTCGCCTCCCCCGCGCTCGGCCGCAGCAGCCTGGCGAGGGTGCGCAGCAGGGTCGACTTGCCGCAGGCGTTCGGCCCGACGATCACGGTGATAAGTCCGTCGGGCACAGCGAGGTCGAGAGCATGAAGCACCTCGCGCTCGTCGAAGTTGACGGTCACCGCGGACGCCCGAAGGTCGTGGGAAGTCATAGCGATCCTCTCGATCGGTTGTCGCGGGCAAGAAGCCAGAGCAGGTACGGGGCACCGATGAGGCTGGTCACGACGCCAACGGGAACACGCACATCGGCAATCGCGCGCTGCCCGACAAAATCTGCGGCAACCACGACGAGGGCGCCGACCAGCGCACTGGTCACAAGCGCCGCCCCCGACGATCCTGTGAGCCGCTTTGCGATCGGCCCAGCGACGAAGGCGACGAAGAGCACAGGCCCGGCCACCGCGACGGCGACAGCTGCGAAGCCGACGGCAACGAGCGTGAGCAGGATGCGGGATCGCGTGACGGCCACCCCGAGACCGGTCGCGGTCTCGTCACCGAGCTGCAGCATCCGCAACTGTGGGGCCAACGGCAGCAGCGCCACAGCGAGCACTACCGCACCCAGCGCGGTGATCGCGATCTCATCCCAGCCCGGTGTACCGATGCTTCCCACCAGCCAGACCAGCGCGGACTGCGCGTCACGCACCTCGGCGCGGGTGAGCAGGTAGCCGAGAAAGGCCTGCACGACGAAGGCGACGCCGATGCCGATAAGCACAAAACGATAGCTCGAGATTCCGTGCCGCCACGAGAGCAGGGTGATGAGCGCGGCAACCGCGACCGCGCCAGTGAATGCGAACAGCGAGACGGCGGCGCCGCTGAGACCACCGAGCAAGATCGCGGCAACCGCAGCGGCGCTCGCCCCCTGCGAGACTCCGATGAGATCGGGGCTGGCGAGCGGGTTAGACAGCAGCGTCTGGAATATCGTGCCCGCAACGCCGAGGCACGCGCCCACCAGAATCGCCAGCACCACCCGCGGCAGTCGAAGGCGCAGCACGGTGAAGCGGTCGTCTCCCCCCGCTAGGGCGGCGAACACGTTGGATGGCGCCGCGTCGAACGCCCCGACAGCGAGGCTCGCGTAGGCGAGGCCGATGAGCGCCGCGACAAGCACGAGCGGAACGAGGATGCGGTGCCCGCTCACAGCGCACTCACCCGCGATCGGCGCACCAGGGCCACCAGAACCGGCGCTCCGATCGCCGCGACCAGCATTCCCGCCTCGAGCTCTGCTGGACGAACCACGATCCGCCCGACGATGTCGGCGACCAACAACAGGATGGGGCCGAGCAGCAGGGAGTAAGCGAGGATCCAGCGGTAGTCCGGACCAACCACGCGCCGGGCGATGTGCGGCACCACAAGACCGACGAACGCGATGGGGCCGGCAATCGCCGTGGCACCACCGCAGAGCAGCACGACGGCAATCCCCGCGGCGATGCGGGTCACCGTAACCGACTGACCAAGCCCCGTCGCGAGATCATCGCCGAGGGCGAGCACATTGAGGCGCGGTCCGAGCACGAGAGCGAGCACGGCGCCGACCGCGATGAACGGCGCGACCGTTGCCACGGTAGCGAGGTCACGCCCGGTGAGCGAGCCCACCTGCCAGAAGCGAAACTGGCTGAGCGTGTCGAGGTCGGTGAGCAGAACGAGCGTGATGACCGCCGTGAGCATCGCGGTTACCGCCGCGCCGGCGAGCGTCAGGCTGAGGGGTGTCGCGCCACCCCGACCCGACCCGACCAGATAGACGAGTACGGTCGCGAGAGCCGCGCCGATGAAGGCGAACCACACGTAGCCGCTGGCCGACGAGACGCCGAACACAGCGATGGCGACAATCACCAGAAGGGAAGCTCCGGCGTTGACCCCGAGGATGCCCGGGTCGGCGAGCGGGTTGCGCGTGACGCCCTGCATGAGCGCGCCGGCCAGCCCGAGTGCCGCGCCGGCCACGAGGCCGATGACGGTTCGCGGGCCTCGGAGGTCGACGACCACCATCCCGTCGGTTCCCTCGCCGCGGCCGAGAAGTGCCGCGATCGTCGTCGAGAGGTCGATGTCCCTCGCCCCGATGGCGAAGCTCGCCACCACCACCACGGCGAGGCCGGCCACCAGCGCGACGAGTACTGCTGTGCGGGTCACTGCGCTTCGGTCTTGCCGAGCCGCCAGTAGCCCATGAAGGCCACCCAGCTGCGATCGATCCCGGTCTCGGTGACGAGAAGGCGGCGCAGCGACTTGATCATTGCCGACTCCCCCGCGAGCCAGGCGTAAAACTGTCCGCGCGACTCGGTTGGGCTGTCCCAGAGCATGTCGACATCCACGTCAATGTCCTCGACCACCTGTGCCGAGCTGGCGAGGGCGGGAGCGTAATCTTCGGGATACCGCGCTAGCCAGTCGCCGACGGCAGCGCCCAGCGACTCCTCGCCTCCATCGCGAGCAATCCACCGCAGCGTGACATCCGCGGCGCTCTCAACGGGCTGCGCATCGCTCGCGTGGGGCACCTCGATGAAGGCGGTCGCCCGCATGCCCGCCGGTAACGACTCGAGGATGCTGCAGATCGCCGGCGCCGCAGTCTCGTCGCCCGCCAGAAGCACAGTCGTCGCGTCACCGGGATGCCAGTCGATGCCCACCGCCGAATCGATGCTGAGGGCATCGGGGCCGACGATGATGACCTCGTCGCCCTCCGTCGCGTCGAGGATCCAGCGCGCGGCAGGGCCGCCATCCCCGTGCACGACGAAGTCGACATCAACCTCGAGCAATTCGGGACGCACAGAGCGCACCGTGTAGGTGCGGAAGGGAGCACGCTGATCGGCGGGCAGGGACCGCCAGTGCTGATACCAGCCGCCGGTCGCAATCATCTGCTCGTCCGCCCAGTCCATCGCTCCGAAGTCGCCGTCGCGGGGTAGCACAATCTTGATCCGCTGGTCGAGGCCGTCGGTGCCGAAGCCGCCGAGGTCCGGGCCGGTGAAGGTCACCCGACGAAAGGTTGCACTCAACTCCGTGACCCTAGCCACGGTGGCCGCGAAGGGTCGATACGAGGGTCGGGCGTCCTTGACCGAAGTCGCAGATAAGGTAAGCATTACCTAATTATTGCATGGGCCTCGATCCAGCAAACCACTACAGGTGCGGAACGAAGGCCTGCCAGGCGATGCGGCGGCTGCGGTGCGGGTCGAGCTCAACGCGGTCGTTTTCGGCGATGATGAGGGTGGCGCGGTGATCCGCACGGTAATCCACCCAGTCCTCCCCCGCATCCCCGTCGCGGGCGAATCCGAGCCAGCGGGCGCGCATCCTCTCCGCCGCTCGCTTGAAGGTGGCGCGTCCGCCGAGTATGCCCGCGGCGCGCCCCACCGGGGTGTCGACGAGGTCGAACACGGCGAACAGCTCGATGCCATGGGTGGCCTCGAGGCCGGCGTACTTGAGGGCGCGCGTGCTGACGTCAAAGCGGTAGAACTGCACCGGCGCGTGGGTGGCGTGGCCCTCGGCGAAGCGGATCGACGGATACCAGAAGGTGTAGTCGCCGCCGAACTGCGCGGCCGAGCGGCGCGGCGGGAGGGCGCGATACTCCGCGTACAGTCGGTTGCGTGCCTCACGCTCCGTCTTGCCGAAGACAGCACGGATGCGCGGCCGCGTCGTCGCCAGAAGGTCGAGCTGGCCGCGAAACAGCGTTCCCTCGCGCGCGTTGGTACCGATGATCAACGGAACGGGATGCGATCGCCCGGCTGCCGCCGCATCCACGGGTCGCTCGGGCAGATAGTCGCCATCGATCACCGGGCTGAAGGCGATGGTGCCCGGCACCGCGTCGGGAGTGCGCTGGCGCATGAGCGATGCGGCCTTGACCAGGGTCGCGGGGCGGGCCGACAGAAGCAGCTCGGCATCCGGCGTGCTGTGGTCTTTCGCCACCTCCCTCAGGATCTCGACGAAGTCGGCGCCCCACTGCTCGGTGAGCGAACTCGGGTACACGGCCTCGGGTGAGGCACTCTCGACGATCGCACGGGCGAAGAGTCCCGCGGCCGCCGGAACCGCGAGCATGGTGGTGATCGCATTGCCGCCGGCGGACTCGCCGAAGACGGTCACGTTGTCGGGGTCGCCACCGAAGGCACGGATGTTGTCACGCACCCACTCGAGCGCGGAAACCTGATCGCGCAGACCGAGGTTGCTCTCGAAGCCGTAGCGGCTGAAGTCGAGGTAACCGAGGGCGCCGAGACGGTAGTTGAAGTTGACGAAGAGCACGTTGCCCTGCCGCACGAGGGCCTCACCAAGGTGCGGGATCTCGCGGCTTGAGCCGGTCGTGTACGCGCCGCCGTGGATGAACACCATGACAGGCAGCGCCTCGCCCTCACCGGGCGCGATGACGTTGATGCTCAGGCAGTCCTCGTCCATCGGCACCCGGGTCATCGGCGCGACCTGCGGGGGCACGGGACCGAATCTCGTGGCATCGCGAACCTCATCCCACGCCTGGACAGGACCCGGTGCCCGAAAGCGGGGTGCGGTCGCGTACGGGATGCCGCGCCAGTGGCGCAGGCCGCCCTGCATGAGGCCACGAACCGGGCCGGATGAGGTGGCGATCTCGATTGCTGAATGCAGGGTAGTGCTCACCTGAGCACGCTACGACTGCTGGCTGAATGCTGGCTTGGCAAGCCTACGAGGTCTGACGCGCAGCGATTCGGTCCGCCCGAGCTCGGTCTCGAGCGCGCCGCCATCTCGCGCGGCGGCGACCGTACACCCCCGTGTGTTCCAAAATCCACGTTTGTGTGCGGCGCATTCGCGACTCCTTTGGCTCGAAGTCGTAGCTATCCACCACCAGCGCGCAGCCTGCCGCAGCAATAAGCGCGAGGTCTGGTGGATCCAGATAGAACCAGCCACTCTGCTGCCCGTTGTGAACTCCAGCAAAGACCTTGCTTTCCGTGTCGGGCAGTGGACGCCCCGCAACGCCCTCAAGCACGGGACGCAGGCGCTCCATCCACGGTTCCGCGGTCTCGCTTTCGCCGATGCCCTCAGGAACAAATGACCACGCAGTGTGTCGTCTGAGAATCCCTTCAGGATCGAGCGGGTCGAGCGGGTCGCCAATGTCGAAACCACCGTGGCTCTCGACTCCAGCCCACGCGCTGATCTGGGCGCGGGTCAGCGAGTTCGAATGCACGCTGAACGAGATGCTGAAGATGGACACAACGCAATTCTGCCAAACGGGTGCTACTTGTTTCTTGCAGGCCTTAGACGTCGATGCGGTCGCGGTTGAGCCCGTCACCCGCGATGATGAACTCCTTGCGCGGCGCGACATCGTTACCCATCAGCAGTTCGAAGACCGACTCGGCCATGGCCGCATCCGAAATGTTGACGCGTCGAAGCGTACGGTGGCGGCGGTCCATAGTTGTGGTTGCCAGCTGGTCCGCGTCCATCTCGCCGAGGCCCTTGTAGCGCTGAATCGGGTCCTGGTACTTCTTGTTGCTGCGCTTGAGGCCAGACAGAACACCGTTGAGCTCCGCCTCGCTGTAGGTGTAGATCGTCTCGTTCGGCTTCGAGCCGGGGTTAATCACGACGACCCGGTGCAGCGGAGGCACGGCGGCGTAGACCCGACCATCGCGGATCATCTCCGGCATGTAGCGCATGAAGAGGGTGAGCAGCAGCGTGCGAATGTGGGCGCCATCAACATCGGCGTCCGCCATGATGATGACCTTGCCGTAGCGGGCCTGCTCGAGGTCGAAGCTGCGACCGCTGCCTGCGCCGATGACCTGAATGATCGAGGCGCACTCGGCGTTCGACAGCATGTCGCTGACCGAGGCCTTCTGCACGTTGAGGATCTTGCCCCGAATGGGCAGCAGCGCCTGGTACTCGCTGTCACGGCCGAGCTTCGCGGTGCCGAGAGCAGAGTCGCCCTCGACGATGAACAGCTCGCTGTTCGCCACATCGCTCGAACGGCAGTCGACGAGCTTCGCCGGCAGCGACGAGCTCTCGAGGGCGTTCTTGCGACGCTGCGTCTCCTTGTGGGCTCGGGCCGAGATGCGGGTCTTCATCTCGGCGACGATCTTGTCGAGCACGAGGGCGGACTGCGCCTTGTCGTCGCGCTTCGTCGACGAGAATCGCTCGGCGAGGGCGGTGGTCACCACGTTCGCAACGATCGCGCGCACCGCGGGGGTGCCGAGAATCTCCTTCGTCTGTCCCTCGAACTGCGGCTCAGGCAGGCGCACCGTCAGCACGGCGGTCAAACCGGCGAGGATGTCGTCCTTCTCCAGCTTGTCGTTGCCGACCTTGAGACGGCGGGCATTCACCTCCACCTGCTGGCGTAGCGCCTTCATCAGGCCCGCCTCGAAGCCGGCCTGATGGGTTCCGCCCTTGGGGGTGGCGATGATGTTCGCGAAGCTGCGGAAGGTGGTGTCGTAGCCGGTGCCCCACCGCAGAGCGATGTCGACCTCGCACTCCCGAGTGAGCTCGGTGGGCACCATGGCTCCGGTCGGCTGCAGCACAGGAACGGTCTCGACGAAGGTGCCAGAGCCCGTCATGCGCCAGGTGTCAGTGACGGCGTTGTCGCTCGCGAGAAAGTCGACGAACTCGCTGATGCCGCCGTCGAAGTGAAATGTCTCGGTCGACGACTCGGCAGTGCGGTCATCCGCGATGGTGAGAGTGAGGCCGGGAACGAGAAAGGCGGTCTGGCGCGCGCGGTCGACGAGCTCGTTCGACTGGAAGGTCGCTCCCTTGGTAAAGATCTGTGGGTCGGCCCAGTAGCGAATGCGGGTACCGGTGACGCCCTTGGCCACCTTGCCGACGACGCGCAGCTCGCTGTTGTTGACGAAGGGAGTAAAGGGTGAGTCTGGGCTCGGCTCGCCCGCATCCGTGAAAATTCCGGGCTCGCCACGGTGAAAGGACATGGCCCAGGTCTTGCCATCGCGGTCGACCTCGACATCGAGGCGCGCGCTGAGCGCGTTCACCACGGACGCGCCAACACCGTGCAGACCGCCGGATGCCGCGTAGGAGCCAGACCCGAATTTGCCTCCGGCGTGCAGTTTGGTGAACACCACCTCAACACCACTGAGCCCAGTCTTGGGCTCGATGTCGACAGGGATACCTCGCGCGGTGTCGCGCACCTCAACGCTCTGGTCGGCATGCAGAATCACGGCAATCGAAGTGCCGTTGCCGCCGAGTGCCTCATCAACCGAGTTGTCGATGATCTCCCACAGGCAGTGCATGAGGCCGCGCGAGTCCGTCGACCCGATGTACATGCCGGGGCGTTTGCGTACCGCCTCGAGTCCCTCGAGAACGGAGAGGTGTCTGGCGGAGTAATCCGAGCTTGCCACGGGTGTTCCTTACTACTGGCAAAGGGCAGGTTCCAGACTAATGAAGCAGCCACCTCCGACTCGCGACCAACACCCCGCCGCACGTTCCTACGCGCACAGCGAAATACCCGGTGATTGCCACACGCCCGCAACACTTGCGTGCTTGGATAGAGCAAGAGTTTTAGAAGCACCTAGCGTGAGGAGAAGATCATGACTCAGATCTCAGCAGACGAGACCATCGACACCGTGGATGCGCCGTTCACCCTCACCGCCTTTGATCGCTGCGATAGCTGCGGCGCCCAGGCGTACATCAAGGTGACCATGTCGAGCGGTGAGCTGCTGTTCTGCGCCCACCACGGCGCCAAATTCAAGGACAAGCTTTCTGCCACGGCGCTCAACTGGCACGACGAGTCGGCTCGCCTGCTCGAAGACAGCCGCGCCTAGTTTTCTGCTTTCGCAGAGAAGGGTTCCGCCTCGGCGGGGCCCTTCTTGCGTTAACCGAACTGCTGGCACCAGTTGTTGCCGGAGGCGTAACCGAGCCCCATGGTGGTGAAACCCGCCCGCAGAATGTTCGCGCGGTGGCCCGGTGAACCCATCCAGGCGATGAACACCGCCGTCTGCGAGCCGTAGCCGCGGGCGATGTTCTCGCCCCGCACGCCCCCAGGCAGGGGGCTGGTGTGAGCGAACTCCCCCGTCGACAGGCGGTCCGCGCACTGCTGGGCAGACCCGTTGAGGGTGGAGCTCAGACCACCAAGTCCGTAGAAGGCACGGATCTGGTTGACACACGTAAGCACGTCGCTGGTGCAGGCTGGCTCGCCTGGCTTCTGGGTGACTCCACCGCCACCCTTCTTCTTATTCTTCTTTGCAGCATTTGCGGCGGCTTCGGCGGCGGCCGCCGCTGCCGCGGCCGCAGCCGCGGCGACAGCGGCGGCCTGCGAGGCGTCCACCGCTGCCACTGCACTGGTGACGCTGGCGAATGGCTGGGCTAGCGAATCATGAGCTTCGTTGGCGGCACTCAAAGCGGCAATGGCGTCCACCAGCGACTGGCGGGTGGCGGCATCAGCAATGGGCGCGGCATCGAGATGCGCTTTGGCCACCGCCGCGGCACGGCCAGCCACATAGTCGAAACGCTCGCGCCCGCCCTCGATCATGGACCATTGCGAATTCCACAGCTCCTCGAGCTCTGCGCTCTTCGCGCCCGCTGGCGCAGTGCGCGCAAGGGACTCGCTGACTGCTGTCGCCGTTGCCTGAAGGGCGAGAACGTCGTCGGCAGTCAGCAGCGGTGATGCGCTGCCTGCCCACGCTGTCGCGTCCGCGACAATCTGAGCACCGAGGGGCTGGAGCCGGCCCAGCGCACCAATGTAGTAGTCAACGAACTTCTTCTCTAACGCGGCGGCGGCAGCGGCCTCGACTGCGGCCTCGCGCCTCGCCTGCTCATCGTTCGCGTGGCCAACCAGCGCTGTGGGGATAGCCACCCCAGCGACCATGAGAGCAACGACTGCCAGCGCGGTGAGGCGGCGGTGCGTGTCACCGAAACGACGAATAGCTAGAAGTCGACCAGTAAGGAACATTGAGACCCCCTGGCACTACGGTAGGCCTAATTGGCCTTCGGCGACACTCTCTCGAAGGGGTGCCAGCGCCGGCCATCGCGAAAGTCGGCGAGGCGTGCGTCATAGGCCGCGAGGGCAAGCTGCTCGTGCGCGAGCACCGGCTCGGTGTTCGGGTCGAGCTGCCGCAGCAGCGCGCGCGTGAGGTGCGGGTTGTCGATGAGGATCGGGCCGATGAGCGACGTGCCGATGAAGTTGTTGCGACGTACTCCCTCGACCGCGGTCGAACGGTTGCGGCCGATGCCTCTCTCGGCCGTCAAGAAGCCCGGCAGCGAGTCCGGCGCGGTCACCATCGAAAACTGCGACTTGTATCCGACGATCGGATGCGGCACCTCCGGCACCGACCCCATCACCTTGCCGCTGTAGCGACCGAACATGCTCAGCGTCGCCTCCAGCTCGAAGATGCCGAGACCTGCCTCGTCGTAGCCCATCTCGTCGTTGCGGATGCGCGTGCCGAGCACCTCAAGCGCGTTGTGGGTGAAGAGAAACGCGGTGCCGCTCTCGATCAGCTGCTCGAGCTGCTCCCGGTGCGGCAGCAGCCTGGCGATGGCCTTGAGCTGCCCCTGCTCGGTCATCGGGCCGAGGTACACCAGGTCGACTTTCTCGCTGACGAAGGCGGGGGCGTCTGTCAGACCGGTGCGCACTATCCGCGCATCCGGACGGCACTGCGCAAGATAGCCGATGTTGGCGTTGTCGCCGTGAAGGTTGGCGATCTCGGGGAACAGCATCTCGATCACGAGGCTCATGCGCGCTCCGCCAATCGGGCCCGAAGGCGCTCTTGCACCGGGTTGCCGGTGATGAGCGCGTTGTGCACGCTGTGCAGGTTGAAGACGACATCCGCGCCATCGAGATCGATGACGTCTGCCGCCTCTATCTCAGAGACGACCGTGACGATGCGCGCGGGGTCGACGCCGGCGATGGCGAGGCGCAGCGCATGGTCGTGACGGCGTACTCCCCCGACCACGATCTGCTCAAAGCTGTCGTCCGCGAGGTACTCGTAGTCGGCGTCGTAGATCCAGGCGGTGTTCTCGACATCAGTCGTGCGCTCGCTCACCTCGTCGATGTTGAGAACGACTGCCTTGCGGCCGGCAAAGGTACTGAGGTACTCGAACGCCCGAGAGCAGGCGACGCCAACGAGACCCTTGGTCAACTGCCGAACCAGCTTCACGCCGTGGATCTCTTCTGCCGCCGTGCGGGTGGTTGGGGGCAGCAGCGTGTCGAAGGCCCGCACGATGCGGTCCCGCTCGACACCGAGCTTGTCAAGCACCGCAGCCACGGCGATCTCGTTGTAGACGTTGACGATGTTCGCATTGATGAGACGAGCGTCGCGCACGTCTCCCTCCAGCGAGAGGGTGACGCGGTCAGCCGATACCTCGCTCGCGCGGTAGGTGGCCTCGGGCGAGTCAAAGCCGCAGTTCGGGCAGTGCACCTTGCCGATGTGATTGAAACGCCAGTAGTCCCAGTCCAGTCGGTGATCGCACACCGGGCAGATGGCAACGTCGACGGCAGCGCCTGTGGGGTGGTTGGTGTCGGTGCGCAGCCGGTCAACCGCGAAATAGATGCGCTCGTGGGCCTCGGTGCCGAGCGCGGAGGTGATGAGGTCGTCGGCGTTGAGCACTAGCCGGGTGCGTGCGGGCAGCGACGACGAGAGAATCCAGGCGATGTAGTCGGGGTGGGCGTTGCGCTTGATCGAGTCCCGCGTGAGGTTCATGCAGACCAGAAGGTCGGGGTCCAGCCCCGGCAGAATGAGCTTCGCGGACCGCTCATCCATCTCGATGACCGCGATGTCCACCCGCGGCTTGCCCGTCCAGGTGACCGCAGAGATGAGCGTGGCGGCGACGCCCGCGGCGATATTCGAGCCGTTGCGGTTGCTCGCTACGCGGAGGCCCTCACCGTCGAGCGCCTCGGCGAGCAGGTTCGACACCGTCGTCTTGCCGTTCGTGCCGGTGATAGCAACAACACGCGAGGGATGCCGAACAGCGCCAATGATCCCCGGGTGAATCTTGCGCGCGATGAGGCCTGGCACATGCGTACCGGCCCGGCCGAGCAGCCGAAGCCCCAGCGCCGAGAGCTTGGCTGCCCAGATAGCGAGCAGAACCCGCATCGTCGACCTACTCGAGGTAGTCGCGCAGCGACTGCGACCGCGACGGGTGGCGCAGCTTGGCCATCGTCTTCGACTCGATCTGGCGAATACGCTCGCGGGTGACCCCGAAGGTGTCGCCGATCTGGTCGAGGGTCTTAGGCATGCCGTCGCCGAGTCCGAAGCGCATGCGGATCACGCCGGCCTCGCGCTCGCTCAGGGAGTCGAGCAGGCTCTCCAGCTGCTTCTGCAGCATGGTGAACCCAACGGCGTCAGCGGGGACGACGGCCTCGGTGTCCTCGATGAGGTCACCGAACTCGCTGTCGCCGTCCTCGCCGAGCGGGGTGTGCAGCGAGATCGGCTCACGGCCGTACTTCTGCACCTCGATGACCTTCTCCGGGGTCATGTCGAGCTCACGGCTCAGCTCTTCCGGAGTGGGCTCGCGACCGAGGTCCTGCAGCATCTGGCGCTGAACACGGGCGAGCTTGTTGATGACCTCGACCATGTGCACGGGAATGCGGATGGTGCGCGCCTGGTCGGCCATAGCGCGGGTGATGGCCTGACGGATCCACCACGTTGCGTAGGTCGAGAACTTGAAGCCCTTGGTGTAGTCGAACTTCTCGACCGCACGAATCAGACCGAGGTTGCCCTCCTGAATGAGGTCGAGAAACTGCATTCCGCGACCGGTGTAACGCTTGGCGAGCGACACCACGAGGCGAAGGTTGGCGCCGAGCAGGTGGCTCTTGGCACGAGCGCCGTCCTTCGAGACCCAGATCAGCTCGCGGCCGAGCTGCGACTTCTTCTCAGCGTCCGACATCTGCGAGAGCTTGTCGTCGGCGAAGAGTCCGGCTTCGATGCGCATGGCAAGCTCGACCTCCTCGGCGGCGTTGAGCAGCGCAACCTTTCCGATCTGCTTGAGGTAGTCCTTGACCGGGTCGGCGGTCGCGCCGGTAATGGCCGAGGAGTAGACGGGAATGTCGTCGTCCTCATCAGCGATCGAGATGACGAGCGCGCCCGTGGGCAGCACCTCGTCCTTGCCGGTCGACTTCTCGTCGTCTGAGTCGTCGTCGGTGTCCTCGGCGTCTGCGTCGTCGGCAACGACGACGTCGGCAACGACGACAACGGCCTCGGCCTCATCGTCCTCTTCGATCTCGACAACAACGTCCTCGTCGTCGGCTTCCTCGTCGTCGCCAGCCTTGGCCTTCGCCTTGCTGGCCTTGGCGGGAGCCGCCTTAGCGGGAGCCTTCTTCGCGGGAGCGCGCTTGGCCTTCGGCGCTACCGGGTCGGCGCTGACCTCGGTTACGTCGGTGGGCTCGAGAGTCGCAGTCTTGGTTCGGGTTGCCATATCAGCACCTTTCTGGGGTTTTCGGTGCTACGCCCTCGTGGCTGTGAGGTACAGGGGCAGCACTAAGACCCATGTCAAGTCCTAGGCCGTTGCGCGACGAATCGCGATACGGAACTCGGGGACAAAACCGGGTCTTGCCTCAATTATTGCACGCTTTGTGCACGTCACTGGCCACAGCTGTCTACTGCTGCGACGACGAGGAGGCTCCGGGCCTCCTGCGCCAGGCCCTGAGAAGTGCAACCCACAACGGGGCCACGCGTATTCCCTCGTCCTCGTGCAGCTTGCGGCGCGTGCGGCGGCGCGCAATAACGAGAAACAACACCCCAACCCCCACCACGACGAACTGCACGAGAAAGGCGATGCGGAATGAATCGAGTGAGTACAGCACAGTGGGATCCCCCGATCCCCCGCTCAGCACGTCGAGCACAAGGCCGATGAGCAGCATCATGAGGAAGGTCGCGAAGAAGCCTCCGACGTTGACGATTCCGCTCGCCGAGCCAAGGCTGCGCGCCGGGTTGAACATGCGCGCGAAATCGAAGCCGATCAGCGAACCAGGCCCGCCGATCGCAACCACCACGAGCAGCACGATGACGAGCCAGAGAGGCGGATGCCCCGGCCACGCCAGCACGACCGCCCACGCCACACCCATGGCGAGCACAATGCCGAGCACGATGTTGCTGCGCCGGTAGGGGTAGCGCGCACTCAGCACGCCGAGCACCGGCCCGAAGACCACGGCCGAGGCCGTGATGAGCGTGAGCAGCGCTGCGGCGCCAGTAGGTCCGTACCCCAAGGCGACAGAGAGAAAAGGAAAGCCCCACAGCAGCGAGAGCATCGTGGCGCTGGACTGCGTGACGTAGTGGGACCAGAAGCCGAGCTGCGTGCCCGGGCGCGCCAGCACCTCACGGAGCGACCGCAGCGGGGTCGAGCGAATCGTGATCGGCCCGGTCGGGAGGTTGGCATCCGCACTGTTCCTGACGACAGCGAGCACGACAGCGAATGCGACGACCGAGAGGCTGGCCGCACTGACGAAGGCCGGCGTCCAGCCGGCCGAGTGCAGCAGGTATGAGAGGGGAAGCGCCGAGAGCAGCTGGCCGAGCTGGCCGACGGTTCCCATGGACTGCGTGAGAAACGGCAGCACGCGACCGCTGAACCACCCAGCGGCCAGACGCTGCACCGAGATGAAGGTCATCGCGTCGCCCGCCCCGAGAAGCAGTCGACCGACAACGGCGACGCCGATAGACGGCGCGAAGGCCAGCACGAGCTGGCCGGCGACCATGAGGGCTGCCCCAGCGAGGATCAGACGGCGTGGGCCAACGCGGTCGAGCATGATGCCGACGGGAACCTGCAGCACCGCGTAGACGATGATCTGCACAACGGCAAGGCTGGACAGCGCTGCCGCCTGAACGTGAAACCGCTCGGTCGCATCGACCCCGGCGATGCCCAGCGAGGTGCGCTGCATGACGCCGACGAGATAGGCAAAGGTGCCAACTGAAACGACCAGCCAGGCGCGTTTCGAGTTCACCCGTTAAGACTAGCCAGCGGTGGAGTCGTCCCCGTTGCCGCGGCTCGCTAGAAAGTTCTCGAGCTCGGTCGCAATGTCATCGGCGCTGGGCAGCTCGCCATCCTGATCGGTGAGCGGCGACCGCAGCGGATTGTCGAGCATGTAGCTGTCGTGGCGCTCCTCGAGGGTCGTCACGAGCTTTTCTAGCTCACCGTTGGTCTCGAGCTGCGCCGCGATGCGCGCAATGAAGTCGCGGCCCTCGTCACGCAGCCCGTCGGTGGGAAAGATCAGGCCGGTAGCCGCACTGATGCTCTCGAGCGCTTTGACCGCTGCGAGAGGAAACTCGGTGTCGGCGAGGTAGTGCGGAATCAGCAGCACGAAGCCGGCGGTCGGGTGTCCCGCCTGCTGCAGCCGGTACTCGACGAGGTGCAGCGCGTTAGCGGGCACCTGGGTGTGTGGCTTCCAGACCGACATCGCGTCGGTGAGCTCCATGCGGTTACCGCTGACGGTCACGCCGATGGGGCGCGTGTGCGGCACGGGCATGGGAATCGCGTGCACCCACGTCGTCGACTTCACCTGAAAGCGGTCGACAAGATCGAGAACCGCAGCGGTGAAGGCCTCCCACCGAAAGTCGGGCTCGAAACCGGTGAGCAGCAGAAACTGCTGGCCGATCTCGTCTTTGGCTAGGTAGAGGTTGAGCTTGGCCGGCTCGTAGTCGGTGAGGTGCGTCTGGTCGAAGTAGATAGTGGGGCGCCGGGCGCGGTAGTCGAGAAGCGCGTCGACGTCGAACTCGGCGATGACCTCGGGGTCGAAGGTGTCGAGCAGGTACTCGCTCAGCTGGGTGACACCGGCCCCGGCGTCGGCGAAGCCGGTCAGGCCGGCGATGAGGGGAAGGCCGAGCGGCACGAACTCCGACCCTGCAGTGAGCTCGTAAAGATCGTCCGGGTTGCGCATTCTTCAACTCTAGACGCGGGGTACTCGCGCATATCGGCGCGTGCGACACCACCCGTCATGCCCTGAGCGAACAGGCTCCTACGATTGAGCAATGACCGTTCCCACTCTCTCCGTCACCACCGCCGCCCTCGCCACTGTTGAGGCAGATGTGCTCGTCATCGCGGCGAGACGATCGGATGACGGACCCCAGCTGTTAACTGACGACGCCGCGCTCCTGGAACTGCAGCCCTCACTCGCGCTGGTGGGCGTGACCGCATCCACCGACGAGGTTCGCCGACTGCCTCTCGCCGGTTTCGCGGCGAAGAGCCTCGCCGTCGTCGGGCTCGGTGCCGACTTCACGGTCAACGACCTTCGCCTCGCGGCCGGCTCGGTCACCCGCCAGCTCAAGGGTGTCGGCTCAATCGCATTCGCGCTGCCAACGACCGACGACGAGGGCGTTCTCGCGGTACTCGAGGGTGCGGCCATCGGCGCTTATGCGTACACGCAGCACCGCCACAGCTCCCTTGCCGCGACCAAGCTTCCCGCCGCGACGGTCGTCGTCGTCGGGTCCGACAACGCCGCGCTTCCCGAGCGGGCAACCGCTATCGCCACCGCGATGCACCGAGTGCGCGACTTGGTCATGGCGCCGCCGTCCCACCTCTACCCCGAGACTCTCGCGCAGGCCGCGGTCGACGCCGCGGAGGGCACCGACGTGACTGTTGAGGTGCTTCGCGAGGCCGAGCTTGAGGCCGGAGGCTTCGGAGGCATCCTCGGTGTCGGCAGCGGGTCCGTTCGCCCGCCGCGACTGGTCAAGGTCAGCTACTCCCCCGTCGGCGCAACCAAGCACCTCGCTCTCGTCGGCAAGGGCATCACCTTTGACACGGGCGGACTCAGCCTCAAGCCCGGCACCAGCATGGTCGGAATGAAGTACGACATGACGGGCGCGGCGACCGTGCTCGCGGTCGCGCTCGCGGCATCCGCGCTGAAAATCGGTACTCGCGTCACCGCCTGGCTGTGCATCGCCGAGAACATGCCGTCGGGTTCGGCAACCCGGCCGAATGATGTGCTGACCATTCGCGGCGGCACGACGGTCGAGAACCTCAACTCCGACGCCGAGGGTCGCCTCGTTCTCGCCGACGGCCTCGTTGCCGCGAGCGAGGAGCACCCGGATGCCATCATCGACGTTGCCACCCTCACCGGCGCCGCGAAGGTTGCCCTCGGCACCCGCTACGTCGGCACCATGGGCGACGAGCAGCTTGTCATCGAGGTCGTCGAGACGGCCAAGCGCGTTGGCGAGACCTTCTGGCCGATGCCCTTTCCCGCAGAACTGCGCTCGCTCATCAACTCCGAAGTCGCCGACATCGCCAATGTGAAACCCGGGAACACGGCGGGCGGAATGCTGCTCGCGGGCATCTTCCTCAAGGAGTTCGTCGGTACAACGGGCGAGGGCTCTGAAAAGCGACAGATTCCTTGGGCGCACCTCGACATTGCCGGACCGGCGAACAACGACGGCGGTGGATGGGGCTACACCGGCTCCGGACCGACTGGCGTGACTGTGCGAACGCTGATCACGCTCGCCGAGCAGTTCTCACACAGCGAGCAGTAGTACAGTCGTTGAGGCGGCTTTTGCTGCCCACCGTCGATCGCCGCGCATGATGCGAGCTGGTCACCTCAAATACCTTTTACCTAAGGGAGCTGCCGAGTGTCCGAACAGAACTTTGACCTTGTGGTGCTGGGCGCGGGAAGCGGTGGCTACGCCGCCGCACTGCGCGCAAGCCAGTTGGGCCTGACCGTTGGACTCATCGAGAAGGGCAAGCTCGGCGGCACCTGCCTGCACGTCGGATGCATTCCGACCAAGGCGCTGCTGCACGCCGCCGAGGTCGCTGATGTCACCCGCGAGTCGGCGAAGTACGGTGTGAACGCGACCTTCAACGGCGTCGATGTTCCCGCGGTGATCAAGTACCGCGAAGAGGTCGTCACCAGCAAGTTCAAGGGCCTCACCGGTCTGATCAAGGCTCGTGGCATCACCGTCATCGAGGGCGAGGGCAAGTTCGTCGGCGGCACCTCGGTGCAGGTCGGCGAGGACCGCATCACCGGCAAGAACCTCATCCTCGCCACCGGCTCCTACTCACGTTCGCTTCCCGGTCTCGAGATCGGCGGCCGTGTGCTCACCTCAGAGCAGGCCCTGCAGCTCGACTTCGTGCCGAAGAAGGTCGCCGTTCTCGGTGGCGGTGTCATCGGCGTCGAGTTCTCGAGCGTCTGGAAGTCGTGGGGCGCCGACGTGCACATCATCGAGGCGCTCCCCCACCTCGTGCCCAACGAGGACGAGTCGGTCAGCAAGCAGTTCGAGCGTGCCTTCCGTAAGCGCGGCATCGAGTTCACCCTCGGCGTGCGCTTCCAGTCCGTCACCCAGAACGACCAGGGTGTTGTCGTGACGCTGGAGAACGGTGCAACGATCGAGGCCGATCTGCTGCTCGTCGCCGTAGGGCGTGGCCCGTCGACCGCCAACCTCGGATTCGAAGAGGCCGGCGTCACGATGGATCGCGGTTTCGTCCTCACCAACGAGCGCCTCGCCACCAACCTGCCGAACGTCTACGCGGTTGGCGACATCGTTCCCGGTCTGCAGCTCGCCCACCGCGGGTTCCAGCACGGCATCTTCGTCGCCGAGGAGATCGCGGGCCTCAACCCGATCGTCATTGACGACCTCAACATCCCGAAGGTCACGTACAGCGACCCCGAGGTCGCTTCGATCGGCTACTCCGAGGCCAAGGCTGCAGAGAAGTTCGGTGCGGACAAGGTGTCGAGCTACGACTTCAACCTTGCCGGCAACGGTAAGAGCCACATCATCGGCACCTCCGGATCGGTCAAGGTCGTGCGCGTCAATGACGGCCCCATCGTCGGCGTGCACATGATTGGCGCGCGCGTTGGCGAGCTCATCGGGGAGGCGCAGCTCGCGGTGAACTGGGAGGCGTACCCGGAAGACATCGCCCCGCTCATCCACGCCCACCCCACGCAGAACGAGGCGCTTGGTGAGGCTTTCCTCGCAATCGCCGGCAAGCCCCTGCACGCGATCTAAGCTGTTAGCAAAAGTTACTAAGGAGCATCACTGATGAGCGAATCCGTCAACCTCCCGGCACTCGGCGAGAGTGTCACCGAGGGTACGGTTACCCGCTGGTTGAAGAAGGTCGGCGACCGCGTCGAGGTTGACGAGCCGCTGCTCGAGGTCTCGACTGACAAGGTTGACACCGAGATTCCTTCGCCGGTTGCAGGTGTCATCGAGCAGATCCTCGTCGCCGAGGATGAGACCGTCGAGGTCGGCACCGCGCTCGTGACGATCGGCACCGGTGACGGCGCTGCGGCTCCGGCCGAGGCTCCTGCTGCGGAGGCTCCTGCTGCGGAGGTACCCGCAGCTGGCGAGCCCGCTCCGGCCCCGACCGCGCCCGCTGAGCCTGTTGCCGCGCCGGTCGAGCCTGTTGCCGCCCCTGTTGAGTCGGCCCCGGCTGAGTCTGCTCCGGCACCTGCCGCGCCCGCTTTTGATGCTCCGCCGCCATCGACACCCGCGCACTCCTCTGCGCCTGCACCGGTTGCTGCTCCTGCACCTGCCGCCGCTCCCGCTCCGGTTGCTGCGCCCGCCCCCGTTGCTGCGCCCGCCCCGGAACCCGTTGCTGCGCCTGCGCCTGCCGCCGCTCCCGCTCCGGTTGCTGCTCCCGCCCCCGTTGCTGCGCCCGCGCCGGCACCCGCCGCTGCAGAACCAGCCGTCGACAACTCCAACGCCGGCTACGTCACGCCGCTCGTGCGCAAGCTCGCGAACGAGAAGGGCGTCTCGCTCGAGTCGCTGACCGGCACCGGTGTTGGTGGTCGCATCCGCAAGCAGGACGTTCTCGACGCCACGGCTGCCGTCCCGGCGGCCGCTGAGGCCGCGCCGACCGCAACTGCGGCAGCGCCGCTCGAGACCTCGCCGCTGCGCGGCACCACGGTCCCGATGTCGCGTCTGCGCAAGGTGGTCGCCGAGCGCGCCGTCATCTCGATGCAGACCAGCGCCCAGCTGACCACCGTTGTCGAGGTGGATGTCACGCTCGTTGGCGCCTACCGCGACAAGGTCAAGGCCGAGTTCCTCGCCAAGACCGGCAACAAGCTGTCGTACCTTCCCTTCTTCGCCCTGGCTGCTGCCGAGGCGCTCAAGGCGTTCCCGATCATCAACGCGACGATCGAGGGCGACACCATCGTGTACCCGCCCACCGAGAACATGAGCATCGCGGTTGACACCGAGCGTGGTCTGCTCACCCCGGTGATCCGTGACGCGTCGTCGCTCAACATTGCCGGCTTTGCCGCGCAGATCGCCGACCTGGCCGACCGCACCCGCAACAACAAGCTCAAGCCCGACGAGCTCGCCGGCGGAACCTTCACGTTGACGAACACCGGCTCGCGTGGCGCGCTCTTTGACACCCCCGTCGTCTTCCTTCCGCAGGTTGCCATTCTCGGCACCGGCATCGTTGTGAAGAAGCCGGTCGTGATTAGCGCTAATGGTCAGGACTCGATTGCGATCCGCCAGACGGTGTACCTCGCTCTGTCGTACGACCACCGCATCGTCGATGGTGCGGACGCGGCCCGCTTCCTCACGGCCGTCAAGGACCGTCTCGAGGGTGGCAACTTCGCACCGAACCTGGGCATCTAACTGGGAACGTAGCCTCTGATTCGCCAACCGGCCTCCGTCTTGATCATCAGGACGGAGGCCGGTTGCTCGTTATCGAGGTAGCTGAGCAGGGCCGCATCGCCCATCCGTTCCTCCACGGCAATGTCGGCGGGCTCGATCACCGGATGACCCCCGTCGCCGCGCTCCAGCGACCGAATCAGCTCGACGTCGTCGGCCATCGCCGCCGAGTCCGGCTGCAGGACCGCGTCGAGGCAGAGAATCGAGAGATCCCGGATGCAGTCGTTGCGCACCCGAAAGAGTGTCGTGAACGCCTCGACCGGGTCGTCCTCGAAGACAGCACCCGTTGCCGCAATCGTGGGTGCGGCCGTCGGCGTTAGCTCCTCGGCACTGCCACCTGCGGGAATCGCTATTGCCACGACGAGGGTCAGTGCGCCCGCGCCAATCGCCAGCCACTTCGGTTTACGAAAGCGCGGTGGGATGCGCTCGATGTACGGCGCCCACCAATCGCGCCGACGTGCGGTCTCGTCGTGCTCGACCACAGGCCCAGCGATAGACGTGCGCGGGGGAACCAGCTCGGCCGGCACAGCATCGGGCGCAAAGCGCACCGGGGTCGCGGTGGCAAGTGCAAACACACGCTGAGACAGTTGCGCGACAAATGACTCCGGGTAGCTGACCATGGTGGAGAGCCACTGCTGAAGCTGCGCCGCGACCGGAACCCGCTCAAGCACGTTGGCTGCGAGTGCAGCCAACGCTCGTCGATCAACGTCCGTCGTGGAACCCATCACGGCGTGACCGAACCCGCTAAGAACCGGAGCACCCGACTCGCGGAACAGCACACGGCCAGCAGTGATCGCCCCGTGCGTGACACCGGAAGCCTGCATCGCAACGACGGCCGCGGCCAGCGGGGCGAGAATGGTCACCGCCTCTCCCGGCGCGAGCTGGCCACGGTGCGCCAGCAGCTGGGCCAGACTGCCCAGCTCGAGCCGCTCCAGCACCAGCACTGGCCGCCCATCAGTGCCGCCTGAGAGATCGCGCAGCTGCACCGTGTGTGGGTGGTTGGTCGCGGTGATCGCTCGCAGCTCTGCATCGATCGACTCGAGCGCGGTCTGCGGATGAAAGACCTTGAGAGCCGCCGTGCGCGGTTCGGCACCGCCGGCGTGACCGAGGAACACGTCGGCGCGGGAGCCCGAGCCGAGCTTGCGGACGATGCGGTACCCGGCGACGGTGTCTGCGATCATCACCACAGGATCCGCCTCGTCTGCGAGACCTGCGGGCCGAGACCAGAACTGTGGACACCGGAGGTTGAGGGAGGACTAGCGCAGGCCCACCAGCGGGCGGATACCGACTTCGCGCAGACGGTATCGTAGGAACCATGGCACGCGAAGCAAAACCGAAGAAAGTCAAGGATCCCAACAAGGAGCCCGGCAGACTGAAGCAGATCTGGCAGGTCTTCCAGATGACGCGTCGCCAGGACTCGTCAATCGTCTGGATGCTCGCCCTCGGCTTTCTCGGCCCGCTCGCGGCCGGCATTGCCCTGGCACTCGTGCTCGCGCCCTGGGGAACTAACCCGGTCGGCTTTGTGCTCTACGTCATCATCGGGCTCTTCGCCGGTGTTCTCGTCGGCATCATCATTCTTGGACGCCGTGCCGAGAAGGCCGCGTACGACCAGATCGCCGGCCAGGCTGGTGCAGTGGGCGCTGTGCTCAAGAACGGTCTGCGCCGCAGCTGGGTCGCCAGCGAGATGCCTGTCAATGTCAGCCCGAAGAGCCAGGACGCCGTCTACCGTGCCGTTGGCCGCGGTGGCATCGTGCTCTTCGGCGAAGGCCCCAAGAGCCGCACCCAGCGCATGCTTGAGGACGAGCGCCGCAAGACAGCGCGTATTGTGCCCAACGTGCCGGTGACCTTCATCTATGTCGGACCGGATGTCGACTCGACTCCCCTGCACAAGATCGCACGCGAGCTGCGCAAGCTCAAGCCCGCGCTGCGTAAGCAGGAGGTACTCACTGTGAGCAACCGTCTCGCGTCCCTCGGCAAGAACCTGATGCCCATTCCCAAGGGTGTCGACCCGATGAAGGTTCGCGCGTCGCGCAGTCGCTAACCTAGCGTCGCACCAACACCGTGCCGGCCAGCTGGTCATGCAGGCCGCGCTGGTCGCGGTCATAGATCACTGCGGGAATCACGAGACAGACCAGCACGGTGCGCACGGCCGGGCGCCACACCCCGATCCACGCGGGATTGACAGGCACGACGCGCATGCCGAGGATCAGGTGCCCGATGCTGCCGCTGAGCAGCACGAGAAAGACGTACTGCAGCGCTGCGAAGGCCGCGAGAATCGCAAAAGGGTGGGCGTCGAAGAAGAGGTATCCGACGAGGCTGGCCAGCGCCCAGTCAATCGCGATTGCCACCAGTCGACGACCGAGACGCGCGACAGAGCGGGGTCCGGAGTCGGGGAGTCCGAGGCGTTTGCCTGGCCAGTCTTCGGGCAAAGGTGCGGCATCCGGCATGCTTCTATCGTAGGTGCGGGCGGTCACGTAACATGCCGGAAACATGGGGGTCACCACGGCGAAACCGCACCCTAATAGCCTCACTGAAGGCTGTAGCTTGCAGTCCACACCGCTCTGGCACCCTTTGGAGTACTGTCCTATGCCCACCCCCAAGTTCAAAGACTCGTCGGAGATCCTGAAGTTCCTCAAGGACACTGACGTCAAGTTCGTTGACATCCGCTTCACCGACCTCCCTGGTATTCAGCAGCACTTCAACATCCCGGCGTTCACCGTGGACGAGGAGTTCTTCCAGGTTGGCCAGCTGTTCGATGGTTCGTCGATCCGTGGCTTCCAGTCGATTCACGAGTCGGACCTCCAGCTCATTCCCGACGTCACCACCGCGTACGTCGACCCCTTCCGTGTCGAGCGCACCCTCATCATCATCTTCGACATCTACAACCCGCGTAACGGCGAGATCTACACCCGTGACCCGCGCCAGGTTGCGAAGAAGGCCGAGCGCTACCTCGCGTCGACCGGCATCGCCGACACCGCGTTCTTCGCCCCCGAGGCCGAGTTCTACATCTTCGACGACGTGCGCTACGAGGTGAAGCAGAACAAGAGCTTCTACGAGGTGGACTCCGAAGAGGCAGCCTGGAACTCAGGCCGCGTTGAAGAAGGCGGCAACCTCGCCAACAAGACCCCCTTCAAGGGCGGCTACTTCCCCGTTAGCCCGGTCGACAAACACGCCGACCTTCGCGACGACATCAGCCTCAAGCTGATCGACGCCGGCCTGATCCTGGAGCGCGCTCACCACGAGGTCGGCACCGCCGGCCAGGGCGAGATCAACTACCGCTTCGACACCCTCGTCAACGCGGCAGACGACATCCTCAAGTTCAAGTACATCGTCAAGAACGTTGCAGAGCAGTGGGGCAAG
>Ga0247732_10000052_pt1 | contig 79975 bp, 66 predicted proteins | sample UWRJL163409C2_FD_180940 | JGI IMG/M metagenome (GOLD analysis project Ga0247732, IMG submission 180940) | Plant litter microbial communities from Arlington Agricultural Research Station in Wisconsin, United States - UWRJ-L163-409C-2 | ecosystem: Environmental > Terrestrial > Plant litter >... | reverse complement strand
TGAAGTAGTCGTCGTACTTGTTGAAGCCGAAGTGCTCGAAGGCGCCGATCGAGACGATGCGGTCCACCTTGCCGCTGAAGTCCTCCCACGGCTGCAGGCGGACGTCCATCGTCCGGTTGCCCTTGTAGTTGGCAAGCCAGCGCTCTTCGATGTGCCGCTTCTGGTTCTCCGACAGGGTCAGGCCGATGACGTTGACGTCGTACTTCTCGACGGCGCGGTTGATCGTGGCGCCCCAGCCGCAGCCGATGTCGAGCAACGTCATGCCGGGTTCGAGGCCGAGCTTGCCGAGCGACAGGTCGATCTTCGCCAACTGCGCCTGCTCGAGCGTGTAGTCGTCCTTCTCGAAGTACGCGCAGCTGTAGACCTGGTTCGGGTCCTGCCACAGCTTGAAGAACTCATTGCTGATGTCGTAGTGGAACTGGACTTCCTTCTTGTCCGACCCACGCGTCTGTGATGCCGACTTGGACAGCCACTGGGACTGCGCAGGTGACGGGGTTTGCGTCTCGCCAGAAGAATTCATTAACCAACCTGTCGGCTATCGATCGTGGCTTCGGGGCCGTGCCGCCCGGCGTCTTCTTCACCATGGCGGCACATCGACTCTATCCCCGCGCCGCCGTCACTTCGACGCCGACGCGGCGAGGCGGGGGACCTTTCCGCGGACCGGTTCCGCGTGGCAGTTTGCGGAACGTTGGCTGACGAGTTGCTGAGATTGCGTTCGCCGGACCCGAGGTGACGTGCGTCGAGTGCGCGGCTCAGACTGAACCCATGACAGAACGTGAGGACACCCGCGTCGCGGTCTACCTCGACTTCGACAACATCGTGATCTCGCGATACGACCAAGTGAACGGTCGCAATTCGTTCCAGCGCGACAAGACCAAGGGCCTCGAGGTCGACCGGCTGTCCCGGGCGACGGTCGACGTCGGCGCGATCATCGACTTCGCCTCGTCGTTCGGGACCCTCGTGCTGACCCGCGCTTACGCCGACTGGTCGGCCGACGTCAACGCCGGATACCGCGGTCAGTTGGTGAGCAGGGCGGTGGACCTCGTTCAGCTGTTCCCCGCCGCGGCGTACGGCAAGAACGGCGCCGACATCCGGCTCGCGGTGGACGCCGTGGAGGACATGTTCCGCCTGCCCGACCTGACGCACGTGGTGATCGTCGCCGGCGACTCCGACTACATCGCGTTGGCTCAGCGGTGCAAGCGGCTCGGCCGCTACGTCGTAGGCATCGGGGTGGCGGGCTCGTCGAGCCGATCCCTCGCAGCCGCGTGCGACGACTTCGTCATCTACGACGCGCTGCCCGGCGTGCCGGTCTTCGAACCGACTCCTGCGCCGGTCAAGGCCGAGGCCGACGGCGCGGACGAGGGCGAGCCGGAACCCGAACCCAAGAAGCGTGCACCGCGTCGCCGCGCCACCCGGCCGCAGGCCGTCGAGGAGGAGCCCGAGGCGCCGGACCCGCAGGCCGACGCGACCGGGCTGCTGCGACGGGCGTTGCTCATCGGCCTGGAAAAGGACGACGTCGAGTGGCTGCACAATTCCGCGGTCAAGGCGCAGATGAAGCGGATGGACCCGTCGTTCAGCGAGAAGTCGCTGGGTTTCCGCTCGTTCAGTGACTTCCTGCGCTCACGATCCGACGTCGTGGTGCTCGACGAGAGCTCCACGACGCGGATGGTGAAACTGCGCAACGAGTCCTAGCCGATGGTGCGAATGATGTCGGGCTTCATCACGTCGAGCTGCTGACTCCAGTACGCCCAGGCGTGGCTTCCGTTGGGCGGGAAGTTGAACGTCGCGTTGCGCCCGCCCGCGTCGGTGTAGGCGTTCTGGAAGGCCTGGTTGCTGCCCTGGGTCAACCCCTCCAACGTGGTGGCAGGCAGGTCGCCGCCGCCCAGCTCGTTGGGCCTTCCGTTGCCGGTGTAGACGTAGATCCGCGTGCCGTTGGCGGCGAGCCTGCCAGCCTGCAGCGTGGGGTCGTTGCGCTGCCAGTCCGGTCCTCCGCCGGGGCCCCACATGGCGCCCGCGTCGAACCCGCCCGCGTCGCGCATGGAGATGCCGACGAGCGTCGGCCAGATGCCCTGCGACAGGTTCAGGAAGCCCGACTCGGACCCGGCGAAGCTGAAGTTCCCCGGGTGGTACGCGGCGAGGATCAGGGCGGCGCTGCCCGACATGGACAGTCCGACGACGGCGTTGCCGGACGGTGAGATGCCCTTGTTCTGCGACAGGTAGGCGGGAAGCTCCGAGGTCAGGAACGTCTCCCACTGGTAGTTCTGGGTCTGGCCGTTGCCGACCGCCGGCCCCTCCCAGTTGGTGTAAAAGCTCGACATGCCACCGACGGGCATCACCACCGAGACACCCGAACCGTTGAACTTCTCGAACGCGTTCGTCTCGATGTCCCAGCCGCTGTTGTCGTCACGGGCCCGCAGTCCGTCGAGCAGGTACACCGCGTGCGAGCCACCCGGCTGGAACCTGACGAGCACGTTGCGGCCCATGGCTGCCGACGGCACCTGCAGGTCCTCAACCGGAAGCCCCGGGGGCGAGTACGCCCCTGCGGTCGCCGATCCGCCGGTGATGCCGATCAGGCCGGGAAGTACGGCCGTGACGAGGGCGGCTACCGCCAGTCGTCGACGCCAATTCCGCAAGCTCTCAACCATCGTCACGTATCACTCCGTTCTCGGGACCCCCGTCGAACGCAGCTCTATGGCTTCGCGGAGGTGTCGGCCGTCACCCTGTGTCTCGGCGTGTCTTACCCGTTCGTTACCCGTTGACACGTAACCGGATCGTGCCGTCACACATGTTGCGAATAGTGCCTTCCGACCACCTACCATTAGGGCTCGTCTTCTCGTCGGTTCGAAAATCAATGGAGTTTTGTTGACGTCTATTCGTCGTGCCCGTGGAACGTGGTTGGCCGCCTCCTTCGCGGTGCTGGCCGTCCTCGGTGGTGTCGTGGTGAGCGGGTCGGAACGGTGTGTGCACGGCTGCCAGGTGCTGGCCGCGCCGAAGAATCTCGTCGAGGCGGCGCAGACCGCCGCAGTGCCCAGTTCGGCGCCCGCCGAGCTGTCGGTCGTCCCGGCGCCCGCCGCCGACAAGGTCAATCCCGCGAGCCCGGTGATGGTCACCGCCACGACCGGCACCATCACCGACGTCACCATGACGAACGACGGCGGAAAGGTCATCCCCGGTGTGCTGACGCCGGACCACACGACCTGGAAGCCGACGATTCAGCTCGGCTACGGTCGCGCCTACACGCTGACGGTGCTCGCCAAGGGTCCCAACGGGATGCCGTCGCGGCAGGAGTCCAGCTTCACCACGGTGTCGCCGAGCAATCAGACCGAGGTCTACTTCGAGACCACCGACGGCGGACTCCTGCAGGACGGCGCCACCTACGGGGTCGGCGAAGTGGTCGTCGCGCACTTCGACGAGGCGATCGACAACAAGGCCAACGCCGAGCGGCACCTCTCGGTCACCACCAACCCGCCGGTCGCGGGTTCGTGGAACTGGATCGACGACCAGACCGCGCACTGGCGGCCGGAGAAGTACTACGCGCCAGGCACCACCGTGACCGTGGCGGGCAACGTCTACGGCACGCCGCTGGGCGACGGGCTCTACGGCGAGGAGGACGAGCACGTCTCGTTCAAGATCGGTGACGCGCACGTCTCTATTGCCGACGACACCACCCACATGGTCAGCGTGTACGACAACGGGAAACTGGTGCGCACCATGCCGACGTCGATGGGCATGGGCGGCATCCAGACCATCGCTGGCACCACGTTCTCGTTCTTCACCCCGCCCGGGGTGTACACGGTGCTCAACAAGGCCAACCCGGTGATCATGGATTCCTCGACGTTCGGCCTCCCGACGAATTCCCGGTTGGGCTACAAGGAGTCGATCTCCTACGCCACCAAGATCAGCACCGACGGCATCTACCTGCATCAGCTGAACTCGACAGTGTGGGCGCAGGGCAACACCGACACGTCGCACGGGTGCTTGAACCTCAACGGCGACAACGCCGCCTGGTTCTTCGACTTCTCGGTGCCCGGTGACGTCGTCGAGGTTCGCAACACCGGCGGCAAGCCCTTGCAGATCTCGCAGAACGGCGACTGGACCGTGCCGTGGGATCAGTGGCTCAAGGGCAGCAAGCTGACGTAGTCGGTTGGTTTACACTCGCGACTTCTGCGCCAGGGTCGCGATCTCGAGCCAAGTGCGACCATCCTGCAGAAGTCGGGAAAGCGCAGCCCTAGCGGGGGGTGCTGACGACGCCTCACCCGAGAGCCGCGTAGGCCCCCAACTCCTCGACGAAGCCTTCGGGAAACCGGAGCGAGCCCTTCTGAGTCCGCCGAATGAATCCCGTTGCTGCCCTGGATGACAACGGCTTGCCGGGGAACTCCAGGAAGTCCACCAACGGCAACCGCGGCTCCCACACCGGCCACGGCCCGACGTCGGCCACGTGCACCACTCCGTCGAGGTCGGCCCAGGCCGCCCGCCGCGACCACTTCGTGCCGTCCCACGGAAGGTCGGCCGACGAGTCGTAGCGTCCCGGGCGCACGAGTCGACTGCCGATCCACGCCGCGACGGGCACGCTCACCGAATTGCCGACCATCCGCCACCGTTCGCCGGGTCGCGCGACTTCCTCGGCGGGCAGCGTCCAGTCGACGGGAAATCCTTGCAGCCGTTCGGTATCCCGGAGATCGGGCGTCACGTAGGCGCCCGACGGCAGGCGAATCGCCGGGGGAGACGGCACTCCGATCGACGACCCGCACTTGATCGGCGGGACGGCGTCCACCGCCCAGCCGAAGGATCGCATGCCCTCGGTCCAGTAGAAGCCGCAGGCCACGTCCGGATACCCATAGGCGACAGGCGGTTTCATGCAGTCGTCGGCCAGCAGCACGTCCCTCGGGTCGCCGACCCGTGACCCGACCAGATACCAGCGGTTGCGCCGCTGCGGCAGGCCGAAGGCGTGGGTGTCGACGACCCGGTAGGCCCACCGGTAACCGAGCTCGGTCAACGCCGACGTCACGACCTTCAGCGCGGCGCCGCGGCCCAACGAGATGAGGAACGGCACGTTCTCCAGCACCAACCACGGCACGTCGCCGCCCTCGAGCAGTCGAAGGACCTCACCGACGAGACTGCTTCTGGCGCCGACGATTCCGGCCTTACGGCCGACGCTGCTGAGGTCCTGGCAGGGGAAGCCAGCTACGACGAGGTCGGTGCCCTTCGGCAGCGCGGCGACGTCGCGGACGTCGGCCTCCAGCTTGGTGTCGGGGAATCGCCGGCGCAGTACGTGCATGGCTGGCGAGGAATTCTCGACAAGCAGATGCGCGTGATGACCGCCGGCCGCCATGCCCAACTCGAGCCCGCCGATGCCCGCGAACAGCCCGGCGACCTTCAGGCTCACCGCAGCCATTCCACCGCGACGGCGTAGCTCAGTCGCGAGGGCACCGCGTTGCCGATCATGCGGGCCAGGGCGGTGCGACGGGTGACGCCGTCGAAGGAGAACCAGTCCGGAATGTATTGCAGCCGTGCGGCTTCGTGCGCAGTGATGGTGCGTCGCCGGCTGGGATGGACATAGCGTCCCATGCACATGCTGTAGAAACCGGTGGTGATGGTCTGCGACGGCCGGTCCCACGCCAACCGGCCGTAGATTGCCTTGTAGCTGTGACCGCCCGAGGCGTGGCATGCCGGACGCTGCCGGTCGGGCAGGTCGAAGTCGCCGTTCTCGAAGAGGTAGTCGATGCGCTGGCGCGTCGCCGGTGCCGAGCGCGCGGCCTCGTCGACCAGTCGGCCCGACTCCGGAACCGATTCGAGGTCCTGGAAGGCCCAGGCCACCGAACGGCCTGCTCTGCGATGGCGATCGGTGACCTCGGCGACGGTCACGGAGTGCGTCAGGCTCGCCATCAAAACCAGTCGTCGTCGGCGTTGGGGGACGCCGATCTCGCTGAGGTCGATCACCCCTACGGACACCTGATACCCGAGTTCGACGAGGGCGTCGGCGGTGCGCTGCACGACGGCCCTGCGGTCGTTGACGGCTCCTGGAACGTTCTCGATCAGAATGTGTTGGGGGGTAAGCACTTCGGCCGCCCTGACCATGGTGCGGTACAACTCGTTCTTGTCGTCGGAGTGGCGGGTGCGGTTGTTGAAGTCGCTGTGCCCCTGACACGGCGGTCCGCCCACCAACACGTCGACGTCGGAGTGCCGCTTGGCCAGTAGGCGTTCGGCCGGGTTCAGCCGGGCGCCCACGCGTCCGGGGAACACGGCCTCCACGTCCTGGGTGAGGGTGGTCGCCGACGGGAAGTTGGCGGCGTAGGTCTGCGCGGCCACCGCGTCGACGTCGACGGCGAGCACCGGGTCGAACGAGCGGTTCAGTGCGCGCGCCGCCTCGGCCAATCCGATGGACAGGCCGCCGCAGCCGGAGAACAGGTCGACGACGCGCAAGGACGTCCTGGCGGAGCCGAACGGCGGCGCGACGCTGCTTTGCAACCAGGCGCGCTCGGCCTCGTCGGCGCATGTCGCCCTGGTCTCCGTGCCGCGATAGCCGGCCATGACGCTCGCGACCGGCCTGCCGTCCCGCCGGGACAGCACCCGTTGATAGCTGCCGTTGCGGGTCCGGAAGCGCTCGAGCCCGACGTCGCGCGCGACGTCGGCGATGGTGCTCACCTGCCGATCGTATGCAGCGAGTTCGCCAATAGTGTGGAGGCATGGCCGAGTCCTGGGCGTCCTCACCCGAGGCGCGGGCGCGCATGCAGTCAAACAAGAGCCGCGACACCAAGCCCGAGTTGGCGCTGCGGTCGGCGGTGCACGCCAGGGGTTTGCGCTACCGGGTGTCGGCGAAACCCCTGGCGGGGGTGCGGCGGACGGCCGATTTGGTGTTCCCGCGGGCGAAGGTCGCGGTGTTCCTCGACGGCTGCTTCTGGCACGGCTGCCCCGAGCATCACACCGTGGCCTCGGCCAACGCCAAGTTCTGGGCCGACAAGGTGGAGGGCAACCGGAAACGCGACCGCGACACCGACGGTCGGTTGGCCGAGGCCGGCTGGGTCAGCGTGCGGATCTGGGAACACGAGGACGCCGTAGAGGCCGCCAGGCGCGTCGAGGAGATCGTCCGGGCCAGGGTTTGACGGCCGCCGCCTCGATTGATGGTGGCGGTGGTCACACCGGTGTCGCGGAATAGTTCCGACACATGGTTAGTTGTGCTCAGTAGTTTCTTCGAGCAACGGGGTGCACCATGATCGATCTCAAGGCCATCGCAGTTGGATTCGCCGCAGCGGGCGTCCTCGCGCTCGGGCCCTTGGGCGCAGGCGTCGCCAATGCCGCACCCGCCGATCCGCAGGTGCCATCGGTGCAGGGCACCAGCAGCCAGACCGACAACCATGCGCCCGCGCCATCGCCGTACGCCGCGTACGGCGGATCTGGCATGTGCGCCACCCCCGGGCTGTACTTCGTGAACATCTGCGTCTGACCGCCGACCTTCGGATCAGCGCGATTCGAAACCGTCGGTCCCGACCCTCGGTGGCGTAATTGCCGAACCCGGAGGTCTAACAGCAGGTCCGCAGGCACGCGCACCGGCGCAATCGCCGGGCGCTCACACCCACCGGCCGTCGTCCCCCAATGTGCCGTCACGTGCGCCGATACCGTCCTGAGCAGGTCAGTCACAGACCACAGCCCAGGAGGTGACGATGGCCAACCGAAATCCTTTGGAGCCGACCCCCATCCGTCGGCCGCGGGCGGACCAGGCCCGACTGGTGGCCGACGTGCTCCGCCACCAGATCCACGCCGGCGGCTATCCCGACGGGTTGCCCACCGAGGCTGACCTCGCAACCGACTTCTTCGTCTCCCGCAACACCGTTCGCGAGGCGCTCGCCACGCTCAAGGACGAAGGCATCATCGACCGCGGCCCGCGCACGGGCACCCACGTCGCCATCCGCAAATACGACCACGGACTCGATTCCCTGGTCGGCCTGAAGGAAACGTTCAAGGGTTACGGCGACATCCGCAACGAAGTCCGCGCCGCGATGACGGTGTCCGCTCCGCCCGCGGTCGTGAACCGCCTGAAGCTGAGCCCCGGCGAGCCCGCGGTGTTCGTCGAGCGGTTGCGCTACCTCGGGGATCTTCCGCTGTCGCTGGACATGACCTACCTGGCTCCCGACATCGGCCGCGAGGTCCTCGAACACAGCCTCGAGGTCAACGACGTCTTCGCGCTCATCGAACAGGTCACCGGCCGACGGCTCGGCGAGGCGAACCTCGCGGTCGAAGCGGTGCCCGCGGACCCGCACTCGGCAGCCCTACTGCAGGTACCCGACGGCACCCCGGTGCTGCTTTTGGAACGCCTCACCCACCTGGACGACGGGCGTCCCGTCGACCTCGAGTACATCCGTATGCGTGGGGATCGAATCACGCTGCGTGGCAATCTAGTTAGGGGAATCTGATGGCCCTGGTCAACCAACGAGTCGACGTACCGGTGACGATCGACGAGTCGCTCTGCATCGAGGGCTGCACCCTCTGTGTCGAGATTTGTCCGCTGGACTCGCTGGCCATCAACCCGGAGAACGGCAAGGCGTTCATGCACGTCGACGAGTGTTGGTACTGCGGACCGTGTGCCGCGCGCTGTCCCACCGGCGCCGTCACCGTCAACATGCCCTTTCTGATCCGCTAGACATCCGCCAAAGACTCCCGGGAACGTCAATGAAACGCACACTCGTGGCGATGGTTGCTGCCACCATCACTCTCACCGCGTCATCCTGCTCGCTGGACTCGACCTCGCAATCGGCCGGCGCCGACACCGTGAACGTCGTCGTCGGCTACCAGTCCAAGACCATCAACACCGTCACCGCCGGAACCCTGTTGAAGGCCAAGGGTTTCCTGGAGAAGCGACTCGACGACATCGGCAAGTCCTCCGGCGTGCACTACAACGTGCAGTGGCAGGACTACGACACCGGCGCACCCATCACCGCCCAGATGGTCGCCGAGAAGATCGACATCGGCTCGATGGGCGACTACCCATTGCTGATCAACGGCTCCAAGACCCAGGCCAACGAACGCGCCAAGACGGAGCTGGTGTCCATCACCGGCTACAGCCCGACCGGTGCGCTCAACATGATCGTCGTGCCGCCCGACTCGACTGCGCGCACCGTCGACGATCTCAGGGGCCAGAAGGTGTCCGCCAGCGTCGGATCTGCGGGTCACGGCACCTTGGTCCGTGCACTCGACACGGCCGGCATCGACCCGACGACCGGCGTCGAGGTGCTCAACCAACAGCCCCAGGTGGGCGCCTCGGCGCTGGAATCCGGTCAGGTGCAGGCCCTCTCGCAGTTCGTCGCGTGGCCGGGACTACTGGTGTTCCAGAACAAGGGCAAACTGCTCTACGACGGGGCCGAGGGTGACTATCCCACCTTCCACGGTGTCGTGGTGCGCCGCGACTACGCGGGCCAACACCCGGAGGTGCTCGACGCCTTCCTGCAGGCCCAGCTTGACGCCACCGACTTCCTCAACCAAAACCCGCTGGAGGCTGCGAAACTCGTCGCCGACGGCAGCGGTCTGCCGCAGGAAGTGGTCTACCTCTACAACGGCCCCGGTGGCACCAGCTTCGACACCACGTTGAAACCCTCACTGGTACAAGCACTCAAGGGCGACGTGCCCTACCTGAAGTCCATCGGCGACTTCGCCGACCTGGACGTCGACGGCTTCGTCTCCGACGAGGCGATCCGCACGGCCTTCACGTCGCGTGGCCAGGACTACGACGCCGCACTGAACTCCGCGACCAACCCGTCGCTGCTGAAGGGACAGGATCCGGTGTGCAACGTCGCGGTCACCGATCCCAAGCTGGCTGGCGAACTCTGGGTCGACGGAAAGGACGCCACCCAGCCCACCGCCAACCCCGGCTGCCTGCTGCGCGCCGTTCGCGACGCCACGGCCCGCGGTGAGAAGGTCCGCGCCGCCTACGTGTCCGACGCCGAGTTCGGCACCCGGTGGTTCGCCGACAAGTCCGTCTGGGTTCGCGACGGCCGCGACTTCCTGCCCTTCGGCACCGTCGCAGGCGCCGAGCGCTACACCGGCGCGCATCCGGGCGCGTCGGTCGTCGACTACCAGCAGGCACTGGCAGGTGCGGTGTGACCGCCCCGCCTGCGGTGCTGACCGTGGACGAACCCGCCGTCGCCGTCGCGGTCGCCGCCACGGCGCGGCGACGGGGATGGCCCTCCTGGCTGGTGCGGATCGGCTCGGTGGCCGCCGTCATCGCGCTCTGGCAGGTGTTGACCGCCAACCACGTTCGGCTCTGGTTGCGCTTCGACACCCTGCCCACCGTCACGGAGATCGCGTCGGCGTTCGCGCGCCGCGTGGCCACCGAGGACTACTGGCTCGACCTCGGTCAGTCGCTCATCCGGATCCTCACCGGCTTCGCGCTCGCCGCGGTGGTTGGCGTCCTCACCGGCATCATGCTCGGCCGTTCGCCGAAGGCCGCCAACGTCTTCGGTCCGCTCGTCGAGTTGGCCCGCCCCATTCCGGCCATCGCGATCGTGCCCGTCGCGATCCTGCTGTTCCCCACCGACGAGGCCGGGATCGTCTTCATCACGTTCCTCGCGGCCTACTTCCCGATCATGGTCAGCACCCGCCACGCCGTACGCGCCCTGCCCACGCTGTGGGAGGACTCGGTGCGCACGCTGGGTGGCAACCGGTGGGACGTGCTCACGCGAGTCGTGTTGCCCGGCATCCTTCCCGGCGTCTTCGGCGGGCTTTCGGTTGGCATCGGCGTGGCGTGGATCTGCGTCATCTCGGCGGAGATGATCTCCGGACGTCTCGGCGTCGGGTACCGCACCTGGCAGGCCTACACCGTGCTGGCGTACCCCGAAGTGTTCGTCGGGATCATCACCATCGGCGTGCTGGGTTTCGTCACCTCCGCCGCCGTGGAGCTGATCGGCAGACGGGCAACCGGCTGGCTGCCGCGCGGTCAGGGGGTGAACCGATGACCGGCGAGGGGATGGGCCTGACGCTGCGGGACGTGGTGCTGAGCTACGGCGGTGCCCCGGTTGTCGACGGTCTGCACCTCGACGTCCGGCCCGGTGAGATTCTGGTGCTGACGGGTCCCTCGGGCTGCGGCAAGTCAACCGTCCTGCGGGCACTCGCCGGCCTGCTGACGCCGGATCGAGGAGACCTGCTGGCTGACGGGGCGCCCATCGTCACCACGTCTCGCGACCGGGCGATGGTGTTTCAGGACAACGCGTTACTTCCCTGGCGCACCGTGCAATCCAACGTCGAGCTGGCGCTCAAGCTCGCCGGCCGACCGCGCGCCGGCCGTCGCGAGGAGGCCCTGCGCTGGATCTCCGACGTGGGGTTGACCGGCTTCGAACGCTACCTGCCGAAGAGCCTGTCCGGCGGCATGCGCCAGCGGGTGCAGCTGGCCCGTGGGCTGGCGGGTGCGCCACGCGCGGTGATGATGGACGAGCCGTTCGGCGCCCTGGACACCCAGACCCGCGCGACCATGCAACGACTGCTCGTCGACACCTGGCGGGCCCACCCGACGACCGTCGTCTTCGTGACCCACGACGTCGACGAGGCGCTTCTCCTCGGTGACCGCATCGCGGTCCTCGGTCGCGCGGGCCGGCCGCTGCGGACGGTGCTCGAGGTGCCGTCGCCCCGCAACCCCGACGTGTCGCGAAGCTCCTTGCGGGCCGAAGCGATTTCCGCACTAGATGATTCGGACTTGGTGAGCTGATGCAGATTCCCCCGATCGACGACGCCGTCCAGATGGAGTGTGACGTCCTGGTGATCGGCGGCGGTACCGCAGGCACGATGGCCGCGCTGACCGCCGCTGAGCACGGCGCCCAGGTGCTGTTGATGGAGAAGGCGCACGTTCGGCACTCCGGCGCGCTGGCGATGGGCATGGACGGCGTGAACAACGCCGTCATTCCCGGCAAGGCGACGCCCGAGGACTACGTCGCCGAGATCACCCGTGCCAACGACGGAATCGTCAACCAGCGCACCATCTATCAGACCGCAACCCGCGGGTTCGCGATGGTGCAGCGCCTGGAGCGCTACGGCGTGAAGTTCGAGAAGGACGAGCACGGTGAGTACGCCGTGCGCCGCGTGCACCGCTCCGGCTCGTACGTGTTGCCAATGCCGGAGGGCAAGGACGTCAAGAAGGCGCTCTACCGCGTGCTGCGGCAGCGCACGATGCGGGAGAAGATCCAGATCGAAAACCGGTTTGTGCCGGTGCGGGTGCTGACTCACGAGGGCAGGGCCGTCGGCGCCGTCGCGTTGAACAGTCGCACCGGAGAGTTCGTCGTGGTGAAGGCGAAGGCCGTCATCCTCGCGACGGGTCCGTGCGGCCGCCTTGGCCTGCCCGCCTCGGGATACCTCTACGGCACCTACGAGAACCCGACCAACGCCGGTGACGGCTACTCCATGGCGCTGCACGCCGGAGCGGAGCTGTCGGGCATCGAGTGCTTCCAGATCAACCCGTTGATCAAGGACTACAACGGTCCTGCGTGCGCGTACGTCGCGAATCCCTTCGGCGGATACCAGGTCAACGCGCTCGGTGAACGGTTCGTCGACTCCGACTACTGGTCCGGGCAGATGATGGCCGAGGTCAAGAGCGAGATCGAGTCCGCCCGTGGGCCGATCTACCTCAAGGTGAGTCATCTGCCCGACGAGACGCTGAGCACGCTCGAGGGCATCCTGCACACCACCGAGCGGCCCACCCGCGGGACGTTCCACGCCAACCGCGGCCATGACTACCGCACCCACGACGTCGAGATGCACATCTCCGAAATCGGGCTCTGCGGTGGACATTCGGCCTCGGGCGTCTGGGTCGACGAGAACGCCCGCACCACCGTGCCCGGGCTGTATGCGGCCGGCGACCTGGCCTGCGTCCCGCACAACTACATGATCGGGGCGTTCGTCTACGGGGAACTCGCCGGCGCGCACGCGGCGGGCACGCTCGACGACGTCGCCACGCCGGACGTCCTGCCTGCAGACCAGATCGCCGATGCGCACGAGCTGATCTACCGGCCGCTGCGCCATCCGGACGGCCCACCGCAGCCGCAGGTCGAATACAAGCTCCGCCGGTTCGTCAACGACTACGTCGCGCCGCCCAAGACGGCCGCGAAGCTGTCGCTCGCCGTGCAGACCTTCGACCGGATGCGCGACGAGGTGGCGTCGATCGGCGCCACGACGCCCCACGAACTGATGCGAGCCGTCGAGGTGTCGTTCATCCGCGACTGCGCCGAGATGGCCGCACGGTCCTCACTCACCCGCACCGAATCCCGTTGGGGGCTCTACCACGATCGCAGTGACATGCCCGAGCGAGACGACGTCGACTGGCGCTATCACCTCAATCTGCGCTTGACGCCCGACGGTGACATGGAGTTCCTCAAGCGGCCCGTCGCCCCGTACTTCATCCCCGTTCCCGGGCTCGACCAATTGCCGAGCGGTGAAACCGAATCCGTGCTCGTCGCCCAGCCCGACCTGGTGGGTGGGCAGGCCCCGGCCAGCACCGTGTCGCGGGTCGTCGACCCCGCCGGACCGCCGCCGTCACCGCGGATTGCCGCCGTCCTCGCCATGGACGAGCCCACGGTCGCGGACCTGACCCCATATCTGGTCGACGACGACCCCGGCGTCCGGCGCACGGCGGTCGACGTGCTCACCGAACATCTCGCCGAGGGCTGGGCGACGGCGTTGGTGGCCGCGTTGAGCGATGACGACGCCGAAGTCAGGCGGATCGCGGCCGACGGCGCGCGCGAACTCGTCGAGGTGCTACCCAACCCCGAGGCGCTCGCCGCCGTACTGGGCTCCGACGATCCCGTGGTGCGCAGCGTGGCGGTGTACGTGCTCAGTGCCCGGCGGGCGGGCGCCGCCGAGCAGTATCGCCACGCACTTGCCGATCGGGATCATCGTGTGCGGATCGAGGCGGTCCGGGCCCTGGTGTCGGTCGACGACGCTGCCGGGGTCGCCGCCGCGCTTGGAGACGCCAATCGCGAGGTGCGCATCGCCGTGGCCAACGGTCTCGGCACGCTGCGCACAGGAAGCGACGCCGTGCGGGCCTTGGTGGAGGACTTCGACCCCCTGGTGCGGGCCGCGGCGTTGGCGGCGATGGGGTCGGTGGCGTGGGATGACGGTGACGCGACGGCCGTCGAGGGTGCGCTCGGTGCGTCGGCCTGGCAGATCCGGCAGGGCGCGGCAAGGGCACTGGCGGGCGCACCGTCGCCGGCGGCCGCGGTGCCTCCGCTGTCGCGCGCACTGGCCGATCCGCACCTGGACGTACGCAAGGCCGCGGTGCTGAGCCTGACCCGTTGGGCCGCCTCGGAGTCGGCTGCCCGCGACGCGCTCGAAGGGGCGCTGGAGGACGGCGACGCCGACGTGCGGGCATACGCCCGGCAAGCGCTCGCTACCGCAGTGAGTCGATGATTTCGCGCGTCGGGCGGTCGACGATGTCGTCGAAGTCGTGGTGCTTCTTGAGGTAAGCGGCGACCATCGGGCACAGCGCGACGATGCGCCTTCCGTCGGCCCGGGTTGCGGCGAGTGCCCTGGCGATCAGCATCGTCGCCAGGCCCCGGCCCTCGAAGGCTGGCTCGACCTCGGTGTGCACGAACACCCGGTGGTCGTCGCGCTCCACGAAGCGCGTCAGGCCGACCCCCTCGCCCTCGACCTCGACGGTGAACGTGTGCCCCGCGCGGGCGATCTGGACCGGTGCGCCGGTCGTGTCCGTCAGCTCGGTCATCGCCCTCCCTAGGCTCCGTACGATCGACCCAACTTTAGTCCCGGCGGCGACGCTGTGACCTAGCTCACAATCGGCGTACGATGGGCGCATCTCTCCTGGAAGGAGATGCAGATGAAGGGTGCCCATCGAGATCCAACCGACCACTGCCGTACGACCCAGCCGCATGCCGGTGAGTCGTTCATCGACACGCTGTGGTTGCCGGGACTCATACTCATCATGCTCGGCACCGCCACGATCGCGGGGTTCCTGGCGGCGACGGCGTACAACCGACCCGAATGGCAACTGCCCCTTGGCTTCATCGCCGGAGCGCTCGTCACCGCTGGCGCCATTCTGATCACGTTGGAGCATCATCGCGTCAAGCGGGTCGAGGAGCGCTGGCTGGCGGACCATCCGCTGCTCCGCTAGGTCGAACTCGCTAGGTCGCACCGAAATGCGTTGCCAGCGGCAGGAACACGTCGTCGACGATCTCGACGATGGTCTCCGGCTTCGCCGCCGTCATCGTCATGAACAGTTCGTGCCGGAGCAGGTCGACGGGCAGCATGACGATGCGCGGTGACGGCATCGCGGCGATCTCACCGCGGGCGACGGCGCGGTCGAGCACGGTGTCCATCACCGACGGGCCGTCCGGCACGAACCACGCGCGAATCTCCCGCGGCGACCCACCGGCCTCGTCGTAGAACGCACCGAGTCGCGCGGCGACCAAACCGATGATGCGCGAACGTCTCTCGTTGAACTCGGTCAGGGTGGCCAACACGTCGCCGCGCAGCGTGCCGGTGTCCGGGGTGGGGATCGAGTCGATCTCGCCACGGTGGTGGATCACCGCCTTGAGCAGGTCCAGCCGGGACGGCCATCGCCGGTACAGCACGGAGCGGGCCGACGACGAACGTTCGGCCACCGACTCGATGGTGAAGCGCTCGTAGCCGCCGTCGAGGAGCTGTTCCCACCCCGCGTCCAGGATCGCGGTTTCCAGGGCGGCTCCGCGTCTGCGCAGCCCCTGCGCTTTGGAGGACGCTGCTTTAGAGGACATTTGCGTATCTTATCCCGCCGGTCTACCGTCGATAAGCAACACTCATGTAGCTAAAACTCGGAGGCCTCCCCATGACCACACGCAGCGCCCTGATCTCCGGAGCGAGCATCGCCGGACCCGTCCTCGCCTACTGGCTGGCCGAAGCCGGCTGGAACGTCACGGTCGTCGAGCGCGCCGAACATCTGCGCACCAGCGGCTACCCGGTGGACGTGCGCGGCACCGCGGTGGACGTCGTCCGCCGCATGGGCCTCCACCGCGAGCTGGTCGCGGCGCACTACCGCCACGTCCCGGTCCAGCTGCTGACTCCCGGCGGGCGTCGACTGTGCACGCTGGACTTCGGCAACCTGATCAACAGCTCGTCGGCGGGCGACGTCGAGATCACCCGCGGCGCGCTCGGCCAGATCCTCTACGCCGCCACCAGCGACCGGGTGACCTACGTCTTCGACGATTCGATCGAGAGCTTGACTCAGAACGACGACGGGGTCGACGTCACGTTCCTGCACGGCAAGCCTCAGACCGTCGACGTGGTCGTCGGCGCCGACGGCATCCACTCCAACGTCCGTCGCCTCACCTTCGGAGACGAGGCGCAATTCGTCCGTCACCTCGGCCCGTACGCGGCGATCTGGGACCTTCCCGGTGAAATGTTCTCCCCTGGTGCGGGTTTCATGTATTCCCATGCGGGCCGTACCGCGATGGTCGAGCGTCCGGCCGACGGCGGTCCGACCCGGGCGTTCCTGGCGTTCGTCCACCCGGAGCCGGGCACCGTGGACCGGCACGACGAAGAGGCCGTCCTCGCCGCAGTGCGCGAGGCGTTCGCCGAGGATCGTTGGCGCACCAACGAGGTCGTCGACACGATGGCAGCCGCCGAGGACCTCTACTTCGACACCGTCAGCCAGGTCCGGATGGACAGCTGGAGCTCGGGTCGGGTGGCGCTGGTCGGCGACGCCGCGTACGCACCGGCGTTCCTGTCGGGACAGGGCACCAGCATCGCCATCGCAGGTGCCTACGTGCTGGCAAGTGAACTCGTCCGTGCCGACCGGCCGGAGGCGGCGTTCGCGGTCTACGAACGCCGGCTGCGCGACTACGTGCAGAAGAATCAGGACCTGGCCTTGCGGAGCGACTCGTCGGTGATCTCGCGGACGCCCGGCCAGCTGCTCCGCCGAAACGCCAAGCTGGTGACGGTGCCGTGGCTGCAGCGCCTTGGCCTCGCGGATCTGCTGCAGACTCAGCTGCGGGCCGCCGCCACCGATCTCTCGCTGGCCGACGGCGACCTTCGGATCGCGAGCGCGTCGGGCGTCTAGCCGGAATCCCGAAGCCGCAGAGCCAATCCCGTCGCCCGAACCGCCCGCTTCTCGATCGCCGCCCGCACCTCGTCGGCGGACCCCACCACCCGCACCTTGGACTTGGCTCGGGTCACCGCGGTGTAGAACAGCTCCCTGGTCAGCAGGCGGGAGTCGACGGGTGGCATCAGCACCGTCACCTCCGCGGCCTGCGAGCCCTGGCTTTTGTGGATGGTCATCGCGTACATCGTCTCCAGGTCGGGCAGTCGGCTGGTGGCGAAGGCCCGCGGTTCGCCGGCGCCGGCGATCGCGGCGCGCAGTCCGTCGGGCCCGTTCACCGTCACCCCGGTGTCACCGTTGTACAGGCCGAGCCCGTAGTCGTTGGCCGTCACCAGCACTGGCCTACCTGCGTACCAGTCCGACCAGATCGGCTCGCCGGTCGACTCGGTGAGCCACCGCTCGACCTGGTGATTCCAGTGCTGCACACCGTGCGGTCCGCGGCGGTGGGCGCACAGCAGCCGGTGCTCGTCGAGGATCTCCAGCGCCGTCTTCGCGTCGCCGAGGATGGCGGCCTGTCGTAGTGCAAGTGCTTGCGGCAGTACCACTTTCCTCAGCCCTGCTGCCGGGTCGTCGTCGACGATCCACTCGACGTGGTCACCGCCCGCGGCGAGCACCTCGATCGCCGCGTCGGCGTCGCCGTCGCGGATCGCCGAGGCCAGTGCTCCGATCGACTCGCCAAAGCGGTGCGACGTCCGAAACGCGACCACCGGTGACCCCGTGCCCGCGCCGAGACCGTCGACCAGGTCTGCGAGGACGGCCCCGGCGTCGACCGAGGCCAACTGGTCCGGATCGCCGACCAACAACAGCCGGGACTGTGGACGCACGGCTTCCAGGAGCCGGGCCATCATCGTCAACGACACCATCGACGTCTCGTCGACCACGATGACGTCGTGCGGCAGACGGTTGCCGCGGTGGTGCCGAAACCGCGACGAACTGTCGGGTCGACTGCCCAACAGGCGGTGCAGCGTCGTCGCCTGCAGCCCGGAGAGCCGCCGCTGGTCGACGAGTTCCAACTTGTCGATCTCCTGGCGAACGGCCTGTTGGAGTCGGGCGGCCGCCTTCCCGGTTGGCGCGGCGAGGGCGATGCGCAGCCGCGCTCCCGACGCCGCCTGCCCGGCGAAGAGCGCCAGCAGCCGCGCCACCGTGGTCGTCTTTCCGGTGCCGGGGCCCCCGGTGAGCACCGTGACCCGTTGCGACAGGGCGATTTCAGCGGCGTCGCGCTGTTCCTCGTAACCGGCGGGGAAGAGGCGGTCGACGTCGGCCGCGGACACCACAGCGCCGCGCGACACCATCGCCCGCAAATCGTCGGCGACCTGTTCCTCCTCGCGCCAGTACCGGTCCAGGTACAGCAGGTGCTCCTGGCGGCGCAGCACGTGCGGCGCCTCCAGCAGCGGGCTGGCCCACACCGCCGCCAACCAGCCGTCGACCGCCGGCCAGGGCAGGTCTGCGACGTCGACCTGGGCCTCGACCGACCGCAGGTCCAGGCACACCGACCCGGCCCGCAACCCGCGCACCACCAGGGCGAGGGCGAGCATCACGCGCTCGTCGTCCTCCTTGGCCAACGCACTGAGCCGCTGTGCGACCAGCACGTCGGCGGCGTCGATGACCGCCGCCTCGTTGAACACCGCCAGCAGTCCGGTGGCGCCGACGGCCCGCCGCCAGGTGGCGGTGTCGACCGGTTCGACGGACGTCATGCGGTCACCGTCCCCTCGTCGAGCAGCTCGGACATGGCCACCACCAGTGACGCGGGCGGCTGCCAGTCGAAGACCCCCGCCGGATGCCCGTCGACGACAGGTGTGTCCGCACCGCACATGCCGCGAACGAAGAGGTACAGCACTCCGCCCAGGTGTTCCACCGGCGAGTAGCCGGGCTGCCGCCACCGCAGAAAGCGATGTAGCACAACGCTGTACAGCAAGGCCTGCAGCGGGTAATCGGAGTGCAGCATCGCCTCGACGAGTCGGGCGCGCTCGTAGTCCGCCGACGTCAACGAGCCGTCACCGTCGCCCAACCAGTTCGACTTGTAGTCGACCACCACGTAGCGATGACCATCGGGGGAGGGGATGCGCAGCACCGCGTCGACCGATCCGTTGAGGTACCCGCGCAGCGGTTGGTTGCCAAGGGCGTCACCGGTGAGCCGCTCGGCGTAGCTGGCCAGCGGGTCGTCCTCGGGCAGGTGCTCGGCGACCAGCTCGCCGACGTCGCGCAAATAGATCCGTGGCGCCGTCGCGCGGAGGTCGCCCCCGGCCAGGGGGAACTCGAAGTCCAACTCCCGCAGGCGGTCTCGCAGTCCGATCTGGCGCAGCGTCAAATTCCCGGCCAGTGGCCCCAGCGGGGTGTCGTTCATCGGCACCAGGGCGGCCGCCAGGTCGGCGGCGGGCACGTCCACCGGCCACCACACCGAGTGCTCGACGATCTGGGCCTCCAGTTCGGCGGCGAGATCGGCCGCGAACGGATCGGCGGTCTCCAGCACTGCGTGCATCAGCGTGCCGAACTTCGCCCCCTTGGGCAGGTCGGCCATCGGCGACGGCAACGCTGGTCCGGTCGAGGGTTGCAGCAGCGGAAGCTCGCCGACCTCGTCGTCCAGGGCGACGACCTCCGGTTCGCTGCTGACGCCCGACGTCTCGGCCACCCGGATCAGCCCGGAATAGGAGGTGCGACGCCACGTCGTGTCGATGGAACGGTGAAAGTGCCTGGCGTCCAGGCCCGTCGGCACCGGGTAGGCGGCCGGTCGCGGTGCCGGGGTAAGCACCGACTGCTCAAGGACCGGACCACCGGCGGCCTCCCACTGGCGAAGCCTCGCGAGGGCGTCGTCGTCGGTGATCTTGCTCGGCACGCACCGGTTGGGCACCGCCGCCTCGCCGGGCTGCCTGCCGCGCAGCAGGCGCGACAGTCCACCGTTGGGTTCGTCGTTGGCCGGCGCCCACCACGCCACCACCTGCGACTGCGCGCGGGTCATCGCGACGTAGGTCAGTCGGCTGTCGTCCCCGGCGGACTCCTCGCGGCCCAGCCGTTCGACGTCGCGGTAGTCGGGGCTCTCCTTGCCGCCGATGTGCAGGCAGCGAGTCGGCCCGTCGTGGAACAGGATCAGGTCGCGCTCGGGAACCCAGCGGTTGAACGCGAACGGCAGGTACACGATTGGATATTGCAGCCCCTTGCTCACCCACACCGTCATGATCTGGACGGCCGCGGCGTCGCTGTCCAGCCGGCGGTTGCGCTCCGCCGTCCCGCCGCGGTCGTCGCGCTCGGTGCGCAACCAGTCGCGCAGTGCGGGCAACGAATGGTGCTCGCGATGCGCCACGTCCTGCAGCAGCTGCGTCATGTGCGCCAGGTCGGTCATGTGCCGTTCACCGTCGCGCCAGGACAGCACGCGTTCGAGCATGCCGCGCAGCTGTGCGGCTTCGAAGATCGCCGCGACCCCGCGTTCGCGGGCGTGTGCGGCCCACTCCCGCAACGTCTCCGCGATCTCGTCGGTCAGCTCGTCACCGCCGGCGACCAGGTCTTCGGCGGTCTTGCCGAAGAACATCGTCGCCGCGGCGGCGCGCACCACCCCCGCGCGGTGCGGCTGGTCGAACGCCTCCAACAGCGACAGCCAGTCGTCGGCGGCCTGGGAGGCGAAGATGTCCGAGTCGCCGGTGTAGACCGCCGGAATCCCTGCCCGACCAAGCGCGAGCTGGCAAATCCTGGCGTCCTTGTGCGTCTCGACGATGATCGCGACGTCGCCCGCCTGCACCGGCCGTCCGTCGAATGTTGCTCCGCTGGCGAGCAGGGCGCCGATGTCTCCGGCGAGGTCCTTGCCGATGTGCTGGCGCAGGTCGTTGATCGACACGTTCTGGGTTCCCCTGCGCCCGAACGTGGTTCGCTCTACGACCCGCAGCCGGAACGGTTCGACGTTGGGTGCGCCGACCAGTCGGCACCCCTTGTTGTGGGCATTGACGTCATGCACGACGATCGCGGGGTCACCGAGTTCGGCGCCCCTCAGCACGGCCTGCAGCCGGTCGACGAGCGCACTGTCGCTGCGCCAGTTGGTGCCGAGGGTCTTCTTGGCTCCCGCGGTCTCGGCGGCACTGAGGTAGGTGACGATGTCACCGCCGCGGAAGGCGTAGATCGCCTGCTTGGGGTCACCGATGAGGACGACGGTTGACCGGCCGCTGAAGGCCCGGTCGATCACCTGCCACTGGACGGGGTCGGTGTCCTGGAATTCGTCGACCATCACGATGGGCCAGCGCCTGTGCATCCGGAGTCGGGCGGGGGAGTCCTCGGCGTCGAGGGCCTCCGCGAGCCGGGTGAGCAGGTCGTCGTAACCAAGGATGCCCAGCCTGCGCTTGCGCGTCTCCAGTTCGGCGAGAACGTGATTGGCGAAGCTGACGCAGACCGCGGCCCGCGATTCCGGCGGCGGATCGAGTGGCCGCAACTCGGTTGCCGGGTTGTTCACGACCTCCCTCGCCAGCTTCAGCGCGTCGGGATAACTCAGCGCCGGGTCGTCGCGCTGCTGACCGAAGTGCGCCAGGTAGAGGTCGTCGACGACCTCGGTGACCAGATCGGTGAGACTCTCCACCAGCGTGACCCGGGAGTCGGAGTCGCCGGCGACGCCCAGCGACTTCAGCACCAACTGGCAGAACTGATGGGTGGTGGCGATCGTCGCGGCGTCGAAGTCCGCCAACGCATCCCGCAGGTTTCGCTTGCGGTCGGCGCGTTCGCTCTCGGTGCCCGTCACCAGGTAGTCGACCAATTCGTTGGCACCGACCGGGGGCGGGTCGTCGAAAGCCGCTGCCGCGTCGGTGATCTGGCGGCGGACGCGATCGCGCAGCTCCTGGCTGGCCGCCCGGCCGAAGGTGATGAGCAGCATCTGGTCGAGTGTGGCCACCCCGTCGGCGACGTAGCGCGTCACCAGTCCGGCGAGTGCGAACGTCTTACCCGTTCCCGCGCTCGCCTCGAGCACCGTGGTGGACGCCGCGGCGGGAAGGTCGCCAAGCAGGTCGAAACGTTCCATCAGACGGTCACTTCCGCCCGCAGCATCGGCAACCAGAGCCGGGCCGAGTAGGCGCCGAGTCGATGCGTCTCGCCGTCGACCTCCTCGCCGGGCCGCAGGTCTTGCTTGAGTACGGAGAGCCAGGCGTTCGCGCCCCAGGCCCGAACCTGGGCGGGATCCTGATCCTCGGCGGGATACATTCCCGACTTCCACCTGAAGGAGGCCTCCCGTTCGGGGTCGCCACCCTCGAGGCGGGCACTCGCCCACGCGTAGGACGTCTTCACGGGCAGCGGCAGGGGCTCGCGGCGTCCGGCGTCATAGATCTTCACCAGATCTCCGAGGAGGTCCACCGCCGGCTGCCGTGGTTGTCCGAGACCCCGCTGGCTTGGCCGGGCCGACCGCCGAGCGCGACCGATGCAGATGGCCGTCCAGTCCCGGTCGGGATGCTGGGCGTACAACGCCAGCAACGGAATCCAGGACGCGAGCAGATGCTTGCCGTCCAGCTTGGAATAGGTGACCGAGACCAGGTGGTCGTCGAAGACCGGCGACACGGTACCCGTCAACCGGCGCCCGGCGCCCAGGTCGACGTCCACGTCGTAGGCCTCCGCGTCGGCCGTGCGATGGGCCAGCGCGGTGCTGGCGAGCACGGTCGCCTGCTCCCGCAGCTCCCCTGCCTTGCGCCACCCGAGCTGCCCCGGCGGCAGGGTGCCCCGGCGCCACTCGGCCTGCCGGGCGTCGTCGGGGCTCATGCCACGCAGCATGTCGGTGAGCATCCGGTCGCCGACCGCCCATTGCTCGAGGGCGTCGATGTCGACCGAGATCTCGTCGGAGACGCCGTCGACGTCCCAGGGCAGGGTGTACTCCAGCGCCCGGAAGAACCCCTTTACCGGATCCTTGAAGAAGCCGACCAGATCGGCCAGCGCGACGTCGTCGTGCGGCTGGGCGGGCAGGGGACCGGAGATGAACTTCGGTTGGTCGGAGCGCTCGCTGCTGCTGGCTCTGGCGGCCGTGAGCACGGTGGAGTCGAAGGTGAACGGCACGCCGGGCACCAGCTTGCCGGGAATCACGTTGCGAATGTCGAAGGGCTGCAACGGGTGATGGACCACGACCTGCTCGCGGACGCGCTGCGGCGTGGTGGCGTCCAGGGCGTCGAGCAGCTCGGCCAGCGGCACCGCGGGCGGCCGCGGCTGTCCGGAGTTGGCATTGGCACCGGTGTAGGTGACCACCAACTTCTCGGTGGCCGCGCCGACGGCGTCGAGCAGCAGTTGCCTGTCCTCGGAGCGACTGTCGCGCTCGCCGGTCAACGGATTGCGGGCCAGCACGTCGTCGCCGTCGGTGACGCCCTGGCGGGGAAAGACGCCGTCGTCGAGGCCGACAAGGCAGACCACTCGGTGCGGCACCGACCGCATCGGCACCATCGTGCACACCGTCAGCGTGCCGGTGCGGAAGTTGGCCCGCGTCGGCCGGCCCGCGAGGTGACGTTCCAGCAGCGCCTTGACGTCGGGAAGACGCAGCACGGTGTTCGCCCGCGGCCCGGCGTCGGTGAGCACGCGGCCGAACTCGCGCTGCATCTGGCTGGTCTGCCACGCGTCGGCGTCGTCCACCCTGGTCATCATCGTGATGCCCTCGGTCAGCGCGTGCAGCCAGTGCCCGAGCGGATGGTCGCCGGTGAGCGCGACGACGGTGCGCTCCAACCGGTCCACGAACTCTGCGAGCTGTCCGGCGAGCTCAACGCGGTTGCTGCCGACGTCGTCCAGCGGCAGGGTGGCTCCGACCCAGGCGTGCGCGTCGTCGGACATCGCGACCCCGGCGAGCACCCTGTCGACGCCGAAACGCCAAGTGTTGTGGACGAAGTCGACGCCGTAGGGCTGCCGGTGCTCCTGGTCGAATCCCCAGCGGACGTTCGCCTGGCGCACCCAGCGGGTGATGTCCTCGAGGTTGTCGTCGGTGAAGCCGAAGCGGGCCCGCACCGGGGCGGACTGGGCGAGGTTGAGCACCTCGCTGGCGGTCACCCGGCTGCCGGCCAGCGCGAGCAGCTGGGACGCGACGCCCAGCAGCGGATTCGTTTGCACCAGTGAACGATCCGCGAGCCGCATCCGCAGCTGGTGGGCGGGGTGGGCGCCGCGCAGCACGTCGCCGAGGCCGAAGTCGGCGTTGATCAGCGGCGCGTACGCCTCGACGTCGGGGCACATGACCAGGATGTCGCGGGGTTCCAGGGTCGGGTCGTCGGTGAGCAGGCCGAGGAGCACCTCGCGCAGCACGTCGACCTGCCTGGCCTGACCGTGGCACGCGTGCACCTGGACGGATCGGTCACCGGTCGTCGCCGCCCGCCCCTGTGGCCGAACGGCATTCGCGGCGATGTCTGACTGCAGCCAGCCCAGCAGGGTGGCGGGATGCGCGCGGCCGCCGAGGCTTTCGTCGGTGGCGAGATCGGTGGGCAGGATCATCTGCAGCTCGCGCAGATCCCTGCCGAGGGTGGCGAGCAGCGGGTGGTGCACGGCGCGATGGCTGGCGTCGTCGCGACGGGGGACGGGACCACGGGCGCTTGCCAGGGCGCGCCACATGTCGTCGCTGGGGTGCGGCAGCCACAGGTGCACGTCGTGGTGGGTCGACAGCGCGTCGACCAGTTCGATCTCGGTGATCGGCAACCTGGTGTGGCCGAAGAGCGACAGTCGCGGCGGTAGATCTGACGGCGAGTTACGAAGGCGGGCAACGGTTTCCCGATGGCGCACGTGCGGCGGGTCGGCGTCGACCCGGTCGACGAGCGCCTGCCACAGCGGAGGTTGCCAGCCGAGGTCGGCGTCGAGGTCGACGGTGCCTGCGCGCCAGTCGGCGAGCAGCTGCGGGCGTTGGCGGGCGTACGACGCGAACAGCCCCGCGATCCGGCGGGCCACGGAGTAGCGCCTACCCTGCCGCAGGTCCTTCTCCTCGCCCGTCGCGAAGTGGCCGAGGTGCGTGGCCAGCGTCCGGCACCACGGCTGGTCGAGGCTCTCGTCGACGACCTCGAGCAGCGGCCACACCATGGCGTCCGGCGACCAGGGATCCTCGTCGGCGGTGCCGGTGATCTCGGCGATGAGCGAATGCGGGTTCCTGAACTGGACCCCCGCGCACACGCCGTCGGCACCCGTACCGCGGCCGAGGACGTGGGACAGGCGCTGGCTCAGCCACCGCTCGACGCCGCGGGCGGGCACCAGGACGAGCTCCATCGCGAAGGGATCGTCGAGGGGTCGGCTGAGGAGGGCGCCAAGACCGTCGGCGAGGAGGTCGGTCCGCTCGGCACGGTGAAGGTGAAGCGACATTTGACGCCAGCCTAGGGGGCACCACCGACAGCGGTCGCGGCAATTCCCATCGATCCCGCCGCCGGTTCACAGTGACCGTCCAGGAACGCCGCCTACCGTATGCGGCGGAGCTCCCCCCAGCTCCGTAGATGGCTCGGCCCCGTCACGACCTCCCCCTGTGGTGACGGGGCCGAGATCGTCTATAGGGTCCATGGCGATGGCCGACCAACAGCTCAGGGACCAGATCCTTCGACGAGCCGCTGCCGACGACGACCTCGGCGCACGCGCGCGGCTGGTGGTGTCCGCCGCCTGGAACGATCTGCCCGCCGACGCCCCGCTGACCGCGGCCACGGATCGGGTCGACGACCAGGTCGAGCTGCTGGAGCGACATCACGCCGCCGCCTCGACCGCACCGGATGCCGACGACGTCGAACGAGCCTGTGCGGCAGTGCGTTCGGCGGCCACCGGGCAGGCAGGCGCGGAACGCGTCGCGGACGCCCTCTCCGCCGACCGCATCCAGTTCCTCGAGACCAGCCTGGAATTCCACGCCAGGCACGGGACCCAGCCGTGTCCGGTGTGCGCGGCGAGCGCACTGGACGACGAATGGGTGGTGCGGGCACGCGCCGCGCTGGCCGCGGAGAAGGACGCCGCGAGCGCGTTGCGGGTTGCCAGGTCCGCGGCGCATCGGGCTCGCCAGGCGTTGACCGCGCTGGTCCGCGCGGTGCAGGCGCCACCTGCCGAGGACGCCGGGCTGTCGGAGATCGTCGCGGCCCGCGTCGCGCACCAGTCGTTTGTGACGCTGCCGACCGACGACGACGGCGCGCTGGCCGATCACGTCGCCGGCGCGCTACCCGAGCTCTCGGCTGCCTACGACGCGCTCGGGACGGCCGCTGCCGCCGAGCTGGCCGCCGCCCGCCAGGCGCGGACGTGGCTGCGGGGGTTCCCGTCACCCCGCGGTGGCTAGCTGCGGGTGAACTCCTCGGGCAGGCCGTCGATGCCCGCCTGAATCGCCGCGATCGCGTCCGCGCGGGCCTTGAGCTTGCTGGCCCGGTGGGCCTTGGGGTGCAACCCGGCGGCGGCCTCGGCGGCCACGTCGTGGGCGCGGGCCAGCACGTTGCCGTCCTCGACGATCTCGTCCAGCCAGCCGGCGCGCACCGCATCCTCGCCGGTGAATACGGCCGCCATGGACACCGCGCGCTGAAAGGCCGCACGCGTCAACCGGTTTCGCATGATCTCAATGGCCGAGATGGGCAGCACCATGCCAATCGCAACCTCGTTGGCCTGGAACCGCGAGCTGGGCGACCCGACCCGGTGGTCACCGGTCAGCATGAGGAAGGACCCCATGGCGATGGCCGGACCCGTCGCCGCCATGATCACCGGGACCGGGAAGCTCAGAAGCCGGATCGACAGCTCGAACCCGCCGGAGAGCATGCCGAGTGCGGCGGCCGCGTCACCGGAGTTGAAGACGCTGAGGTCGAAGCCTGCGCTGAACACCCGCGAGTTGCCCGCGATGACGACGGCCTTGACCTCGCCGTCGCCGGCGGCCTTCTCCGCGCGGTCGAGCGCGGCGTTGACGTTCTGCTGCATCGCCGGCGACAGCGCGTTGACCTTGCCGTCGTCGAGAGTGATCGTGGCGACGGATTCGGCCTGCTCGTAGGCAACGGTGCTTGTCATGAGCCGATCGTACTTAGCGCGAGTGCGCGGAATGACGGCCAGTCGACCCGTTCCTCTGAACCCAGGGGAGGTCGAGCTCGGTGGTCTCGTCGAACTGCCGCGTGCGCCAGCGGTCCTGGGTTTCGGCTGCGGCCTTCTTCATCCGGTCGATCTCGGCGCGGAAGACGTCGGGCTGGGTTTCCTTGGACGCGTAGTGGAAATACGACAGCACGCTGCGCAGGAGTTCGAGCTTCTGCTTCTCGTGCTTGGCCAGATCGTGGGTGGTCATCAGCTCGATGCGTTGCACCGGCGGCAGGGTGCCCCAGTCGAGGCGGAACTTCGTCTCGAAGGTCTTGCGCTTGTTCCGCAGGCCGACCGCCTTTGACTTGGAGTCGGGCCGCGGCCGGTCGGAGTAGGTCAGCGAGCCGTCGAATCGGTCCTGAATGGCCCCACTGAGCTCCGCGCGACTGATCGCAGAATCCCACACGGTTCGCCATTCTTGCCCGGGGGCCAAAAACACGAGTTCGCTGGGGACGTCGAGTTCGGCTATCTCCGGCGTGCCGCCAAACCGGGAGTGCTCATAGGCAGCAACGGTTGGCTGGGTGGCGAAGTCGAACCGGATGTCGTGGGCGGCGGTAAGTCCGAAGTTACGCACGACCAACTCGATGACGTGCCAATCCGATGGGTGTGGCTCCATGAACATCGTCACCTGGGGCCGTATCTGTTCGGCCTTGAACTGGTGATTCTTGGTGATCTGGCGGTTCGCCCAAACCAGGACGGCGACGCCGAAGGCGAGCGCCGTCCACGCCGCGATCGTCAGCCAGCCTCCCGCCCCGAGGTTTCTCAGATCGTGCATCCGGTCGTCAATCCAGTTCATTTCGTCCCACCTGCTCGCCGATGCTTCTGTTCAGACCTTAGTGCTTCGCTGGCGATCCGGAGACGCGATACCCATTAGTTGCCAAAATTGCAGGTTTTGGCCTTTTTATTTTTCAAAACCAAGGCGCTCCTGCGCCGTTTGCGAATAACACAAGCGCAATTTGCTCGTCGATGGCGCGAAAGCGGGAGTAAAGGCGGCTGTGGCTGCGCCATACGCAGCTGCATCTGAAATCTGTTGTGAGACAAGCAGTTCAAGCTCCCTCCAAGGACTTTTGCGGTATTCCTGGCAATTGATTGCCAGGCTGCTAGCATTGCTGGCAAATGAGCATCCTGTATTCAAGGCGTGGAGAAGGCGAACCCAATGGGTTTCGTTTGGCCTTTCTTACCGAGCTTTATCATCCGCACGTCGGCGGTCAGGAGATCTTCTTCCAGGAGCTTGCGGAGGCAATGGTCCGGCGGGGTCATTCGGTGGACGTCTACTGCATCACCCACGACGCCGCACTGCCGGCTCGGGAGACCTTGAACGGCGTCCGCATTCACCGCAGCCAGGGCAGCGGGATCTACCCGAGGCCCGTGATCCCCGCCCTACGACGGAACTGGTCTGACATAGTCCGCTATAGCGCCGGCGTCCGTCGGCTCGGCTACGGACCGCCGCACGACTTCTATCTGCTGAACCAATGGCCGCTGTTGCACGTCCCGGCGCTTCCCCGTTGGGCACGGGCTCGTAGCGGCATCCACTGGTGTGAGGTACGCACCACCGGACCCGTCCGCGTGCTCCAGAAGTACCTGCCGGGGATGGTCGCGACCAACTTTGCCGTCGGAGAGGCGGTCGCGGAGTGCATCGGCCGGGAATCGGGTCGGGAGTTCACCGTGTTGCCAAGCGGTATCGAGCTCGCCCGCTACCGGTCGAGGGAGCGCAGCGGCCGCTCAGGAGTGTTGTACGTCGGACGGCTGGCTCCGCACAAGAACATGCCGCTCCTCATTGACGCCTTCGACCTGGCGGTGACCCAAGGCCTGAAGGGCGACCTCGTCATCGCAGGCGACGGGCCATCGCGGGCCGACGTCGCCGAGTACGCGAGTCGCTCGACCAATGCCTCCCGGATTCAGGTGCTCGGCTCCATCGATGAGGAGCAGAAGGTCGAGCTGCTCTCGCGCGCGGCGATTCTGGGGATGCCGAGCATCCGCGAGGGCTTCCCGCGGGTGATCGCCGAGGCCATGGCGAGCGGTTTGCCCGTCGTCACCGCAGCCTTCGAAGAGAACGGCGGCAAAGACGTCGTCGCGCAGTACGGCTCTGGCGTCGTCTGCGGAACGAAACCTGCCGAGTTCGCCGAGGCGCTCTTGGCTGCCGGTGCCGGTTGGGACGGCTTCTCGCGAGCTGGACTCGTCGGGGCAGAGTCGCTGGACTGGTCGGGTATCGCGGCCACCTTCGAAGCCAAGATCCAGCAGGTCGTGCAGATGCGGCCCGCGAAGGTCGCCCACTGAACAGCCTCCTGCGAGGTGTCTCGACGTCGGCGACCTACGGGCGCGTCGCGTCGCGACGACGGCTACGCCACAGCACCGCCCCAGCCACCACCGCCGCGAGCGCAACACACCCCAGGCCAACGGCCAGCCCAGTTGGCCAGCCCCCACCGTCCTGAGGCGAGCTTGACGTGGATGGGCCGGGATCGATCGACAGGTCGTCGACCACGCCTGCGGCGCCGGCGACCACGACGTTGCCGTCTAGGCTCGACCAACCGCCGGGCTGTTGGGTGATGTAGCCCAGGATCGGCTCGACCAACGACCAGGTGCCGCTGGTGGTCACGAGAATCACCGTTCGGTTGCGCGGCTGGTCGGCGAAGGCCTGAATTGATCCCAGACCACCGTCGATGTCGGCACGTAGTTGGGTGCTCAAATCGATTCGCACGTCGGTGCTTTCGCCGCCTACGGGCGGCTGCAGCGAGGTTTCGCCGATAGTCGCGGCATTGGCGAGGATCAGCGCGCCCGTCGTCGATTCGGCAGCAGACGTGACGTCGACGACGCGCGGCATCATCGCGGTACCGCTCGTGCGCGCGATGGCCGCTACGGTCTGCACCGCGTAGTCGAGTTCATTTGGATTCGTCCCGTCGAATGCGACGAGGAACTCGGGACTGAACTCCGACGGCACCGCGCTGAACCCGCCGAGCGCAGGCCCGCCGCGTTTCGTCGTCAACGTGGAGCGGGGGTCGAGCTGGAAGGTCAGTGGGGCGATCGTCGGGCTGCACAATTGCCGTGGACTGAAGGTCAGGTCGAACTCGAAATCGATTCTTTGCGTAAGGAACTCGGACGGTACGTCGAATACGGCATCGACGCGGCCGCTGTCGTTGAGCGGCGTCGTGTAGACCACATGACCGTTGGCCCGCACCATCAGGCTGGCGGAGTCGAGTGACGCGACCGGCGTGTAGTTGGCGAGAAGATGCGTCTGCACTCCGTTGACGCGTCCTGCTCCAAGCGCCGAGCGGTCAACCCCCACGGTCAGTTTCGAGGTGCGTAGCACGGTGCTCTCCCCGGCGATGTTGAGCTGTCCAAAGCTGAGCTCATCCGAGACGGGTGCCGTCGTGGAGCCAGCCGCGTCGACGCGCGCCTTGGCCACCTGCAGCAGCGATTGCAGTTGGTTGACGATGGGGGACAGCTGATCGGCGAGTTGGTCGCCCCGTCCTGCGAGCTTGAGGTAGACGTCGGACTTGCCGGCATTGACGACGTCGATTGCGGCGTCGCCGGACTCGATCACCACGGCACGCGTGAATTGAGGCGCGGGCGGGGGTGTGGCGCCGCGGCGTTGCTTGACGACCCTTATCGCCGGCTTTTGCGGCGCATACGTTTTCGCCACGGCCGACGCGAGCGTCAGGGTTGCCTGCTGTTCCGATCCGTCGGCGTCCAGCGGAGCATAGATGTTGAGGCCCTGCAAGATTGGCGGAAAGAACTCGGCAAGAGTGGTCGGGGCGGGCTCGTTTCCAGAAAACACCGCGGCGAGGTCGCTCAGCTGCACCTGCTCTGCTCGCCCGCAGCGCTGCTCTTGCGAGATCGGCCCTTCTCGCACGGTGAAGGACAATGCGATGCCGGATCGGGTGGGCTTTGCCGCCGAGACGTCGACGTCGAAGGGCACCGTGGCTTGAGCTGGAACGACGGCGGGTAGTTCCACCGTCGCGAGGACTGTGCCCATCGTGTCGTCGATCTCGACGAATCCCGCACCGAAGTCGATCGGTGCGTGGATGAGGCCGCGAAGGCGTCTGACGCTCGTGCCCGGCTGGAGCGGAATCGTGAAGTCCTGATTGGTGTTTGCGCCCACCAACGTCATGGACGGGTTCAGGCCCAAGTCGCTCCAGGGCAATGTCAGTTCGTTCACCGTCGCGGGATCCGCAATGAGCGGATCGGCATTGGCCGTCAGTGGTGGGGCCAGCGAACACGTCAGCAGGACCGCCAACAACAGCCGCAGGGCAGGACCGGCGTTTCCTCCCAAGGACTTTCGCCGCGCACGCGCGCTCGACGTACCAATCTCGTGAGTGTGCCGAGAAGACACCATCGCTCCCGCCTCGACCAAGTGCCTCTTGAACTGCGTCTGGAGTCGCACGGTACTGGGAAACCGTGGTTTGCGGAGAGCGGCGCGCCGTTCGGCAAGACGCAGGGGCCGGCGAATCCGTGTCCGGTCCACGGAGGAACCCGGCGCAGTTACCATTCTTTCCGCAACGGCTACAGGACGGAGCGCCCCAGTTGGCTGCCAACGCGTCGAGAGCCCCTGCGACCGCGATCGAGCGGATATCGTCGCTCGAAGGACGGCTTTTGCTGAGCAAGCTGTTCGTCTGGGCTCTCGTCGGCCTGTGCATCGGTGCACTTGCAGGCGGGCTGGCGTTCGCCGCGATGGGCCAAAAAGTCGCGGCAACCGCTTTTCTGCGACTCCAAGACCCCACTGACCTAGTCGCAGTCGCGGGCGGGGCGCGCCAAGTGACCCCTGACAATCAGGACCACACGACTCAGTTCGTGGCCGGCGAAGTCGCCTACCTCTCAAGCGACGGCTTTGCGCGGGCCGTCGCAAGGAAGATGGCCAAGGACGAGCCGGTTGACTTGAAGGTCATTCAGGAGAACGGGTCCGCCGTGGTGTCGGTCAGCTGTAGCAGCTCGTCCGGCGAAGAGGCCAGGAGAACCGTTCAGGCTGCCGTCGACCTATATGCGCAGCAACTTGAGCAGCGCGTCGATCGGCAAGTGCGAACGATCCTGCCGACGCTGGCCGAATGGCAGTCCAACGCTGATGCCGACGACTCGCGGGTGCAGACGATTCAGCGGCTGCGCGACAGTGTCCAACTGCAGGCGGACATGATGCGGAACCTGCTCGTGATGCAGCCACCAGCACTGAGCGACCCCGGTGTCGACCCGTGGGTCGTAGGGGCGGTCGTGGGTGGGCTGGTCGGCGGCTCGTGTGTGGTCGCGGCTCTTCTCCTCCGGTGGCGGCGTTCGGGAGTGGGGACGGTGGCCAGAGTCGTCGCCGGCGGTGCAGACGGAGTCCTTCTTCCTGCCGTCGACCTCGACATGCCGCCGCGAGATGCCTGGTCGGTGGAGCAAGCGCGTCTCGCCAGCACTCTTTACGCAATTTGCCGTTCCGACAGTGCGACTCCCGTCATCCTCGTCGTAGGTGCATCGGCTTCGTCGGGAGCGTCCGTCGTCGCAGGACTGTTGGAGCTCGCCGTCGCGCAGAGTCCGGAGCGGCCTGCATTGACGACGCGGGTGGTCGACGGCGGAGCAATCGGGAACGCGGACCTGACCCCCGATCTCATCGAGTCGGCCACGACGGTCGTCTTGGTGACACGTCTTGCCTTCGACAATGCAGCAACTGCGGAGTGTGGCTTGAACTTTACGGATGCGGCTCGTGACGTGCCGCTGATGGCAGTCTTCACGTACCGTCGCCGGATCTGGGCCTGATGCTAAAGATGGATTGACCGACAGCTAACGCCAAAATGGGCGACGATGGTCCGATGACCGACCTCTTGTTCGATGCCAGGCACATCGATCAAAGCGGAATCGGCACCTACATTCGCACCCAGATTCCCAGTCTGGAACAGATTCTGGCCCGGCATGGTCGCACTCTCGCCGTCCTGACGGACCGTGGCAACGCACCCGTCGTCGACGACGCAACCACGGTCGTCTTCTCGGAGTTTCCGTCGGCACCGATGTATTCCGTCAACGAGCAACGGGCTTGGGACTCGGCCATTCGTTCGACCCGGCCCAGCGCGGTCTGGGTCCCGCACTATCCGTACCCGTTCACCCTTCTCCGGCGGACCAATCGGAAGATGTTGAGCTTCTGTACGGTTCACGACGACAATCACTTGCTGCCAGAGGACATCAGTGGACAGCGGGTCGCGAGGCGCTTGTATGCACGCACGATGCTCGAAATCGACGCGCGGAGGTCGAGTACGGTCTTCAGTCCGACGCAAGCTGCGGCCGATGCACTGGCAAGATTCGTTCCCTCCGCCGAGTTCGTCGTCACGCCAATTCCTGTCAGCGACGACTGGTTCAAGCCGGTCGACGCCCGTTTGTCGCCCGTGCAAGGCAAGTACGTCCTCTATCTGGGCAATGTGAAGCGGCACAAGAATCTGCCGGCTCTGCTTGACGCGTATGACCAGGTACAGCACGACATCCCGCACGATCTGGTCATTGCGGGCAGTGGCGCATCGGTCAAGATGCTCGATGATCGGGTACAGGCGTCGGCGACCGCACTCGGAGAGCGCGTTCGCATGATCGGACGGCTTGATTTCGAAGAACTCCATGCGTTGGTCGCGGGAGCCGACATCTTGGTGATGCCATCGTTCAACGAGGGTGCCGGGCTCCCGCCGCTGGAGGCAATGGCTTCCCACACTGCGGTTCTCAGCTCGGACATCCCGTCCCTCCGCGAGACGTGCGGCGACGGCGCCGATTACTTCGACCCAAACGATCACCGCGAGCTTGCGAGGCTGATTCGCGCCCACTGCCTCGATGACCACGCTCGGGCGGAGCTGGCCTCTAGGGGGTCGGCACACGTGACGGAGCGGCAAAGCCATATCGCGGTCGACGCCGCTGCCTCGACCATCGTGGCGAAGCTCGACCAGTGCCGGGCATGATTCTGTCGAGGCGGAGCTTGCTGATCGCGGCGCCCACGGCGTTCGCCGCCGTGTCCTGTTCACCGTCCTCGTCGAGGTCGACGGTCAACGTCCGAGACCACGGGGCAGGCGGGGACGGCAGCCGGGACGACTCGGCGGCGATCGTCTCGGCGGTGGCTGCCTTGGCACCGGGAAGTGTCCTGCTCTTTCCCGCTGGAAGCTATCGCTTCGCCGAGCGCAACCCACCGTCCGGCGCAGCCGTCTACATTGCCGGCATGTCCGACGTCGCCGTCGAATTCGAACCGGGCGCCGAACTGGTGATGGACAACGTCGACCAGCAACGCAACACCGGCACCAGCCACGGTTTCCTGATCCGCGGGCCCGCATCGAACATCTCGATGCGCAACGTCAAGGTCCGGTGGGCCCGTCGGCCCATCCGATCGACGGGCGATGGCATCAGGATCGTCGGCTACGCGGGTGAGGGCGGTGCCCCGCCGAGCGGCTGGACCGGACCACCCACACCAGTCAGTGGAATCACGTTGTCGGACTGCGTCATTCAGTCCGCTCCGCAGGCGGGCGTCGTGATGACCGGGGTATCCGACATCACCGTCTCAAACCTTCGTTCCGAGCACACGCTGGCAGACGGGCTGCACTTCAATGCGTGCCGTCGCGCCAAGGTCAACGGACACGTCGCCGTCGACAACGGCGACGACGGGCTGGCCCTGGTCACCTACTTCAGCGACACGCCGTCGTTCGACCCCGCGGCGGAGACGTTCGCCTTTCCTGATTTGAACGCATGGTCGAACGCCGACTTCGCCATCGAGAACGTCACCGTGTCCGGCGGGCTGGCCAATGGTGTTCGCGTTGCCGGCGCGCAGCGCGTCACCATCGACGGATTGACGGTCTCCGACAAGCAGCATGGCGCGGCGGTCATGGTCGACTCGGCGACCGCCGGCTATGACGTGACGTGGTTCTACGTCAGCACCACGGGGCTTCACGTGACCGGTCTCAACGCCGAGGACTGCGAGACCGGCATCCACGTGCTCGCCCGGCCGCCCGCCACCGTCGATTCGCGTTTCGGCGACTTCTCAGTCGACGTGGACGATGCTCGCCTGACGAGGTGCACGAATTGGGCGGTGCGGGTGGAATCCTTGACGAGCCAACCGGTTACCGGGGTCAGCCTCGGAACGTGCGTCGTCGACTCGACGTCGGCAGCCGGCGGCAATGGCGGTGTTGGGCTGGCCAATACGAAGGACGTTCACCTGGATCGCGTGACGGTCGAACACTCGCAAGCCGTCACCACGTTCTCGGCGGTCAACTCCGGTCGGCTGACGGTGGGCGACCTGGAATTGACCATCACCGATCCAGACGGCACCGTGCCGTCCGCGCCGTGTGCGAGTTTCGAGAACACCGACGGTGTGATCGACAACCTGGCGGTGCGCTGGCCGTCTGCACCGTCGTCGTGGAAACCGGTGGCGATCGCGCAGGCAGCGGAATGCGATCCGACGTCGCCGGCTCTGAAGGTGCAGACGCTGACCGTCGAGCCGTCCGAGCTCGCCGATCGGTCGGTCACGTGCTGAGCGGTTGGTTCGGGCGTCGAAAGACGTTGTGTCGCATGGTAGTGCAAACGTCGTCCGGGGCAGCGGTCAAATCGGATTCGCCGATGCCCTGGTCGAAACGGAGGTACGGTGGGATGCCTTCTGAAGGTTGAGCGAATCGGGGCGTGCTCATCGGACTGGTTGGGGCAGAACGCTTGGAAAACATCGGTGGAACGGCGGAGGGGACGCACGTGCGGGTAATCGTTACAGGGGGCGCAGGTTTCGTCGGAAAGCAGCTGGTCCGCATTCTCGGCGCGAAGGCCGATGTGCTGGTCGCCGACTTACTCCGGTATGGAAAGCCTGATTGGCTGACCGAGGACAACGCCGGCTTCCGCTTTCAGCAAGTGGACCTCCGCGACGCCGCCGCGACTCGCGCGCTGGTCGAGGACTTCCAGCCGGACGTCGTCGTCCACCTGGCGGCGATTCACTACATTCCCGAGTGCGACGAGGACCCGGCGAATGCCGTCGCCACCAACGTGACAGGCACGGTCAACGTCTTGGCCGCCTGCCCACCCGGAGTGCGGTTCGTCTTCGCCAGCAGCGGAGCGGTGTACGCGCCCGATGAAGAAGCGCATCGCGAATTCGAGTCGGCAGTCGGCCCGGCCGACATCTACGGCATCACCAAGCTGCAAGGCGAGCAGTACGTGCGCGCGTTCGCCGCCGATCAAGGCATCTCGGCCGCCATCGTCCGGCTCTTCAACGTCATCGGACCCGGGGAGACGAACCCGCACCTGTTGCCCGCGATCGTCGCGCAGCTACGGGAGGGGGTGGACTCGATAAGTCTCGGAAACACCTGGCCCAAGCGCGATTACATCGACGTGCTCGACGCCGCCAACGGCTTCGCAACCGTCGCGCTCGGTACGAACCCCGAAGGGGTGTCGTGTGAAACGGTCAACCTTGGCAGTGGACGCCAGTACTCCGTGGACGAGATCCTTTCCCGGATGCGTTCGGTCCTGGGATTGAATTTCGAGGTCCGGCAGGACCCCAGCCGCATGCGCGCGGTAGACCGGCCCTTTCTCGGTGCCGACATCACGCACATCGACGAGGTGTTTGGCTGGCGACCGGCTCACGACCTGGACGAGACGCTGACACGGACCTGGGCAAACCCGGAATTTCTCCCGGCCCTCAACGGACGCCTGACCTGATCGCGATACTTCTAGGTCGCTGAGTGACGCCTTACGACAACGTTTTTCGTACTCAGCCCGGCTATGACCGCGGCGCCCATTGTCAGTAACAACAGGTAGATGACGATGCCGTAGCTCACGATCTGGATCCGCCACATCTCGGAGAAACAGTAGGCGACCACGCCAGCCGAGCCGGCGATTACGGGGCCGTACCGGATGAGCCGGGCCAGTAGGTAGCCGGCGAACCCGTAGAGGCCGAACGTGTATATCCATCCCCACGTTCCGTACAAGGCGTAGGTGTCGGCGAATACCGACACGGTGAAGAAGTTGGGTGCGAACTTCACCGAGTAGCCAAACACCGAGGCCTGCTTCCAGCTGTCGTCCTTGCTGACCTTCTCGAACTGCAGGAAGGTCGGCTCGATCGCAGTCAAGGCGTGAACGGGATCGGACGGCACGTGCCAAGCGCCGCTCATGATGGCATCGGACACGCCGATGGAGACCTGCGCGGGCACCGCAAGGTAGGCCCCCATTTGATACAGGTTCATGGCCGCGGGGTTGGAGACGCCGGCCTCTCGGTAGTAATTCGCGTTGCGAAAGTAGTTGAGCGCGCCAAGGAGTGCGAACCCGACGACTGCGATGGCGATGATCGCAATCCAACGATTCGACGCCTTGGCCGAACTCGTGCGCGTCGTCGTTCGCTGCCGTACCCACATCGCGAGGTAGACCACGCTCGCCATGAGTAGGGAGAGTCGGTGCGCCAGCATTGCATTCGCGAGCAACAGGGCGACCGCGAAGGCCATCCAGGGCCACGCGACAAGCTTTCGGCGCCACAGGAAGATGCCTACTGGTGCGGCAAGGATGGTCGAGTAGCGCAGCGTCGTGGGTGAGGCGGTCTTCGACAGGGCGCTGTAGAGGTCGTTGCCGGTTTGGGCGCTGAGAGCTTCGATGATGGTGAGCGGACTGCCGATTTGGTACAGGGAGTAGCCGACGCCCACCGTGGCAGCGAGCAGGATCACGAAGAAGTATCGGCGTTCGAACGCCGGGGAGCCGGTGAGCTCGACGATCGCCGGACGCGGTCGCGACCGGTGCCCCAGTCGCCATCCCACCATCGACATCGAGACGGCCGCTCCGTACCAGAAGGCAAGCAGCACAACGCTTCGCAGCGTTAGATTCGCCGGTTCGGAGAAGCCCGCCAGCTTCTCCCATGATCCGCCTGCGTACCCAAGTAAGTAGAGGCCGCCCAACACCATCCAGGCGCCGATGGATGCGCCAACGGGAGCCAGGATGAAGGCCGCGGGCGTGAACCACTTGGGCAGGGTTGGGGTCTCCCGGACCTCTGTCGCGGGGGAGGGGTGCGGATCAGTCGACAGCATCGTTCTTCTTGAGCGTTGGCGCCGTCAGCTTCACGTCGTAGTCTGGGACGGTCCTGCGCGCCACGACGTGATACAAGACCGCGGTGAACGTTTCGGACAAGACGAACGCGAGGAAGATGGCGGTGTTGGAGTGCCATCCCAGCAGGAAACCGACGCCCATCGCCAGATAGACCACGGTGCTCATCGCTCGGACCCAGAACACGATCGTGGTCTCGCCGGCCCGTCGCAGTGCCGCGAACGGCACCGTGGACGTCAGCATGAGCCCCTTCCACAGGCACGCCAAGACCAGCGCCACCGCGCCGACATTCGCCCACGCCGGTCCGAAGATGAGGCTGCCGAGTCCGCCAAACGCTGCCGCGAGTACCCCGGCGAGCCCGGCGACGAAGATGCCGACGACGATCATCACCTCACCGTGGTGACCGTGTGCGAGTAGGCGGAAGCGCCCGTAGGCGATGATGGGTTCGAGGGCATTGGCGACCGTCGAGATGACTCGGAAGCCCACCGAGGCGGCCGGCCCCATGGTGACCAGGACGATGGACGTGATCGCGGGTTGAACGGCGCCCACCACCGCCGTCTCTGCCGTTACCCAGCCAGACCGCCGCACGTCGGGTGGCATCCCGGAGAATCCGCGCGCACCTCGGGGTTGATACCGCACCAGCGTTGCCAACAGGGCTCCGGCGGCGAGCAGTCGTACGCAATGGTCGTTGTGGTTGATCGCCAGGACGAGAGCGCCCGTTCCGGCCGCGATCAAGACGATCGCCGCGATCGCTTCGCGCTGCCAGTCACCTCGAACCATTCCGATCGACCGGGTCATCAGCAGTCCCGACATGAGCCCGATGGAGCTGATCATCAGCACGGCCGGATGGGCGACCGCGGGTCCCGCAATGAGCACCGCAGCGGATCCGGCGCTCAACAGCGCGGTCCACGTTGGCAGGGTCAAACGGTGGTCCACACCCGGTGTCGCCAACAACCCTTCGACGATGAAGGCGTTCAACAACTGGGCGACGTACACACCGATCGCCAACGACAGCGCGAGGAAGCCCTGAGCTTCGATCGGCGCGATGCGGGCGTAGACGGCGAGAAAGATTGCGGGAAATGCGTTGAGCGCCAAGCCCGCAACCACCTGTGCCACGGCAGCTACGTGCTTCGTGCCGACCATTACGGTTGCGCCGAGCTGGCCGTCGAACTTGCACCGCTGCCGCGACGCGGCAGCTTGTTCTTCGGATGGATCGTCACGATGGCCGTCAGCCGACTACTGCTCGTCCGGGTGGCGGAGCGCACCATGTACACCTGTTGCGCGGTGTCGACGTCGAGCCTCGTGACCACGACAAGGTCGGTGGCGTGCCGCACCGCCTCCGACAGCAGCCATGACTCTCCAAGGGCTCCGGCGTCGACGACGAGCGTGCCGTCGTGCCCGGTTGCGGCGAATGGCGACGTCGTCTCGTTCTCGAGACGGATCAGGTGCGCGGAACCCGCTTCCGCTGCGGCGGCCGCGAGCAACGACGCAATCTCCGAGGTTCCTGACGCCGACGACGCGCCGATGACCACCACGACCCCGGGGGGGCCGGCTGACGTGAGTTGGGCCAGGAGCGTTCTCGCAAGGGCAATCGACTGATCCTGGCGCGTGGCCTGATCAAGGTCCACGGCCGGCCCGATGACGCGGTCGACGTAGGCGGCTACTTGGTTCGCCGAGGTGAGGCGTCCCGTCTTGCGGCGTCGCGACAGTGTGAGCAGCGGAGCCAAACTGGCCCCGACGAGTGCACCCAAGACCGCGCCGAGAACCGGTTGGCTTTCAGAGGTCTCATCAACGGCGGGTGCCTGCAGCACCGTGATGCTTGCAGGCGTGCCCGCAGCCAATCCGATTGATTCGCGCACGGTCTGGATGTCGCGCACACGAGCTACGTTGCCCGCGGCGCTGGCTTCGGCTTGCCATGTGTCGAGGGCTGGGAGAATGGTCTGCAATTGACGCTGGGATCGCTCGCCGACTTGCGCGGCGTAGACGTCGATCGCCGCCTGCACCAAACGAACGGCCTCCGCCTCGGAGGCGGCCTTTCCGCTGAAATCGATGACCGCCGTACCAATTTCCTGCAGGACGTCGATGTCGGCCGGCCCGGATTGCCCCAGACTCTTGCCCACGGCGCGGGTGAAACCGGTTCCCGCCAGGTAAGCGACTTCGCCTGCTACGTACTGAGTTACGTAGGCCTCCGTGTCGGGCGTAGCGCGGTCGGCGCCGGTGGCCAACGCCGTCAGCTCCACCGGCGGCGTGAGGCGGACGAGTGCGGTGGCGGTGGACTCGGTGCCCAACGCCGAGAAGCCCAGACCGCCGATGATCGCTCCGACGGCCGCGCCCACGGCCACGCCCACCGCGAGCCTGGCGCTCCGCGCTCTGGACGCCGTGCGTGGCACCTTCAGCGGCGGTGCCGCGCCCCGTGACATAGCCACGGATCCTACGGCGGTCAAACCCAATTCTTTTGCAAGTGGCGAATCGACTCGTGGCGGTCGGGTCGGGGCCGAAGTCATACACCCGCAATGTCTCGGTCCGCAGAACTAGTGCGCCATCGACGCCTGGCTCGGATACCGTGACCTGGTGACAGGCTCTCTGACGGGGTTCGACGACTGGCTCAACCGCCAGCTCGAAGAGTGTGCGCGCGCGGCCGGGGAAGACGTCTACACCTATGTGGCGCGGGCGGTCGCGTCGCGAATGGTGACCGAGTATGGGCGGGTCGACAGCCCCGGCTTCGTCGAGCTCATGACCCACCTCGCCGCGTCCGGAACGTTTGCTGTGCCCACCATGCCGGACGTTTCGGCCACCGTAAGCGATCCGTCGCGACTACGGGCGCTGTATGCCACCGGTCTGCTCGACAGCCCGCCGGAGGAGGCCTTCGACCGAATCACGAGGGCCGCCGCGGCCGCCTTGCACGCACCGTACTCGGCGGTGTCGTTGATAGACGCCGACCGGCAATTCCTCAAGAGCACGGTCGGTATGGATGCGACGTCGCCGGAGGAAAGGCAGACCACGCTAGAACGGTCGATGTGTCAATATGCCGTGGCAAAGGGCACTCCGCTGCTCATCGAAGACGCGCGAGTCGATCCCATTTATAAGAATCACCCGGCAGTCGTCGACGGCAGCGTGGTCGCGTACCTCGGCATACCGCTGATCGACGGCGAGAAGAACGCCATCGGCACGCTGTGCGTATTCGACGATGTGCCACGGCTGTGGACCACCGGACACGTACAAATTTTGAGTGACTTCGCCAGCCTCGCCGCCGAGCGAGCCTTCGGTCGAGGAGCCAACTCGGCGCGCTGACGCCGCCGATCGAATACTCTCGACCCGCCGGAATTAATGCGCTCGGCAAACACGCGGCATTGTCCTGGAAATGCCCTGCACTGACGTCAATCCGCATTAGAGTCTCGCTTTGAGATTTGACTGGGGGGATCGAGGTGTTGTTGACGTGAATCCGACGACGCACGTCTCCGACGCGCGCGCCGCGGTGACCATGGTGGACGCCGCGGGCACGGCTGGGCGCCGTCGCCGCACCCGTGCACCGCACTTGATCGAGCGCATGCGCTCCGATCGGTGGCACGTGACGATCACCCTCGTCCTCGACCTGTTGGCGGCCTCGGCAGCGGTTGCTACGTCCCACGCGTGGCTGCCCTCCACCGACGACCAGCGCTACGTCTTGGTGTACTCGTGGGCCTTCGTGCCCTTGGTCGTGCTCGTGCTGAGTACCCGGTCGCTGTACATGCGCAAGCTGGACTTCAAGTTCCTCGACGACTTCGAACCCGTGGAGACGGCCGTCGCGGTGGCGGCGCTGGGGACCTTGACGCTGATCATGGTGTCGGTGCCCGCGCTGGCCCCCGGTGAAGTGGTCCAAAGCAGCGTCCGCCCAAGCGATCTCGTCGTCCGGCTGTGGGTGTGTGCGGCAATCTTGATGCCCGCCATGCGTCTCGCGAGGTCACTGCTTTACCGCTATCTGCGGCGAAAGTACCGCGTCGGCGCGCCCGCGCTGATCCTCGGATCGGGTCCGATCGCCTACCAGCTCGTCGCCCGGATGCGGCAGGTGCCCGAGTATGGCTTGAACCCCGTCGGCCTGCTCGACGTGCAGTCGCCGCCCGAGGTGGAATTCCTGGACTTGCCGTATCTAGGCACCGCTCTCGACATCGAGACCGCGGCGCGCGCCATCCACGCCGAAGACCTCATCGTGGCGCAGTCGTCGGCATCGGACGAGGAGTTGGCCCGCGCGGCCCAGGTGGCGCAAAACCTTGGGCTCCGGGTGTTCGTGGTTCCTCGACTGTTCGACGCCGTCGGGGTCGGCACCCGCGTGGAGCACCTCGGCGGAATACCCTTGCTGGTCCTCACGCGCGTCAACCCCAAGGGATGGCAGTTTGCGCTGAAGCATGCGTTCGACCGGACGATGGCCTGCCTGGGGCTGCTGCTCATCTCGCCACTGTTCCTGGGGCTCGCACTGCTGGTGAAGGCGACCTCGCCCGGCCCGGTGTTCTACCGGCAGCAGCGAGTTGGGCGGGACGCCAATGTTTTCGACTGCTTGAAGTTCCGCAGCATGCGTCCTCTCGATCCGTCGGAGGAAGACTTCGCACCGAAGGCGGGGGACGCGCCCGGTGGGGTGGAGGGGATCGACCGCCGCACTCGAATCGGCAAGATCATGCGCAAGACGTCGTTGGACGAACTGCCCCAGTTGCTCAACGTGCTCAAGGGCGACATGAGTCTGGTGGGGCCGCGTCCGGAGCGGCCGGCGTTCGTCGAGTTGTTCGAGATGCAGGTGCGCCGCTACGGGGATCGGCACCGGGTCAAGGCCGGCATCACCGGCTGGGCGCAGGTGCACGGCCTGCGCGGGCAGACGTCGATCGCCGATCGCGCTGAGTTCGACAACTATTACATCGAGAACTGGTCGCTTCGGCTCGACTTCCGGATCCTGGTGCTGACGGTCCTCGCGGTGTTCCGTGGCGTAGAGGACTGACCGCCGCGGGTCGATTACCCTGCGCCTCAAGCAGTTTCAGGAAGGGCCCGCCAATGGGTGATCCTCGCGAAGTGGAGTCGCCGGTGGTCTACGACGTACCCAGTCACGTGGGCTTGATTCCCGACGGGATGCGCAGATGGTCCCGCCTCAACGGCGTCGACCTCGCCGACACATACCTCAAGGGTGCCCACAAGGTCGTCGACGTCATGGCCGGCTTGCAGCGACTCGGCGTACGGACCGTGTCGGTCTACAACTTGAGCGGCGCCAACCTGTCGCGCCGCGACGACGAGTTGGAGGCCGTGTTCGCGGCCTCCGTGCAGTTCTTCAGGACGCTGATCCCCGCCAGGTTCGATCCGGCCGTCTGTACGGTGCGGCTGCACGGTGACCGGACAGCACTGCCCGAGTCGTACCTCGCCGCCGCCGAGGGCGCCGAAAGCGCCATGAACGGATCGGATTTCACGATCAACGTCCTCGCCGCCTACGACGCCCGCGACGAGCTGCGCAACGCTCACGTCAAGGCTCGCGAACTCGGGTGCGACATCAACGACGCGTTCGACATCGGCGACGTGGACTTGGTCATCAGGACCACGTCCGAGCCGCTGCTCAGCGGGTTTCTGCCGATCCAGTGTCAATATGCCCATCTGCTGTTTCTGACGACGCCGCTCAACGAGCTGGAAGTCGAGCAGGTCGACGACCTGGTGGCGAACTATCGGCGACTGCCGCAGCTCCATGGGAAGTGACGCCCGTGGAGTCCAGTCGTAGGCCCATCGTCATCGGCGCCGGTCCCGCCGGGCTCACCGCAGCCCTGCGGTTGGTGCACAGCGGGGTGAAGCCTCGGCTCCTCGAGGCGACCGGTCATGTGGGTGGCTTGGCTCGCACGCCGCGGAGCGGCGACTGGTGCCTCGATCCCGGCGGTCATCGCTTCTTCACCAAATACGAAGAGGTGCTGGACCTTTGGAACGCGTTGCTGCCGCCGGATCAATGGCTGTCGGTGCCGCGGAGCTCGGCGATGCTGGTCGACGGCGAGTACGTCACTTATCCGCTCGTCGGCCGTGACATCGTGACCAAACTTGGAATTGGCCGGGGGCTGCGTGGGCTGAGCAGTTTCGCCGGATGGCGAATGCTGCGGAGCGGCTCGCCCAGTGGACAACCCGCGAGTTTCGAGGAGTGGGGTACCCACGAGTTCGGTCGATACTGGTACACCATCTTCTTTGACGGCTACGTTCGCAAGACATGGCTTGCCGATCCCGCGGAATTGGCCAGCGACTGGGCAAACCAACGCATCAAGCCCATCGACTGGACGTGGCGGAGCAAGCGAAAGCACGCTAGCGAGGACGTCTTTCGATACCCACGGCGCGGCCCAGGCCAGCTGTGGGACGCAGCCGCCGCTGCGCTGGTCGACGCGGGGGTCACCCCGACGCTCAACGCCCGGGTGGAGCGGCTCTGGACCCGCGCCGGCACGTGGTACGTCGAGTTGCACGACGGTCAGGTGATCGAGGGTGACGCAGTGTTCTCCAGCATGCCCCTGCAAACACTGGTCGAGGCGCTGCCGGGGGCGCCTCGACGTGTTCGGGTGGCTGCCTCGAATCTGCATCACCGCGGGCTGATCACGGTCGCCGTGGCGTTGCGCGACCGCCACGACATCCCGTTCAACTGGGTGTACACCCCCGGTGGAGAATTCTCGTGCGGTCGCATCCAGAACTACGGCCGATGGTCGAAGGACCTGCAGCCAGCGGGCTGGGACGGCACCTTCTTGGGGTTCGAGTACTTCGTCCGCCCCGACGGTGACCTCATGAACGCCGACGAGAGTTCACTCAGCGACCTCGTCGAAGCCGACATTCGGGCTCTAGGCCTCGGTGACTCCCGCATCGACAACGTCATGGTGCTTCGTTCTCAATGTGCCTATCCGGTCTACGACCCGGTGCGCGAACGCAGCGTCGGCCGCATTCGCGATTACCTGCGCCGTCAGTACCCCACCCTTCATCCGATGGGGCGCAACGGCATGCACCGCTACGACAATCAGGATCACGCGATGTTGAGTGCCATGCAGAGCGTGGCCAGGTACTTCGGCAAGGACGTCGACCCTTGGCAGGTGAACGCCGACCGTGGTTATCACGAAGCGGGATTGCTCAACAAATGAGTACCGATTGCGTGATTCTCATGATTCGCTCAGCTTGGTCATGGGTTCCACTCAGAAGGCTCGTTTAGATTTCATGTTGTGAGCCTCCCCCCGGGCTCCGAACGATCGGCCCCGCCACCCAACCCCCCTTGGTGGCGGGGTCGAGTTCGTTTCAGCGGCAGCGGCGCCAAAGGTGTTGGCGCCCAACTCCCTAACTCAGAGGCAGTTCGACGCCCGCAGTGACGGGATCGGCCCGCAGCAGGATGCCGGTGGGCACGGTGTCCACGGGCACGTCGTAGACGAGCGGGGTCTCCTTCGTTTCTCCCGGCGCGATCTGGGCGATGGTGCCCTCGAGGAGCGCGGTCGCCTGGTCGTCGAGTGGGAACGTCTGACCCGCGGCGTTGAGTTGCTGGAACGTCGCCACGAACGTGATGGGTGCAGCACCGGTGTTGGTGACGTTGAGGTAGACGACGTAGTACATGCCCTGAGCGGTGCTCTGGACTGACTCGTTGACGATTGCGGTGACGGTGTCGCCGGTCTCGGTGCCGGCGACGGCGAAGGTGAAGTCGCCGTCACTGCCCTGTGCGCCGGGAGGGGGCGGCGTCAGGGACTCGGTCGGCGTGGGTTCGGCTTCGGTCTCCGAGGTGGTGGTCTCGCTGGAGGTGGTCGCTGAGTCCGTCGGGGTCGTGCCCTGAGACGTCACGGTCGGCTGGTCGGTGCGCATCACCGCGAGGGTGACGACGACGGCGATGACCACCAGGATGATGGCGGCGCCACCGAGGATGCCTGCCACCAGTTTCATGTTCGGCTTGTCGCCGGACGGGCCCGTCGGCGTGGGGGAGGAGTAGTAGCCGGGCGGCGGTCCTGCAGGCGGCGCGAAGCGGGCCGGCTCGTACGGGGTCGTCTCGAAGCGGGCGGTCTCGAAGGGGGGCGGCTCGTAGGAAGGCTGATCCGACTGCGGCGCCGGTGCGTCGGCGGCCGACGTCTCGGAATCCGATGCCTCGGACGGCGGTGCCTCGGACGTCTGCTCGGGCTGGGTGTACGTCGAGGGCGAATCCCACGACGGCAGTGGCGGGTTCCACGGCGTGGAGTCAGCCGAGAAGGGCTCGTATGACGTCGGCGGGTGGGTGTCGTATGGCTGGACGGGTTCCTGCTGAGCGCCCTCGGGTGTCGGCTCCTGCTCGACGGGCCGGGTGGCGTAGACGTTGGTCGCCTCGTCGGGGAGGGACACCACCGACGTCGCCTGCGCGTCGGCGGGAGGCGGCTCGTCCGCAGGCTGATCCGCGGGAGGCTCGTCGGCGGGCGGCTGGGCGACGCCCGGTGCCGGGGCCCGGTGTTCGGTCCAGCTGAAGCCGTCCCAGTACCTCAGGCCGCCGGGGTTCTCGGGGTCCGGATACCAGTCGGCCGGTGTAGGCGGTGTCGTCATCGCAGGGGCCTCCCGATCCTGCGCCCCGGTGGCGCGCTGCGCACCGAACTTAGCGCAGGCTGTGAGCCGTTGCGTTACTTCGGGGCACCAAAACGGCGTCGAAAGCTGCAGGGGCGCCGAAATTCAGGGGCGCGGCGCGTCGGAGGTGTCGACATTCGCTACGAGGCGGGCAACGCGCACATCTTCGAGGTCTGCCCACCTGTAGCGGCTCAGCCGCCCATCGCCGTGCGCCACTGGTCGAGGCTGCTGGCGCGGTAGACGTAGTTGGTGTCGCGCACCTCGGACAGCGCGGCGCTCGGCTTGGCCGAATACCAGTGCCCCGGATAGACGGTCGGATCGCCGGGCAGCTGCGAGAGCGCCTGCAGGCTGCGGTACATGTCGTCGACGTTGCCGCCGGGGAAGTCGGTGCGTCCGCAGCCCTCGAGGAACAGGGTGTCGCCGGCGACGAGGCGGCCGTCGAGCAGGAAGCACTGACTGCCCGGGGTGTGCCCGGGGGTGTGCAGCAGCTCGATGTCCACGGCGCCGACGGACACCTTGTCGCCGTGGTCGTGGGGGGTCAGGTCGCCGAGGGCGATGCCGGTGACGCGCGAGACCCAGTCGGCCTCGTGGGTGTTGACGTGGACGGGCACGCTGACCCGTTCGAGCAGCTCGGCAAGGCCCTTGAGTTCGAAGCCCATCATCGAGCCGCCGACGTGGTCGGGGTGGTGGTGGCTGACGAGCACCCCCGACAGATGCATGCCGTCGGATTCGAGGGCGTCGAGCAGGTCGTTGGCGGCATAAGCCGGGTCGACGACGACGCAGTCGCCCGTCTCGCGGTCGCCGATCAGGTAGGCGAAGTTGCGCATCTGCTGGGCGATCGCGTCGCTGGCCGCGAAGTCCGTGCCGGACAGCAGCTGCCTGAAGTAGAGGCGATCGGCGCCGGGGGAAGTCATCGTCGCAGCCTATCGGGCGGTCACCATGCCGGCGGCGAGGGCGAGGACGAGATCAGGTACTAGCACTGCTTGCTGGTGACGTCGTCCGCCCGGCAGGAAAGGTCGACCGTGAACCAGCACCTCCAAGCGGTGATGACACTGCCAATTCTGCCGGCGATGTCCGCTTCACGGATGATCATGCGAATACGTGTGGCGTTGCCGACGCCGGGTCCTCCGATCGATGAGTTTCGATGCGGTCATGGTCATGATGCCTTTGTGGGGTTGCGGCGGCGGTCCGCTCCGGGATGCAACGCCCGTGCAGTTCCTTCGCTGATTGATGAGAATCTTGCTGTTTGCGCGGCTACAATCCGCGCAGCGGCTGGGGGTAGCCGTCAACTCGGGGGACGGGAAACAATGCCGTGACGGCCATCAGTGACCAGCCGAATGTGACGCCGCAGAGTCAGCGCCGGAGCCAATCGAGCAAACGAGCTGATCTTCAGGGCATGCGCGCCGTCGCGGTCCTCACCGTGTTCGCCAACCACCTATTCGACTGGCCGTCCGGTGGGTTCGTCGGCGTTGACATGTTCTTCGTACTCAGCGGGTTCTTCATCACCGGGATCTTGATCCGAGAGAGGACCACCACCCGGGAGCTGTCGTTCCGCAGGTTTTACATCCGTCGGGTCAAACGGATCCTGCCGTCGGCGATCCTGGTGCTCGTCGTCACGGTGATTGGTTCCTACCTGCTGTTGCCTGCGGTCAGGGCGAAGTCGACCCTGATCGACGCTCTGTACGCCGCGGTGTTCGCGTCGAACATCCGCTTCGAAGCAGTGGGCACGGACTATTTCCAGCGCGATCAACCACCGTCGCCGCTGCAGCATTATTGGTCGCTGTCGATCGAGGAGCAGTTCTACTTCGTGTGGCCGTTTTTGCTGGTCGCGATCTTCGCGCTCACCCGAAGGGCAGCTCGCCGTGGTCACGCCTCTGCCCGGCAGTGGGGAATGTTTGGCGGGATGTTCATCGTCGTCGCGGCGTCATTTGGATGGGCGATGTACCTGTCGACCAGCGACCCGAACGCCGCGTACTTCTCGACGTTCAGCCGCGTGTGGGAGCTCGGCGTCGGCGCCTTACTGGCGATCGCCGGACCTTGGCTAACCCGCATACCGGATCGGGTGCGGCCCGCACTGGCCTACCTAGGGCTGGCCGGCGTCGTGGGCTCGCTGTTCTTGATCACCGAGTCTGTTCAGTTCCCCGCACCGTGGGCGGCGCTGCCGGTCTTGTCGACGGCGGTGGTCGTCGCTTCGTTCCACGGCGCCGAGGTGCGCGGAATGCTTCCGCTCACAAACCCGGTGGCCCGCTATTTCGGCGACACCAGCTACACCCTGTATCTGTGGCACTGGCCGGTGATCATCTTGCTGACAGCTGTGGTTCCACGCGGACCGGTTCTCTATGGGTCGGCACTCGCCCTCGCGCTGGTGTTGACTGCGGTCACTTACCGCTTCTACGAAGACCCGATACGCAAGTCGAACTGGCTTCTCGACCAACATGAGCGGAAGGACCGCAGGATGCCTCGTGTCTCGCCGACGGTGTGGGCGATGACCGGGGCGGGCGTGGCATCACTACTTGTGGTGTCGATCCTGGGCGTTCACTACAACGACAAGCTGGAAGCTTCAAAGACCCTGTACCAACCGGTCGTCCAGATGGCCCCACCGCCGCTCAACTTCGCCCCACAAACTGTGCAGGCAGACGTAGTCACCCCGCTGGCTACACCGCTGCCCGGAAGCGGCCCCTGCTTCGGCGCCCCCGCCATCCTCGATGGGAACTGCGCTCTGCGTAACCCCGACGTGCCGCTCTCGCCAAGCATCGACGAGTTCGCCACCGATGGCGGATCACCGAACTGCTGGACCTCGCAAGGTCAACAGCTGAAGTCCTGCACCTACGGCTATGAAGGCCCGGACGCCACCCAAATCGCGTTGGTGGGCGACTCACACGCAGCTAGAGTCCTCGTGGCGATCGTCCCGTACCTCCAGGCGCTGAAGTGGCAACTGACCACCTACCTGGGGTGGGGTTGCTCCTGGCAGCAACCGGCCCAGGATTCCTGTGCGAAGGCGATGCCTGACATCCAGCGGGAACTGCTTGCGAAGCGGTACGCGGTTGTCGTGACCACGGCTTCGCGCAACTGGGGTGACGCGGGCTCTCATGCGTCAGCGTGGGCACCGGTCGCCTCCGCCGGCAGTCGCATCGCCGTGCTGCAGGACAACCCCGGGGTGAGCGAGGAATCGCTCACCTGTCTGACGCGAGTTCAACTCACCGGTGACACCACGGGTGAGTGCGGTACGTCCCGCGCCGACGCGCTGAATCGGCGTGATTCGCTGATCGACGCCGCCGCCCGCATTCCCGCCGCCAAGCTGATCGATCTCACGCAGCATTACTGCACCGCTGACCGTTGCCCGTCGGTCATCGGCGACGTCATCGTCTACGGCGACTCCGGCGCGCACGTTACCGCAACGTTCATCAGGACTCTGGCGCCGGCGATTGTCGATGGTGTGAGGCAGGTATTGGCAGCGTGACGTTCTCGCCTGTCTGCGGTGCAGTTCAGTCCCGTCGCCGAACGTGATGGTGCCGGTGGACGGCGGCAAGCGGCGTCCCTGCTCTGGATCAGCCAGGACGCGCACCTGTGCCGCAGGTAGTGCTGGATCCGGGACCGCAGCGGGGTCCGGGATCGGGTCGCCGTGCTCGTCGATTGACAGCCAGGTGCGGGCGGCGGTGGGGTCCCATACTTGGGCGCCAAAGTATGGCGCGCGGACCGCGCCGTCGGCGCCGGGGCGCTCCAGGCTCGGACCGCTGCTCGTCTTTAGCGGAATCCTGTCAACACCCGCCCGATAACCGCAGGTGTAAAAACCGCACGTCAGGTGGTGTTTGAGCGCACATCGCAAAAACCCGCATATGACACGCATGTTTACTACCGTCAGTCGTATGCAATTGACGCGGTTCACCGATCTGGGCCTGCGGACGATGATGCTGCTGGCCTCCGGAGACTCCACCGACCGACGGGTCACCATTCGCACCGTCGCCGCCGCGGCCGGTGCGTCGGAACACCACATCGCCAAGGCCGTTGCCCGGCTCGTCGACCTCGACATGGTTTACGCCAGGCGCGGCCGGATCGGCGGCCTGAGCCTGACCGACGCCGGGCGCACGGTGTCCGTCGGCTGGCTCGTCCGCCGGCTCGAAGGCGACCGAGAGGTCATCGAGTGCGACGGCGCCACACCGTGTCCACTGCTGGCCGGCTGCCGCCTGCGCCGCGCGCTCGCCGACGCCAAGGAGGCGTTCTACCGCGAGCTCGACCGCCACACCGTCGACGACCTCGTCAGGGACGCCACCCTCCCGATCGTCCACCTCCAGTTCCACACCACCGATGAAGGGATCACACGATGACCAGCACCACCGCCGTAGCCACCAGGGACGAGCTGTCACCAGCGCACGCCGAGATGGTGACGGCGACGCTTCCGCTCATCGGAGCGAACATCGACGAGATCACGTCGGTCTTCTACGGTCGCCTCTTCGCCCACCACCCCGCACTGCTGCGCAACCTGTTCAACCGCGGTAATCAAGCCCAGGGCGCCCAGCAGCGCGCGCTCGCGGCGTCGATCGCGACGTTCGCCACGCATCTCGTCGACCCCGCCCTGCCGCATCCGGCCGAACTGTTGTCGAGGATCGGCCACAAGCACGCGTCGCTTGGGGTGACCGCCGACCAGTACCCGATCGTGCACGAGCACCTGTTCGCCGCGATCGTGGAGGTGCTCGGCGCCGACGTCGTCACCGCCGATGTCGCCGAGGCGTGGGACCGGGTGTACTGGATCATGGCGCAGACGCTGATCGACCTCGAGGTCGACCTCTACGCAGAGGCCGGGGTGAGCCCGGGGGACGTGTACCGGCGGGCGCGCGTGCTCACGCGGGTCGACGACCCGTCCGGCGCGGTCCTGCTGACCGTCGCCGCCGTCGGTGGTAATCCGCTTGCGGCGCAATACGTTTCGGTGGGCGTGACGCTGCCCGACGGGGCGCGCCAGCTCCGGCAGTACAGCATCGTCTCCGCAGGCGGCACCGACGGGATGACCTTCGCGGTCAAGCCGGTGGAGGCCATCGGCGACGCCCCGGCCGGTGAGGTGTCCAACTGGATCCGGGACAACGTCCGCGTCGGCGACCTGCTCGACGTCACCCTGCCGTTCGGTGATCTGCCCACCCCGACGCCTGGCGCACCCCTGGTGCTCATCTCGGCGGGGATCGGCGTGACCCCGATGATCGGCATCCTCGAGTCGCTCGCGGCCGACGCCCCCGACACCCGGGTCCAGATCCTGCACGCCGACCGCAGCGCCCAGACCCACCCGATGCGGCAGCGGCAACAAGAGCTGGCGTCCCGACTGCCCAACGCGAGCATCGACATTTGGTACGAGGACGGCGCGACCGACGGCGTCCACACCGGCCGGCTCGCGCTGAACGCCACGCACCTGCCCGAGGCCGCCGAGGTCTACCTGTGTGGCGGCAACGGCTTCGTCCGTACCGTCCGTGAGCAGCTCGAAGCCCGTGGCGTCCCCGCCGATCGCGTGCACTGCGAGCTGTTCTCACCCGACGCGTGGCGGTTGTGAAAGACCGCTCGAATTGGGCGCAATCACCTGCGGTTTGGTGACGCCAGCACCCGGGTTGTACCCTCTCTAAGTCCCACGGCACGGAATTTTCGACGGCCGCGGGCGGTTGCCCCCTTAGCTCAGTCGGTAGAGCGCTTCCATGGTAAGGAAGAGGTCAACGGTTCGATTCCGTTAGGGGGCCCGGGTGGTACCCATGGCGGTGTAGCTCAGCTGGTTAGAGCGCACGACTCATAATCGTGAGGTCGGGGGATCGAGCCCCCCCACCGCTACAAACGACAACGCAAGTGAATGAAGAAGGACGACTGACGTGGCCTCGAGTACAGACGTACGGCCCAAGATCACCTTGGCCTGCGAGGTGTGCAAGCACCGCAACTACATCACGAAGAAGAACCGGCGCAACGATCCCGACCGCCTGGAGATCAAGAAGTTCTGCCCGAACTGTGGGACGCACCGTCCGCACAAGGAATCGCGCTAACGGACTACTCACGGGCCTTCGGCTCGGGGTCGACCGACAAGGGAACTGATTCGTGCCGCTGTCTCCAGAAATCGTTGGTATGCACTACCGCTATCCCGATTTCTACGAGGTCGGGCGGGAGAAGGTCCGCGAGTATGCCGTCGCGGTCAAGAACGACGACGCGGCCTACCACGACGAGGCTTCCGCCTCGGATCTTGGCCACGAGGCGCTGCTCGCGCCGCTGACCTTCATCTCGGTGTTCGGCTATCAGGCGCAGACGTCCTTCTTCGCCAACGCCAACATCGGCATTCAGGACTCGCAGATCGTGCAGGTCGACCAGGAATTGAAGATCCTGCTTCCCATCAAGGTGGGTGACCGCCTGTACTGCGACGTCTACCTGCACGCGTACCGGCAGGCGCACGGCACCGACATCATCGTCACCAAGAACACGATCAGCAACGACCGGGGTGAGGTCGTGCAAGAGACCTACACGACCCTGGCGGGTCGTTCAGACGAAAGCGGAGAGGGCTTTTCAGATGGCGCTACGTGAGTTCAGCTCGGTCAAGGTCGGTGACGAGCTTCCGGAGCGTGTCATTCCTCTGACGCGGATGGACCTGGTCAACTACGCCGGTGTCTCCGGTGACCTCAACCCGATCCACTGGGACGACGAGATCGCCAAGCAGGTCGGCCTCGACACTGCGATCGCCCACGGCATGTTGACCATGGGCCTCGGTGGCGGCTACGTCACCTCCTGGATCGGCGACCCGGCCGCGGTGACGGAGTACAACGTGCGGTTCACCGCCGTCGTCCCCGTGCCCAACGACGGCGTCGGCGCCGAGATCGTGTTCAACGGACGCGTGAAGTCGGTGGATCCCGAGGCCAAGTCGATCGTCATCGCACTGTCGGCCACCACCGGCGGCAAGAAGATCTTCGGTCGCGCGACCGCGACCGCGAAGCTGGCGTAGAGGTGCCGCTAAAAGCCGACGTCCTGGGAATGGTGCATCACTATCCCGAGAGCTTCAAGATCGGCCGCGAACAGGTGCGCCAGTACGCGCGGGCGATCAAGGCCGACGACCCGGCGACGTTCGACGAGGCCGCCGCCGTCGAACTCGGCCACGACGACATCATCGCGCCGCTGACCTTTCCGTCGATCCTCGCGCTGCTGGTGCAGCAGGACTTCTTCCGCAAGGTCGACGTCGGCCTGAGCACCATGCAGATCGTCCAGGTCGACCAGAAGTTCGTGTTCCACAAGCCCCTCGAGGTCGGCACGACGCTGACCGCGTCGCTGGAGATCCAGTCCGTCGTCGAGCGGTTCGGCGCGGACATCGTCGTCACCCGCAGTGTCTGCGTCGACGCGAAGAACGAGGTGGTGCTCGAGGCGTTCACCACGCTGATGGGCCACGAGGGCGACAACTCGATCCAGGTCCAGTGGGACGCGGAAAGTGGTCAGGTCGTCCGCACCGCGACCACGGATTAGTAACTCGCAACAGGGCCGTTGTACACTCGGTCCTCGGGGTTCCTCCCAATCACGCGCTGTCCGTCGGTTACTGATCGACCGATCGGGGAGCGCGTAAATTGTGTAAAACCCCGAAAAGGATGGTGCTGCCAGCAGTTCCGTCTGTGAAGGGGCGTAGCTCAACTGGCAGAGCAGCGGTCTCCAAAACCGCAGGTTGCAGGTTCAAGTCCTGTCGCCCCTGCTTCATCGAATTGAAGAATGTGGACACTGGAAGGTGACCACCAACAGGAACCGACGAAAGGCATGCGGTGAGCGACGATCGCGACGGTGCCGACTCCCCAGTCGACGACATCGATTCTGACGTCGACTCTCCGGTCGACGCCGTAGACGCATCCGACGATGCCGCTGACGCGACGACCGGTGTAGCCGGCGCTCGCAGCCAGACCGCGGTGGCGACTCGGCCGCAGCGGCCCACCGGCAAGCGCACTCGCCGCGAGGTCACCGGCTCCGCCGCCGGTACCGCACCGGCCACCAAGTCGGATTCCGACGACACCAAGAACGGCGACGGCAAGAAGCCCAAGACTGACAAGAAGCAGTCGGGCCCGTCACGCAACCCGTTCCTCTTCGTACTGAACTACCTCAAGCAGGTCATCGCCGAGCTCCGCAAGGTGATCTGGCCGAACCGCAAGCAGATGATCAGCTACACGACCGTGGTGCTGGTGTTCCTGGCTTTCATGGTCTCGCTGATCGGCGGAGTCGACCTGGGCCTGGCCAAACTCGTGACGCTGGTATTCGGCTGACGTACGTTGGCCCACCAGCCGTGACGAGCGAAAGATTTAGAGAGGATAGACAACCGTGACGACCTTCGATGGCGAGACGCCCTCGGGTGAGTCCGACGTGTTCGCAGAGGCCGCCGATTCGGCGACCTTGACCGACGCCGAGACTGGCCAGACCGTCGAGATCAACGAGGAACCGGCGCCAGAGGCGACGGACTCCGAAGCAGTCGCGGACGAGGATGCCGAGGCAGAAGACGCCGACGCAGAGTCCGATGCCTCTGAGTCCGACGCCCCCGCCGAGGAGACCCCGGAGGAGGACGAAGAAGACGTCGACCCCGCCGTGGCGCTGAAGAAGGACCTCCGCAAGAAGCCCGGCAACTGGTACGTCATCCACTCCTACGCGGGCTACGAGAACAAGGTGAAGGCCAACCTCGAGACGCGTGTTCAGAACCTCGACGTCGGCGACTACATCTTCCAGGTGGAAGTGCCGACCGAAGAGGTCACCGAGATCAAAAACGGCCAGCGCAAGCAGGTCAACCGCAAGGTGCTGCCCGGCTACATCCTGGTGCGCATGGATCTCACCGACGAGTCCTGGAGCGCGGTCCGCAACACCCCCGGCGTCACCGGCTTCGTGGGTGCGACGTCCAAGCCGTCGGCATTGACCCTCGACGACGTCGTCAAGTTCCTGCTTCCGCAGGGTGCGGCGAAGAAGCCGGCCAAGTCCACCTCCGGCGGCGCCTCGGCGGCTGCCGAAACCGGTGGTCTTGAGCGGCCGACCATCCTGGTCGACTTCGAGGTCGGCGAGTCGGTCACCGTCATGGACGGCCCGTTCGCCACGCTGCCCGCGTCGATCAGCGAGGTCAACGCCGAGCAGCAGAAGCTCAAGGTGCTGGTGTCGATCTTTGGTCGCGAGACGCCCGTCGAGCTGAACTTCACCCAGGTCTCCAAGATCTAAGAACAACGAGAACAGGAAAGAACACGTCATGGCCCCGAAGAAGAAGAAGGTCACTGGGCTGATCAAGCTGCAGGTCCAGGCAGGCGCGGCCAACCCCGCCCCGCCCATCGGTCCTGCGCTCGGTCAGCACGGCGTCAACATCATGGAGTTCTGCAAGGCGTACAACGCCGCGACGGAATCCCAGCGTGGAAACGTCATCCCCGTGGAGATCACGGTCTACGAAGACCGCAGCTTCACGTTCGTGCTGAAGACCCCGCCCGCCGCCAAGCTGCTGCTAAAGGCTGCTGGCGTGCAGAAGGGCTCCGGCGAGCCGCACAAGACCAAGGTCGCCAAGGTGACCTGGGATCAGATCCGCGAAATCGCGGAGCAGAAGAAGGAAGACCTCAACGCCAACGACATCGACGCCGCGGCGAAGATCATCGCAGGCACCGCCCGCTCCATGGGAATCACGGTCTCCTAGTTAGACGTTGTAACCAGCTAGAACGTGGGAGGGCCCGCTTCGGCCCGCAGAAACACCACGACCCAACGCATGTGATTGGAATCCAATGAGCAAGAACAGCAAGGCATACCGCGAAGCGGCCGAGAAGATCGACCGCGACAACCTGTACACGCCGCTCCAGGCCACCAAGTTGGCCAAGGAGACGTCGTCGAAGAAGCAGGACGCCACCGTCGAGGTCGCGATCCGCCTCGGTGTCGACCCCCGCAAGGCCGACCAGATGGTGCGTGGCACCGTCAACCTGCCGCACGGCACGGGTAAGACCGCCCGCGTCATCGTCTTCGCCGTCGGCGAGAAGGCCGAGGCCGCCGTGGCCGCCGGCGCCGACGAGGTTGGCAGTGACGACCTGATCGAGAAGATCCAGGGCGGGTTCCTGGACTTCGACGCCGCGATCGCGACGCCTGACCAGATGGCCAAGGTCGGCAAGATCGCCCGCGTGCTGGGCCCGCGTGGCCTGATGCCCAACCCGAAGACCGGCACCGTCACCCCCGACGTGGCGAAGGCCGTCAACGAGATCAAGGGCGGCAAGATCAACTTCCGCGTCGACAAGCAGGCCAACCTGCACTTCGTGATCGGCAAGGCCTCGTTCGACGAGACGAAGCTCGCCGAGAACTACGGTGCCGCGATCGACGAGATCATGCGTGCCAAGCCGTCGTCGTCGAAGGGCCGCTACCTGAAGAAGGTCACCGTCTCGACCACGACCGGCCCCGGCATCCAGGTTGACCCCTCGATCACGCGCGGTTTCGCGGAGGCGTAGAGCCACAAGCACTTTCGCTAACAGAACTCCCCGGCACTTAGGTGCCGGGGAGTTTTGCGTTAGCGGGTCGGCACCATCACGGTGGCGAGGAGCGCGCGGTGGTCGGTGCCCGGCAGCTTGACGGTGGCGGTGGACACGGCGGTGGCGTTCCTGGTGAGCACGTGGTCGATGCCAAGTACCGGGGGATAGAGCTTGTTCGCGGGGTAGGTGAAGTTGCGACCGGACCCGGCCTGCCGGGCCGCGTCGGCGTAGCCGTTGGTCAGCAGCGCACGGAACGGCAGCATGTCGAAGGTCGAGTTGAAGTCGCCGCCGACGATCACGGCGCCGTCGGCGGCTTCAGATGCGATGTCGTCTAGGGTGCCGGGGAACTTTGCAATGTCTTTCTGCCAGCCGATGATTGGGCGCGGCCACGGGGCGTCGAGGTGGACGGTGAGCAGCGAAACGTCGTGGGAGACGCGGGGAATGCGCACCTGGGCGCTGACCATCGCGAGCTGGTAGCCCGAGATTCTGGTGGAGTCCTTGATCGGATACCGGCTGTAGATGCCGACGCCCGCCGACACCGGACGCGCGTCAAGAGCCTGGTACGGGAAGGTGTTTTCGATTCCGGCGGCGGACAGCCCGCGTGCGGCTTGCGGGGTGAGCTCTTGAACCATCAGGACGTCGGCCTCCTCTGCGGCGACGCGGGCGACGGCGTCCGGGTCGGCTTCGCCGTAGAGCATGTTCACCGTCATCGTCCTGACGGCGAGGGATGAGGGGTTGGGGGTGGCGCTCAGGAACCAGGGAACCTGCAGGGCCACCAGCGCGGCGGTGAGGAGGGCCGCGACGACGACGAGGAGCCATTGCCGTGCCCACACCCCCAGGACGACGGCGACCGGTGCGCCGAGCATCAGGTACGGCACGGCGATGACCACGTACAGCACGCTATGGGTGGGGATCGGGGTGAAGCTGACGACGAGGGCCGCGGTGGCCGCGAGGAGAAGGGCGACAGCCGCGCATGGGGCGACGACTCGGCGTGCGGTACTCAGGCTTCCCCCTCTGATGGCGCCATGCCGTACCTACAGCGACGCGGTGTTGACACCAGTATCCCTGCGTCAGCGCGGCACGGCACTGCAGACTCGTACCGTGACCGTGCACTCGAGATGGATCGCCGCCGTTTTCGGCGTAATGTGCGCCGCCATGACCAACGTTGCGTCGGCGTCCGCCGAGCCGCCCCCGGTGTCGCCGCAGGCACAGGCGGCGGGTCTGGTCGACGTGCGGTCGGTGGTCCCGGACGCGAGGATCGACCTGCGGTATGCGACGGCTGACAACTTCGTCGGAGTGCAGCTATATCCGGCCGACGCGCGGTGTCTGGTGCACGAGTCGATGATCGACGGTTTGGCCACGGCGGCGAATCAGCTTCGCGCGCAAGGCAAGCAGCTGGTCTTCTGGGACTGTTACCGCCCGCACGAGGTGCAGGTGCGGATGTTCCAGGAGGTCCCGAACCCGAATTGGGTTGCGCGACCGAGTAATTACGCACGCAGCCATGAGGCCGGCCGCTCGGTCGACGTCACCGTCGCCGACGGGCACTACGGGTGGCTGCTCGACATGGGCACCGGGTTCGACGACTTCACCCCGAAGAGCCTGGCCTACGCCACCGACGGGGTCACCGCCGAGCAGCAGGCCAACCGCGCGCTGCTGCGAACGGCGATGGAGGCCGGCGGGTTGACCGTGTATCCGGGGGAGTGGTGGCACTTCGACGGACCGGGAGCGAAGGATCCGCGGCCGATTCTGGACGTGGCGGTGCACTGAGCTGAGACGTCCTCAGCAGGCTAGCTGCTTGTCGCCGCCCAGGCACGGGTGCGACAGCTTTGCGAACGGAACGTTCCAGGTCGCGCAGGCGCCGTCGGTGCGGATGGGTTGGCGACACCGGTTTGCGACCGGTGTGAATTAGGGCGATCCAGGCGTTTCCCGGTAGTGCCAGCAGACCGTGGATCATGACCTCCCCCGAACCTCATCGGCCAGCTCCCCCAACCCGATGTCCACAACATTCTCATTTGGCAACTTCGGTGTGAATGGGGGACACCCCTTGAGTTTCCGGAGGGGTACCCTGGCGCTGTTGGCGCGTAAGGGCGCTGGTCAACGAATCGCCACAGTGGTCATCCTGGTCGGCAAACCTCAAAAATTACTGGCAGCAGCTGGGCGATCTGAGATCCGATTTCAGCAAAGACCTCAGGGGATTGGCCAATGGGGTCGGGGATGTCCAGGAGCTCGTCAGCGGTTAGCAGGGATCGCCGTGCGGCTAGGTCGGGAACAGTGCGCGCGTCGTGCTCCGAGATTAGGCGGGAGGCCTCCGCCAAGGTGAATGTTCGGTGCAGCCGGTGGGGTGCCAGCCCCAAGACCGCGTCTCGGTGTGCCCTCGTCATCGTCAAGATGAGATCAGCGGCCGACGCGATCTGCGCCGTGATCTGGCGGGCGGCGAAGTTTGCGGGGTCACCGCCCAAACGCTCGAGGACCGGTGCAGCTTCGGGGTGCACCGGATGGCCGATCACGGCCCGGGTCCCGGCGCTGGACGCTGCAACATTGGCGATGTGCAGCTTCGCGCCATACGCACTCATCAGCCTCTCCGCAGTTGGTGACCTGCAGATGTTCCCGGTGCATACAAACAGAATGTTCATGAGCCTCACTAGTACGAATTGTCGATGTCGATGCGCACGGTAGTGCGTATCCGCGCGGGTCCTTCAGCGTTTGCGGCTGGAGAACTCGCCACTCGGCCCAGTTCCCCTTCCGATAGACGAACGGCCATACATACTTAATCAGGTCGAGAGTTCGCTGGCGTGTGGTGCCTGGCTCACGCCAGGTGCACGCCAGCAGGCTGTCAAGAGCAGCGGTCTCCGTGGTTTCATGGCGGTGGCGACCTAATGAGCAGCCAACTAGCTGCGGACGGCAGGCGCCCCAGAGTCGGCTCGCAGCCTTGAGGTTCGAAATTTCGACCTAGCCCTGGCGTTGGTTTCGGGTCCGCTTACCAGCAGCCTCGACTTGCTTCCACATGAGGACTGGCCGCGGCGATGCTATCGTCGCGTTGTTAAGAGCCGCAACCGCCGGGAGCTTGCCCGGCCTTTCCGGTTCCGTCGTGCAGGGGACGCCGACGCCACAGCTAGTGGTTAATTCGATAGGGGGAGTCGTGGTTCTAGATATTGGAACACTGGGGAGGAAGCTTGCGGACGCCGTGCCTCCTCAAGCTGCAGATCCCATTCGTTCTATGCGCAACTTTGCTCGTTACGCCCGATATCGGGGCGAAGGACGGTACTGCCCTGTCTGCAACAAAACTTCGAAGCGGTTCGTGCCATACGGCATTCCGCCGCGAGAAGAGGCTTGCTGCATCCACTGTGGAGCGCTTGAACGTCATCGGATGACTTGGTCGTACTTTGGGCGGGAAACCGATCTCTTTGACGGCAGGGACAAACGCGTACTGCATATTGCACCGGAACGGCAGTTCGAGAAGTTGTTGAGGAACCTTTTGGGGCAAGGCTATTTGACCGCCGACCTGCTGAATCCAAGGGCGATGGTTAAGATGGACATCACGGATATTCAGTACGACGACGATTCTTTTGACGTTATCTATTGCAGTCACGTATTAGAGCATGTCGATGATGATCGCAAGGCAATGCATGAATTCCGACGCGTTTTGAAACCCACGGGATGGGCTGTATTGCTTGTCCCTCTAACAGCCGAAGTGACCTACGAAGATCCATCGGTAACTGATCCAGCCGAACGGCTTCGACTCTTCGGGCAGGATGACCATGTGCGCAGGTACGGGCCAGACTTCGAGAACCGATTGCAGGATGCGGGATTCGCGACGAAGATTGTCGAGCCAGAGAGCTTTTTGAGCTCATCCGAGATCAGCGCGATGCAAATCGGCGCGGCCGTCGACGACAAGATTTTTCTATGCACGAAGTGAAATAGCGTCTATCTCACGTCGGCAGAACGATCTCCGCTGGTGTTTCGAACCACCGATCGGTCTCTACACGAATCATATTCACGAACTCGTCGTTCAACGGAATACAATGGTTGACAGTTTGGCGCCGTGATGTCGAGGTCTCAAAATACCCCTACGTTTTCATGGTAGCCGCCAGCGACAATTGCCTGTGGTCGCACGGGAGGAGGGGGAGGGTGTTGCGCTTGTTGGCGGCAGTACTCGGCCCGAGTCACTCGGTGACCCAGTTTCCATTCGTCGATTACTACCGGCGCCTGGATGGCGTCAGCTACCTCGGCGTCGGCAAATAGCATCTGCGCGCTGGTGCGGGCAGCGGAGCGAATTGCAGGTTGCTAGACGACGTGCGGCATCGACTCGATAGACCTAGCGGCCGCGCTATTGTTTCGCCGTTGCGGACAACCTTGAGGACTGCCGTAGGCGGAGCAGACAGCTTGCGGCTGGAGGGTGCCGATCCAGTTCGCTCGGAGAAACGCGGGCCAGAACTCAGTTGCCGCCGCGCGGCGGGTTACCAGACATCCCTCTGGCCCGTGAGGCCGGTAGAAGTGCTCGAAGAGCTTCCTCGTAGTCCTTGCAAACGTGATCCCACGAGTAGTGCTCTGCCGCCCGCTGCTGGTTCTGGAGGGCAACGGCGTCGAGGTCGGCGCGATTTTGCATCATGTTGACTAGCGCTTCACTAATAGCCGGGGAGTTGGCATCGACGAATCGGCCGGCGGAGCCCAGCACTTCACGGGTGTAGACGGTGTCGCGCGCCAAAATCGGCGCCCCCGCAGCCATAGCCTGAACGAGCGATGGGTTGGTGCCTCCGACGCTGTGCCCGTGAAAGTACACACCGGCGTGTTGCCAAAGCGCATGCAATAGAGAGTCATTACTGAGATGGCCGAGCCAAGTCACTCCGGAATGACTTGCGGCGAGACTCTCGGCGGCCCGATCCAGCTCCCCTCCGTACCCAGAACTGCCCACGATCACCACAGGATGGTGGCCCGAGACCGTAGGTACCGCATCGAAGAACTCACGGATAGTGTTTTCGGGAACGAATCTGGCCACCATGAGGACGTATCCTCGGTGGGTCAACCCCTCGGGAACGTCGAGAGTCCCCGGAATGTCACCGCCATAGGGAATGAACGTGCCGCCGGCACCAAAATTCTGACTCCAATAAGCCTCGATGGCGCGGGCATCGAAAACTAAGTTGTCAGCCCACCGCGCGGTGCAAGACGCACCGTTCCTAAATACGCTTTTGGCAAGCGAGCCCCACTTGGCCCGCTCCCACTCCAGCCCATCGACATTGACCAATGTAGGAATTCCACGGGCTTTGAGGAGGGGGAGATAATATCCGTTCGCGACGTTCATGACGAGGGCGACATCGGGCTTACGCTTGGCGGCACTGAGTGCCGCGGTCAGGCCGTAGGAAAGCGTGCTGGCACTCTTGGTCTCAAGGCCGCGCGTTACCTTGGAATCGATGCGTCGATCCAGGTTGGGGTCGTCGAGACGTGTTGATCCGCGGCGGCCGTACACGGTGACGTCCCAACCCGCATCAGCTAGGTACGGTGCCAGTTTTCTCACCGCTGTCTCGAATCCGGAGTAGTAACTCGGATAGCCCCGCGTTCCTATGACCGCAACTGATGGCACAACTTCTCCAATCTGGACGGCGCCCCTACGAGCTATGGCTTGTCATGATTTCCGACACGAACTTAGCTATTCCTTTTCGCATCGCCGCTGGTGACAGCCGGCTTGGAAGGAGGTTCACCTGATCCAGTCGGCAGGAAGTTTCGAGCGCGCACCGTCCAGACGGCTTAATCAGATTGTAAGTGCTCTGTCGTCGGCGCGCCTTTGATGGACTAGGCGTACAACGATTGGCAGTTCGAAGCCGTCCGCCACTATGTAACACAGGGCAAAACACCTTATGGAAGTGCCGTAGTGCCAGCGGACGCCGTTTTCGGAGCTAGCGCAAGTATCAAGCGAAAAGTGCTGTGACCTCTTTCGAGCACATGCCCGCATTCTTCTCGCAGAATTTCTGGCATGATGACAGACTCTTCGCGCAGCGCTCGGGCTTGCTATTGAAATGTTCCGCCTTTACCTCGATGGCCTTCTCGGCGCGGCCCTGTTCGGAGGCCAGCGAGTTCCCGGGTGTGCCGGCGGCAGCGAGTTTCGCGGAGCAATTCAGCGCGAAAAGATAGTCCTTGTTGCCATGCTCGAAGTTGTCTGTGGCCGCGTATGTGGCCTTCCGCCAGGACGTGACTATGCAATCTGACGTACCTAGCTGGTCGCCGACAACGGTCGACACCACAGGCCGCCCGCCCTTCTCGGAGATTTTGCCTGCCGCATAGGCATACGTCTTGCCGGTGTACGGATCATTCGCAGCAGCAATGCCGCTTGTGAATGCAAATGTGGCGCAAGCTGCTAAAACCACAGCGCTAATCCGCAAAGCCATCGCTTTATACATCGCTTTTCTCCCCCGTGAAACCGCCGTACGAATACGCAACGCACGCCCCCCGGGCGTGTGCGTTAGCGTAACACCGCTGCTCGACGTTGCCTCACTCAACGACCGAAGGTCTGAAATGCTGTAGGTGTCTAGCGGCGATCTAGCCGCGACTAGCGCAAAGTCCAGTCGGGACATATTGCCTGAACGACCGGACACCAGTACCTGGCCTAGCCGGCCGCCCGCCACTCAGTCCGCCGGGGTGTCGAATTGCCGAGCCAAGCTCGAACTATGAAGTCGAAGCAGTGTGGCAGTGCCCTAGCGCATTTCGGTGAGGCGCCAGTCTGGAGTTGCCAGCTACCCTTCGTGCATGGCGTCATCGACCAAGTACCTCGTGGCTATCGCGACGTATTCTCGCCCCTCCGATTTGGAGCACCTGCTTGACAGCCTTCTAACGTCTGTCGATCTAGACAGTGTCGATGTGGTCGTGGTGGACAACGACGCGAGCGCTAGCGCCGAGCAGGTGGTGCTGAGGCACCCCTTGAAGCCCCGGTATGAGGTAGAGCCGGTGCCCGGAATCGCAAGCGCGCGGAACCGCGCGCTCGACCTGTTCGACAGTCGATACGCAGGGATTATCTTCGTCGACGATGACGAGTGGGTCGATCCGAGCTGGTACCGCCAGATCGTTTCTTATGCCGATAGCACTGGCGCACAAGCAGTACAAGGTCCGGTCGTGAGCGTCCTACCTGAAGATGCGCCGGCCTGGGTTCGCCGTGGAAATTTCTTTCAGCGCCTCACCGAGGAAACGGGAAGTGAGCTGAAATCTGCAGCGACCAATAATGTCTTGTTGATGCGTACGGCCTGGGTGGGCGCCGGATTGCCGAGGTTCGATATCGCATTTTCCGAGACGGGCGGGTCTGATTTTGACTTTTTCTGGGGAATCAGGAAGTCGGGTGCAAAGATACTATATTGCTCTGAGGCAGTCGTATTCGAGTCGGTTCCCCAATCGCGTATGTCGTGGCAGTGGATCCGGCGGCGATACATGAGAAACGGGATTGCAATTGTGCGATCTCATCGCAAACATGGCGAATCAATATACGGCTTACTCCTGGTTAGGATGCTGGCGCTTGTTTTCGGAGCTACGCGGTTGGCCATGCAGTATGTGTCCAGGCGTGGTCCGCAGGCGCAGTCGGTAGAAAGTGTGTTTAAGTCCATTGGTGCATTTTGTGCGCTAACTGGCTACCGCATCAAGGAATACGGAAGATGATCGGCACTGTGTTTTGCACATTGCTGTGCGGCTGCCAATGAATTCCTATCTCACGTTCTAGTCTCGTTGATAGGGTGCTACTTGGAAATCTATTTCTAAGGCCACACGGTTGAGTGTCAGCGACCATCGTTTCACCGGACTCTATTACTTCGCGTGTGCCTTCGGAATTCGAGGACGGTCGCCCGCGGTCTGGACGCCCTAGGCTTCCGTATGCGTGAAGGATGAGGCAACGTTGCTGAATGATCCTCGCTTGAATAAAGGAGCACGTGTCATGCCACCCATTGGACGCCGCGCGTTTGTGAATTCCGTTGCAGCGCTCGGTATAGCTAGCGAGGTTGCGGTGCTTGCGAGTGGCTGTGCGGGCGCAGACGGAGAGGCAGTGCGCGACCCGAGCGGAAACCTGAGAGGCGTCACCAAGAACCCATATGAGTTCGGCGCGATCGGCGACGGTGTTCACGACGACACCGACGCGTTCCGCGCGGCCTACGACTCGATACTGGCGCAAGGCGGTGGCTCACTCGGTCTGACCCGGGGACAGTTCTTCATTCCTGGTCACATCGACATGCCGGAGCCTGGAGTCAGCATCGTTGGCTGCGGCGGTGCAGTGATCGGGGGAGGTGAACTGCGGATAGGGCCGTCGACCTATGCCCAAGAGGCCAACGGAGTCTCGTACGCCGGTGATCGCGTCAGTGGCGTCATTTTTGATCGCAACGACGATTTCGGCTCTTCGCGGTGTCTAGTGCTCCGCAATGTGCGAGGACTGGACGTCTCGGAGAACTACTTCCGTTCGGGCGGCAAAGGCATCGCGGTAGAAATGGCAGACGGAAACGACAAGTTCCATACCACGGCCATGCTTCGGGTCTCCAACAATCGCTTCGCGCAACTGGTCTACGGAATTTACGCGGACACGTTCGAGTGGGATCGACTCTCGGACTGGCAAGTAACCGACAATTTCTTCAACTATTGTTCCGACACATCTGTCTGGATTGCAGGAACCGACGGTGTGAACAGCGGCGGAATCGATGGGTTGAACCTGTCTGGTAACACACTATTCTCGATAAATCACAATGAATCGGACAAGCCGCTCTTTTCCCAAAAGCGATACAACATTCGGCTGGGGAAGACAAATTGGCTGCGAATCATCAATAACAATTTTTTCGAAGCGGGCCTTTCCGCGATCTACCTCGAAACGCCTGCGAATTTGACATTCGCAGGGAACCATGTCGCATGGCCTGGCCAGCGTGAGTTATCGGACGCTTTAGAAATACACGGCGGTGCGCCGACGGCTGTCATCGAGGCCAACACCTTCGCGCACTGGACCCGCGCCGCCATCGGATTCTACGACATGTCGAATCTATCGAAGATTGAAGTGGGCCAAAACGCGTGGAAGTGGTCTGCAGACCCGAATTCGTGGAAAGGTAGCGGCACACTTCCCGGCTATCGTGTCTTCGCTTCCGACGGCGGCGAAGGATATCCGATAATTCGTGATTTCGCGACGACCGGTGCACACGATCAGGTTAAGCGTGGAGCTCAGCAGTCGCGCGATGTCAAGTCCCCTAAAGGAGGTACCAGCGGAGCGTTTCGCGCAAAAGAGCGGGTGGACGCGCCGAAAGCGATATTCAACTTGTCAAACATGCTGACTGAGAGTTCCTTTGGCGGAATTATCTCAATAACGGCGACAAACGCTGCGGATGGGGCTCTAGTGGCAACTTACGCGCTGTTCGTGTCCTCCGAGGGGGCGGTCTGCTCCGTGCTGGGATCCGGCGGATTTACGGACGGTGCCGACGCAAGGTATCCGAGCTTCACATGGGCCATCTCCGGCACTGAATTGCAGGCATCGCCAGTCGGCGTGGCCAGCGACACGTACGACTTCGACGCAGTGAGCGTTGGGGCGGTGTCACTCGACTAAGAGCCGAGGCCCCGCCCACACGGCGGCGTTCCGCTGTCGCGTTAGCTGGTCCTCGCGGTCCTCGCGGTCCTCGCGGTCCTCGCGGTCCTCGCGGTCTTCTGGACCTGCACCATGCGCGATGTCCACTAGACTCACCTTGGGCGTCCATCGGTGGGCCAAGCTCTGGGGGTGGAGTGATTCAAATCAGATTGGCAAAATCGTGGTCGACCAGAGTGGTCTCGCAGCGCCACAGCGGATCGGTTATTGCCATTTATAGGGGGCGTGAGCAAGCGTGAGTGGAATGGTTCTCGCTTACCCGATGCACGGTCAGCATAAGTTGTCCAACGAAGGTTACCGAACCCGTGATGGACATATCATTGAGTGGCTAGGTCAGTTAGCCGCAAAACGCGGAACGCACGTAGACGTGCTTTCAAGGCCTGAACCGTTGGTGCTGGCCCCACTGCAGCGCATTCGCGGTCCTGTCGCCCCGGGCACGGTCCCTACTCAAACCTTTACACCTCGCATACCCTCGTTGGACAAGAAGCGTTGGTGGATCCGGTCAGCTACTGCTTACCCTAGAATTGGGCATTACGGTTCGATGCCTGCGGTCACTTGGAATCCATTCGTTGTGACGGCGCCGCAGAATCGGAATCCCCTTTCCGGTGGACGAACGGTCGTTCTGGATCTATTGGATGACTGGACCATCCACTATGGATTTGCATCCATTCGCGCGGAGGCCGAAGCGGCTTACCGAAAAGCATTTAATTCGTGTAGTGCTGTGTTTGCAAATTCAGAAGGAACGCTGGAACTCGCGCGTCGACATGGCCGTTCTGACGCACAATTACTTAGCAACGGAGTCGATCCGGAGCGATTCACAGTCGTGCCCAACGCTTCAGGTCCTATCACCATCGGTTACGTCGGAAAGATTGGTCAACGGCTGGATGCGCAGCTATTGGCCGACGTCTGCGGCGCATTCCCGAAACTGCGATTCGTGTTCGCCGGTCCGTTCCTCGACGAGAATGACACCTATCGCTCGCTTTTGTCCCGGCACCCGAACGTCGAGTTGCTGGGTGACGTTCACTACGAGGACGTTCCCGCGCTAATGGCGACCTTTGACCTCGGGTGGGTACCGCACGCCGTCGGTGAGGGGGAAGTGGGCGGCGATGTGATTAAGACCTACGAGTATCGCGCCACTGGCCTACAGGTCCTGACTACACCTGTTATCGGGGCTGGTCGCACCCTGACCGAGGCGGTGAACATTCTGCCGGCTCGCGACCATGTGGCTTGGATCGAAGACGCGATTCGGGGCCGTGAGCGCCTTGAGCGTGTGACCCCCGACATTCCGATTGATCTCACCTGGCACCATAAAGCCAAGCAAATTGCGGGTGCGCTCGGCATTGATGTTTAACGCTCTCCTACCCGGCGTTAGGGGCATTCGCACCCTGGTTGAAATGCCGATGGTTCAATCGAGCTAACGGAGAGCTCATCCAACGGGAGGTCTTGTGGTGGGTCGGCATTCTGGCTCGCTCGAGTTGTTCGTTCTAGCCACTGGTCAGGATGACAACCTCGGGGATGTTGTACTCCGTCGTGAATTTTTCGATCGCCTGCGCGCTGTCGGAAACCTCAATGTCTTCGTTGGCGAGTCGTCTGGCGACTTCATCGACGGACTGTGCCTGAAAGACACCGACACGGTGTACCGGAGTCTCCGGCAATGGCATTCGGCAGCCTGGCGGAGCCTAACGTCCGCGCAAGTCTGGTACGTCGACAAACCTGGCGAATTGCAGCTCGACAGCCGGACCCTTCGCCGACAAGTGAAGCTTCTGCCTCTGCTTCTAGTCATCCGCCTCAGCGGAGGGCAGGTGTTGCGCCTCGGCATGGCGATGAGAGCTGGCAACCGTTTGCCCCTCAGAGCCCTTCGGGTGCTCTTCAGGCTCTCCACGATGGTGTGCTGGCGGGACACGCTGTCCAGCAAGGCATTCGGCTACGGCGTTGTGGGCCCTGATTGGGCCTTTCGGCGGGATTGCGCACCACAACCCATTGCTTCCGAGCGGAGCTACATCGCGATTACCTACCGCGGCGACCGTGAGAAGCCATCAGCACAAATTCTAGATGCTCTACGAGCGATGAGCAGAGACAGGAATTGGCGTCTAGTCGTAGTAACCCAGGTCCGTAGGGATTCGGCTCGCAGCTTGGAGCTTGCATCGCATCTCGGAGCTGAACTGGCACCCTGGCCCGAAGAGCGGTCTGTCGCCGAACAAGAGGCCGTCCTGCGGGATATATACAGGAGGAGTGCTCTTGTCGTCAGTGATCGACTGCATGCCTTGATTATCGGCATGGCGGAGGGTGCTGTGCCACTGTGCATTACAGACACCGGCGAGCCTAAGGTGGGGCGCCATTTCGACGCAATTGGTTTCGCAAGTTCTACCGCAAACCTCCACGAGGCCGGCGGCACACTCGCTGAGTTAATGGAGCTCCAAATATTACGGCGCGATGAGGCGTTACAAGCGCTGGAGGCCGCTCAAGCCCGCCTTGATGGAGTGAGCGCGGAGCTTCTGTCCTTGTCCATTGAGTCGCGTGACGGGAACTACTGTCTTTGATCACTCTGGCGCAGAGGGCATTTGGAGGCGCAGGTGCAACCCTAGCCTGGCAGGCGGTTCGGCTAGCGCTTCTATTGATCTCTATCGTCGCACTTGCGCGGCTTCTAGCGCCGACAGACTTCGGCCTGATCGCAATGGTGATGAGCGTTATTGGATTGGGCGACCTAATCCGGGACTTTGGCTTGTCGGTAGCGTCGTTGCAATCGAAGACGCTCACGCAACCTGAAAAATCGAACTTGTTTTGGGTGAACACGGCCATTGGCGCATGTCTAACCGCCATCGTTTTCGTTGCATCATGGCCCATAGCGGCTCTATACGACGATAATCGACTTATCGCGATAACGCAGGCTCTATCCCTTACGTTCCTAATAAGCGGTATCAGTACCCAGTTCAAAGCACAGATCAACCGAGATCTCCGCTTTGTAGCGCTCGGGATCGTCGAAGCGATTCCGCAGGCCATCGGCCTCGCGGTTGCTATCGCTATCGCGCTAGCAACACGCAGTTATTGGTCCCTCGTGACGCAAGCGCTCATAGCACCACTCCTAGAAGCTGTTTTATGCGTGACCCTAGCCCGTTGGCGCCCTGGCCGGTACCGACGGGATGTGTCGGTTGGCAGATTTGTGCGGTTCGCGGGTGCACTCGTCGGAACACAAGGCCTCGCCTACGTGTCTAAGAACATCGACAGCGTGCTTCTCGGTGTCTTCCGGGGCGCCGGTGAGTTGGGCATCTATAACCGCGCCTACCAAATCGTAATACTTCCTCTGACTCAGGTTACTGCGCCACTTTCTCGCGTTGCGATCCCAGTACTTTCACGACTGCAGGATGATGCCCTTGTCTACATGAAGTACCTCCACACGGCTCAATTCGCGACGGTAACGGCGACATCGATATTTTATGGAGCGGTGGTTGGCTTTGGCGAACCCCTCGTATATCTGGTGCTCGGTAGTCAGTGGTCAGGTGCGGTGCCAATACTTCAGATCCTCGCCATGACGGGCATTTTTCGCTCGCTCGGACAAGTGCCTTACTGGATCTTCGTGACCTTAGGCCGAACGCACGCACAATTAATCAGCTACGCGGTCGGCCAGCCTTTAATAGTCGCGTCGATCGTTTTTGGTGTGCATTGGGGCGGCGTTGGCGTCGCGACCGGAAGCGCCGTGGGATATTCCATATTTTGGGCCGGAAGTATGTGGTGGGTTGGCCGGGTGACAGGCCTGCCCGTTCTTCGGCTCGTCGCATCGGGCGTTTCGATCGTCATTACATTCTTCGTGCCAGTAGCCGTGATTGGCGCCGTGGTGGTGTCTACGTTCGGGAACAGCCATGTTGCGCTTGGCGCCGGTGGTGTTGTGGCGGTCCTATCGGTCATTTCAGCACTTTTTGGCATCCGCCAGTACCGTGACGAGATTGTGCGCTTTGCGCGTCTCGCGCGAACGCGGAGGAGGTAAGGCGGCATTTCTGTCCCGCCTGCTCACTGCGAATCGGATGAGACCTTATGCACCACCAGAAGGATCGTCACTTATCGACTTAGATAACTGACGGAGGCGCGGTCCACGCCGTCGTCCTCATCGCAGAAACGTGGCGCTGGGACGGGCGCGCCATTAAGTGGCTGGATGGGCTTGCTGAGACCTAAGCGGCGGCGACCACTACGCCGTAGAATGTCCGATTAGAAATCAGGGGAGATTTCTGATGCACAACAAGCGACGACTCGACCTTGGGGGTGGTCTATGAAGCCTCGCCCTCATGTTGCAAGCGACGACTCGCACGGGGACGGTGTTCACGTGGATCGACCGTGGCGATTGACCGTCGTCTGTGTGTTCGCCGTAATCCTTGTGGCCCAAGGGTTTTTCTCGTTCGTGATTAAGCCCGAGCCTTATCCCAGTATACGGATGCCAAATTTTGGGACCGCCGCTTCGAGCGACGGCACGTTCGATGTGCCACTGGCCCGGGCCGAGGTCGTCAACGAAGACGGCTCCGTCGAAGCCATATCGCCGACTGCCTTGATGGCCGAATTCCGTTTCTCGACTGCGCGTCCCTCCTATGACTACCTATTCCAACGATCCGAACCTTCCAAGATCACGCCAGAGGTGAGGCGCTGGTTGCGTGAGAGGATTGCGGACATTGCGGCGGACACACACCCGGCGGAGCTTCGTATGTGTTGGCAAAAGTCCTCGGTGAGTCTGTCTGACGCCTCAGTGGTCCGATCCGAGTCTTGTCAATGGAAAGTCGTGACACTGTGATCGAACGACTCGATGCTTTTGTAGCGAGGGCCGCTAGTCAATATGCCCCTGACGGACGTTTCTTGGCGTCACTGCGAATTGCGTTCGGAGTGTGGGTCGTCGTATTTCCAGTCGACGCGTCTTGGATAGGTCGGGTGCCACGCGAATTCTTCCATTCCCGCCCAGGTCTATTTTTCTTCCTATCCGGGCCGCCCAACCACTATGTACTTCTCGCGATGATGTGGGCTGTTGCCATACTCGGAATCGTCTTAGCGCTTGGCGTATTTACCGGCCCAACCTCCACGGCTCTTTCATTAACGTTGATCATCAACTCTGGAATTGCTTACTCCTTCTCCAAGGTCGACCATTTTGTGCTATTCGAGATTGCTCCCCTTTTCCTAGCCGCGGCCGGATGGGGAAGAATGTGGTCCGTCGACTCCTACTTTCGCCGCCGGCGCGGCTCGCGGGCGGAGTCCGGGGTCCGTGGATTGCCGGTGCTGTTGTTCGGCATGACCATCGGATGGGCAATGCTCACGGCTGCGGCCCCCAAAGTGGCCGGGGGTTGGCTCGATCCCCATAGGTACGCGTCTCGCGGATACCTCGCACGTGACATCTTTCAGAATGAGAAGCTTGGTCCATTCGGCCCAATGGCAATGGAATTTCACAACGGCATTTTTTGGAAACTGCTCGACTACACAACCCTTTTGGCCGAGGGTGGACTCATATTTTTCGTATTCTTCCCGATGGTATTCAGGGCATGGCTCGCGCTGTTGGCGTGCTTTCACGTCGGTGTCTATCTAACGCTCGGCATAAGCTTCCTCGACTTCGTTCTAGTTTACGCCGTGTTTTTTTCTCCGCTCTTTATGTGGTGTGCTTCAAAGGCGAACAGATTAGTAAGACGGCATGCACTCAACCCAACGCGGGCCTAGTGGCTCACTGCCTAGGCGGTTGAGGTAGGGTTTGTAATGCCGAGCCAACGCGATTCTGTCCGCGGACGCTAATGTGCTCCGGCTATGAGGGCAGGTGTCGAACTGTTGGGCAGATTGAGCACGAAGAATAGGCTGGCGCGACGAGATGACACGAAGATTCCTCCGTCACTGCATTGCGGTGTCGTTTGCTAAATCGAATTATTTCGACACTCGCAATGACTATTTTTCCGGGGCAGCTCGATCGCGTCATTGGCGCCTCCCGGTCGGTAGAACCCGTTGCACGAAATTCCTATTGCAATGGACGTAACATTGCCGTCCAGCGGGCGGCTTGCAATGGACGTAACATTGCCGTCCAGCGGGCGGCGTTGCCTGAATGCTGCGCTCCGTGGCGAGTCGAAGGTGGGCGCTTACCGGTGCTGACCAGATAAAATTGCGGTATATTCTCCCTCCTGTCCGTGGCCCTTGGCAAAGGGGGAGCGGACCGTTCGAACTCGGGGATCCGGTACTGGCTGGCAGGGGAGTATGTCGACGACGGTGGTGCAGAAGTCTGGCGAGGCGGTGGCAGACTTCCTTGACCAAGGGCACGCATCGACGGCTGTGACCCGTTTCAAGCTTACGGCCGGTTTCGTAGCTGCCCTGGTAGCGATGAACCTGCAGTTCGGCTCCGTGAAAGCGGGTTCAGGGCTGGCGAACACGCTTATCTACAATGCGGCTAACATATTGCTACTCCTTATGACCGTGGTGCTAATTGTTAATGCGATTGGTCGCCACGATGATGTTGGATTTCGGGCGAAACTACTCGCCCACGATGCGATATACCTTGTATGGCTTGGGGCTTTAACCACGTCGATAGTGTGGAGTGTCGCTCCGCTGGAATCCTTCCGGTCTATCGTTCCACTTGCAGCCGTTTGGATGGCTACCCTGTTCCTCCATCAAGTCCCGGTCACTGATGCTGTGCGGTTGGTTGTGTTCGCGGCTGTCGCGGTGGCTTTTTTGTCGCTCATTGCTGTGCCGGTCATGGGTGGCGAATTCGCGTATCAGCCGGTGAGCTCTACGGGCGCCCCCGAGCTGCGCGGCATATTTGACCACCAACTTCGCCTCGGCGCATTTATGGGTCTAGCGATCGGTCTGGTGGTTCTGGCAGTTCTAAACGGCGACACAAGGTGGGTTCGTAGCCGTTCCGCAACGGTGAGCGTGTTGGGCTTTACTCTTCTCGCCTTGGTTTTGGTTCTTTCTAGGGCGCGATTGTATGTGGGCGACGCTGTCGTCGCTCTATTGTTTACGGTATTGTTGTCACGGCGAGGTGCCCACAAAGTACTGAGTCTTCTCGCCGTAGCAGCCGTCGCATTTTTCGCTTCTATGAACTTCGCTCAAATCCTATCTAAGTTGGAAAATTCAGGGTTTGACACGTCACTGACCGGCCGTACCGATATTTGGCGTCGAGCGCTTAATGGTGTGACGGATAAGGACCTGTGGTTCGGCAACGGCTTCGATACTTTTAAACTGCCATTTTTTGACTACTTGTACCCCGTGCACTATCGCGCGTCGCATGCGCACAGTTCTTACATCCAGGCTCTTTTTGAGACAGGATTAATAGGGCTATTTGCCTTAATCCTTCTGATCTGCGCCCAGTTGTGGGTGGCGTGGAAACACTCTCAACGATGCAATCGGTTCTCGTATAGCCTGTTCTTGGTCTTATACTGTGCGCTTGGCAGCGCAACGGGCCTTGTCTACACCGATTCTCGGCTATCGCCAATATTCGGCCTTATGTTGTTGTTCTTGGCGATCGAAAGCCGCTCACCGTCTCGGTCGGTTACTGCAGATGTCAGGCTCCAAAACGCTGACGCTGTAATCAGGCGCAGTGTCGTCGGCGGGCGGGCGTTGACGTCGAAACAGGGGTCAGTCGGTCGCGAAACGGAACCAATCTAGCCCAGCGTGAGCTAACAACAGCCGGTTGCGCACGTCGTCCTGTTGGCATCTTCTCGCCAACGCTCGATTCAGTAGGACTGCTGTGGTCCCGGTGCCGGGCCGCGCGGAACGGTGAGTCTCGAAAGGGGCATGCCTCCGAGGACATCGTGCGCTAACTGCCCGTTCGGATGAGCTCGTTGCGAAGAGTCAGACCGGTGGGAGCGTCGCCGCCGAACTCGGTGTATCCAGGCGTGGTTCCTTAGCCGGCGCCGCACTGCATTTGGAGTCGCCGAATCTCAACGTTGGAATGCGGCCCGAGTGAGGTAACGCTTCTCGAAGAGACTGACTTCGACAAGTACAAGTCGGTCCGGCTATCGCCATTGACGCGTGCCTACCAAGTTCGCGATAGGGCGGACGATTCGCCGAAGGTGCTGCGCGTGGGCAACGGTCCGGTTTCCCTGCACGGCAATATATCCGCGAGGCCAGACAGGCTGTCCTATATCGTGGCCCACAACGCTCTGAAGCGCGGGCACCTTCGAATGCTCGACAGGCCGTGATCTGCTTGGCCGTTGGTGACTTCAAAGTCAAAGCACACATCCCAAACTGCCATTCGGTGCTGGCCTACCGAACGCCGTCTTTTTTCGGCGATGATGCGCGTATGCCCAATGCGGAATTTGGCCTTCGTCGGTTCCGATGTCGATGTACGCGGTTGGGAGCCCTTGGAACAACTGGATTTGGCGACACCGGAGACTGAGATCAGCGCGGAGCTTCATCGAACGTTCCGCCCGACGGTGTCCATGTCGTTAACAGCTATGCTGTTTGTGCTGAGCGGTGTATATATACAGCCCGAACGGAGAAAGCAAGCCATAGCAGCAACGTCCCGAGCAACTCATCGGTGGTCCGAGTTAGTTGATTACGCCTTCAGTCCGAAGTGGGTGGGCACAAGCGCATACCATTTACCGGATTCTGCACACTTGTTTGCTGAGATCGCGGAAACTGCCGATGGCCGAGGATGGGCCAGAATTGGATGCCATCTGATGTTAACGAGGTTGACGCGCGCCCCGACCTTTGTTGCTCGTCTTGCTGGCCACTTCCCCTCGGTGTACGGTTTGGGGCAGGTAGGGACCTGATCACAGTTTGCGCGTTACTGAGTTCGTGGGCGTGTGTGTCGGGTGTGGGGGACCGGAATCGTAAATGAGTTTTGCGAATCCGGTGGCAGGTGTAAAACCTTGGGGGGGGTATGCGGAAACGCGCAGTTATAGCGGGGGGCGCTGGCTTCATTGGCTCGCACCTGGCGGACCGCCTGTTGGCACAGGACATCGATGTAATCTGCATTGACAACTTCTTGACAGGTGCTGCCGAGAACATAGCCCATCTGCAGGGGCGCGATGGGTTTCGTTTGATGAAATCCGATGTGAGCGACTATCTCTCAATACCGGGCCCGGTCGACTACGTGCTGCACTTCGCTTCGCCCGCCTCGCCGATCGACTATGCCGAGCTTCCGATCCAAACACTTAAGGCGGGGTCGCTGGGGACACTGCACACGTTGGGTCTGGCGAAGGATAAGGGCGCTCGTTATCTTCTCGCATCCACGTCGGAGACGTACGGCGACCCGCTTGTGCACCCCCAGCCGGAAACGTACTGGGGAAATGTAAACCCCGTCGGCCCTCGTGCTTGCTACGACGAAGCGAAGCGCTTTGCCGAGGCGCTGACAGTTTCGTACCGGAACAAACATTCGGTCAATACCGCGATTATGCGAATTTTCAATACCTACGGCCCGCGTATGCGTCCGAATGATGGACGCGCGATCCCGAACTTCATCACGCAGTCTTTGGCGGGAGCGCCGATAACGGTGCAGGGTGACGGCACGCAGACGCGCTCGGTCTGTTATGTCGATGACCTGGTAGAGGGCGCCTTACGTCTGCTCTTCTCAGATTTGTCAGGTCCCGTGAATGTAGGTAGTCCACGGGAATTGTCGGTACTTGAGATCGCTGAGTTAGTCCGCGAATTAACCGGATCAGAATCGCCGGTCCAGTTCACTGAACGTCCAGTCGACGACCCCGCCCGCCGCCAGCCTGACATCGCACTTGCGCGCCGCGAACTGCAGTGGGAGCCGAAAGTTGAGGCGCGCGAGGGCATCCTGACGACCATCGCGTGGTTCCGGGATCGTGCAGCTGGCGCCACACCGGACTCGTCGCTAGCACCCCTTTCTGTTCAGCTCGAGACCGCCGGGCCGAGCCACAAGGTAGCGGTTATCGGGACTGGCTATGTCGGCGCCGTCACGTCTACCTGCTTGGCGTTTCTCGGGCATTCGGTTTGCGGCCTAGATAGTGATTCAACGCGTGCCGGGCAGCTCAACGACGGGCAAGTCCCGTTCCATGAGCCTCGGCTGCCCGAGCTTCTGAAGGCCTCGTTGTCGACGGGGCGTCTGAGGTTCACAGATCGCCCATCCGAGGCGCTGAGCGACGCCGACTTCGTGTTTCTTTGTGTCGGAACGCCACCCGGTCTCGACGGATCACCAGACTTGAAGCAGCTTGAGAGCGCAATTCAGTCCTTGGCTCCGTATCTGCGACCCGGAGTGGTGATCGTCAACAAGTCCACGGTGCCGGTTGGCTCTGGAAACTGGACGCGCACGATTCTGGAGGATGCGCTTGACGGCGACAAACGGACTTCCTTCCACGTCGTTTCGAACCCTGAGTTCCTTAGAGAAGGTTCCGCACTCGACGACTTCCTCTACCCGGACCGAATCGTCCTGGGCGGTGCGGCTTCCGACGTAGCTCGGGTGGCCGAGCTCTATCAGCCTGTCCTCAAGCAGTCGTTCCCTGGCGGGCGAGTGGGTCTACGTCCATCTCTCATAGCCACAGAGCTCGCTTCTGCCGAAATGATCAAGTACGCGGCGAATGCCTTTCTCGCAACAAAGATCAGTTTTGCGAACGAGATGGCGCAGCTGTGTGAACTATTGGGCGCCGACGTTCGTCAGGTTCTTCCGGCAATCGGTGCCGATCACCGTGTCGGCAATGCGTTCCTGAGCCCCGGTGTTGGCTGGGGAGGGTCGTGTTTCGGCAAAGATGTTGCGGCGCTTATCTCTTCGGGCCAAGAGTACGGATATACGCCGTCTATGCTCCAAGCGACCGTTGAGATCAACAAGACGCAAAGGGCTAGCGCAGTCCGAAAACTCCAACGGGAACTTCATGTTCTAAAGGGGCGACGTATCGCGTTGTTGGGCTTGACATTCAAACCAGGAACCGATGACTTGCGCGACGCACCCGCCCTGGACATCGCCCGGCGGTTGATAGCTGCCGGTGCGGTTGTATCCGCTTTTGATCCGGTAGTGAAGGCGCTTCCGGATGAATTTGGTGCCATCCGTCTCACGCGGGATGCCTATGAGGCCGCCGACCGGGCCGACGCCCTAGTCGTCACCACAGAGTGGCCGGAGTTCGGTCTCCTCGATCCAGCCGGCCTCCAGCGCGTGATGCGTGGGGATCTCGTGGTGGACGGACGTAATTGTTTGCCGGAGGCCGACTTCGTGGGCTGTGGTCTACGAGTGGTCGGATTCGGCTGGTGACGTGTACGACTTTTTATCGTTAGGACTTGCTCGATGACTATCGAACTTACGACTTCGGAGTCGACTCACTTTGACGCGGGCAGTACCGCGCCGATAGCGAAGAGGCCGCCCAACGATACTGAACAGGCGCAAAGGCTCGGTCTCCAGCACCGATACTTTCTGCAACTCGCAGACATGGCGGCGGTGATCTCATCTGCTGTATTAGGCGCTTTGGTTCTAAGCCACCTAGATCCAGTCCGCGCTGGCGACATCGGCATTCGTGAGGTCAGTCTGGCTGCAATCGCGCTGGCCGTCGCAATGCATCTCCATGGTCTTTACCGCCGACCCGCTGCAAGGCTGCGGCCGAGCGAGTGGTGGCGACCGTCTGTGGTAGCTCGCTGCTTGCCTACCGCTGCGCTCCTTGCGCTGGCGGCCGACGCACTCATTCTTCCCGGATCTCGCATGATGACATTGACTGCGGCCGTGGCGATGACACTTCCAGCAGTGATGTTGGTTCCCCTCGGCCGCACACTTGTGGTTCGAATGTTTGACCCGACGGTTAGTCGTATTTTGGTGCTTGGCACCGGACCGATTTCCGATCGTCTCACGTCGAGGTTGTTGAGGTGCCCCGATACTCTTGTCATTGGACATGTGGACGACAACCCGGCACCGGGATCTTCTGTCCTTGGAAAGCTTGCTGACCTGTCCGCTGTCTGCGCCGACCACAACATCGATCGAGTTATTGTTGGGTTCCCCAATGCTAATGACGAGAATGTTCTCGATGCGTTGCGCAAATTGCAAGGCCAGGTGCCGGTGTCTGAGATACCCCGATACTTCGAACTTCACAACTGGCGGAGTGAGGCCGAAGAATTGCACGGACTAACGCTGATGCACCTTCCTAGCGCATCCCTGGGGCCCACCGCACGAATCATGAAGCGAGTCATTGATTTGGTGCTCGCAACCACTGCTCTCGTCGTCGCGAGCCCAGTGCTCCTTGCTATCGCTCTCGCCATCAAGCTCGACACGCCCGGGCCGGTCTTCTTCCGGCAAGAGCGAGTTGGTAGAGGTGGGGCTCCATTTCGAATCTTCAAGTTCCGGTCGATGACTGCAGACGCTTGGCAGAATCGCCAAACAGTGGCGCAGCTGAACGAAGTAGACGGTCCGCTCTTCAAGATGGAGAACGACCCAAGAGTTACCCGGGTGGGAGCATTCATCCGGAAGACAAGCCTTGACGAGTTACCGCAGCTGATCAACGTGGTCAGAGGCGAAATGTCTCTAGTGGGCCCCCGGCCACTCCCCACCGAAGAGAGCGACCGCATCGACGGCGCGGCTCTGGCGCGCCTCGACGTTAAGCCGGGCATCACAGGCCTGTGGCAGGTGTGCGGCAGAAGTGACCTCACCTACGCCGATCTTCAACACCTGGACTCTGTCTACGTCAGATCGTGGTCGCTTCGATGGGACTTCCGGATCATCTTCAAGACACCGCAAGCGGTTTTGGGCCGCAAAGGCGCCTACTAGCACTAGATTTCAGCACCCCCAATTAGAGTGTGGTGGTCTCTGTTTCTGTGTTCAGCCGTATTTTGAGTCGGGGTTGTCTGCTTCAGGCGACGTAGTCAACGGCGATGAGTTCGACGTCTGCGAGGTTCCGCAGCGGGGCGCGTCGAAATGGTAAGCCGGCTCCGATGCGTTCGTTCTTGTACAGCTCGGTGGTCGTATCAGCCCAGGCGTTGTCGCCAGTATCACGGACGCTGCCGATCGAGGACCGCAACCCAAACGGGTTCACCTCAAACGCGGAGTGGCCCAACGATTCTGCACGCCCACCGCGGTAGTCAGTTCACTTTGGGGAGAACATGCGGCGGGGGGCCTGCTCGGCTCATTCGGCACGGTGGGCGACTGCTTCGACAACGCCGCCATGGAGCGTTCTGGGCCCGGATGCAGGTTGAGCTACTCAACATCCGCAAGTGGGCCACCACCATCGAATTGGCCGCCGCCATGGCCGATTACATCGACAACTTCTACAACGTCGAACGCCGCCACAGCTACCTCGGTAACATCAGCCCCACGGAGTTCGAAACGCTCTGGACATCCACCTGTTCGATCCCTCAACTTGCGTGATCGTGGCTCGAAACTGTTGACGACGGTTGAAAATCCGGCCAGTCGCGACGGTTGAAAAGTAGGCCACCCAATCAGATTGGATGGGTGATCTCCTTGGAAGACTGGGCTCTGATCCGGCATCTTCACCGCAGCGAAGGTTT